>Ga0209160_1001452_pt1 | contig 19976 bp, 16 predicted proteins | sample GraSoiAngelo_153_FD_186167 | JGI IMG/M metagenome (GOLD analysis project Ga0209160, IMG submission 186167) | Grasslands soil microbial communities from the Angelo Coastal Reserve, California, USA - 14_1009_12_40cm (SPAdes) (version 2) | ecosystem: Environmental > Terrestrial > Soil > Grasslands ... | reverse complement strand
AACGTTGCACCCGTCCACCTGGAATTTTTCAAATCGGTGTCCGATATCGCGCGGGCGAAATACGAACTGATCGAATCCTTGCCTGCTGGCGGAACCGCGGTACTCAATGCTGATGACGAATATGTTTCACAGTTTGGTCGCGACTTTAAAGGCAAAGTAGTCACCTACGGCCTAGGTCCGACGGCGGATGTGCGCGCAGAACATATCAAAACACTCGGCGCAGGCGGGTCGACTTTCGACGTGGTGGCTGGTGGCTGTAGAGAGAACGCCACGTTACCCTTAGTGGGGACACACAACATCCATAACGCCCTGGCGGCAGTTGCGGTAGGACTGGACCGGGGCTTGACTCCCTCCCAGGCAGCTGGCGCGTTGGCTTCTCTCGCCCCGCCGGACAAACGTGGAGAGGTCGTCCAACTGGATAACATTACCGTCATCAACGATTGCTACAATTCCAATCCGAAAGCCCTCGAAGCCATGGTGGACGCAGTCGCAGTCATGCCTGCATCGCGCCGAATTGTGGTCGCGGGCGAAATGCTGGAGCTGGGGCCAGCCGGTGAAGACCTACATCGCCGCGTGGGCCAGTACATGGGAGAAAAGAAAATTGATTTGCTGCTAGGGGTGCGCGGCCTGGCTCAGGAAATGGTCGAGGGTGCAAGTGCATCTGGAATGCGCGCTGAGTTTGTGGCCACGCCGGAGGAGGCAGGGGACTGGCTAGCGCGCGAAACCCGCGATGGCGATCTCGTTCTGCTGAAGGCCTCGCGTGGTGTGAAGCTGGAACGCGCACTGGAAACTTGGAAATCGCACCGGGCGACGGCGGCCGGTGGACGGAGACGATAACCGAAGTCGGCACGGAGGCGGATTGCTCTATTGGCTGTTGTACGAGAAGCTGTTCCACTATTTCCCCCCATTCCGCATCTTTCGCTACCTGACTTTCCGCACTGCCTTTGCCAGCCTCACTGCTCTGTTCACAGCTCTGATCATCGGACCGCTGGTCATCAATCGCCTGCGCGAGTTTCAGATCGGCCAATACATCCGCGAAGAAGGCCCGAAGGCTCATCAGAAAAAAGCCGGTACGCCTACCATGGGCGGTCTGTTGATTGCAATTTCGATCGTTATCCCCACCTTGTTGTGGGCAGACCTGACCAATCGATTCGTGTGGATTGCGGTCGTGTCCACCTGCGCATTTGCCGCGATCGGATTCGCGGACGACTACACCAAGGTGGTGCACCGGCGCAATTTGGGATTGACCGCGAGGGCTAAGCTCGGTTACCAGGTCGCCACCAGCGGCCTGATTGCTGTATCCCTGATCGCAATGCAAACGGCCGGCCTTTATTCCACCAGGCTGCTTGTGCCTTTCATCAAGCAGTTTCAGCCGGACCTGGTCATTCAGAGTCTGGAACACCATCCCCATCTTTGGTTCCTGGCGTTTCTTCCCTTTGTCGTATTCGTAGTGTTGGTCATTGTGTTTTCCAGCAACGCCGTGAATCTCACGGACGGCCTGGATGGACTGGCCATCGGTTGCACAGTGATTGCGGCTGGGGCGTTGGCGGTGCTGACCTATGTCAGCGGTCACGCTACCTTTGCTACCTACCTGGAATTGGAGCGTATGCCACAGGTGGGAGAGTTGACGATTTTCTGCGGCGCCATGGTCGGGGCGTCGATCGGCTTTCTCTGGTACAACGCACATCCCGCCGAAGTTTTTATGGGCGATGTTGGATCCCTCGCCCTCGGCGGCGCAATTGGCACTGTGGCCGTCATGATCAAACAGGAATTACTGCTGCCCTTTATCGGAGGAATATTTGTCATCGAGGCAGTTTCCGTGATCTTGCAAGTGGCGTCTTTCAAGTTACGCAAGAAACGCATTTTCAAGATGGCGCCGCTGCACCATCATTTTGAGCTGCTGGGCTGGTCGGAATCTAAGATCATCGTGCGCTTCTGGATCGCCTCCCTGGTATTTGCATTATTCGCGCTGACCACACTGAAGCTGAGATGAACTAATTGTTGATTGTTGATTATTGATTGTTGATTATTAAGTGCGAAGAGCTCGGCGTTTCAATCAACAATCAAAAATCAAAAATGGATCTTCATAACAAACGCGTGCTCGTCGTAGGACTCGGCAAGTCAGGAGTTGCGTCCGCCCTCTTTTTGAAAGCGAAGGGAGCGCACGTCACTGTCTCCGACGCGAAATCTGAAGACCAGTTAAGCGAAAGCATTCCCGTCCTGCTGGACGCCGGCATTGCCGTTGAGACCGGAGGGCATGGCGAGCGGACCTTTCACGGGCAAGATCTAATTGTGGTCAGTCCTGGGGTACCTGTAGATGCGCCGCCGTTGATTCAGGCTCGCGCGCTGGGCGAAACCGTTATCGGCGAAATCGAATTGGCTGCCCAGTTCTTTCCTGGCACCATCGTCGCTATCACGGGATCCAATGGCAAGACGACCACAACGACGCTGGCTGGGGAAATTATCGGCGTAGGTGGGTATCCCACGATAGTTGGCGGCAATATCGGAACCCCCGCGATTTCGCTGGTAGAAGGGGCAACACCGGACACCATCGCTGTGCTCGAAGTTTCCAGCTTCCAGCTTGAAACTATACAGACCTTCCGTCCTAAAGTCGCTGTGGTGCTGAACATAACCCCCGATCATCTCGATCGTCATCGCACCTTCGCGGCCTACGTCGATACCAAGGCGCGCATTTTTGAAAATCAACAGGAAAGCGATTTCGCGGTATTGAACGCTGATGATCCAACTTGCGCGGACCTTTCAGACAGAACACAAGCGAGAGTTTTCTGGTTCAGCCGCAAGAAAGGAGTGAATCAAGGGACATGCACGCGAGATGGCGGAATTGTCTTCCGCGATGCCAAGACGCAGAGTGAAATCATGCCGATCTCCGAACTCCCGCTTAAGGGAACACACAATCTCGAAAATGTTCTAGCCGCGATCTGCGTTGGCGCCATCATGGGGTGCAAACCTGACGCGATGCGCCGGGCCGTCCGAGACTTCAAGGCGGTTGAGCACCGGCTGGAATATGTAGCCACCATCCGCGGCGTGGAGTACTACAACGACTCCAAAGCTACGAACGTGGACGCCACCATCAAGGCGCTGGAGTCTTTTCCGGCAAACATCCATATCATTCTTGGAGGCAAGGACAAGGGGAGCGACTACAGCGTGCTCAAAGATATTCTGCGCCAGCGAGCGAAGCGCGTATACACCATCGGGGCAGCGGCGGAAAAGATTGCGTCACAGATCGAGAGTTCGGCGGAAATCGTCCATGCCGAAACGCTGGACGTCGCCGTCAAGCGGATTGCAGCCACAGCCGAAGCGGGAGACGTTGTCCTCCTCGCCCCCGCCTGTGCCAGCTTCGACCAGTTCCAGAATTACGAAGAACGCGGACGCGCATTCAAACAACTGGTCCGGGCCCTTGTAGAAGAGATGAAATTACCTTCGCGCTGACAAAGCCGCCCAAGCCGGAACCAAAGTAGTCAAATGCCTGCCAGTGATTGGCAAAGAAACTTCTCGGCCTCTTTGTTTCTTCGTGTTGAAATGATTCCTCTGCATGGCAAAGCGCGTTAGTGTCGATGGCTGGCTGTTCACGGTCGCTCTGTTATTAGTCTTCATCGGTCTGGTGATGGTATTCAGCGCCTCGGCCGTGATCGCCAAAGAGCGTTACGGATCGGGCTACACATTTCTGTTGCGGCAGCTGGCCTGGTCAGTTGCGGGAGTGGTAGCCATGGCAGTTGCGATGAAGGTTGATTATCGTCGCTACAAGAATCCCGCAGCAGTGTTCTTGCTGCTGGGCACAACCATGGTGATGCTCATCTCGGTGTTTTTCCTGGATCGGACCCACAACACCCATCGCTGGATTCACTGGGGCGGATTTTCTCTTCAGCCATCGGAGTTAGCCAAGCCGGCGCTCATTCTGTTCCTGGCTTATTTCCTTGAGAGCCGCACCAAGTCCATGAACGACTTACGAACTACGCTGCTGCCCGCGGTAATTCCAACTTTGGTTTTTCTTGGATTAATCATCCTTGAGCCTGACTTGGGAACTGCCATCGCTTGTGCCGCAATCACAATCTGCATGCTATTCGTCGGCGGTCTCGATTTGCGCTACCTCGGGTATGCATTTGGCGCATCCTTGTTGCCGCTTTATTTTTTGATCTTCCATGTAGCCTATCGCCGGGACCGTATTCTGGCGTTCCTCGATCCCTATTCCGATCCGCAAGGCCGTGGTTTCCACATTATTCAGTCGCTGATCGCGGTGAGTACAGGAGGGATCACCGGACTTGGCCTCATGGAAGGGAAACAGAAACTTTTTTATCTTCCCGAGCCGCACACCGATTTCATCTTTGCGGTAACCGCCGAGGAGTTAGGACTGGTCGGCTCACTGTTGATAGTGGTGCTGTTCGCCATATTCCTCTGGCGTGGTATTCGTACGGCCCTGCGGACTCAGGATATGTTTGGTCGCTTCCTGGTGGTCGGGATTACCAGCATGGTGGTGGTGCAAGCCTTTATTAACATCAGCGTGGTTCTGGGATTGATGCCCACCAAAGGCATTCCCCTACCCTTCATTTCTTATGGAGGCTCATCCTTGTTTGTCACGCTGGCCTGCGTAGGTGTGCTGCTGAACATTAGCAAGCAAGCAGACTGACGGACGCAGCAAGGCTAAACCTAGAACAGCCGACTCGGCTGTTCAGCGAGCGCAGCCCGCTAACTCTCGGGAGGCGCGCCCCCGCACTTCCGCATTAGTTTATATTCCTTCCATGCGGGCCATCTTGGCAGGAGGCGGAACTGGCGGACACGTCATCCCGGCCCTAGCCATCGCACAAGAACTTCAAAAGCAATACCAAGCTGAAGTCCTATTTATCGGCACCTCGAGAGGTATTGAGAACCGCCTTGTACCCGCCGCCGGCTTCCCGCTGCGACTGATTGAAGTCGGCGCGCTGAAAAACGTAACTCTGACGAAACGCATAAAAACTATTTTCGATTTGCCACGATCAGTGTGGGAATCGCGACGAATCCTTTCTGACTTTCGTCCCGACGTAGTGATCGGCGTCGGCGGATACGCTTCCGGCCCCGCCATGCTCGCCGCCACCCGCATGCGCATCCCGACTCTGGCATTTGAACCCAACGTAGTGCCGGGCCTTGCCAATCGCCTGATCGGTCCCTGGGTTTCCGGAGCGGCCGTGCACTTCGAGGAGACGAAAGAGCGATTCCGGCGTTCCGTGGTTACTGGTGTGCCAGTCCGGCAAGCCTTTTTTGAAATCGCCTCAATTACAGGAAACTCAAAGCCGACACTGCTCGTATTTGGTGGAAGCCAGGGCGCACATGCCATCAATCAAGCAATCATTCAGTGTTTGCCTGAGTTGCTGAAACAAGTGCCGGACATCCACATCATTCATCAGACCGGCGAGCGCGACTATAATGACGCGCAAGCCGCGTACCAGCGCACATCCGCGTCGGCCGAAGTACATCCGTTCATCAACGACATGCCAGCTTTCTTTGCGCGCGCAGATTTGCTGGTGTGCCGTTCGGGCGCCAGCACGGTGGCAGAAATAACCGCGGCAGGGAAGCCAGCTATCTTTGTTCCCTTTCCGCGCGCCGCGGATGATCATCAGCGGGTCAATGCCCAGGCACTGGAGCGGGCCGGGGCGGCAATTTTGCTGGAAGAAACCAAGCTCGATATGGTGTGGCTGGTCGAAACCGTGAGTTCGTTGCTCAAAGATCCCGGACGTCTGCGGAGAATGGGTGATGCCGCGCGGAAGCTATCGCATCCCAACGCTGCAAGAGATATCGCGGAACTGGCGGCACGGTTGGCAGGAATAGAAGAGACCAACCAAGTGGCCGATCCGCAACCTGGACCTTAATTCATGTTTGCCAAAATACAACGCATACATTTCGTAGGTATCGGCGGCATCGGCATGAGCGGCATCGCCGAAGTGCTGCTCAATCTGGGATACAAGATTTCCGGCTCCGACCTGAAGAGTTCGGTAATCACACAACGACTGGCCACTTTGGGAGCGACCATTTTTGAAGGTCATCAGCCGCAAAATGTCGCCGGCGCCGAAGTCGTGGTAGCCAGTTCCGCCGTGCCACCCGATAATCTGGAGATCGCGGAAGCGCGTGCTCTTCACATTCCCGTAATCAAGCGCGCCGAGATGCTGGCCGAACTGATGCGCCTGAAGTACGGCATCGCCATCGCCGGTATGCATGGCAAGACGACAACCACCTCCATGGTAGCGGCCGTGCTGGCGGCTGGCGGACTTGACCCCACTGTGGTGGTTGGCGGTCGAGTGGACGCCATGGGCTCGAATGCGCGCCTGGGTAAGTCACAGTATCTTGTCGCTGAGGCCGATGAAAGCGATCGGTCATTCTTAAAGCTTTCCCCAATCCTGGCCGTGGTCACCAACATCGACCGCGAGCACATGGACTGCTATCGCAGCATGAAGGATGTGAAACGGGCTTTCCTCGACTTCATGGATCGTTTACCGTTCTATGGCATGGTGGTGGCTTGCAATGACGATCCACTCCTGCGCCGTCTTTTTCCTCAAATTCAGCGAAGGTTGGTGACCTACGGCACGCGTCGCGGTTCGGACTTTCAAGTCACACTAGGTAAGTCTAACCCTAAGCCAGAGAAATCTTGCGTCAGCCATTTTCACGTAACCTACCGGGGAGAGACTCTGGGGACCTTCGAGCTTCATGTGCCCGGTGTACACAACATCCTGAATGCGACTGCCGCAATTGCGGTGGGAGTTGGTCTTGACGTCCCCGTGGAGCAGATTCATTCCGCTCTTGCAGGCTTCGCAGGTGTGGACCGACGTTTTCAGCTACGCGGAACCGCGGCGGGAGTGAGTGTGATCGATGATTATGGTCATCATCCCACCGAGATTCGCGCCACGCTCGCGGCTGCGCGCGAGTGCGGATACCGCAAGGTGCACGTCGTTTTTCAGCCGCATCGTTACACCCGCACTCAATCCCTGATGGACGAGTTCGCCACCGCCTTTGAAGACGCCGATTCGCTCTTCGTCCTCGACATTTATCCCGCAGGCGAGCAACCAATTCCCGAAATCACCGGAGCGGCGTTGGCTCGCCGAATTGCTGAAAACAGAACTCTCCCGGTAAAGTATGTCAGCTCCTTTGAAAATGCCGCCACGACCGTGATAGCAGACGCGCAGGAAGGCGACATGATCCTGACTCTTGGTGCGGGCAGCGTGTCTCAGCTTGGCCCAATGATTATCGAAAGGCTGCAACTAAGGGGTGCGGAGTCCCCAACTCCTATCGCCATTTCCCAATGAGAACCAATCCCGTCGGGAACTAACCCCTGATCCGGTTCGTATTAAGCTCTAAATGAATGTTGGATGACGAATCTAGCGATGATCCGTCTAATTGGCGAAAGGCAATGGAGTGGATTATGGCTTCCGAAAAAGCACGATATTGGATGGCGGTGGGTGTAGCTGCACTTTTTCTGAGTAATTCCTTTGTGGGTGGGCCGAGCGATTGGGCCCTCCGGCTTGCCGATCGCTCCACGGCCACGGCACAGCGAATTTCAAGTCAAGCCATGCGTTATGCGGTAGTCGCACAGGTGATCTTCGGACGAAGCGAACGTGGTTTTGTCGAAGCTCAAAACGCCACAGCTCATGCCCAGACTCGCCTTGCCTTCGTGCAAACAGCGATGGCCCACCGCGAAGCTGCGCTAGCCCAGATTCAAACTGAAAGAGTACGCGTGCTGGCAAACCATCCGGTCGTCTGTCCGCGACAGAATTTCGTGATCAACGTACCCGAGATTACTGAAGTCGCTGACGGGGGAACCATCTAATCGCAGGGCTATCGCTACACCAGCGTCGAGCAAATTGCCCTTCTGTGCAAAACGCCTTAAATTTTCTCTATCTCAATTCGCGAAAAGCAGTTATAGTGAACCCGCTGGCGATTCACTGACGACAACTGACCTGATTGATGGCGAGGAAAAACGCTCCCACCATCTCGCAGGAGGAGTTGTACCCGCAGTCTGACGAGCTTACGCGTCAGGATTTAGATGACGCGCGACTGCTCGACTTGGACGCGGAACAGGAATCTCCATTCCTGCGCGGACAGAAGCGCGTCTCCGTCCGCCGCGGTTGCCTCCCGAAGAAAACAGTTACCCGCCTCACTGGGACACTGATCGTATTGGTTGTCATGTTCCTCGGTCACATCGAGATCACCGGTCTGGAAAACGTCACCCGCTCGCAAGTCATGGAAGTCATCGGAGGCGACATCGGCCGCAACATTTTCTTCGTGCCCATGGCGCAGCGGAAAAAACAGTTGGAGCAAATACCGTGGGTGGAATCAGCCAGCGTAATGAGATTTGTTCCCAATCGGTTGAAGATCGAGATTCACGAACGCACTCCCGTGGCCTTCGCCCGTGTCGGTTCCAGGGTTCTTCTCGTCGACGGCCAGGGCACTCTCATGGAATTGCCCAACCAGAAGAAGTATTCGTTTCCGGTAATTCTGGGAATGAACTCAGGCGAGCCACTTTCGACCCGCATCCCGCGGATGAGGATTTATCAAAGCGTGCTTAGTCAACTCGACTCTGGCGGAGCACATTATTCGCGGGACCTAAGTGAAGTCGACCTATCAGACCCCGACGATGTGAAAGTTCTGACCAATAATCCTGAGGGCGAGGTCCTGGTCCATCTGGGATCTTCCAACTACCTCGATCGTTACAAAGTTTACGTCGGACATGTCCGGGAGTGGCGTCAACAATTCGACAAGGTGGAGTCGGTGGATCTGCGTTATGACCGTCAGATCATCGTCAACCCAGATTTGAATGGCGCAATCAAGCAATCACCGCTTTCACGATCCGCGGCGAAAGCCGCCATGGCGGCCGGAGTGAAGCCGGCGGCGTTAACCACGCGCCTTACCACGAACTCCAAGGCCGCTGCGCCACGGCCGGTAGCCACGCCCGAGAAGAAGAGAACGGTCAAGGCCTGGCATAGAAAGACGGCGCGCAAGAAAACGTGGGCGTCAAAAGCATGGACGCCAAAAAAATCTCGGAAACCGGCGACTGAAGCGGCAAGAACGGGGAAGAAACCAAGTCCAGCAATTGCGAAAGAACAGGAACATCAGTAGCTATGACGAACCAGTACGAGCATCTACTAACGGCAATCGATGTTGGAAGCGCCAAGACCTGCGTTTTGGTGGCCGAGATCACCGATGCCGGCCTGCGCTATCGCGGACATGGAGTGGCAGAGTCGCGTGGCTCGCGCAAGGGCATCATCGTCGATCTGGACAAGGCGGTAGCTTCGATTCAACGTGCCGTCGAAGAGGCTGAAGACGCGGCCGGCGCTCCCATTGAACACGCGTTGTTGGGAGTCGCAGGGTCGCATGTACGCGGCGTGAATAGCCACGGCGGCGTGAGCTTTGGAACCCGTCCGCGCGAGATTACCCGCGACGAAATTCGTCAGGCCGTGGATAAAGCCCGGGCGATCGCTCTCCCCGCCGACCGGGAAATTCTGCACTTGCTGCCGCAAGAATTCATTCTGGATGATCAGGCCGGTGTCCACGATCCGCTGGGCATGATGGCGACTCGCCTGGAAGTGCGTGTGCACATGGTGACCACGGTTGCAAACGCCACGCAAAATATGGTCACCGCCGTGAATCGTGCGGGCGTACACGTCGACGACACGGTTTTTGAGCCGCTGGCTTGTGCCGATTCTGTGCTCCGTGCCGACGAACGTGAGTTGGGGGTATGTCTCGCTGATCTGGGTGCCGGATCGACCGGCATCATCGTCTTCCAGGACGGCGCAGTCGCTCACACCGGCGCCATCCCCGTGGGCGGCGATCATTTCACCAGTGACATCTCGGTTGGCCTCTGTACTCCTCTTGCTGAGGCGGAAAAAATCAAAAAAGTTTACGGCAATACCATCGTGACCCTCATTCCCGAAGCAAATGAAGTTGAGATTCCGTCGGTCGGTGATCGTCCTTCGCGCCTCATTTCGCAACGTATGGTGGGAGAAATTCTGGAGCCACGCGCCCGCGAGTTATTCGAGATGCTGCGCGACAACCTGCGCCACTCGGGAACACTCGACCTCTGCGCCGGAGGAGTGGTGCTCAGCGGAGGCGCCTCGCGTCTACCCGGCATCGAGGACGTCGCGGAATCCGTATTGCGCCGCCCCGTGCGCCTGTCGTGGCCGACGCCCCTGGCCAAAATGCCGTCCACATTGGCCGAACCGGAATACGCAACGGCGCTCGGGATGGTTTTCTACGGACATCGCGCCCGGCTCGCGCGCGGCAGCCATGACGGTCGTTGGAGTTCACGGCTGGCCGCACTTTTTGTAAAGAAAGGTGCTTAGTGATGGAGTGGTTAGGTAAGGGGCAACAAACTTGAATGGATAAGGGCACAGGAGATTTGGATAGGTAAGGGACAAGAGCTTTGAAAGGGTACGGCTTCAGCCGTACCGACGAGTTCCGAAAGAAAAGGGGCTTTAGCCCCGCAGCTACAAAACGTAAGCAAATTCACTTCAGGTGGAGTAAATGAAAAAAGAAACCGACATTCGCATCAGCTTCAACGAAGAGGCCCGCAACGACGCCAAGATCAAGGTCATCGGTGTGGGTGGAGGCGGCGGAAACGCCGTGAACCGCATGATCGATGCCGGCATGGAAGGCATCGAGTTCGTAGTCGCGAACACCGATCTGCAGGCATTGCGGATGTCGCGTGCCGCCATGAAAATCCAACTGGGCGTCAAGCTCACCAACGGTTTGGGCGCTGGCGCCAACCCTGAAGTCGGACGCAAAGCGGCGCTCGAGGACTCCGACAAAATCATCGAGGCGCTGGAAGGCGCCGATATGGTCTTTGTCACTGCCGGCCTGGGTGGCGGCACCGGCACCGGCGCAGCTCCCATCATTGCTTCATTGGCCAGCGAAATGGGCGCACTTACAGTGGCGGTTGTCACCAAGCCATTCGCTTTCGAAGGCAAACGCCGCATGCAGCAGGCGGAACGCGGCATATCCGAGTTGATGGATTCGGTGGACACCACCATCGTCATCCCCAACGAAAAGTTGCTCGGTGTTGCGCAGGACGCCGGCTTCTTCGAATCTTTCCGGGTGGCGGACGACATCCTGCGCCAAGGCGTGCAGGGTATTTCCGACATCATCACCATTCCCGGAATCATCAACCGCGACTTCGCCGACGTGAAGGCGATCATGCAGGGCATGGGCTACGCCGTCATGGGCACAGCCAGCGCCAACGGAACTCGGCGCGCGACCGAAGCAGCTCAAAAGGCCATCGCTTCACCGCTCCTCGAGGCCGGAGCAATCGATGGTGCTCGCGGCATCCTTATCAACATCACCGGTTCCACTTCGCTGAAGCTCGCGGAAGTGCAGGAAGCCTGCACGATTATTCAAAGCGCCGCACACGAAGATGCCAATATCATCTTCGGCGCCGTGTTGGATGAGAAAACAAAAGATGCCGTGAAAATCACGGTCATCGCGACTGGCTTCAAAGATTCGGATATTCGGCGACGTCAGCAGGAATCGCGCACCACGTTTTCAGCTTCGCGCGATTTTTTCGACCCTGAGTCTGACTCCGAACCACCACCTCCACCCATGGTAATGGAACAAAAACCGGCGCCGCAGGCATCATCGACGGGTTCAGCAGAGGTGGTCTCACTCGACACCATGCGCAGCGCCATGATCGCCAACTTCGAGCAGGAGGATCTCGACGTACCCGCATTTCTCCGCAAACGCGGGGAGGCAATTTAAGCGACTCCATCAGGGCGCCGGATTATGTTCCCTCCCGCGCCCCATTTCTTCAATTCGCCTGTCCATCTGGTTCAGCAGGATCTGCCACATTTCAATCTCCAGCTCGAACTGATGTTTGAGTGGATCGGTCGTGTTAGTCACGAATGCAAGATTGGTTTGCATTTGGTTCAGGATCACGTGCATTTTCTTCGAATCCGCCCGCATGGCTTCCAATTGATCGGAATCCTGGCTATGAGCCGCTTGCGAATTTGAATCTGCGGCGGACTTGCCAGTGTTGGGCGATTGTGCTGCTGGGAGGGAAATGGGGAAGGCCGTGATTACAGCCATCAACGCCACTAGAGCTAACTTGCGGATGGGTTGGCTGGGTTCTTTCATGTGCATACCTCCTGCCGACTGGGTAACCATATAGGATGCGGACGATTACTCACGGGATCTTTGCCGCCGTAGCAGAGCACGCTGTCTTTTTGCGTTCTGCTCTCGTCTAATACCGGGCAACGATTTCGATCACCTTGCACTAAACTGAAGCAGAAATAAATGGGGGGCCAGAAGATGAAACGATCTCTGATGTCAGCAATGACACTTGTTATGTGTTTGGGATTGACGCCAGCGGCGATGACCGATGAGGCATCTTCCACCATGCCCCAGTACTCTGCCGACAATAAACTCCTTCGCCCCGACGGATATCGCGAGTGGGTTTTCCTTTCTTCCGGTCTGGGCATGAATTACAGCCCGTCGCCTGGCGATCATGAGATGTTCACCAACGTCTTCGTGCCGCAATGGGCTTACCAGTCATTTCTCAAGTCCGGGAAATGGCCCGACAAAACCATGTTCATCGTCGAAGAAAGAGGATCGCAGAGCAAAGGTTCGATCAATAAGACCGGCCACTTTCAAACCGATTTCATGGGCATGGGTGTCGAAGTGAAGGATGAGACCCGATTCCCCGAAAAGTGGGCATATTTCAATTTCGGCGAAGACAGCAAATCTGCCAGCGTCAATCCCAAACAGGCGTGCTGGCAGTGTCACGAGGACCACGCCGCGGTCGAACACAGTTTCGTCCAGTTTTATCCAACGTTAAAGCCGGTGGCCAAGAAGCTCGGAACTTACAAGCAAGCGGCGGAGAATGTTGAGGCCAATGGCAAGTGAGCGGCCCACATAACCTAACTCACGGCCTTGTTCTCGAACTGCCGTAGCCCGACAACCAGCAGCAGAACGTCAAAGAAAAGCAGCGCGATGAGCACAGCGGTTATTGATAGATGCGGGAACTGCGGAACCAAAGTGGCGCGCAATCCCTCACTCGCATACACCAGCGGGTTGATGAGCACAGCTTTTTGCAGGATAGGGAAAGTCTTAAGAGCGCTCCATGGATAGTAAGCGCAACCAAAGAAGATCATCGGGGTAATCACCATGCCGAACATCAGCCCAATATGCTGTTGATTGATGCTGCACCCCAAGGCCAGCCCTCCACATGCGGAGAAGATTGCTACCAGCACAATGATGACAGCGAAAGTCAGCGGTGCTGCAATACTGATCTCAACTCCGGGTCGAAGCACGAGCCACGCTAGCGGGATCACAATCAGCCCGGCGACTATCGCTTGCAGCATTCCGGCGATGACTTTCTCGATCGCAATCCAGCCAACGCCGATCGGGGCGAGCAGACGGTCTTCGATCTCGCGGGTCCACTGAAACTCGGCAATGAGTGGCATGGCAACGGCCCAAATTCCTGTGAAGACCATGCTGATCGCGATAATGCCAGGGAGCAGAAGGCTTTTGTACGCAGGCGGCATATAACCGCTCCCGACCATCACCCGGCCGAAAATGAAAACAAAGAGCAATGGCTGCAGGAAAGTCTGCAGAAGAAGTTGAATTGCATTGCGCCGCGCTACGTGGGCGTCGCGTGCCAGCATCGCGCCAAAAGTTTTCCAGTTCAATCGCGCAGGCTCCGTCCAGTATGGTGCAGGAAGAGATTTTCTAAACTCGGCTCAGAAATGTGAACGTCTGATAATTCCGCGCCCAAATTCGCAGCCAGGTTGGCGATTTCGGAAATGAGGGAACCGCCGCGGTCTGCATAGACGTCGGCACCCGTGCTGTCTGAAGCGCGCACCTCGCGGACTCCCGCCAACGACTGTAAACGCTGAACCAGTTCCGCAGTCTGATTCCCGAAACGAAGGCGCAACACAAATCCTCCGGGGATCGACGCCTTCAATTGCGCCGGTGTATCCAGAGCAATAACATGGCCGTGATCAATGATGGCCAAGCGCTGGCACAGCGCGTCGGCCTCTTCCATGTTATGGGTGGTCAGCAGGACGGTTCTTCCCGCCTGGTGGTATTCGCGAATGATCTCCCACAGGAGAATCCGGGTTTGAGGATCCAGGCCAGCGCTGGGCTCGTCGAGAAACAGGACTTGCGGATCGTGCATCATCGCGCGGGCAATGGAAAGCCGCTGCATCATGCCTCCCGAAAAGCCGCGCACCATCTGGTTTGCTCGCTCGGTGAGTTTGAACTTCTCCAGCAACCTGTCGGCGCGCTCATTTCTTTGCTTCGATCCAATTCCAAAGTAGGCGGCGTGAAAAACCAGAATCTCGCGGGCAGTCAAAGAAAAATCTAAATTGGGACGCTGCGGCACAACACCGATCAGGTACTTGACCCGCACCTGTTCCTTCCAGACGTCGTGCTCCCCAATCCAGGCTTGGCCGGACGTCGGCCGCACCCGCGTGGTCAGGACTCCGACCGTGGTAGATTTGCCGGCGCCGTTTGGACCAAGCAGACCAAAAATCTCTCCCGGAAGAATCTCAAGCGAGAGTCCGTCGAGGGCCGGAATTTGGGCCTTGGGCTGCGTCCCGCCTTTCGCATCGGCGCGCGCAATAAAACCGCCGGCAGCGCCCAAGGGAGGAGAGGAGCTATAGACCTTGCGCAGGTCTTGAGTGCGAACGCCAACGGCCATTCAGAGGAGTCCTCAATCTGTTAAGCGGCTGAAGTTTCAGGAAGTATATCTTAGGCAATGGTCCGATCGAATCCCTGCCGACGACGATACTCTCAAAGGTAAGGCTCCGGGCGATCGTAAAAGCGTTTAAACCGCCGACGGGTAGTTGGTGAAATGATTCCATAACAATGTCGGCTCCCACGCCCGAGTAGACTTTGGTGGCGCCAACCAACCAAAAGGCTCGGGAGAAAGGAGCCGAACATGCTGATTATAGGTTGTGACTACCACCCGGGCTTCCAACAAATTGCGTGTATGGATAGCGAAAGTGGTGAATGGAAGGAACGGCGACTGGGTCACCGCGAGGAAGCGGTGCAGTTCTACCGCGATCTCAAAGTGCGCGGAGTGAAGGTGTGCGTGGGGATGGAGGCGAGCGGGCACGCCCACTGGTTCGAGCACTTGCTAGCAGAACTGCAGTTTGAGTTGCACATTGGAGATGCGGCCGAGATCCGAAGCAAGCGGGTGCGCAAACAGAAGACGGATCGCCAAGATGCACAACGGCTGCTGACATTGCGGGTAGAAGATCGCTTCCCCCGTATCTGGGTACCCAACGGGGAAAATCGCGACTTACGACAACTGTTGTGGCATCGACACCGGATGGTTCAGATGCGCACGCGCATCATGAACCAATTGCACGTGGTGGCACTGAACGAAGGGGTACGACTTAAGAAGGCACTATGGCGACCTGCGGGGCGAGCCCAGCTGGAATCGTTATTACTAGCTCCGTGGGCTAGCCGGCCGGCGACAAGACCTGCTGGAGTTACTGGATCAACTGACGCCCAAGATCCAAGAGCTGACGCGAGCGCTGGAGCAGGAAGTGGAGAAGCGGCCGGTGACGCGGCTTATGCTTCACTTGAAACAGCTCGCCTTTGAAGCCACATGACAGTTGCGGCTCACTAGCTTCGGCGATGTCTGCGCTATTGATAAACTGGGAAGAGCAAAATCGCAGCAAGGATCGCGAAGGCGCAGTTCATACTCGTACTAGACACCTTCAGCCAGCAACCTGATCCCGGTACGCGGACGCATAATTGTTGTAATAAGGAGTTTAAACTCGCGATTGGAATTGTTCGTGAAATAGTGATTTTTCACCAAGTTACGCGGAAATGTACTTTCGCGTTCGCTGGGCGTACCAAAAGCATACTGATGATCTAATCATCGCAGTGAAGGCCGCGAACTGCTGCGAGGCATTATCACAGCTGGTCCGCGCACATTGTTAATCACATTCTTGTTCTTGACCTTCGACGACAACCCAGCCAAGCTGTGCCAATGATTGCGCCAGACGTTCCCTTTGTCGAGCCTTTGAAGCGCCGCTGGCGGCCCGCAGAGATGGCTACGCCGCCTCCTCTTCCAGAAATCGCGGAGCCAATTCCTGTAGAGCCCTACTATGCGCTGCTAATAAATCCCTTCTATCCTAAGGATCCAGCCGCCAGCTTCGGCAAACACGTTCTCACACCGAGTCTGGCTTTAACCAGCTTCGCCGCCACTACGCCGGATCATTGGAGAATTCGTTACTGGGACGAAAATCTATTGGACGGACTTCCGCCACTCAATCCGATTCCCCAAGTTGTCGGCATCACGGTTCACCTGACCTTTGCAGCTCGCGCTTATGCATTAGCCGACTGGTATCGATGCCGTGGTGCAAAAGTTATTCTGGGAGGTTTGCACGTCCTGTCTTGTCCCGAAGAGTGTGCGCCTCATGCAGATGCGCTGGCGCTCGGCGACGGCGTACAACTCTGGCCGCGCATCCTGAGTGATGTGGAACACGGATGTCTACAGTCGCGATACGCCGCAGGATATGAGAATGACTACTCCGAAGATCCGCCTCCGCGCCGATCCATCCTGCCACGGCACAGCTTCTTGACCAGCACCAGCCTGATTGCGACTCGAGGCTGCCACAATCGTTGCGGGTTCTGCTATCTCGCCACCGACGGGTTGCGGATGCCGTATCGGATGCGTGATCCTAAGCTTGTAGCGGAAGAGTTTGTGGCCGACAACCAGCCATACGCAGTGTTTATCGACAACAATCTCGGCTCCCGCAGGGACTACTTGCGAGCGCTCTGCCATGCGCTGCGCCCGCTCAACAAAATATGGAGCGCGGCATTGACGATAGATATCACCGATGATCCCTCACTCATTCGCGAGATGGCGCTGGCCGGCTGTACCGGAGTCTTTATTGGTTTCGAATCGCTCTCCGACGATAATCTCGCCGACGCCCGAAAGAAGACTCCAAAGACTTCGGATTACGCTCGCCGGGTCAGCCTTCTTCACGACTACGGCATCCAGGTAAACGGCTCGTTTGTTCTGGGCTTTGACCATGATCGCAGGGACGTCTTTGCCCGCACCGCGGAATGGGTCGAAGAAAACCGTCTCGAATGCGCGACCTTTCACATTCTCACCCCATACCCCGCCACACCATTGTTCAGGCAAATGGAAGCGGCCGGCCGTTTGCTACACTGCGATTGGAGCCTGTATGACACGGCCCATGCGGTTTTCCGGCCGCGCCACATGTCGCCGGAGGAATTGGAGCAGGGCTATCGTTGGATTTACCAGCGTATTTTCGCTCATCGGTCAATCTGGCGCCGACGTCCAGCAGATTGGCGCGCCGTACCTCTCTATCTCGCTATGTCTTATCTGTACAAGCGCTCCAACCGGTTTTGGCGCCTATTGATCAAGCACGATCTCGTGCACACCGTGTGGTCACCACTGGTAGAACTCACACGTCTGCGACACGTTCACTTTCGAGCAAGCCTTTTGCGTGGGCGTGAAGCGTCCATGGTGGCCAGTTCGGTTGTGTCGGCGGGGGTTTAGCGTCAGATTCTAGAGCAGGTCATGACCGCCCGTCGTCATCGGTTGCCGGCGCCACAGTGAGAGAAAGAGGGTTAGCGTCACCCATCCCAGGTGTCGCGGAAGTAACGACAGGTGATTACTAAAGGCCTATGCTGTCACCCCATTGACGCCACCTAAGCTGCCTATAATCATTGGATTGCGGACTTTGTGCTGATTTCCCCGTAAAACTACTTTTCTGTTGCCAAGTGAACCTAAGTCTCTTACTATCGCAGAGTTGCTGGATTTTAGCCGATGGCACTGACCACTGGCAGGTCCCGTGCAACGTAAGCATAAGCACATGTAAATTTCCGGGGATGGCATAGGGAGCAATGTCATATAAGGGTTCTGCGCTGGTTCGTCTCGTCGTTTTTTTCCTCCTGTCGTTGCTGCTCACAGAGAGTGGTATCGCCGCGACTATCAACACCCGTTCACTCACTTCCCGCAAATCCAAATCGCAAACCGTCAGCGAGAGCCAACGAGCTAAAAAGCGGATCAATCGCCTGGCGCGCAGTCGTGCTTCGCGGTCACGCAAGGCGCGCATCGTACGCGCCGGTCATCGACGCAGGCGCTATTACGAGCGCTTCACCGCAAGCTCTTTCCGCGAGGATGCGATCGAAGGTGACGTGACGGCCGGTGAAGATCCAGTAGTTCGCCAGGCTGCCCTGGATGCCTTGGGCAACATGAACGGCACCGTACTGGCAGTTGAGCCGACCAGTGGACGTATCCTGGCAATGGTGAACCAGAAGATGGCGCTCTCCAGCGGCGCCCAACCTTGCTCGACCATTAAGCTTTCCGTCGCACTCGCCGCGCTGAACGAAGGATTGATCACCAAGGACACCGAAATTCGGTTGGGACGTCGCAGCCGTATGAACCTTACCGACGCTCTGGCCCACTCCAACAATTCGTACTTTGAATCTCTGGGGCGCCAGCTCGGGTTTCAGAAGGTCAGTTATTACGCCCACCAGTATGGTCTCGGGGAATTAGCTGGTTACGGTATTCCCGACGAGCAACTGGGCGCTTATCCTACTCACGAGATTCCTTCTAAACTAGGCGGCGTTGGCAAGATGTGCTCCTTCGGCGAGGGTGTTTCCATGACTCCGCTGCAACTGGGAGCACTGGTTTCTGCGATTGCCAACGGGGGAACACTTTACTATTTGCAGCATCCCACGACTGCCGAAGAAGTAGCTGCTTTCCAACCGCGAGTGAAACGCAACCTCGAGATCGCTTCCCTGATTCCGGAAATTTCCGACGGTATGCTGGGGGCGGTGACTTACGGCACGGCACGGAGCGTCAAGGTTAATTTCAACGAAGAAGAAATTCTCGGTAAGACGGGTACTTGCTCGCGCGCCGGTACTCGCTACGGGTGGTTTGCTTCTTATGCCAACACTGACATCGGGCGTGTCGTAGTGGTCGTCTTCCTGCAAGGGGGCCGTCCTACCTATGGTCCCAAGGCCGCGGAAATCGCCGGTCGCATGTATCGCGATCTCTACGATCACAACTTCTTCGTAACCAAGACGATTCCTCCTGCCGACACGGCGGATGTAAAAACCGTCAGCACTCCGCAATAAAGGTAGCGCAGCCCACCCGGCAGCCCGCTTAGAACGCTTCGCAAAAAGGCCTCTTAATCGAGGTCTTTTGCTTGTACACTCCGCACGCTCTTCCGCCTGGCCCCGCTGATAGACTACAAAAACTTATGAGTTTGCTCCCCAGTCGCTCGGTGACGTCGAAACTGCTGGCCCTCACCTTGATCTGCGTTTCGTTTTTTGATGCGCTCGCTTGGCAAACTCCCGCGTCGGTTGGTCTGCGAATTATTGTGGTGAGTTCTCCAACTGAGGCACAACAGATTTTGGACCGTCTAGCAAAGGGCAAGGATTTCGCCGCCCTCGCCAAAGCAAAGTCCACCGATCCCACGGCTGACGGTGGCGGGTTCATGGGTAGGCTCGATCCCGCCTCGCTTCGCCCGGAATTGAGGGACGCACTACAGGGCCTCAGTCCCGGCCAGCTTACAGGCGTGATCAAAATCCCCTCGGGCTACGCCATTCTGCAAATCATGCCAGAAGAACAGAGCACTGCTGGTATCGGCATGAGTTCCAGCCAGATGCTTCCTTTAACCGGGAGAGGAAGCGTGCGTTATACGCCTGACATTTCCGGCGCTGTCGACATGGAGTTGGCTTTCCGAAAAGTGCCCAAGCCCGACGACTGGAACCGCGATTTTCAGGCAGTCTGCGAAACCCGCAAGCGTGCACTCGCCATGGCCGTACAGCGGATGGAAGGACTACTGGATCCCGACAATCCTCAGGGTTTGTCGCATGCCAAGCCCGCGGATGTGCAACAGGCACATTACGCCCTAGCCCAATTCCAAACCTACTCGGGCAACATGGAAGCTGCGCTGGAGCATTGGCAGGCGGCTTACCGGATTGCGCAGTCGGATATTCCTGGCATG
>Ga0209160_1001449_pt1 | contig 20030 bp, 11 predicted proteins | sample GraSoiAngelo_153_FD_186167 | JGI IMG/M metagenome (GOLD analysis project Ga0209160, IMG submission 186167) | Grasslands soil microbial communities from the Angelo Coastal Reserve, California, USA - 14_1009_12_40cm (SPAdes) (version 2) | ecosystem: Environmental > Terrestrial > Soil > Grasslands ... | reverse complement strand
CTGTTGTTATGCTGTGAAAGGAGACATAGGCGCCTGTGAGCTTCCGTCCGAAGGCGCGGGTACTCCGATAAGACGGATGGCTGCCACGAACAGAAGATGGGTTACGGCCGGCACACCCCCACAAAAACCGGGATTATGGAAGATAGGATGAGTAGACGCTCTGGCGGTGGAGAGGTCTTGCATGGTTCGTTCGGACTCGGGCTCTTGATGGTTTTTGCTCTATTGAGGGAGCACTGGCTGGATTCGTTCGGGCTCGCTCTTGAGAATTCCAATGGAGGCCCCTCTAGAATAAGCATGCTTTGAAAAATAAGATTGTTCAGAAAAAAATATTTTAGAAGAAAATATTCTGCTGGAAAATTGTGCGAGATCTTTTTCTGGAATCCGGTTCTCTAATGCGTACAGCTTGTGCAGCTGAGTTCGTCTGGTTCGAGAGACGATTGTGAAGGTTAGAAATTGTGGGTTGATAGATGGTTGGTCCGAAAGTATTCGGAAAGTGTCTTTTGCGTCTTGAAACTTCACAATCTACCCCCCCTTTTTTCCAACTTAATTTTCTCAGGCGCCTCAAAATGAGCGAGATCTAGGCTAATTCTTCCATTATGCATGGAAAAGCATTTTGCGGAAACGGGTTTATTCATTTAAACATAGCGGAAATTCATGAGGACAACATCGGGGGCCAGAAAAAGTGAGTTCCGATTGCTGATCAGGGCGCAAAATGAGCGAATTGGATCATAGTCCCGATAAAAGTAGTAAAATTTGTTAAGTTGTTTGATGTGCTTCCGGAGCCTCTGAAGAGCTAGGTACTGGTTGAGAACTCTGCTCGTTTTTCAATCGCCGGCTTAGTCTACCACGGTCGAGTGGATAGAATACTCATAACTCCAAAACGAACGGCTCAAACCGGGAAGACGTCCAAGGCTACAGCAGTCCGAACCGAAAAAGGTTCAGACCCGAAAAACTGGGAAATAGTTTACGGAAGGCGAGTCTTCTGGTTGATCAGCCAATCGAGTAGACTGCCTGAACTGTCTCTGATTTGCTCCTTTAGCCCGTAGACCAGGTCCGCCTTGGGTTCGTTAGTTCGACCCCAATGTCCAAGAATCAGTGTGTCATCTGCGTTTGCTTTGTGTGGTTCATGTATTGTACGATCTGTTCGCAGAATGTTTCGTCTACGAATGAGAAAGTGAATCAGGAGTCCTAAGAACGGAAGAGTAAATCCGAGACTTATGCTGCGCCAATCAGCTGCGTCATGAGCGCCAAGCAATAAGCGAGACGTACTCAGAACAACACTGTGTGCACATTCTCGCTTTAGGTCTTCGAGAAACTGGATTTGATATTATGAGCCGTCAGAACAGCACTCGTTCGTAATACAGTGAAATCGAATCAGACAACTTGTGAACGGTCGTCGTATATGTTATAACTACAACCCAGTCAACGAGCAAAATACGATGAGAACGCCAAGCGGGCGATGGTCAACAGGGAGATTGTTAATCGTCGTGGCACTCGTAGCAGTCGTGGGCGGGGCCCTTGTGGGAACAGCTGTCGGATACGGATTCCACTATGAAGCCCGGCAGACAAGAAACATCTATCTCTTCAACAACGGCTTGGACTTTAACGAGACAACATTTGGACTCCCTCACGACACCTTCACACCCGATCATATCACCGTCAATAAGGGAGACACGGTGGTACTTCACTACATCAACATAGAGGATAAACCTGAGAAGCACAACTTCTCGATCGGGGTTCCTTACAACATTGATGTTGACGTTGCTCAGGGACAGACCGCGGAAATAACGTTCACAGCGAACTATGCTGGAATCTTCCTCTACTATTGCAAATACCACACCCCCACTATGGAGGGCTACCTAACTGTACAAGGTTAGAAGGGAACACAAGTGAAATCAGAACCATCAGTTAGTCAAATTGCTATGAGGATCAATATGAGGAGCAGGTCCACGCTTCGTTGGACCTCTACCACACTTGCTGTCATAACTGGAGCGATCAACTTCTATTACGGCAACACCTTCGCCGGCTTCTACGAGAACCTGTGGTACGTAATGGGCGGGATCTATATCTTCGCAGCGATAGTCCTGGCCGCGAACGTCATGCCAAACTTTGTCCAGCCAACCATTTTTGGCTACGCCCTTTTCCTCTTGTCTCTCTGGGCAGTGGGAGCACTTCTGACGGGCGCTGGAGTGGATGCAGTGGCATTCGTTGATAAGGGCGTGGAGGCTCTGCTAGCTGTCAACATGGGGCTTCTAATTCAGAAATCGCGCATACAATAGCTCGGCTAATGAGACAGAGCTACACGTAATCTTCTATAGAGTCCATTAGAAGACAATAAGCCCCAACAAACTCAATTTAATTCCTTCTTGTCTACATGCATTCTGGCTAGACTCGCCACGCTCCAGCAGGATTGCTGCTACGCAGCCCGTTCGATCATGTTTTTAATTCGCTCAAAACTTGTCACCGAGGGATCAAATTCAACAGTGATCTTGCGAGAGATGTTATTGATTCTCGCGCTCTTGACTCCTTGCATTTTCAGGACTATTTCTTCAAGCGTCGGAGCGGAGTAGGCATTCAACGACGAAGGTAGATCTAAAACTCCTACGGCTCTGGCGTTAGAGTGTGCCATGATTCATGACATTCTCCATTAGAGGAACTAACTCTCAACGGATATTTCAGGGGGAGGTTCACAGGTGATTGGAAAAGTGCACAAAGTAACCTTGTCGCAGGCGATCTTACGTGAGACGGACCTAGCTTAGGGAATCTCTAGTTGTGATACTAACGAGCACAGTTGTGTTTATCGTAGCACCAAGTGTACGGCTCGCTTATACTAGTTGGAGGCTCTCTAACAGTCTCAAGGAGAAGAAACATGAAAGAATCAGCAGCTCAATACAAGAACGAACGGACGGTTGGGACTCGAACAATGGAGTTATCCCAGGCGAGCAAGTGGGCCGACAGGTTCATAATTGCAGCCATAATACAAGGTGCCCTCGCTGTTGGCGTTACGGGATTTCTACTATACGACGGAGTCTACGGTACACCAGGAGCAGCCCGCATCGTTGCCAGTGGAGGCCCTGGGACCTGGCTTACTGCAGGCTACCTAGCCTTCATCATGTTCGGACCTCTCGCAGCCGCGGTAACCTCCCTATTCTACCAGCACATAGAGGTCCACCTTGGCGCCCCCTACAAAGGATTCAGCAACATTCTGGCCTGGCTGCACATTGCGCTCATGAACATTGGAGTCGTCGGAGCAACGTGGATAATGATGAACGGAGGATGGCGAGGCGGTGCGCTGGCCCTTACGTTGAGTCCAAGCAATCCAAGCGCTGCCTATGGACAAGTCCATGTGCAAGTTCTAGGTGAGCTTCCACCATACATTGCAGCCTTCGTCGCGGTCGCTTTGGTCGGGGCCATCGCAGGCGGACTCGGCTACATGATCGCTTGGAGAAAGAGCACAAGAACAGCTTCAACCAAGTAGAAAGGTCCCTCCAGCGTCTTCGCAACTCCAGCCCGGAGTTGCACGCTCGAGCGGATCTCCCCCTTTCTTTAGTTAAGATAATCGAGTCTGAATGTTGCTACTGCCAATCCAAACACGACTAATTACAGCGAGAATATCACGGCACGATCTGATGTCTTGGCTCTTGCTTGGGTACCAGCAGAAGCAAACGCCTCGGACAAATAATGTGACAGAAAGGAGGACCATTTCGGCCCAAGCTCATGTACCAATGTGATCGTCCAGTGTCCATTCTCCTCCTTCTCGTAATACTCGAAGAGATTGGCGTAACTGGATAAATCACGTATGAAACCGATCACATTGTTCACATTCATCTTCCCCCACTTGGAGGTTATGATCGCCCCGGGTCCACTCTTCCCAGCCTCTTGGCCAGCCTTACCCAATCCATCCTCGGGCGCTATTTTCAGAATCTCCTCGAAAGTCTTCCTAGTCAGACGTACCGCGTTCGCTCTTTGCACGAATCTTCCGAACTCCGAATAATCAAGAAGTAATTGATTGACGAGCGTATTGACACTGATGTTCTGCCTAGAGGCCTCTTCCTGTAGGGCCTTGAGCGCTTCTTCGTTTATCCGAAACGATTTTGCTATCGTCTTAGCTCTAGGCATCAGCATCTCGACACGAGTCCATTCATCGTCTAGATATTACTTGTGGAATCCCTTTCTGGAAGAATGAGTGCATAGGTACAATTAGCAGAAGCTTGCCCCTGCTCAACGAGGCAAGCGGATTCCTCGTTTTCCTCTGTGATACTGTTGGACCGTCCCTCTAGTCCGGCCCATTATGATCTGGGCGAGCCTCACGGGACGCTTCAACAACCGAGTCGATCGGACCGATCAGCCACAGGTTATCATCTCGAAGCTTGAACACTACTCCCGTAAACTTTTGAATGACTCGAATATCGAGGGATTCGAAAGCGAAGAGACGGAACCGAGTAGAACTTGAACGCATCTTCTTCGTCCTGTCTCTCGGCGGCGGCTCTACCTCAAGCGGGACCATCAGAAGGTAGTTCTCTGAATTCATAAGACCCCGCGCCTCGTCCAGTGAGAAACCGAGGCTCAAGGCCTTGACAGTGTTGGACGCTCGGAACAATTTCTCTTGGTTGTTCGCTTCAACAACCACGCTATTTCGGCATCTCAAATTGGACTTGAACTGTCCCGTTCATCAAACCCGACTGATCTATGATATGCCTGAGCCGGTCCAGCTCCTCAGCCGAAACAAAGACGATTGTCCTCCGACGCATTTCTAAAATGAAAAGCCTCGGCTAAGTTCCGGTTAATGCTCTGGTTGCGTGGCGATAGCCGGCATCACGGGCAGTTCACCATGACCTGGAGTCGTGGTCCGGATCTGCTCGAACTGTTTTCTCGCCTGTTCCATCTTGGGATATACGAATTCCCTGAAACCCGTCACAATAAACTCGTCTGGTCTGTATGGATCATTCAAAACGCGTAGTCCTCTCAAGGCCCAGTCGTAATCCCTGCCTGTGGTTTCCAAGTAGAATCCGATCACATCGTTGTAGTACCAGTCTCTGAACCCCTGTTCCTTCTCATGCCAGCCCCATCTGCTCAATAATTTCCGAGTGAAGCCTGCGCGTTTGCCAATGTTGTAGAACCAGTTTCGGGCGAGCCATTTTGGAAGGTCGAATCGTATCTGTCGGCCGAACAGGTAAAATTCTGGTTCGTTAATGTGCACGTAACTAATCCTATCCCCGTTATCTTCGTCGATGTTGTATCTGACCTTGTCGCGTTCCAGCTTCTCATCATCAGTCAATAATTGCGCGGTGAAGAACTCATCCTTGACGGCCATAACCTTGTGAAGGTTCCGAATAACCGCCTTCGTCGCCGCATATCCACGGTCCGGCCGGTCGAGCTTGAACACTGCCTCCACACGGTTCAGATATTTCTGTGCATAGCTAGGTCCGTCCCATAGGATGAGATCGTAGAGGCGTCGTGCAAGATGCTTATTCGTCTCATCGTCGAATCCCATTTTCGCGACAGCTTCCTCGACCATCTTGCGATATTGCCTTGCCATATTGGGACCCTTCCACCATTGCCAATAGGCATGCTGGAGCGACCGTGTCTTCCTTTCAAGTATCGAATTGTAATCCTCTCGTCCCCCATACGCCATCAAGACCTCTGGCTCTGCAACGATATTCTTCAGATCCAGCAGACTCGGGTCGGCAACAAGTTTACGGCCGAGCCTGAAAGCCTCCATATTCTTCGGACGTTGTTTAGGACTGACAGTCTCCATGATACTGTCGACTAGGTTCTGCTCACTGACCGGTATCAATCCCTTCTGGAAAGCAACTCCCAACATTATCGTGTTGGAGAATAACTTGTTACCAAAAACCAGTTCCGAGATCTCTCCGATCCGACCGCCGAAGTAATCGTCGTTGTTAGTATGCTTCTGAATATTATCCTCGACATCAGGTGGATAGTTCATCATCCCAGCTAGCATCGGTATAGTCGGAACCCTGCTGGTATTGACAACGGCAGATGTCCTGCTGTGGCTAGCATAGACCAAGCTTCTCTCCGCCTCCAGCATATCGATACCCAAGAGAAGATCGGCCTTGCCATTCGGGACGATCGTCGATATCTTCGCGTCCCCCTTAGCGAAACTTATGTGTGCACTGACGGCACCATTCCTTATCGCCAGTCCTTTCTTATCGTTGAACCGAACATTGTACCCAGCCTTCGTCCCGGCCCTTGCCAAAGTCGAGGCGGTTACACCGACCCCCATTCCACCAACGCCGCTGACGTAGATGTTCCAAGTATCGTTGAAACTGCGGACCGATGTAGGTTGTGGAATATCGTCCAACGGGATCTTTCTTGCACGCGCCCTCGGAGGATGCGATCTGGTAACAATTACGTTCTCGAAAGACGGACACGCCATTATTTTCGTACAGTAGGTATCGGATACACATGTCGATTGATCGATTCCGATCTTCTCCCCATAATCCGTGTCAACAATCGTCAACCCCGGACAGCCGGTACCCTTCGTGCATTCTCGGCAGTTCTCGCAGACTTCTTGGCTGATATTTACGAAGACTTCACGTGGAACGTAGCCCCGCTTCTCGACAATCTGGGCTCTCTCGGCCCGTTTTCGCCGGTGAAATGTTATCCCACACTCCTTGTCAGCAATTACTACTTTGACACCCGGTTTTTCGAAAGCCTTGTCCAGCTCTGCCATGTACCGTTTCCTATTCGACGGCGGCAATCGTTTCACGTAGACCTCATGTCCATTCCACAAGCGACTCACCCGGTCCCAACTGTCCTTTGACTTTGGTCGCCCCATAGCCTTCACTATTCCCTCGATATCCTGCGCTACGGTCTTGTCGCCCATTATGTTGTGACCAGAGGCAGGCGTGGGCTGATGCCCCGTCATAGCCGTAGTCTTGTTATCGAGTATGATGTAGAGAATGTCTTGGCCTTCCTTGATCGAGTTTGAGATCGCGGTTATTCCACGCCAGAAAAACGTAGAATCGCCCATCAATGCGTACTGCTTGTTCGTGACGAATGGGTCCATTCCACTTCCAGCTGCACCACCCAGCCCCATGGCGGTGAGATTGTACATTTCAGCAAAGGGTGGAAGGAAAGACATCGAATAGCAGCCAATATCCCCATGCGCAAAGATGTCCTTGTGCGCAGGCTGATCACGCATCTTCTTGACCGCACTCAACGTCTCACGATGGGGACAACCCGCACAGAAACCAGGCGTCCGAGGAGGAACCAATAATCCGTAAGTCTTGATCTCGGCAATCAGATCCAGCTCTTGATCGATCCTTTTCTGGTCTACTTTCGCGGCCGGATCGCTCATCTCCATGACCAGCCGTCCAACCTTTTCGATCACCATAGAGGGTGTGAAGCCTCCCTCCTCCGGAAATCCATCCCCATCAGGGAAAGCTTTCCCGTAGACCTGGGGAGTCGACTTCACGCGCCCTTCTTGCGCGAGATCTCGGAGAATCCCCTTGATCTGGTTCTCGATGAACGGACTCTTCTCTTCGACTACGATAATATTGTCAACCTGGCCTGCAAGCTGCTCGACGATCTCGGGTTCGACTGGAAATGTCACAGCCAGTTTCAGTAACGGAAATTGCTTGTCGCATCCTAGCTCCCAGAGGGCCTGCTCCAGGTAACTGTACGATATCCCGGCGGCCACAAAACCGATCCTATGTCTTGTCTTATCATCGGAATAAAGCAGCTTGTTGAGCTTGTTCTGCCGAACGTACTCGTTGACTTTTGGAAATCTTACACGGATAATCTGTTTTTCAAGATCCCAAGTATTCGGCGGGATGCTGACTCTTCCTGGAATATCGATCTTTGAAAGATCCAAAGAAATCGGATTTTTGAAACTGATCTCAGGCGGTTGGTTCTCGTAGACCCTAACATTGCCACCACCTTCAGCCAGGTAGGTCGTGATCAGATATCCGACAACGAGATTCGAAAAGACGGACAGTTTGAGTGCTTCGCCAATCCAATCCTTCAACTCCTGCGGCGTGCTAGGCTCCATTACAGGCATCTTCAAGTGCTGCATCAATTGACGGCTGTCGCCCGCAACTTGGGTGCTGCTTGCATGTGGATCGTCCCCACAAACGACCAAGGCGCCTCCACGTTTGCCGCTCAAGCCGAGCTTGTCTGCATAGTTGATAATATTGATTGGATCAGCAGCAACATTCAATCCAACGCTCTTCATCACAGCCATCGCGTTGACCCCGACGTCCAATGCACCGTTCAATGCGGCGGCGCCCTGGCTCTCATCATTCGTCAACTCTCCCCAGAGACCATGTTCTCTGAGAATGTCCGCGTTCTCTTCGAGAATCGTGTAAACCTCGGCAACCGGGCTCCCCGGATATCCGGCGATGAGCCCGACCTTGCTTTCTAGGGCACCTTTTACGATGAGTTCGTTCCCGTTGAAAACATTGGTGCCCGAGCCCTGGACAAAACGCTTGTCCGTCATGGGAACTACTAGTAACTCGATAACTAGACGTAATAATCCTTACTAGGTTCTGTTACCTTATCCGTTGGAGTAAGGTAGCTTCGGAGCATCGACTTGAGGGATGACCACAGTCGTTAGGTTCCCTTTCATTGCTCCGCCCTTTTGCCCGTGTAGAAACAAAGATATGACTAGGCCGGAGGCTCCGCGCCTTTTCCCGGCTCCTTCAACTTGTACTTGTTGAATATCTCCATTGCAGGATCCTTCCTCATATCATGATCCTTGTACAAGTGATCCTGTAGTTCGCCATAACTGTTGAAGGTCCTCTCGGTTCCTCGTACCGCGCACAGGAAGCACTTGATAATGTCCTTGACCAATTTTCGAGGACCCGAATAGCAATCGACCGTGATTTACCACGAGATAAAAAAGGACTTCGACACCAAATTCGTCTGTTTGAATGGAATAGTGTATGAGCTCTAGCCTGGAAAGCCAATGCTACAGTCGGTTCTCCGAGTCAATCAAGTGTGCACACGATAGTCAAGGAGAGGGAAGATTCGGACTGATGCTCGGGTACCGAAGTTCTTAAGACCTAAACAATCGACGCGATTTTTGCGCGAAAAAAGTGTAGGGAGGCGAGAAGACAGAATGTGTAGCACCTGCGCAGCGCATAACCCACAGAAAAAGAAGAAAAAGTAAGGTAGATATCGTCAAACGAGGCGGTCTGAAATGCCTCTTTTTTCTTCCCACGTTCGTTCCTTTCAAAGTGTGAGGAACGAGTTTCTGTGAATTATCGATTCTTTTGAAGACGGTTTCAGAAACTCTTTTTTTGCAGCTAGTTGGCCGACATTGATTGCTGATGACGAAATCGTGCTACCGCCCTGCTAAGGGGCTGGTAGTCAGATCTCTAATATTCACGTAGGAAAATTGGTTGGTTATCCTAGTTCAGTCTTCGATTCGTTTCATGAACAGACTCTTCGAGTGCTGCTGTCTGTTCTCGAAGAATATTCTCTTCTCATACGCACCTAGGAAGAGGTACAGACCCGCAGTAATCACCAAGGCTGTAAAGAAGAATAAGTGCCTCGCACTTTGACCGAGATAGTTCAGCACTGCCTGCTGTCCATCTGCGCCAATTTCGAACGTCCAGAAGGATATTGCAAGGAACGCTACTGGAAGGATCAATCGAAAGGTCTTGACAAGTCCGATCTCTGTTTTGACGCTGACCAAACTGGTTCTCCTTTGTAGAGCCGCCATAGAAGGCTCATGCACAAATTAGCACTTGTGCAAAGTCAATCGTTACTATTCCCTCTCGAAAGGAGTGGAGACAGTTCGAGCAAGAGGCTTCAACGAGCAACGCTGAAGGCATGATTGTGCACAATTCCTTGAGTTTGGCTCTTCCAAATAGATCGATTGACAGCACAATGTATCGGCACGATTGCCGTCTATGGCGTTTTTTGCTCGTTTTTGGACACTATAGGCTTATACCCGCAGATGGTGATTGGCTCAAAAGCTTGGCAGCGTCGAGATACCCCGCGCGGCCGTGATGCGATTGCGCCCGTTTCTATCGTCTCTTTTGATCATACGCGACGCATGGATGCAAGGCAAGTTCGTCACGTGAGAAGAGCGAGAGACGAGACATGATCTTCTATGATGTTCTCTCTGCTGCCCGGGATGGAGCAACCAAGACAACGATCAGACGTCAACTCGGCCTCACTCTTCACCAATTCAAGGAACGTTCGGAGTTTCTCCTCACAGGCGGATATCTTAGGAAGATATCCAATATCAAAGGCGTTACCAATTATGTGACGACGGTAGAAGGATACAAGCTGCTTTTACTTCATGGCGGTTGTATACCAACGCCTTGGGTCCTTCTTCCCATGTCGAAAAGGTACTGGTCAGCTTTCATTGAGCGGGATCGAAACCGATCTGACGAACTTGGTCTTTAATATTCCAGCGAGCTAAGACTTATCGTTAGCTATCCTTATCTATCTAACAGCGGAAATATACATCGGCTAAGATTTGTGAAAACAGAATCCCTACTGAAATTTGGCCAGCGTCCAAAGGTGGCGACATTGTTAATAGTTGTTTTATTGTTGCCCTTCGTCTACATCTCTCCAATCCAAGCCAAGGAAATTGATCATCGGGTTTCTTCCGCCACGTGGTCGCGTACATATGGAGTGGGCTCCGGTCAAACTTCAATTCAACAGACCTCGGACGGTGGTTTTGTTCTGGCCGATCGGGGTGCCGGTGTTCGTGTACAGAAACTGGATCGTCGAGGTGTAGTACAGTGGGAAAGGGACTACATGCCCGTTGGATACGGCTATGCGGAGGCTGATTCGATACAACAGACTGCAGACCGAGGATACATAGTCGCAGGACAGGCGCTCTCTATGGGATACAAAACAGGATACGATGCTCTACTGTTGAAACTGGACCGGAGGGGGAATGTTGAGTGGAGCAAGACGTATGGTGGAACCAAGGATGATCACTTCACAATGGCAGAACAGACACTAGATGGGGGGTACATAGCGGTGGGCAACTTGGAGTCGCTTGCTTCTTCGGGGCACGTTTTCAACGGTTGGGTGGTGAAGACTGACCCGGCCGGTGATATTGTCTGGCAAGAAGCATTCGTGGGAGAAGACATCTGGTCCGTCGACCTGACTGCGAACGGCGACTTTCTAGTGTCGGGGACGGTTGGTGTGTCCAGCAAAGCATATGCCTGGGTCTTCAAGCTCGACCGAGATGGCGGAATGATGTGGCAGCGTGCGTTTTCTATCGCTGACTACAATGTCGGATACTTAGTCCGACATACGCTTGACGACGGAGTCATAATGGCCGCAGAAGCTTGGACTATTAGCCCAAACGGAACGTTTCTTTCAGAAGATTCGGTATTCATAAGACTGGATGCATTTGGCAATTCTCTTTGGAAAAAATCGTACAGTGCTGGCACCGAAAATCAGCCTGCTTCGATTACTGTCACCTTGGACAACGGATTCATAATTGCTGGAGGGGCTATACCATCGTCCGACGGTATTGGGATCCGTGGTCCTTGGATCTTGAAGCTTGATGCTAATGGAGACATGGTGTGGCAGAGGCTTTACGGTGGCTTGAACGACTTCTTGTCCAATGTCGTGGAGACTAGGAATGGCGGATTGGTAGCGGCGGGCTCGTTATCGAATTATTGGATTTGGCTTCTACGGCTGGACGATAACGGGACAATCACCGGCTGTAGCGTGGGGGCACCATCAGGTGCCGTGCTTGATGACATCACCCCGACGGTCACTTCAGATGTTGCTATTACTAGAGTCCAAACAAACACAAATGTAGCGGCGACTGCTGTAACAGTCAGAGGACTTGGCCCAATGATCCAGGTGCAATGCGCAAGCGTTCAGCAAGTTAGTAGCGGAGAAGGTCGGTCCCGTGAGTCTGATCGTGAGTCTTCGCGAGAGAAAATAGGGCGAATTTGATCTTTACATCCTATTGGACGAAGTCATACCTCTGAGTTCAACGAGGACGATGACCGAGTCGGCTTTTTGCCGGATTGTCCGGAAACTTGAGGGGACGTATCCTAAGGGCATCAAGCCGAACTGACAAACCTCGTCTTCAATATTCCGTCCACTAAGTGATCATCGTTAGCTATCCTTATCTATTCAATGGGCAAAGCATACTTCGGCCTAAATTTCCTGAAAACACAATCCCGGCCCGAATTCTGTGCTCATCCGAAGAAGGCAACTTTATTACTAGTTGTCTTGTCGTTGCCCATTATCTTCATCTCACCCACCGTTGCGGGAGAAGGAAATAATCGCGTTTCTTCCGTCACGTGGTCGCGTACTTATGGAGTGGGCTCCGGTCACACTTCGATTCAACAGACATCGGACGGTGGTTTTGTTCTGGCGGATCGGGGATTTGGTGTTCGCGTACTGAAATTGGATCGTCAGGGGGAAACACAATGGGAAAGGGACTTCATGCCGGTCGGATATGTTGACGCTGAAGCTGACTCGATAAAGCAGACTGCGGACCGAGGGTACATAGTCTCTGGACAGGCAGATAGGTATGCCACGAGACTTGACGCTCTTCTTTTGAAACTCGACCGGAGAGGGAATGTTGAATGGAGCAAGACCTACGGAGGACCCGCGGATGATCAGTTCGCAGTCGTAGAACAGACGTCGGATAGGGGATACATAGCCGCGGGCTCCAGTGAATCCGGCGCGTCGCAAATTTATTCTTGGTTGGTCAAGTTGGATCGGGCGGGAAACATAGAGTGGCAACATAGGTATGCTACCCTTGGATGGACGGAAGCGGCTTCGGTTCAGCAGACGTTTGACAATGGATTCATCGTAGCTGGAAAAGCCGTTGTCAGTAATCTGGGAACCGTGGCATGGGTCTTCAAGACAGACTCAGCTGGTAATATCATATGGCAGAAGGGCTACGGCCTAACAATAGACAATCACGCCTACAGTATTCGGCAGACATCAGATGGGGGCTACATAGTCATCGGGGACGTCTGGAGGCAGGGTCAGTATGGAGTCTTCGATTCATCTATTGCACTTTTCCTGAGGTTGGACGCACTAGGGAATATTATTTGGGAAAAGACGTACACCGCCGGAAATGTCAATCGACCCTTCTCCGTCGGAGAAACGTCAGATCAAGGATTCATAATCTCAGGCGGGGCATCACCTAGGTCGGATGGATCGGGGATTGGAGGTCCTTGGCTCTTGAAACTCGATTCTGACGGAAAAATATTATGGCAGAAACTTTACGGCGACTTCAGCGATTTCTTGTCCAGTGTCGTGGAGACTAGGAATGGAGGACTAGTCGCGGCTGGCTTGTTATCGGGTTATTGGATTTGGGTTCTGCGGCTCGACGATAACGGGACTGTTAATGGCTGTAGCATGGGTACACCATCTGGTGCGCTGCTCAACGATGTTCGGTTAGGGACCACCAACAATCTCACACTTACAGAGGTGCAAACCTACCAGAACATTGTTGCGACGACCGTCAATGTTTCCGGGCTCACACCCACGATGCAGTTTCAATGTGCAAGCCTTCCTCAAGCTGAGAGTAGAGATGGGTCGGAAAAATTGCGGGGCAAAACCGCGCGGATTTGATCTTTTTTTCTCGATCACAAAGACCATGACGCTTGAGGTTGTGGAGGCACGAGGGTTCGACACTGTCTCCCGAATTAGGCTCATGCTTACATATGGCTGAGAGTCTCGAAACCTAGTGTGGCCGCCGTAGCGTAGAGAGGCGATAGCGTGACGGCTACCAGCCTCGCGAAACCTGGTAGCGTAAAGGCCTGAAAGGCATACGACTCAAGACGCCTTGGCCAATGGAGCCTTCGGGGCGGGTTCAAAGCACCTCCAAAACGGTGGGAATATCCCGCCGGCGGCCCCACCACTTGTTCACTGCGAAGGGAAGCCTTTAACAGGTATTCAAAGAAACCGCGTTCGCCGCGTGGGCCGGTAGTTCAGCCTGGTATACTGGGTGCCTAATTAGGGCGTCAGGCCGAGGAACGTCCGGTTTGCAAGCCAACTATCGAGCGATAGGATGGCCGAGAGACCGGAAGGCCGCGGGTTCAAATCCCGCCCGGTCCACCACTCACAAAACAGAGGTCATAGTCGGGTCCCTTTGCCGATGCGGACGAACGACTCTTAATGAGCCAACCCTTTACGCATTCTTACTTGGACGGGAATCTGTGGATGTCTCGTTATTTCCTTCGAAAGCCACCTAATTCGAGATGGCATAAATTCTTAAGCTGAACAAGCCGGCAGATTTATGACTCCTATCTTGTCTAAATCATTCTTCATTCCGTTCTCGCGTGCAATTCAGGTAGGTCTCACCAGAGGAGAATTAGTCAGGAGAGATCAGAATGAATTTTAGGAGAAAAACGTTTCGTCTCTCATCTATCCTTCTCCTATTGATTACGGTCTTAGCTTCGTCTATTTTCGCCCCCGTACATTTTCTCCCCCAAATCAACACTGCAAGAGCGATAACCTGCCCTACAGGAGGCGTATCAAACGGTTGCCTCACCGTCTCACTCGACGCGAACAGTAGACCGACAAAAACTCAAACCGCTGCCTGTGCCGTGCCAGCGGGACAAGACGGTGTATGCGATACCTCGATCACGACCAGTGCATCCAATGCTACAACATTCCGCGTTGGAGCGATTATCAATGCAACCAGTGCGAACTCTGCCAAGGGTGTTTACGGTTGGCAGTTCGGAATCAATTATGATCCGACAATAATAACGCCCCAGGGAGATCCCAGCCCTCTATGCACAGCCTATCCGGACTGCGGAGAGAAAACGATCTGGTACGGATCCCAAACATCGATAGGAACGACAAACTGGGCAGACGCAATAGCAAGCAATACTGCTACATCCGCCCTATCGATCTGCGAAAACGGTGCCGCGGGTAGTTCATGTCCTGGTCCACACAGTGGAAGGATACTCGTCGCGTTCGCGTTTCTCTTACCCTCCCCACCCGTTACCCTATCTGCAAGAACAGTCCTCGCCAACGTCGCCTTCGAAATAGTCGGCAAAGGGATCGCAACTCTCACCGTTAGCGACGTTATCTTCGCCGACCAGAACGCTAATCCAATAACCGGGATAAGTTCTGCCCCTCCCACGCCCTGCACTCTAGGAACACTTCCGAACAACACGTGCGGCAGTATAACCGATACAATCACCAACGACCCACCCCACGCTAGTTTCTCAACGATAAAGAAATCGAATACTGTTTACAGTTTCTCCAGCACCAGTACCGATACTGATGGCACGATAACGAGCTATTACTGGGACTTTGGCGATGGGACACAAGACTTCAACGTGAGTGGAGCCGTGATCCTGTCTCACGATTATGGACCGAACGGCACAAACGTTGCACGAGGCCTGTTCACAGTCACTCTTAGGATCGTTGACGACAAGGGTGCCACGGGCTCCGCAAGGAATACACGCGGAAATGCAATAGTCAACAATCAGCCAAGCCACTTCTCAGCCACCGTCTTAGCGGCAACACCCGATTTCAATATCACAATTACACCGAGTGCTATGCAGCTGTCGACCGGTAGCACCGGATTCCTGATTGTTAACATCACGAGTGTAAATGGTTTCTCAGGAACAATCACCTTGTCAAGTACAGCAGTGTCCCCGATAACTCTGACTTTCAATCAGACTACAATCTTGGTCCCGGTGGGAGGAATGGTCAGCACCTTCTCAATAGTCAATGTTCCAAACTCGACACCCCCTGGTAATTACACACTGAACATAACCGGGGACAGCGGACCTATCGCGCACAGCGCATCTACGGTGCTGACGGTAACGGCAAGCAACAAACCCCCGATAGCCCTATTCACGTATTCGCCCCTGAACCCGACACCTCAGCAGCAGGTATTCTTCGATGGATCTTCAAGCTACGACCAGGACGGTACCGTAACCTCTTGGTCCTGGAATTTCGGAGACGGATACTTTGCAACCGGTTCCGCATTCTACCGCTCATTCGCGAACGCAGGATCATACACTGTGACACTTACGGTGACTGATAACAGTGGCCAAACCAGCTCAGTCTTGAGGATCGTCCAGGTCGTTTCTGGATCAGTCGACATTCCTCCAGTGGCTATCTTCTACTACTATACTCCCTCTCCGTCCACTGCAGATAATGTAAACTTCTACGGGGGTAGTAGTTACGATCCGGACGGGACGATCACGAATTATGTTTGGAACTTTGGCGACGGCTCCTTCCTTCTCTACGGTTCAAACGTGTACCACACTTTTTCAAATCCAGGTAACTATACCGTGACGCTTACTGTCACCGACAACGCGGGTCTTACGGATTCTACTTCCAAAACGATAACGGTCCATGCTGCATTGGCACACGACGTCGGAATACAATCACTATATTTCAACCCCCAGGTTGCCGCGCAGACGCAGATTGTCAACGTGCAAGTGAATCTGCAGAACTTTGGGCTTCAAGATGAAAACGTCACCGTCACGGCCGACTATGATCATCACGTTATCGAGACGAGATTGATGACCCTCTACAGACAGAACTTCTGCCCCTCCTGTACTCAGTACGTGTTCTTCAACTGGGACACCTCGGGCGTGACCCCAGGCAATTACACGATCTCCGCGACCGTCTTCCTAGCCGACGACCAGAATCTCTCGAACAACAACTATACCTCGCCATACATGATCAAGATTCTCCCGCCACCTGTTCTCTCAGTCACACCGGACAATGGTCCAACCGGAACTACCGTCACGGTCACCGGCTCTGGCTTCCCAGTGCCATATTATTTCCAATCCTACTACAACCAGATCCTTGTCACTTTCGATGATATGTTCGAAGGCGTCGCCTACGTCAACACAATTGGTCAAATCAACTTCACCTTCTCGGTGCCACATGCACAGCCCGGCATCGTGCACATGATAAAGGCCTTCGACTTCACTGGAGCTCGAGCCTCTATCGGATTTCTTTTCTTACCAGATCCAGTAAGGCCTCCGAACCTTGACTTGGCAATTCAGACAGGCACAGTCTATAACCCAGGAGAAACCCAAGTTGCCTACATCAGGGCAACGATCGACGGCGTCCCTCAAACTTCTCAAAACGTCAGCCTTTCTGTGCTTCTCTTGAAGCCGGACGGCACAAGCAGTAGTGTCACAGCGACGATGATTTCCCCAGGCTTGTTCAGATTACAGTACGTTGTTCCTACGACCTCAACGTCACTCGGCACCTATGGATTGATAGTCAAGGCGGTCTCAGTTTCTGGACAGAGTGCTTTTGAAATTCAGAGTTTCGAGGTGAAACCTAGTTGGGTGCAGGCCCACGGACAAAACTTGGTCTCTCTCACCGCATTGGTGACCGGTCTGGGAGTAGCAGGTGTTCTCCTCTCCAGCGGTCGTTTCCGAGATCAGCTGCGTCCTAGAAAACTTAGAGACAAGGAGGCTCCATCGCAATGAGCAACCGATTCAGCTTCAGCCTTCTCATAGTCCTGACACTCGCCATTTTTTGGCTAGCCCCGTCGGCCCGGACCCAAGCACCGCTGACAGCATCAGCAGTCGCGAACTCTCCTACCGATGGTCCTACACTTTCAGTCAGCGGGCGTGGATATGGACAGAACATCACTGACACCAATCTTGCTTTTGGTAGCACCCTCAATGTCGACGTCAACATCTCAAATGCTGGACCGATTACTGCCTTTGATATCACTCTGCAATATGCCATGGCTACTCAACTGCATAGCCCCATCCAGACCACAAGAGCACAAGTTACAGATCAGAGCTCAGGTCAAATATTCAGTGGCAACGGATTACCAAGCAATTGCCATACTGTCGAGCTCGTGAGAACCGTATTCCCTGATCCATTTGATGCCATCCGGATTGCAATGGCTACGGTGGGGCCCTGTACACTACCAGGTGATGGAATCTTATTCTCTGCACAGTTCAATGTCGTCGGGACTAACGCCACTTCTCTCGATATCATACGGGCAAAGGCGGGGAGACTTCAAGAACTTGTAATCGGTCCTGGACCAGCTTTCACTCCCATCCCTAACTTGCGCATTCTGAACGCGGATTTTCGAAACGCACGCGGCGCTCCGCCTGTTGCGACTTTCGATTACAGACCGATTAACCAGACAATAGGAAATACGGTGACGTTCAACGCGACGGCAAGCTTCGACCCGGAAGCCGCGAGTACGTCCAACAAAGGGATAGGACGGTACATTTGGTCCTGGGGAGATCTAGATACTGTCGTGACCGGCAGCAAGGTCGTAGAGGATCATGAATTCATGTTCGGGGCGACTGTACCCGCTGCCGGATACTTCCAGGTCAGGTTGGTAGTTCTGGACATTGACGACAATTTGCCAGCACGCCAAGTTCAATTGGTCTACATCTCACCGCAGCAGAAGGTTCATGATCTCGCGGTAAACTTGTCTACAAACCTGTACGTTCTCAGACAAGGCGAGCTGCTAACCCTCCGCGCAGATATCTATAACCGCGGAACGCAAGACGAGAACGCGAGCCTACTGCTTACGTACAACTACCAAGGAAACACTACCTTAGCGAACGAGACGGGTTTCAAAGTGCTTCTCCACGGATCTAAGACATTCAACTACACACTAGAAACGAGAGCACTTCCTTCAAAAGTCTACATCTTCACCGCAAATATCCGGATCATGGATCTGACCACGACTCCTCCCACCGAAATACCCGACACCAATCCGGGAGACAACACCTCCTACCTGTCAATCTCGCTTCTGCATGCTTTGTATCAGCATAACGTAGCTGTAGCAGACATATTCTCATTCTCATTCCGCAACATCGTCCCCGGGGAGCGTATTCCGATAGATGTCTATATCATCAATCTGGGCGTTCATCCTGAAAATATTAGCGTAGCAATCTTCTACGATAGTCACTTGATCGAAAACAGAACGGGTGTCTATGTTCCGTACTACTTCGGATATGGATCGACTACGGAACGTTTCATCTGGGACACGACCTTGGTCGCACCAGGAAACTACACACTATCCGCCACTGCCTACCTGCCCACCGATGAGAACCAAACCGACAATACACGGATCGGCCCAGTGGTTCACATATTCCCGCCCCCTATCGTTAAGCTCACCCCATCGATCGGCTCCCTCGGCACCACAATCGTTGCTCAAGGTCTAAATTTCGGAATAGCCAATCCCCAGTCAAACTACTACGCTCCGTTTGTCACGGTTCCCGTTTCTTTTGACGATCAGTTCCTCGGATACGCATTCATTCGCGATGGGACATTCACCTTCACCTTCGATGTTCCTCATACAACCCCAGGAACACATTATGTCGAAGTCTTCGACTCGCTCGACGATGTGTACGTCAGATCAGCCTTCAAAGTAATGCCACTGTCCTCGACCCCTCCTAAGCTAAGCATCTCCACTCCGTCAGGCCTCATCTACTTCCCCGGGGACTCGATAACCCTCTACGTCTCGGTAGCCTCTGAGGGTACACCCCTCAAATCGGACAGGCTAGGCCTACTCCTCATCAAGCCGGACGGTACAAACGTGACGCTTTCGGCGACAATGGTTGATATCGGAGTCTACAAAGTGACCTACTTGGTACCGACTAAGAATTCGCTCGGTACATATGTGCTGGTAGTGAGCGGCCACAGCCAGGGTTTCACGGACGGGGCCACCCTGGGAGGGTTCGAAGTAAAACCCAGCTGGATCAGTTCAAACGGTCCGAAGCTGGTGGGCGCGGCTGGTCTTGTCGGCATTGCTGCCGCGCTAGGGATTGCATGGCAGAAGGGATTCATTAGGAAGAAGGAAGACGACTAGTTGTCTTTTTCGAACCGCTGAGTGTACGTGGGCTCCTCTTGGAATAGGCCTTAAATAAGACGTATCGGATATCCGATATCGGAAAACCGATATGTGGCGCGGCTGGAAACACCGAGGGCAACGCGGGCTCCGACACTGGATCATTGCAATCCTTCGGCGATCCCCCAAGAACGGCGCGGAGATAATGGACGAGATCGAAGGAATGACTCAGGGATGGTGGAGGCCTTCCCCTGGCTCTGTCTACCCACTGCTCGACGGAATGGTCACTGACGGACTCATCAAA
>Ga0209160_1001446_pt1 | contig 20044 bp, 14 predicted proteins | sample GraSoiAngelo_153_FD_186167 | JGI IMG/M metagenome (GOLD analysis project Ga0209160, IMG submission 186167) | Grasslands soil microbial communities from the Angelo Coastal Reserve, California, USA - 14_1009_12_40cm (SPAdes) (version 2) | ecosystem: Environmental > Terrestrial > Soil > Grasslands ... | reverse complement strand
GGTTTTCCAGAGCACGTGCGTGGACGATTGGTGTTCATGCCACAGGACAACGTCAATACCGACGCCATTTACGGGAAAGACTACACTTACCGCGACGACGTCACGCCGGAAATGATGGCGAAGGTCGTCATGGAGAATTATGATCCGCAGTTTGCATCGCGCACCCAAAAGGGCGACGTGATCGTGAGCGGCTTCAATTTCGGAACTGGCTCCAGTCGCGAGCAGGCCGTCACGGCGCTCAAGGCCAAGGGCATTCCGCTGGTGATTGCAGCCAGCTTCTCGCAGACTTATTTACGTAACGCTTTCAATAACGGTTTTCTATGTGTGGAAGTGCCGGAATTGGTGAAGCGCTTGCGCCAACAGTTCACCAAGGAAATCGCGGCGAAAGAAAAAACGATTATCCCTGGCGAAGAGATTGATATCGACTTCACCTCGGGAGTAATTCGCTGGCGCGACCAGCAGTTCGCATTTCCGCCGCTGGGAAGTGTCCCGCAGTCGCTGGTAATTGCCGGCGGAGTTGAGAATCTGGTCGCCACAAGATTGGGACTCGCCTAACGGATTTTCATTCAGGAGAAAAACCGCACGAATGGCAAAGCATTCAGTTGTAACCATGCCGGGGGACGGCATCGGCAATCAAGTCCTGCCCGAGGCATTACGCGTGTTGAAAGCCGTAGGATTTGACGCCGACTACATTCACGCCGATATCGGATGGGAATGCTGGCGGAACGAAGGCAACGCCTTGCCGCAGCGCACTATTGATCTGCTCTCCAAGCACAAACTGGGTTTGTTTGGAGCGATCACTTCAAAACCTAACAAAGAAGCCCAAGCCGAATTGAAGCCGGAATTGCGCGACAAGAAATTCGTCTACTACAGCCCGATCGTGACCATGCGGCAGAAGTTCAATCTGGATATCTGCATGCGCCCCTGCATCGGCTTTACCGGCAATCCTCTGAATTACATTCGCAAGCGGACTGATGGACGCTTCGACGAGCCGCAGATCGATACCACCGTATTCCGCCAGAATACCGAAGGCATGTATGCCGGCGTCGAGTGGACGAATCCGCCGGAGAATGTCCGCTCCGCTCTGGGCACCCATCCCAAGTTCAAGCATTTTGCTTCCACTCCCAGCCCCGATCTCGCGGTGAGCCTGCGAATCATCACGCGTCCTGCAGCCAGACGCATCGTCACTGCGGCATTTGAGTACGCCAAAAAGCGCGGATTCAAAGGCGTGACTATCTGTGAGAAGCCCAACGTAGTGCGCGAGACTTCCGGCATGATGGAAGAAACGGCCAAGGAAGTGGCGAAGAATTATCCCGGAATCGCGCTCTGGTCCACGAATATTGATGCGCAACTGATGTGGCTGAACAAGAATCCCGAAGATTACAACGTGATTGTAGCGTCTAACCTCTTTGGGGACATTTTGTCCGATGCCTTCGCCGGCCTGGTCGGAGGTCTGGGTTTCGCCGCATCCGCAAATATCGGCGATGAAGTTGCGGTGTTCGAGCCCACGCATGGCTCAGCACCGAAATATGCGGAGTTGAATCCGCCGATCGTGAATCCGATCGCGATGATTCTTTCCGCAGCCATGATGCTCGACCGCGTGGGCGAAGGCGCGAAGGCCGAGCGTATCCGTAAAGCCATTGCGGACGTAGTGAAGGAAGGCAAAGTGCGGACCTATGACATGATGCGGCTTCCGGGCGGCTCAAAGTCAATCAGCCAGGGCGCCGCCTCAACTGTCCAGATGACTGATGCGATTTTAGAAAAGCTGAAATAACCGGCTACACCATCAGCGCAAAAAAAATGAAAAGTTCGACAGAAACCAGAGAGGCGCGATCCGCCGAAGCAGGTAACTGGGGCAAGGACACGCGCTCCGACCTGCACGTCGCCCTCGAACCGCGCGATAGCCGAGGCTTCGAGATCACTCTGGAATCGCGCGTCGCCCCGTACTACGGAGATTCGATCGTCGCCCAGACAAAGCAAGTGCTCGAGTCTCTCGGATTGAAGCACGCGCGAGCCGCGATCCACGACGAAGGCGCCCTGCCCTTTGTGATCTCAGCCCGGATTGAGACGGCGGTCAAACGGTTGGGATTGCCGACCCTGCGAAAGGCTCTGCCCGAGCAGTTTCCGTTGCCACAGCCTTCGGCGCAAGACCGTCTGCGGAGATCGAGACTGTATCTTCCCGGTACCGAGCCGAAATACTTCACCAATGCCGGTCTGCATGGGCCGGACGCCATTATCCTCGACCTCGAGGATTCCGTTCATCCCGCCGAAAAAGATGCTGCCCGCATCCTGGTTCGCAACACGCTGCGAGCGGTCGATTTCGGCGGCTGCGAGCGCATGGTGCGCATCAACCAACTTCCCATGGGACTGGAAGATCTCGCGGAAGTTATCTCTGAATCGCCCGACCTCGTTCTGATCCCTAAGACGGAACATCCGCAACAAGTCGCCGAAGTAGATCGAATGATCAGTGAGCTGAAGCATCGCCACAAGATCGATCGTGCCATCTGGCTTATGCCCATCCTGGAATCTGCGCTCGGCATTGAAAATGTTTTTGCTATCGCAACCGCGACAGCGAATGTAGCGGCGTTAACTATCGGCCTTGAGGATTACACTGCCGACCTGGGCGTGACCAAGACGCCGGAGGGACGCGAATCGCTTTACGCCCGCTCGCGTGTGGTGAACGCCGCAAAAGCAGCCGGAGTCCAGGCCATCGATTCCGTGTTCGGTGACGTAGGCAATGTGGATGGCTTGCGCCGTTGGGCTGAGAGTTCGCGGGAATTAGGATTCGAAGGCATGGGATGCATTCATCCCTCTCAGATTGCGGTAATTCATGACGCGTTTACTCCGTCGCAAGCCGAGTTCGAGCAGGCCCTGAAGATTGTCGCCGCATTTGAAGAGGCGCAGCAGCGCGGACTGGGAGTCGTAAGCCTGGGCTCGAAGATGATTGATGCCCCGGTCGTGGAGCGCGCTCGCAAATTGGTAGCCCGCTCGCGGGCGGGGGCGCGCGCCACACTAAAACGGCCTGAACAATAACCTGGGAACGGATTAGGGATAACAAGAACGGCCTTAACCGTAACGTGGAAGAGCGGCCCTTCAGGCCGCGTCGGCGATTTGAAAAAGAGGGCTTTAGCCCCTGAGGTTTACTTTTGACTGTCACTGAACGCGTGGAACTGGCGCAGAATGCCGCAGGACGCATGGTCCCCGCCATGGTCAATGGCAAACCTCAGATCCCTTACCTCGGCGTAGGAAAATATCAAGCACGAGGGCGTAAGGCCGCGCCGCCGCTGCGCTCCAGCAAAGACTATCCCGAAAACGGCGACAAACGCGTTCCCGACCTCGAGACTGCGCTGCGCAAGTGCGGGCTACGGGACGGAATGGTTATCTCCAATCATCATCACCTGCGCGACGGTGACAGGGTAGCTCTCATGGCGTTACAAGCGGCGGCAAAACTGGGAGTCAAAGACCTCACATGGTTTCCCAGCGCATCCTTTCCATCGCAGAAAGCCGCGATTGAGCTGATGCAGTCGGGCGTCATCCATCGCATCGAAGGCTCGATGAATGGTCCACTCGGCGATTACTGTACTCAGGGCAAAATGCGCGGCATGGGTGTGCTGCGATCCCACGGCGGACGCTGGCAGGCAATCCAGGACGGAGAAGTACACGTCGACGTCGCCGTGATTGCCGCGCCCACCGCCGATTTTTTTGGAAACGCCGACGGCTCCCATGGCAAATCCGCCTGTGGCTCACTAGGCTTCGCGCTTGCCGATTCCATCTATGCCGACAATGTAATCGTGGTCACGGACAACCTGGTGACGTTCCCTTGCATTCCCTGGCAGATTCAAGGCAACAACGTTGACTACGTCGTGGAAGTGGACTCAATCGGCGATCCGGCGAAGATTGTTTCCGGTACGACACAAATCACGCGTTCTCCTGACCGTCTTCGAATTGCGGAACTCGTCGCACGTTTCCTGCGGGATGCAGGAATCATGCGCAATGGATTCTCGTTTCAGGCAGGCGCCGGTGGAATCGCATTAGCTTTCGTGGATTTCCTGCGACGCATGATGAAAGAAGATGGAGTGAAAGCCCGCTTTGTGCGCGGAGGATCTACCCGATATCTGGTGGATATGCTGCAGGAAGGCTTGACCGATTACATCCTCGACGGGCAGACCTTCGATCTGGAAGCGGTGAAGTCCATCGCCAACGATCCTCGCCATGTACCGACGTCTCCCTTCACTTCTTACAACTATCACGGCAAGGGAAATTTCGCTTCCATGGTGGATGCCGTCGTGCTGGGGGCAACTGAAGTGGATGTGAATTTCAACGGCAATGTCGTTACTCACTCTGATGGGCGTCTATTGCACGGAATCGGGGGATGGCAGAACTGTCTGGCCGCGGGTTGCACCATTCTGGCGGTGCCTTCATTCCGTGATCGGATTCCAGTGATTGTGGATGAAGTCACCACGCTCACTGGTCCGGGCGAGTTGATTGACGTTGTCGTCACTGAGCGCGGAATCGCCATCAACCCTGCGCGTCAGGATTTGTTGGACGCTGTGAAGGGCTCACGCTTGCCAATCCGGCCTATCCAGGACATCAAAGCCGAAGTAGAACGCATCTGCGGAGGCAACCCGGCACGGCCGCAGCTTGGAGATCGTCCGGTGGCGATAGTGAAGTGGGTCGACGGGACGGTTTTGGACACAGTGTGGCAAGTGGGATAGGAGTTACGATTTTCGATTGTCGATACGATTGTCGATTTCAAACCACAGCCAAACCTTAAGGCTGCTTGCTGATCACCCCATCGATCTCAGCGCCGGTATCGTTCTGCAAGATGTAAGCGTCGCTACCGGAAATCAGATAGAAAACCAGGTTGTTGGATAAGCCGCTGATCACGCCGGTTGCTCGACTGTTGCTCGCAACCGAGTATGTCCCGGCGATAAATCCTGGAGTCTGCGTCGTTCCAGAACGATTAATAAATTCATCCAGCGTTAGATTACCCGCTCCGTCCCCTTGCAATGTACCGACCCGGTCCACAAGGTTGAAGGGATCAAAGCCATCCATGAGGACGGCGAATTGCCCCTTCATCGTCGAGTTCGAAAAAGTAATTGCTTGCTGAAGATCGACGGTGCCGTCTTCCACTTTGTTCGGATCGTTGGTGAGGAAGAAAGCGCGCGACGGGCTGACCATCCAGAAGATTTGCTGAATCGTGCCGGTGGATGGATTCAGCGTGACCGTTACCCGCCCATTCGCCGCCATGCTGTACGTTCCGGTAAAGCTAATGTTGGTCAACGGGGTTCCATCTTCAACCGAGTCGAAAGCTCCTGCGCTGATGGTGCCATCTCCACCAGCGGTAAAGTGGCCAACTGTCTTAGCGCCAGCGAGAGAGACATTGGTATCGCCGCTGCTGCCGAAAGCATAACTGCCGGCCAGAGAGGTGTTCGCAAATGGCGCCCCGGTTTGGGTTTCCGCTCGCCCCAGTCCTGGTGCTCCAGTATTGGTAGAGAAGAAACCCAGGTTGTCGGCATCGACAACGTAGTAGATGAATGTCGAAGTCACATTCGCGCTGTCGGTAAATGTTCCCGTACCGCGGCCGCTTGTGTCCGGAGCGTTGAACGAACCCGTAAACGTCGGAAAGCTCAGCGCGCCGGCTCGATTCACGTCTTCACTGCCTGAGACTGTGCCGTTGGCAATCGTAAATGCACCGACTGTAGCGGAAGGTCCCTGCGCCGTGCTCACGGTGTGCGTGCGGAAAGCGAAAGTGCCGCTGGGAGTCGCGGCGAAGACAGCCGGATCCTGTTTTTCGGCGATACCCGTGCCGTTAGCAAGATCAAAAGTCTGGGTCACCATCAAATAAACTTTTGAGGAGCTGACCAGAGTCAGTGCCAATTGGAGAACCCTGCCGTCCGAGATTGAGATCGTGAAAACTCCGGTGCCGTCGTTGCTAATCCTGTAAGACCCAGTACTGGAGCCGGAGGTGATAGTGGTGCCCTCCGCAAAATCATCTCTGCCGCCAATGATGTTTCCATTGCCGTCTGCTGTAAAGACCCCGGCTTCTCGAAAATTTGCTGCGGTATCGATTCCCGTCAACTGGTAGAAGTATTGGCCTGTGAGGCTGGCGTTGGAAAAGTTCCCGCCTCCCTGATTAAAGGGATTGGTGTTCGATCCACAAGCCAGACAAAACATAAGACAAATGAGCCCAGACAACAAAAACAGTTTTGGCAACACTATCGTTCGCATAGTTAGGGTCCGGTCTTGTGCAGTCCTTTGAGATCAGAGGTATTGCAGAGATAGGTATGTCCTGTTTCTAATCTTGTAACACACATCTCAGGCAAAAGTTCCAAAACGGAACCCAGGCAACCGCACCGAATCATGTCCTGGTCCCTTTCGGGCGCTCCACGAAAGCGTTCCCGTTCTGAACAAGTCACATTCGATTTCTTTTTCAACATCCTCCTGCTTGCCAACCTCTCATGACAAACTCAGCACAACCAGGAATCGATGCCGAAAGATTTAAAACCCGCGTGTGAAGTGCGCCCCGCAGATCAGTCGTTGAAGGAATCACCATCACACGCCGAACCCGCCCGGAAAGTATTGGCAACCGACAAATGAAATCCTTACGAACCAACGCACTTCCAGAGCACGGTGTCGCTAAGGGCGTCGTGGATGCCCACATACGGAAAATTGAACGGCGCGAATGGTGGCTCTGGACCTCAGCCATTCTGGTAACTCTATTGCTCACTCTAGGCATCGTTTCCTTTCTAGTTCCCATACTGCACCCGCAGGGGAGAGCCCCCGATTCCCTTCCCATAACCAACGCTATACGCGGCCTCGTCGGGATGGTGCTGTTGTTCGACATCTACACGGTCTACCAACAGCTTCAGATATATCGTATTCGCCGCCAGATGGCGGAGCGCGAAGAGCTCTTTCGCCTCATCACGGAAAACGCCGCCGATATGATTGCGGTGGTGGATTCTGACGGACGCCGCCTCTACAACAGCCTTTCTTATCAGAAGATTTTGGGTTACACGCCGGAAGAACTACAAAACACATCATCTATGGATCAAACCCATCCTGACGATCGGTCGCAGGTCCAGGAAGCCGGGAAAGAAGCGCTGGTTTTCGTCGTAGGCCGCAGGATCGAATACCGCATGCGCCACAAGGATGGGACTTGGCGCTTTCTCGAATCCGTGCCAGCACCATTCGGAATGCGGAAGGCAAGACCGAAAAATTGGTCATCATGAACCGCGATATTACGGAGATACTAGAGCCGCGGCGGCAAATAGGCGATCGACGCGTAGAAGAGCCTCAAAGCCCTCAGCAGAAGTTGCGCGCGCACCTGCAAGCGATCCAGTTGCATGAAACTGTCTTTGTAGTTCGAGGTCCCGGGCTCGAATCCCGCAAGTTCTGCCGCCACGACGCGTGTTCGATCCACAACTCGCGCCAGGCGGTTGCTGGTCCCCAGTGCCAGGACCGAACAGGCATTGGTGAGAATAGCCGGCGCGACAACCGAAGTCAGCACACCGAACGGATTGTTACCCGCTGCCGTGTATTGCATTAGGTTCCTCAGTTTCCGTTTGCAGGTTTGGCGCCTCGCGATTCCGCACAGTCATATGATTTTTCCGGCACTGAGTATGGGACAAAACTGTTGCGAAAAATGGACTCGACTTGCTCGAAGAAGGTCTATCAAAAGACTTCTCGCGAGAAACCCCAGCCGCCATTACCGGAAGCTTGGACTAGCCTCTGGGTAATTCCATTCGTCGTCCAGAGAGCGTTGCAGTCTTCTTCGCCCGGATTTTCGGGAGAGCCCACACGACTATCCTATAAGTGAGCAGAATTCCCAGTACGAAAGCATACTGCAAGGGCTTGCGAATATCCGCCTTGACCAGCCAGACGTAGTGGATCACGCCGGCAATGGCGCTGAAATAGATTAAGCGGTGCAGGGCCTGCCACCGTTTGCCGCCAAGACGGCGAATCGAGCCCTTGGTAGAGGTGAGCGCCAGCGGAATGAGCAGCACGAACCCGGTGAATCCCATGGTGATAAACCGGCGCTTGGCAACATCCGCCAGGATTTCGTGGACGTCGAAGAACTTGTCCAGCCAGATGTAGGTCAGGAAGTGCAGCATTGCGTAGAAAAAAGCGAACAGCCCGAACATACGGCGATAGCGAATCAGCCAGAGTTGACCGGTTAGCTTGCGCACCGGAGTCACGGCAAGCGTGATGAGCAGGAAGATCAGGATCCAATCTCCCGTGGAGTGCGTAATCACTTCGATCGGGTTTGCGCCTAGAGCCTGGTTGTAAGCCTTCCATCCCAGCTGCGCCAGCGGCGCAAGACAGGCCAGGAAGACGATAGGTTTGAACCATCGGATCATAGATTTGGTCGTTGGTCGTTGGTCCTTGGCCCAGGACCGAAGCTGTCTGGGTTTGCTCAGCGATCAACGACAAACTTACATTCCGCAGTGATGTGGATGAGCGGCCCTTCAGGGCCGCGTAAGCCGTGTGAAAATCATCCGGCTTTAGCCCCGGCTCTAAAAATTCTTTTTCAGATCCATTCCGCTATAAAGACTCGCCACTTGATCGTATCCATTGAACATCAGAGTAGGACGCTTAAAAAACTCACCCAATCTGCGTTCCTTTGCCTGGCTCCAGCGAGGATGATCCACATTCGGATTCACATTGGAATAAAACCCGTACTCGTTAGGCGCGGACTTGTTCCAAGTATTCACCGGCTGCTTATCCGTAAAGTGGATGCGCACGATGGCCTTCGCACTCTTAAAGCCGTATTTCCAGGGCACGACAATCCGCAGCGGAGCCCCATCCTGGTTGGGCAGCGTCTCCCCATACATCCCAAAACACAATAGAGCCAGGGGATGCATGGCTTCGTCCATGCGCAGTCCCTCGACGTAAGGCCAGTCCAACACTCCGGTCCGCTGACCCGGCATATGGTTGGGATCCAAAACCGTGGTGAATTCCACAAACGTGGCCTTAGGCAAAGGCTCGGCCTTCTTGATCAACTCACTCAATGAGAATCCCACCCAAGGCACAACAATCGACCAGCCTTCCACGCAGCGATGCCGGTAAATCCGCTCCTCGGGCGTAGCCATCTTCATGACGGTGTCTACATCGAGCACCTGCTTCTTTTTCACCTGCCCGTCGATGGTCACGGACCAAGGCTGGGTCTTGAAATCCTTGGCTAATTTGGCAGGCTCGTATTTGTCCGTCGAAAATTCGTAATAATTGTTGTAATTGGAGACATCCTTCAACGGCGTGATCTTCTCGGTAGTCGAGAATGAACTCTTTTGAAGGCCGTCGATCTTCGTATTGGCCTGCACCACATTCGTAGGCTCTGCCAGCTCGCGCAGACTCATCCCGGCAACCGCCGCAGCTCCGCTAATTATTGTTCCGGCCAAAAACTTGCGGCGATTCAAATAAACATTCTTAGGGGTGATCTCAGAAGACGGGATATCCACGGCCTTTTTGATCAACATGAAAACAGTCCTCTCACGACGTAGCACGATCCCAAGTGAATCCAAAGTCTGAATGATTCTCTGTCAGATAAGACGCAGATTATAAAGAAAAGTTGCACCGCCGACTTTGGCTGGATGTCGGGATGCGATCGCTATTGATTGTAAGGCGTTTACCCGCGCTCGCAGCGCAGCACTTCCCGCACTTTTCGTGCCAACGCCTGTAGAGTGAAGGGTTTCTGCAGAAACGACGTACCTGGCTCGAGAACGCCTTGATGCACGACAGCGTCCTCAGTGTAACCGGAAAGATACAAGATTTTTATATCCGGATCCGACGCTGATAACTGCTCTGACAATTCCCGCCCACTCATCCCCGGCATGACGACGTCGGTGATCAGCATATCAATCGGCCCGTGATGGTCAGACGCGATCCGTAGCGCGGCAGCCCCGTGATCCGCCTCCAGAACCTTATATCCCTTGGCCTCCAGAGTTTCGCGCACCAGTTGACGTACCGATTCCTCGTCCTCCACCAGAAGCACAGTCTCAGAGCCACCCGTCGCCGATTGCGAGGCACGCGTCCCGCCACTGATTTCCGCTGGCTCTTCCACGCGCGGCAGGTATATACGGAAAGTTGTTCCGCGTCCCACCTCGCTCTGGGCAAGAACGTAGCCGCCACTCTGCTTGATAATGCCGTACACCGTGGACAATCCTAATCCAGTACCTTTCCCTTTCTCTTTGGTGGTGAAGAAAGGCTCGAAAATACGAGATTGAGTTTCTTTATCCATGCCGTGACCATTGTCTTCAATTGAGAGCATGACATACGGTCCCGGCTGAATGTAGCTGCACTCGCGAGGGAGGTCGCCGTCCAGACTCTCATTCGCAGTCTGGATGATGATTTTCCCTCCGTTCGGCATCGCATCTTTTGAATTGACCACCAGGTTCATGATGACTTGCTCAATTTGCGCCGCATCCGCGCGAGTACGTCCCAAATCGCCGGCCAGACGCGAAACCAATTCGATATTTTCTCCAATCAACGGACGCAGCAGGCGTTCGATGTCCTTCACAATGGCATTCACATCCACAACTTTCAGCTCCAGCAATTGCTTCCGGCTGAAAGCCAGCAATTGCCGAGTGAGCGTGGTTGCCCGGTCCGAGGCCTGTTGAATGGCTGCAATCTTGGGATGCAGCGCATGATCCTCTGCCGTATGTTCCATCAGGACTTCGGTGTAGCCGCTGATGACCATCAGGAGATTGTTGAAGTCGTGAGCTACGCCGCCAGCCAGACGTCCGACGGCTTCCATCTTCTGGGCCTGACGAAATTGATCCTCCAACACCCGGCGCTCGGTCACATCTTCGGCAATCACTTCCACGACTTCGCCGGTCTCGCCCTTCACTGCGCGCCCACTCAGACGGACCGTGATCTGTTTTCCATCCTTGCGTTTCCAGCGGACTTCCACGTTATCGAGGCGTGCTCCACGACGAAATTCACCCATCAGCCGGGCTTGCTCTTTGGCGTCCACAAAGACGTCGACTTTCGGATCCAGTCCCAGCACTTCATCGGCCGAGATACATCCCAGCATGGCAACCACGGCGGGATTCACATCCAGAAACTTGCCTTCCAGGCTGGAACGATAGATTCCATAAACCGCACTTTGCACCAGCGAGCGGTATCGTGATTCCGACCTCCGCAGAGCTTCTTCGCTTCGCTTATGTTCAATCGCACTTGCCAGTTGGTGCGAGACGAAGGTGAGAATATCCTTATCTTTCTCGCCATAACGCACATGGTCGGTGTAGCTTTGGACTACCAGCACACCGAATGTGGTGCTCCCAGCTTTAAGCGGGACTCCCAGCCAATCCAGCGAAGGAGCGCCAATCAACTCAACCTCATCCTGCTTTACCAGGACATCGAAAACTTCCTGAGTACACAGCAGGGGCTCACCCGTGCGCAGCACATACTCGGTCAATCCGCGGCCCAGCCTCTTTGGGGCTGGACTGGGATCCTCTTCATCCACAAAATAAGGAAAACTGACTAGTTCGCTCGAGGGATCATACACAGCGATATAGAAATTCCGGGCATACATCAATTCGCCGACAATTCCATGAATCGCAGCATAGAACTGTTGCAGATCTTTGGCAGAGCTGGTCTTTTCCGCGATGCGATAGAGGGCAGAGCTGAGCGATTCGGCACGCTTTTGCTCCGATATATCGCGATAAAGAACATAGACCGCAACCTGCTTGCCGCCAATGACGACTGGCGCGCCCGATAAAAAGACGTCTACCAGAGTGCCGTCCTTGCGCTGCCGCTTGGTCTCCAGTTTTACCTTTTCGCCCTGATCCAGAATTTCTCCCAGCCACTGGGTTTCCGCGGTGCGATCGGGGGGCACAATAAGCGTGTCAATCCGGCGTCCAACGGCCTCATCAGGAAGGAAGCCGAACATGCGCGTGAACTCGCCATTGATGCCCCTGATTCTGTATTGGCCATCTAGAATGCTGATTGCCTCGGGCGCACACTCGACCAACTGGTCAAGATAGGCCTTCTGCACCTCGGGGCTGTCGGATAGGAAAGAAGCCGTCCCTGTGGAATTTACTATGACAGCATCTTCGGGAAGGGAAAGCGCAGGAGTGCGCCGGTGAAGTGCTTGCTGCAAAAATTTGGCCCGCTGCAGCTCAGCCGACTTCGCTGGCCGGGTGATCTTGTCACCCATCCCGTCCCTCCCCCGTTTAACCAGAGCTAGTTCGGGATGTTAGTTTGATAGCGGAGTACCTGAAAGTTACGGAGGTAATTCTATTTAGGACGGAAATGGAAAATATCCCCAGGGGAAATCAGACTCCTGGAGGTAGCGCCTGACAAAGCTTGCGAATTGCTTCACGCTGTTGGGAACTAAGGGCAAGAAACTCGAAGCCATGTCGCAACCCATCGCGGTAACGAACCAGGGCCCGGCACTTAATAGGAAAAGGTATCAACGGAAGTGAAAGCTCCATGGACACCACCTCGCCTGGTTCCAGCTGCGCAGTGACCGTTCCCCCGATCCCATCCTCACCCAGTTCACTCGAACGCCCCCACAAAGAAATTGTTTCCCCGTCGCGAAAAACCTGGAGAGAGATGCGAATGTCGAGCGGGTAGCGCTGAAAACGTCTTGAAGAACTTGCCGGAGGATTGGGTGGGCTTCCACTCATCTCGAACCCTACAGTTCATTGTCGACGATCTTTAAACCCCGTTTGCTGATTGTCCTCGAAGCCGCCCGCAGGCTCAATGCCGGAACAATTATGTACCAGCACTGATAACATCTCACCTCGAAATCAAGCTGCAGCTCTGGACAGAGCAGCAGCTCAATATGATTTCTTCCATGGCCCCGGTGAATCCCTGGCCCCATTTTCATCATCTGAAACGCTAGGAGGACTAATCATGGCGCATGAACTACCACCTCTCCCTTACGACTATTCCGCTCTCGAACCCGTCATTGATACTCAGACCATGAAATTGCATCACGATATGCATCATGGGACTTATGTGAAGAATCTGAATGCCGCGCTGGAAAAATATCCGAGTCTTCAGTCAAAAAGCGCCGAAGAGCTGTTACGGGACTTGAATGCCGTTCCTGAAGATATCCGGACCACGGTACGCAACCATGGTGGCGGCCATGTTAATCACACCATGTTCTGGAAAATCATGAAGCCGAAAGCTGGCGGCGATCCCAGTGGCCCGATCGCTGATGTTATCAAGAAAACTTTCGGTAACTTCAAAGATTTCCAGACCAAGTTTAACGACGCCGGCGGGAAAGTATTCGGCAGCGGGTGGGTTTGGCTGGCTGGCAAACCCAGCGGCGAGGTGCAGATCGTTACCACGCCTAATCAGGACAGCCCAATCTCCCAAGGACTTTTTCCCATTTTCGGCAACGATGTGTGGGAACACGCTTATTACCTCAAATACAACAACCGCCGTCCGGAGTACCTCGTCGCCTGGTGGAACGTGGTGAACTGGGAAGAAATCAACAAACGTTACAAGGCCCTGAAGTCAGGTCAACGCGAACCAGCCCTGGCTAGCCGTTAAAGAATCACGGGATCCACGTAGCCGCAGGCGACTCGCCTTGCGGAGCCGAGGAAGCTCGGCATTCTTCAAGCCCCAGCCCGAACGCAGCGTGCTGGGGCTTCTGTGTTGGCAAACCGATGCCCAATCCCGACATTATTATTCTCGGCGCAGGCGCCGCTGGACTATCAGCCGGGGTGGAGCTTGCCCAGGCCGGGCTTAAAGTCACGATCCTGGAAGCCCGCGACCGCATAGGTGGTCGCATCTTCACGAAGCATGATCCCGTCTGCGATGCGCCACTCGAACTTGGCGCGGAGTTTATCCACGGACGCCCCCCCGAAATATGGACGCTATTGCGAAAGCATCACATCCGTGCACGAGAGGCGAAGGGAGAACAATGGTGTGCTCAGGAAGGGGAGTTGTGTAAGTGTGATTGCTTTTCCAAGGTCGAAAAAATCCTGGAAAAATTAGATGACCGGCGGCCGGATCAATCTTTCCTGGAGTTTCTCCAGCGCTGCTGCCTTGAAAATGACCCGAAACTGCAGGAGGCTAAAGCCTGGGCGCGAAGTTATGTTACGGGTTTTCATGCCGCTGATCCTGCCCTGATAAGTGTTCATTCGCTGGTGAAGGGCTCGCGAGCTGACGAAAAGATCGACGGAGATCGCCCCTTCCGGATGAAAGGGGGATATCAGACTCTGATCGAAATCTTTCGTAGGCAATTGGACGAAGCCGATGTTTCAATTGAAGTCAACATGTGTGCTCAAAGCGTACGCTGGGATCAAGCTGAGGTGCAGGTCACAGCCCGAGATGAAGCCAACGAAGCTTTCACCTTCACTGCCCCGCAGGTCCTCATAACTTTGCCTCTGGGTGTGCTGCAAGCCGACCCGGACGACGATGGGGCATTGCGTTTTATCCCCGAACTTCCGCCGGCCAAGCTCCAGACGCTCGACCAACTCGCTATGGGCAAGGTTATTCGTCTGAACCTCCGTTTTCGCGAGCGCTTTTGGGAAAATCTGCGTCCATCGCATAGCACGAAATCAAAAACACTCTCCCGGATGCAATTTCTCCTTTCTCATGAAGACTGGTTTCCGAGCTGGTGGACTGCCTTGCCCGAAAAGTGGCCGATCATCACCGGCTGGGCTCCTTTTCATTGTGGCGAGCGCCTTTCCGGTCAGAGCGAATCTTTGGTGGTTGAAAAAGGTTTAGAGACACTGGGAAAATTGCTAAGAATCGGTAAGCGGGAACTCGAAGACTTACTGCAAGCCAGCTACACCCATGATTGGCAAACCGACCCGTTCTCGCGCGGCGCCTACAGTTATGTCAAAGTCGGCGGTGATCGTGCCCAAAGTGTTTTGGCAGCGCCACTAAACAATAATCTGTTTTTTGCTGGCGAAGCGACGGATGTGTCGGGTCATCATGGAACAGTCCATGGCGCAATCACCACCGGCAAACGCGCCGCCGGTGAAATTTTGAAGACCAGGAACTAGGAACTAAGAACTAGGATCCGGGAACTAGCCTTTTCATCCCCCGCCGCTTTTCTGCATTTCCTGTGCGCCCAGTGTGGAAATTAAGGCCGACGTATCTAACAGATTCCTCCCGTACCGGCCCCTCGAATAGAAAAGCGGCGTGATGATGAGAGTTAACCCGACTTACTCAGCAATTTTCCGATCCCTGGGATCGATGAAAATCTGTCACTGACTTTTTCTTCATTGCACCAAAGTTATGGAATTGACCGCAGCCAATTCCACGCGTACATTCCTGCTCACGCGCGTGAGAAAAAAACCAGCCGGAAAATAAGCTTCAGAAATACCGGATCACTTCAAAAAATCGTCAATCGTAAATCGAAAATCGTCAATTGTATTTGCCAACCACCTCCCCCAAGGGTGGAAGCTAGTGAATACCGGCAGTGAGTGGCAGATCTATCGCACGCGATTTCTTATCAGAGCCAAACAACTTTCCGAGCCACTCGTGTTCGTGGACGCACTGGGGCGGGAACATTGCGGTCAAATAGGCGATTATCTGGTCGAATCCTCCGATGGCACGAGCCGCATCGCCCCGTGCGCCATTTTTGAAGATGTTTACGTAGCTATCGGCCCCGCCGACGAGAACTGGCCACCGAGAAAGAGTCGCGCAGCTGCCGCTTTCCGAACTGGATGCTAAGGCTTCGTCCGAACGTTTAATTCTGGCGTGACTGGTTTCGACGGCTGTGGAAAAACTGGGCGAAAATGTGCATCCAGGCAGTTAAGGCTTTAATCTACAATATGTAGGGCTACCGTCTTGACAGCCCCAACATACGGGTGTACTGTTTGCATCCCATAGGGCTGTAAACGCCTCCGGAAACGGTGGCGCGGTCAGGGTAAGAACAGGGGCGGACGCCACGGTGGAGGTGACCCCGCGCCGCCCCGCCAACATTGTCCGTCCTCCAGTCAGACGGGTTGGCCGTGCGGTGGCCGTTCCCCGGTTCGGTTTCATCAGATGTCCCCCTCGGGGAACGACAACTTTGATGTGGTAGAGCCGCCTTTCAGGCTCGTAAGCGTGCGACAAATATCTAAGGAGGGTTGCCCTCCGTAGCACCGTGGAAGAGCGGCCCTTTTAGGACCGCGTAAGCAGTCTGCACTAATGAGGGCTTTAGTCCCCGCCTCTCTCCGAGGAGATTTTATGGAAGGTTTAACCCGCTTGGTCGCCGACTCGCTGGCTCGTCACGGTTTCGAGGCTGCCTTAGACCACCGACGCCTGCAATGGTCGAGGTGGCTCCGCTGCGAAAACAGCTTCAGCACCTTGCTTATCCCGAGCAAGCCTGGGCTATTCGCATTAGGCCAGGAAGTTATCGCTCCAGGCGAGCTTCCGGTCACCGGAGGCAAGCGCATGCTGGCCTTGTTCCGAATCTCCGAAACAGAAGATTTGGGCATGGCATTAGGCCGGCTTTTCTTGCCTGGGGCGCCTGATCGCGATCGCTTCGCGGCGGACAACTGCTTTGTCCGCTATGCAGTAATTGAAGATGTTGTCCAGCGAACAGCTGCGCACTCTGCCTTGCAGCAATGGCTTACTTCATCTGCTGAAACTGTTTCAGGAGTTGCGGCCGACCCCATCCGCTCAGCCGAAATGGAACAGAAAGGACCATCGCAGTCCAATATCGGACCTCCAGCGCCGCTACCATCTGGGTTTTGAGCGATACTGGAGAGTCAAAGAGATCACCGATCGAACAAGTGGATCATCGAATCCGCAGGAGGACACTCGATGTCGGAAGTACGTGAAAAAGCAATTCCCGCCGCCGAGACCACAGTTAGCGCGAGTCCGACCACGCCCAGCAGAAAGGCCGAAAAGGCCGCTGGCCTGACTTTCCGCCGTTTCTTCACCAAGCCCGGTGTCTCCCCCTATGACGAAGTGGAATGGGAGCGCCGGACAGCTCTGATTACGGATGCCCAAGGCACCGCAATCTTCGAGCAGAAGGACGTGGAAGTCCCAAAGGACTGGTCCGTGACCGCCACCAACATCGTGGCCAGCAAGTACCTGCACGGACAGGTGGGAACTCCGGAGCGCGAATCAGGTGTGCGTGCCTTGGTGACACGCGTCGCCGAAACCATCCGCAACTGGGGTTTAGCGCAGGGCTACTTCCGCACAGCGGAAGACGGCGCCACGTTTCACGATGAACTGGTCCACATCCTGATTCGCCAATACGCGGCCTTCAATTCGCCGGTATGGTTCAACGTCGGATGCGATCGCATCGAGCCCAACTCCGATGCCCAGAACTGGCACTGGAATCCGACAGCTGCCCGCGTCGAATTCGGTGTCACCGGCTACAGCACTCCGCAGTGCTCGGCCTGCTTCATCAACTCAGTGAAAGACTCGCTCGATTCCATCCTCACCTTGGCCAAGACCGAAGGCATGTTGTTCAAGTGGGGATCAGGCACCGGCACCAATCTTTCCTCGCTGCGTTCTTCCACCGAAGGTCTAAGCGGCGGAGGCACCGCCAGCGGCCCACTCAGCTTCATGAAAGGCTTCGACGCTTTCGCCGGCGTCATCAAATCCGGTGGCAAGACGCGCCGAGCTGCCAAGATGGTCATCCTCAACATCGACCATCCCGATATCATCGATTTCATCGAGTGCAAATCCAAAGAAGAAGCCAAAGCTCACGCCCTGGTCGCAGCCGGTTACGACGGCTCCTCTCCCGACTCCGAAGCCTACTCGTCCATCTTCTTCCAGAACGCCAACAATTCCGTTCGTGTTACGGACGACTTCATGTACGCCGTCCTCCGCGACACCGACTTCAGCACCCGTGCCATCCGTGATGGCCGACCGATGTACACTTTCAAAGCCAAAGAACTGCTCTACAAAATATCCGACGCCACCTGGCGCTGCGGCGACCCCGGCATGCAGTTCGATACTACGGTCAACCGCTGGCACACGTCGAAGAACACAGCTCGCATCAATGCTAGCAACCCCTGCAGCGAATACATGTTCCTCGACGACTCCGCCTGCAACCTGGCCAGCCTGAATCTTCTAAAGTTCGCGCCCAACGGGACATTCGATGTCGAGGCCTATCGCCATGCCGTCGACGTCGTAATCACCGCGCAGGAAATCCTGGTAGACAACGCCGGCTACCCGACAGAAATGATCGGCAGGAACTCGCATGACTATCGTCCACTTGGCCTAGGCTATGCCAACCTAGGCGCGTTACTCATGGCCGCCGGCCTCCCCTACGACTCCGACCCCGGTCGCGACTACGCAGCCTGCGTAACCGCCATCATGTGCGGCCAGGCGTATCTACAATCGTCAAAAATTGCAGAACAATGCCCCGCGTTAGTGCCAGCAACCGAGCCGACAAAGAAAGGCCTAGCCGAAACAAACCTCGGATCAAACGTTATGCCCGGAGGCGCCTGCCCCGGCTGGTACATCAACCGCGAACCGTTCCTAGACGTGATCCGCATGCACCGCGCCTCCGTCAACAACATCAACAAAAATAATGTCCCCACATCTCTCTACGAAGCTAGTAAACAATCCTGGGACGAGGCCCTGGCCCACGGCGAAAAACACGGCTACCGCAACTCCCAAGTCACCGTTCTCGCCCCGACCGGAACTATAGGGTTCATGATGGATTGCGATACGACCGGGATTGAGCCGGATTTGGCGTTGATCAAGTACAAGAAGTTGGTGGGCGGAGGGATGATCAAGATTGTGAACAACACCGTGCCTACGGCGTTGTTCAAGTTGGGGTACGACCACGAGCAGGCGGACAAGATCGTCAGCTACATTGACGCTACCGGCACGATTGAAGGCGCGCCGTATATCGAAGATGAGCATCTGGCGGTGTTTGATTGCTCGTTCAAGCCGTCCAAGGGGACGCGCTCCATTCACTACATGGGGCATCTGCGGATGATGGCGGCGGCTCAGCCATTTATCTCTGGAGCAATCTCGAAGACGGTGAACTTGCCGGAAAACGCTACCGTGGAAGACATCATGGAAGCCTATCTCCAGGCATGGAAGTTGGGATTGAAGGCAGTGGCGGTTTATCGCGATGGATGCAAGAAGTCGCAACCGCTGTCGTCCGCCGGCAGTGCGACCGCTCTTTCCAAGAAAGAAGACGCAAGTGCGCGGACAGCCGTCGCCACTCGTGAAGACGAAAATCCCAATGGGCCTCCGCGGGCAGTGCGTCACAAGCTGCCTGAAGAGCGTGCCTCCATCACTCACAAATTCAATGTGGGCGGACACGAGGGCTACATCACCGTCGGCCTCTATCCTGACCAGAGTCCTGGGGAAATCTTCATTACCATGGCCAAAGAAGGTTCCACGGTCAGCGGGCTGATGGACAGCTTTGCCTGCGCCATCTCGATCGCGCTGCAACACGGTGTCCCGCTGAAACTGGTGTGCGAGAAGTTTGCTCACACCCGGTTCGAGCCCAGCGGCTGGACCAACAATCCGGATATCGGCTTCGCCAAGTCGATCATGGACTACATCTTCCGCTGGCTGCATCTGCGCTTCCTCACCGGCCAGCAGCAGATGCTGTTCGAAGGCCTACGCCTGCGACCTTCCACTCCTCAACCCGAGGGCGTGGGAGATCTGAACGGTTCCATTGGGACATCACCAACGACGAACGAGCAACGACCACCGGCCGGTTCCATCCACGCCGCCGACGCTCTGCGTGAAATCGTGGACTTGGGCGACGCTCCAACGTGCAGCTTCTGCGGCAGCATCATGACGCGGAATGGGAGTTGCTATCGGTGTATGAGTTGTGGGAGTACTAGCGGATGCAGTTAGGTAGATCGTGTGGGGCGGACGCCCTCGTCCGCCCTGCTCCTTAATTTCGTACGCTGTACTCGCCTGGACTGATGAAATCCAGCAGACCTAAGTCTCGAAGAATCTGAAGTTGCTGGCGTATCTTTGCGCGGACATTTTGGTTCTGTGGATGAAGCGCCTTCAAGTCTTCCTCTGATTCGTAGAGTTCTTGCAGAGAAAATCGAGATTTCCCGAGCCGCCGGACGGCATTGAGGACATCGACAGTCCATCCCCTAAGCGACGGGGGAATCTCTGCCAGTCTTTTCACACGCGAGAATTCCTCTCCAACGAC
>Ga0209160_1001445_pt1 | contig 20046 bp, 17 predicted proteins | sample GraSoiAngelo_153_FD_186167 | JGI IMG/M metagenome (GOLD analysis project Ga0209160, IMG submission 186167) | Grasslands soil microbial communities from the Angelo Coastal Reserve, California, USA - 14_1009_12_40cm (SPAdes) (version 2) | ecosystem: Environmental > Terrestrial > Soil > Grasslands ... | reverse complement strand
TGCGAGCGGGTCCTTACGCGCGAAGCGGCCGCCCACGAGTACCGGCTGATGGCGTCGCGCATTGGAGATCTGGTCGTGTGGGGCGATAAGGACACACTCTTCGGAGAAATGGATACAGAGCAAGAGAATTTCTCGAGCGGGCTTCGCTCACATGGGTCCGAGCACGAACAAGACATCCCTCTGTTGGTCTATCATGCAAACAACACGCCGCCCGGCGATTACTTCCAGCACAATCTGGACCTGGCGCGATGGCTCTACTCCGCCTGAAATCAAAAATAGGCGGAACTGGGGCGGCTTCGCCCGCGTCTATAGCTCCAGCGACAAGCCGGCGCAAGTCGGAGACCTCGAAAACTGACACGGAGGTATATCATGCGCAGAACTCTTTGGGCCGTTCTGTTAATTGCTGGCAGCGCTGCATTCGTGGCATACGCGCTCGCCGCGCCGCAGGCTTCGGGCTACCACTTGGTAAAGAAAGTTGTCCTGGGTGGGGAAGGTGGCTGGGACTACGTCAACGCCGACCCTGCAACCCATCGCGTCTTCATCTCTCGCGGTACTCATATTATGGTGGTAGATCCCGACGGCAAAGTCGTCGGCGATATCCCCAATTTGAAGGGTACGCACGGCGCCGTGCTGGTGCCGGAACTCAATCGCGGATTCAGCAGTAATGGGCAATCGAATTCCGTAACCATCTTCGATCTAAAAACTCTCGAGGTGATCAAGGAGGTTCCTCTGCCGGCAGCTCAGGGCCCCGACGGCTATCTGTATGATCCGGCGTCCAAGCGCGTGTTCGTCTTCAATGCCCGCAGCCAGGACGCTATGGGCATAGACGCGAAGACCGGCGAGGTGGCGGGCATGGTTCCGCTTGGCGGCAAGCCCGAAGCGGCGGTCGCCGATGGTCAGGGGCACATCTTCGTGAACAATGAAGACAAAACTCTCCTCGTCGAGTTTGACTCCAAGGCCCTCAAGGTGCTCAACAATAGGCCCATTGAGGGCTGCGAATCTCCCAGCGGCCTGGCCATTGATACCGAGCACAAGCGGCTGTTCGTCGGCTGCCACAACCAACAGATGGTGGTCGTTGATTACACCACGGGGAAATCCGTTGCCAAGATACCGATTGGGAATGGCATCGACTCCACCTGGTTCGATCCGGGCACCGGTCTGGCATTCTCTTCTTGCGGTGACGGGACGATTACAGCGGCGCACGAGGATTCGCCTGACAAATATACCGTGGTGGATACAATCAAGACGCAGACCGGCGCACGCACCATGGCGCTGGACACAAGCAATCACAACATCTATACGGTCACGGCGGAATTTGGTCCGGCTCCCGCGGCCTCACCGGAAAATCCGCGCCCACGGCCCGCGATCATACCGAACACTTTCACGCTGCTGATTTTCGCCAAGTAGTCGCGGCCCAAAGGCAGAGCGGCGCTGGATTGCAGGCAGTCGTTAAAATGGATAAGGACACCGCACGGCCGAAACAGCGGATCTGTGAAGAGACTTGGGCGCTCTTGCCCGCGCTCGGCGGGCGCTAATCCATATACCACGGCACATTGATTATGACGATGCGCCGGTTCCCTTTCATCAGCAGGGCTGCTTTGAGCCAGGTGGCCCTCTGATTGTGGAGAAAATTGAGATACCAATGCCTTTCGACCAGTTCCGGAACGATGACGGCGATCTGCCTCCCCGGATTTTTTTCTTCTAGCTCCAGCACATAATCCACAATAGGCCCGATCACAAAGCGATAGGGCGACTTCAGAACCTTCAACTCGGGCACGTGTAGCCCGGTCGTACGGACCGGCCCTTCCACCGTCTTGCGCCAATCTCTGACAAACTCATCTTTGTTCTCGTCGGTGCTCACATGCACAACGTGGATTTCCGAGGAAATGTTGAAAGCAAATTGCAATCCGGCCCGGGAAACTCTGGTCCAAGCCATCATGGGCATCACCACGATGGGCGCTTTCTGTTCCGCAAGATCAAGCGAGGCCGCCTTGGAGATTTGTGCGCGCACACGGTCGTAGTGGCGCCGAATGGAAAACATCATAATCATGATCAGCGGAATCAGCAGCGTAACGATCCAAGCCCCGGCCAGGAACTTCGTCGTCGTCACGATAACTACGGTCGCGGCAGTGGCGAGCGCGCCGAGCGCGTTCAGCAAAATGTGCAGACGCGAGCCGCCTTTGCGCCTCCAGTGCCCCACCATTCCCGCTTGCGAGAGCGTGAACGCCAGAAAAGCGCCTACCGCGAAAAGCGGAATCAGGCGATCGGTCACGCCGCCAAAAAAAATCAACAGCGCGCCGCAGAGTACGGCCAGTGTGGTAATGCCCCAGGTATACACGAGACGGCGGCCGCGCTCAGCCAGCGGAATGGGAAGATAGCCGTCTTGGGCAATCATGCGGCACAACCGCGGAAAATCCGCGAAGGCCGTATTTGCCGAAAAAGAGAGGACCAGCAGTACCGAGCCGATGGTGACGAAATAGAAGACGTTGCGCCCGACGACGGCTGCCGTGAGTTGCGAAAGCACACTTTGATATCCGGGGCCCGGTTCCACTGCGCCGATGTGATAGGCCCGGCAGAGATAGGCGATGCCCAGCAGCATAAGCGCCAACAACGCGATGATCGTAGTGAGCGTCCGCCGCGCGGTTTGCACCACCGGCTCGCGAAAGGCGGTGACGCCATTGCTCACGGCTTCCACGCCGGTCATGGCCGTGCAACCGCTTGCGAACGCCTTGAGCAAAAGCCAGAGGCCCACCGCAGCGGTGGCCACAGGTAGTGTCGGAGGCGCTTCGACCGGCGTCGGATGGCCACCTGACAGGATGGCCTTGCCGATTCCCGCCACGATGGTCATTCCAAGCGTGCCCAGAAAGAGATACGTGGGCAGCATAAAGACGGCGCCCGTTTCGCGCGAACCGCGCAGATTGACGAGCGTGATGAGGAATAAAATGGCCAGGCACAGCATCAGCGTATGCGGTTGAAGCTTGGGTATCGCCGAGACCAGCGCGCCCACGCCCGCCGAGATTCCCACCGCCGCAGTTAGAACGTAGTCGATCATCAAGGCTGTGGCCGCCAGCAACCCCGCAAAGGGACCTAGGTTTTGCCCTGCTACCGTGTACGAGCCGCCGCCTTGCGGGTAGGCCTCGATCGTTTGCCGATAAGATAAGTAGACGATCAGCAGCAGCATCACGATGCTGACCGTGATCGGGACAATGTACGAAATGCCCGCGGCGCCCAGAGGAATCAGCAGCGCCAAGGCGGCTTCGGGACCGTAAGCCGCCGAGCTGAGCGCGTCCAGTCCGAAGACCGGTATTCCCGCCGCCGCCCCGAGTCTCTCCGCGCGTTCTTCGGAGGAGCGCAGCGGCCGTCCACATAGAAAATCGATCACGGACATTGTGCTGCCTTATCTCCTGACGGGCCGCTTATCTTCACATGGGATTTGAGCCACAAAGCGTCGCGCTCCTTCCGAGTACCTCGCACCGGAACAGCCGCTCGAAACCAGCTTCGGCTTGAGAGTGCGAGTCGGGTGACGTATGATCCCCACCGAACAGGCACTGCCGGTCTCATGATTACTCGTTCCATTGGCGATGGCTGTCGTTGGCTTTTGGAAAAGATTGTCGACGCCATCGCCGCCACGGGCATCAATCCGAACGTCCTTACGGCCTTCGGGTTGTTCGTGAACCTGTGGGCCGCGCTGCTTTTTGCGGAAGGCATGTTCCGCTCAGGCGCCGCGGTTATCTTCCTGGCCGGCTTTCTGGATATTCTCGACGGCCAGGTGGCTCGGCGCGAGCAACGGGTTACCGCATTTGGGGCCTTTTTCGATTCCACGCTCGACCGCTACTCCGACATGGCTCTGTACATGGGCCTTCTTGTTTACTATGCGGTTAATGGAAGGGCCTCCTACGTAATCCTGGCCGCCGTGGCCACCGCGGGATCGGTCATGGTGAGTTACTCACGCGCCCGTGCCGAATCCCTGATTCCCACCTGCAAAGTAGGATTCATGGAACGGCCCGAGCGGCTTGTGCTGCTCATACTGGGAGGCACCTTCGACCGCATGGCGCCCGCGCTGTGGGTGATCGCCGTGGTTTCGACGATTACCGTGATTCACCGCATTGTTTATACTTGGCAAGAAACGAAAGCCGGCCGCACGCTGCCGGGAATTCACCGGGTCGTTTAAATCTTTGCCTCCGCCTGCGGTTCGCGCTCCGTGATGAGCGCCTCGCCCATGGAAGCATGAACCGGTCCCGCCACGGCCCTCCACACGACATCGCGCAGCTCGGCCAGTTCTCCCCTGCCGCAGCCCTGCGTCTCGATGGTCTCGTGAATGCACACGACGATAGTCGACGGCCGCAGCATCCAGCTCGTTTTTCGATTGAATGTGAACGAGCCCACAATGCTCACGGGCGTGATGGGCGTTCCGAAATCCCGCGCCATGCGAAAGACGCCATCGCGAAATGGACCGATACGCCCCGTGATTGTCCTGCCGCCTTCTGGGAACACGATCAGACTGACGCCTCGATCCAGGGCCGCGCGAGTCAAGCGCCACATCCGTTTCAGATCGGAAGGCCGGTTCACCTCCGGAACCGGCACGTTGCCGAAGCGCTTCATCAGCCAGCCGTATACCGGGATGCGGAAATGCGACTCGAGCTCGAGGCCGCGAACGAACTGAGGAATAACGCCGTAGAGCACAAATGGATCAAAAAGGTTGACGTGATTGGAAACGAAAAAGCAAACCCGCTGCGGATCGAATCCCGGTGAGCGCCGAACTTCCACGCGTGCCCCGGCCAGCCGTACCACGTTGCGCGATAACCAACGCTGGGCTCCGTCGTTCTTCCGAGGATCTACGAAGATCGCCAGCAGAATGAGCACAGGACAAAAGGAAAAGAAGAAGGCTCCGGCCAACGCCCACCGAAAAAGACTCCGTATCCATAGATAAATCGAGATCTGGCTTGCGGCCAAATCAGAATTCGCGTTAGCGCGGCAATTTTCGGGCGGAACGCTCATACCAGGACGTCCAAGCCTCCAGGAAGCACTTCCACGCTCTCACACTTCAATGTGAGCATTTCTCCATCAATCATTACATCCACCGGTGTGTCCAGCGCGAATTCGATCCGTCGTACGCCGCGGCGCGAAGCAAGGGGGTGACGAATGTGCGTGCCATCAAAAAGTGTGGGCAGGTTCCGCAGCAGGCCGATTCTTCCGATCGGGCCCCAGCGAACGTACTCGATCAAACCGTCGGCCGTGGAGGCTTGCGGCGCGATCTTCATCTTGCCACCGGTATATTGGCTGTTATTGAAACTCAGAAAAAGACAGCGCCGGCGGTCGAACTCAATGTCGTCGTCCGCGCGCAAAGGAAAAGCCCGGCGCCTAAGCCGCGCGAGGCACTGCAGCACGCCGAGCAAGTACCCGAGTTCGCCGAGCCCCTTAAAGCGGCGATTGGCCGCCGCCGTCACATCGGCCGTGAACCCCACGCTGAGCAGATTGATGAAGTAAAGCCTGCCGCCGGAATGCCTCAGGCAAAGCACGTCGCTCGCAATCCTCCTGCGCACTAGGATGGCTTCTTTGGCATATTCCGCGCCGTTGCTGGTGAAATCGCGAAGGAAGGAGTTGCCTGTGCCCAGCGGCAGGAAACCCAAAAGCGGCTTCCCGGCCCCCTCAGCTTCCGGAAAAAGCCCATTCACGATCTCGTATGCGGTCCCGTCTCCCCCGACGGCGATGAATTGGCGCAGTCCCCGCGCATACGCGAGCCGTGCCAGCCGCGTCGCGTCTCCGGGCTCAGACGTCTCTGCCACCTGCAACTCCACTCCAGCCGCGCGCAGTTTTTCCAGCGCCGCTTTGGCTAGTTTGCCGCAGCGCCCCCCGCCCGCGGCTGGATTGACGATCGCGAGAAAGGTGTCGCTCACAGGGGCTGCACAGCGCTGCGATCCAGTTGGCGGCCGATCTGTTCGGCCAGGATGCTTCGTTTAATTTTCAGCGAGGCGGTTCGCGGGAAATCCTCAGACCAGAGAATGTATCCGCTGACACGTTTGTAGGGCAGAAGGCGCTGATTGCGGCGCTCGAGCTCGCCGCGTATGGCGCCGTTTGCGTTTTGGGTTGGATCCGCATGGACGACGAGCACGAGCTGCTCGCCGGTCATGGTGCGCTGCGGCCACAGGTAATTTGCCGCAAAGACGCAAAACTCTTTCACGGGCAGGCTCTCGAACACGTTCTCGATGTCTTCCGGATAAATATTTTCCCCTTCGGCTGTGACGATCATGTTCTTCTTGCGCCCGAGGAGTTGCAGATGCCCGCTGGCATCGATTTTCCCCAGGTCCCCGGTCAGCAACCAGCCGTCCACGATCGTTTCTGCCGTCAGTCCCGGATCGTCCAGATAATGTGACATGACCGTTTTGCTGCGCACGGCCACTTCACCCACGCCATCCGTCCCCGGATTAATAATGCGCAATTGCATTCCGGTTACCGGCTTACCCAAGGTATCGGGCCGAAAGGGCTTCATATCGTTCACTGTGATGGCCGTGCACGCTTCCGTGCAACCGTAACCGTTGGCGATTTGGATCCCGAGATCGTGAAAAAATTCCAGAGTCTTAGGTTCGGTGAAGGCGCCCCCAACCAGCAACGCGCGCAATTCGCCGCCAAACGCCTGGTGAACGTCCTTCAGCAGCACCCGGCTCAACTGTAGCCTTGGACGCCGGCGAGTCGCGACGCGATTCACATGCACCAGTGCATTCAACAGGCGCCGCTTTATTGGGGACAACGCGGCAAACCGCTCGCGCAAGCCGCGCTCCAGATTCTTAAGGATCAGAGGTACAACGGCCATGTAGGTGATCTTGTATCGCGTGAACGCTTCACGAATGTATTCCGGCCGCAAAGTGCGCAGATGCACCACAGCTCCACCGCCCGTAAACGGCATGACGAAGCCGCCCATGAAGTCGATGGCGTGATTGGTTGGAATAATACTGAGGTAGCGTGCGCCAGGCCAAAACGGCCACAGCGGAAAAACCGCGGCGCATTGCTCGAGATAATTTTCGTGCGTCAGCACGCAGCCTTTCGGACGGCCCCCGGTTCCGGAGGAGTATACGATGCAAGCGGCGTCCTGCCGTTTTCGCGACCGAAATTCGGACGCCCCTTCGCCGCGAAACTCCTCCCATCGCTTCGCGCCCGCGAGATCTGCGCCCGCGGGAGCCTCCGTGACTAAGGTGGTTTCGAGTCGGGTTGCCGAGAAATCGCTTTGGCTCAAGGCGCGCCAGATTGGATATTCCACAATCAGCACACGCGATTTCGAGTGGGCCAGCAGCGCAAGATGTTCGCCCGGCGTCAGCTTATAATCGAGCGGCACTAGCACGCCGCCGCAAAAGAAAACGGCATACGCCGAAATCAGCCATTTGGATTGATTGCTCATCAGGATCGCCGCGCGATCGCCTGGAGCAAATCCGTTTTCTTGCAGACCCGCCGCGACTCGAAGCGCCGCGTCGCCAAACTGCCGATAGGTCAAGCGGCAGCGCTCCTGCTCTCGATCTGACTCGATGAGGCAGACTTCCTCAGCCCAACGCTCGATTGCGCTCCTCAGAGCAGCGCCGAGCGATTCGTATTGGCTCAAATCGAGCATCCGAATTACAGCCTTGCTTGGATGCGGCTAGCGAGGGTGCGAAAATCGGTCACGCCTTGGACTTCATAGTCAGGAAGTTCGATACCGAAGTGATGTTCCAGCCGGGTGATCAATTCGAGCGCTCGCAGGCTATCAATCTTCAGCTTTTTGTAAAAATCGTCGCTGGGCGCAAGTTCTTCACGCGGAATCTTGAAATGCCGCGCGGCCAAGCCCAGAATTTCCTCCGTGGTCTGCTCGAGCGTCTTCATGGGAAGCTATTTTACATTCTGGGAGCTGATCTGCGCGATTACGGCAAGTAAGGATGCGCGCCTGTATGCTCCACGAATTTGCGAAGCCCCTCCATCACTGCAGACCGCTCGAAGAGCTCGCAAAACAGGTCGATCTCGCGCCGCAGTTCTTCGTGCGGAATGGGTTTCAGGAAGCGCTTCGCCGCCGCACTCGTCGTCCGATTGAATTTGCCCGCTTGCGCGGCGGTCGCACGCGCTACTTGTAAAACTTCCCCTTCGGCAGCCACCTGGCTCACCAGCCCTGCGGCCACCGCCTTCGCCGCATTTATGCTGCGGCCGGTAAGCAGAAGGTCACGCACGACGCCGTTGCCGGTATCACGCCGCAATCGCGGAATCCCGCCGAATCCGGGGATCAGCCCGAGACGTAGCTCCGGGAAGCAAAAGCGCGCCATCTTATCCGCGATAATCAGATCGCAAGCCAGCGCCAGCTCGAAGCCGCCGCCGAACGTAACACCATGCACCGCGGCAATCGTGGTCAGCGGTGAAGCATCGATGGCGTTCAGGACGCGATGCATGCGTTCGAGAAATGTGCGTACGCCGGAAACGCGTTCGGCGGCCGTCAGGGCCAGGCTAGTCCCATAAAGCTCCCGCAGATCGGCGCCGGCTGAAAATCCTGCTTCTTGCCGGCTGTATACGATCAAGGCGCCCGCCTTTCCTTCCGCCGATTCGAGCGTAGCGACAAATTGCTCCAGATCCTCCAGCATCGCTGTGCCCATCTCGTTGCAAGGCGGGTGATGAAGCGCAAGCTCGATCGTGCCGTCCTTCAGCTCCCAGGAAAGCGTCTTTGTTTTCTCGGAAGGATGAACTTTGGGAGCGGTCACGTTGGATTTTTGCGGTACATCGATTCAATGGCACCGCGGAAGTGCGCGGCAATAGCATCGCGGCGTAATTTGCCATTGGCCGTCAGGAGCCCGCTTTCCAGCGTCAGCGGCTGCGGTTCGATATGAAACGCCCGGATTTGACGATAATGCGGCAGACTCAAATTCAGATTGGCAATCGCCGCTTCCACTTCATCGAGCATTACGTCGCCGGTCACCAGGGCGGATAAGAAACTGCGCCCATTGCCAAACAGCACCACTTGCTGGGCGGCGGGAATCGCGCGCACCAATGTCTCCTCTAGGGGTTCCGGCGCAATATTATGGCCGGAGCTGAGGACCAGCAAGTTTTTCAGCCGCCCCACGACCCGCCAGTTCCCGCCGGGAGTTCGCTCGCCCAGATCGCCGGTGTGAAACCAGCCGCTCGACAGCGCCTTGGCTGTCTCGTCCGGCCGGTTCCAATAACCTGAAAAAATATTCGGCCCGCGTACCACAATTTCGCCCTGATCGCCTAGTTTCATCTGGATGCCGGAGATGGCCGGTCCGACGGCGCCCGGCTCCACGCGCCCCGGATCATCCATGGTGCAAATGGCCGTTGTCTCCGTGAGACCGTAGACCTGTAACACGGGAATGCCGAGCATTTGAAAGAAAAGTTGTGTTTCCAGCGCCAGCGGCGCCGAACCGCAGATTAAAGCCTTGAGATTAGGCCCCAGCTTCTTGCGGATCGCGGGGAAAATTAATTTCCGCGCCAGCGGCAGCGATATGCCTCCTCTTCTCCCGTTGCCGCTCCCTAGCGAAGCCGCCTTCGCTTTGGCAAATATCTTATTAGTAATTCCACCGCGCTTTGCGATCTGCCCCTCCACGGCTGACCGCATGCGTTCGAGCAGTTGCGGCACGTTGAGGCAATAGTCGGGTGCGGCCTCGCGCAGATCGTCGGCCAGTCGCGTCAGGTCGGTCGAGAGCCGCAGTTCACTCAAGCGCAAGAGGCTGGAGAGTAGCAGAATCCAGGATCCCGCAAAACAGAACGGCAAATAATGAAACACGCGATCCGGCTCCGCGCGCCTGCCCATCAGCTGTTCGAACCGCGCCGTGGTGCAGGAGAGCATATACGTGACGTTGCCCACATTGAGCACCACGCCCTTCGAGTCCCCGGAAGTGCCGGAGGTGTAAATAATCGTGACTGGATCGGAATCGGCCAGCGGAACAGGAGCGTGAGAGACATTTCCCGCACTGGCCCCTCGCGGCGCGGCGAAGATTTCTTTCAGCAGCACCGTGCGCGGTGCGCCCGGCCATGCCGCGCGAAGAGCATCCTGCGACGCCGCGTCCCCGCAACAGATCACGGCTGGCTGAGCATCCCGAATCACAGCCGCGAGTTCAGCGGGCGCTTGCCGCGAATAAAGCGGCACAACCAGGATCCCATCGGCCATCGCCGCCAGATCCAGAGCGACCCACTGGATGCTGTTTGGCGCCAGCAGCGCGCAGCGGTGGCCCTTACGCACACCGGCTGCAGTGAGAAATGTGCGAGCCACCTGGATGCGTTCGAGCAGTGCGCCGGCGGTTACAGAGACGCGGGCCGCAGGCCGCATCTCTTCGAGCACCATGCGTTGCGGCATGCCCGCGAGGCGTTCAAAAATGTTCTGCAGAAAATTCACTGCGGAATTCTCGCGTTTTCAGTTCGCCGCCATTGCTTGCGCGCGGCCATCGTACCACTCCACCAATTGCCTCAGGCCTGGATGTAAAGGCGGGAGATAATTTTCCCAACTCCGCAGCCCGCCCTGCACGGGAAATTCCGGATAGCGCTCGTGCACGGTGCGCTCGAGAAAAACGCCCATGCGCGCCATCATCTTCAGATTTCTGACCACCGTACGCCCAATCCCGTCGGCAATGGCCTCGCGCTCGCGCTGCAGGGCATCAATAATGTGAATGAGCTTTTCTCCCAGCAAAGCATCGTCCACGTTCAGCAACAGATGACCATGGCCGCGTTCCTGCATCAGATTGCGAATCCGTTCGTCCATGGTTACTCCCGCCGACGGCACCAGCGCCGGCATCGATGTGACGATGCCGTGATACCTCGACGAGATCATCAGATGCCCCGCCCGCAAGATGCTCACCAATTGGTACATGTCGTAATCGTCTGAAGCGAAGACGGGCGCGCCGTTGATGCGTTCGGCGATCGAGCGACAAGCGTGCGCGTCCAGCCTCTCGCACGCTACAAACACGGGAAAAATTCGGTGCTTTTGCCGGGCCGCTTGCGCCGCCTGGGCAAATGCATTCAGGTATTGCTCGTAGCTCGCCTCCACCTGCGCGCCCGATTTGTGGAAGTACGGGCCGCGATAGTGGCTGTGTTTGTATGCCCCGGTCGTGCCGCGCGCTACCCACTTGAGAATAGAAGCCTTCACCGGCCAGAAAAACGCATTGATGGGGCAGAAGACAAGGACCGGCGCGCTGCCGTCCCAGCCTGCGTCCGCTAAGACTTTGCGTCCATACTCCGCCGGGTGCGACTCGAACGTCCACGCCGTGTCCGTACCGAGCTCGCTCTCCACTCCCAACGCGCTGAGCACAGTCTGCGATTCCGCATTTCGCGTAACCACTACGGAATGGCGGCAATAACGCGCGCAAAGCCGTGCCAAGGACGGATCCATGTAACCAGCTTCCGCGCCATAGCCGATCGAAAGTTTATTTTCCGCGGCAGCCATGCCCAGAGCGCCGATAAACATCGTGGTGAGCGCATTTGCGAACTTGCTCTTGAACATCGATCCTTCGCAGGCGATTACGCCATGATGCTGCCGCACTTCGTTGTAGAGGAACGGCGGAAATAAATCCGGCAAGCGCACCTGCGCCGCGTCGCCAAAATAGCCGCGCGTCAACCCGAAGTCTAGCGCCGTGACGGTCAGCTGCACGCGATCGGCGCCGAGCACCTGCCGCACCTGCCGCAGCATCTCTTCGACGCGCACGTCGGAGCCCGTGTTGCGCGTGCCGTTGTATCCGGCGAACAGCAATTTCAGCCGCTCGCCGGGTTTCCACGGTTTGCCGCGGCCGAGCATCCACTCCAATTTCGTCCGCTCGATCAAAGCCGCCACCCAGGCTTGCAGGAGAAGATCGGTCATTTGGCAGGTTCTCCGGCGCTCACGTGGCGCGCTGATTCTGAATATTCCGAGTCCCTGGCAGTACTGGGCAGCGTCGCAATTTCAGGCCATTCACGATAGGGATAACGGAATCGGTTCTCTTTCGCATAGCGAAACAACGAAAAACAATAAGAGGAAAAGGGCGCGGGAGCGCGCCTCAGCTCAGCCACCACGCGCGTATTATCGAATACCGTGTTCCACACAAGATAGGGCAAAAATACCTCCAGCCGCGAAGCTGTGTAACCCAGATTGTCGCGGCGGCGGGAGAGCCGCTCCACAATTGCGCGGAATGGAGCTTCCAGCTCAGGCCAAAACAACGGCTTCATCTTGCCACGAGCCTCCGCGAGTGCCGCCGTTAATTCTCGAAAGCTCTCCGAATTCACCCCCGAAGAGAGGTGATAGATCTCGTATTTCGGGCGGGGACTTTGGTGCAAAGTGACAATCGCGTCCGCCACATAATCGACGGGTACGATATCGACGCAGTCGTCGGGACGAAATGGCAGCACGGGCAGGCCGCCCAAAAAAACGAAAGCCCTCACCATGTCGAACTGCGTGGTTTCCGGCCGGCGGCTATCTCCCAGCACGATGCTGGGACGGAAAATCGTTCGAGGTACGTCCGGGAGCAGTTCCCGCACCAGGTGCTCGCCGAATTTCTTTGTGCGCGCGTAGGGATCATAGTCGGAGCGATCCCAATCGATGGCGCTATCTTCGGTCACCTGCTCGTTGCGGCGCTGGCCCGCCACGGCAACCGTGCTCACTTCACTGAAGCGCCGTAATCCATGCGCGTCATGAGCGCGGCGCGCGAGTTGAATGACCTCCAGCGTGCCGCGCAGATTTACGTTGAGGCAGCTTTTTTCGGACTTTCGATTGAGCGAGGCGGCGCAATGCAGCACCGAGTCCGTGGACGAGACCAGCAGGTCGTACTTCTCGTCATTGAGCCCGAAGCGCGGAGAGGTCAGATCGCCGCAGAAAATGCGTATGCGTGCCGAGAGATGTTCGTGAAAAACGGGAAAGCCGAAATGCAACTGCAAAGAGCGCCACAGGCGGCGCTGCGCCTCCTGGCTGTCTTCCGCGCGAACCAGCAGATTTAGCGATTCGCCATGCTGTTCGAGAAGTTCCGCCGCCAGATAGGATCCGATGTATCCGGTTACGCCGGTGAGAAATATAGCCATGTAGCTCAGGTGCCGTTGGCGTCGATTTGCGATGGCCCATCCGCCGCATCCGGCAGGCGGAACTCGCGGCGTGGCGCGCTTTCCAGCGCATGCCCTTCGATCAGCGGATAGCACCATTTGCGCAGCGCCGGAATATGGATATTGATCCAGTAATCCCACCAGTCGATGATCTCGGGCTCGTAGGCAAATTGTTGGCGTTCCTCCGCCGGCAGGAGAGCGGAGAGCAACTGCACATTGGCGCACTCAAAAACTTGCTCGTTGTGCAGAATGAAAGGTTCGTAGAGTTGGATGAGTTTCTCGACGCGCTCGAGATCCCGTTCCGCTTTGGCCAGCGGCGGGCGTCTGAACTGAAGAGCCGACGCGGCCCGGTTGATGCCTTGCACGACGAACTTTTGCGCCGGAACCGATAAGTTCCGATAGCGCTGCTTGGAGACCGGAATCGTATCAAAGCGCATGCGGACCCAATGCTCCAGACCCTGCTGCGCGCGATAGTGCTTGCGATGCGCGAGCGCGGTCAGCTCGATGGAGCGTCCCATATTGCAAGGATTGTCCGCGGAGGTAGCCAGTTGGTAGAGACGCTTATGACGCCGCTCGACGAGCGCGGCAGCGATTAGCGTCATGCCGCGACAAACCATGTCCACCGGGATCACGTCCAGCCTTTTGCGTTCATTTGAGGGCAACTGCCGGAAATAAGTCCCCAGGAGATAGGAAAGAGGCGCGGAGGTGTTGATCCCCTCGTTCCATCCTCGAAAGGGCTCTTCTATTGAGGTCTCCACGATGGAGGGGCGGACCACCGCGATGGGCAGACCGGCGCCTCGCGCCGCAAGCAGCGACTCCGCCAGACTCTTCGCGAACGTATACGTGTTGGGCCAGCCCAGCCTTCGAGCGCGCCGTGTTGCCGCGCGCGTGAGCCGGTTTCGTACCCAGCGCTGCCGGTTTTTCCGGATGAACTCGTCGACTTCGCGCCCTGGTGGCCGCTGATTCTCATGCAGGCGGCCCAAGGCCTGCCGGCGAAGCGCCGCTTCCACTTCTGGGCTATGAGCGCGCTCTTCGACTTTGCGCACCAACTCCCGCAGGGAGTGCCATTCCCGCTCTACGTCGAAATCCTCGACGTCTGCCGGCGTGTAATTTGGTTTCAGATCTTCGGCGACGCGCCCGTCGCGAGCACCTACGACGTAGCAGGTGGAAAGATGCAGCAGCGCGGCATGTTCGGCTGCCCGGAGAAACTCAATCAGATGGGTTGCGGGTTCGACGTTGCTGGCTAAGGCATCGCGGAGGTCGGGATTGAAGTCAGTCAGACCAGAACTATTCACAACCAGATCGATCACGCGTGCCAGGCGCTGCCGGGTTTTATCATCTAGGCCGAGTCCCGGCAGACTTACATCCCCTTCCACCACCTCGATCTTTTGAGCCAGAAACGCGCTCAGGTTTTTCCCATGGCGCTGTTCCAGCCGGTCGAACACTGGCGATTCTTCCACGACCTTCTCAAATCTGCGCCGGGCCGTGCTCTTACGCTGCCGCCGGATCAGCAAATAGATCCTGCCGATTTCCGGAATTTCAGAAAGGAGGTGCTCGAACCAAACTTTGCCGATGAAGCCAGTGACACCCACCAACAGAATCTGTTTCCCCCGTAACGCTTGGCGCACCGAAAGATGCCGCTCCGGCTGCCGGTCAAACACAACTAGCGGGCTGTGATTTTGAGGAGATTGTCTTTCTGCCGGGGAAATAGCGTCTGCTAGCTGATCTGGATGTTTTTCGAGTCCCAGGTCACGAAGCAATTGCCCGGCACTGAGGGGCCCAGCTGCTTGGCGGCCCCCGAGAATCGCCAACGGCCCCCGCGGACGTATAACCGGGTTGAGCAAACGGCCGGTGGCAACACCATTGCGGAACTCCAGCCGGTTGGCCACAATTCTTTCGACCCCCAGGTGCTGCGCCAGCGGCCGCATGACGTGATCCAAGCCTTGGCTGACGAGGACGACTTGCCCATTCTGGGCCATCCATTCGCGCAGCTTCGCCACGCCTTCGCTGCTGAGCTGACGCTTCAGCATGTATTGGAAGTATTCTTCGCCGAGCAGATCCAGACGGTCGCGGCTCACGCCGCCCAACAGCGCGTGTAAGATCCTAGTCGCCAAAACCCTGTGGCTCGCGTACAAGAGTGGCCGAACCAACGCTTGTAGGAAGAGGCCTCCGCGGCGCGCCCAGCGCTCGGCGAAAGTGTGAGCGTTCCACGTGAAATAGGCAATTGGACGCACAGCCGTCAAATGTGCCAGGCTGCCTTCCACGCGCCAGAACACGGGCCGTTCTCGGTGATTCTCAGCGTCGGCTAACGGCACACCAGTTTGTTCGCCCGATCTCGTGAAGATGGGGGCCGAGGGCTGTCCATTTTGGGAGTCGGCTATGCGCAAGATTGTTCCCGCCCAGTGACGAGAGTGCGCGCCTGTGTACGTCCGACGAAGGAAAACGCCACTAACTTACCTTTTTTCGGGGAGAGCCGCAAGACTCGGCGATGAGGAATCGCTCCTGGCCCGGTCTTGGGGCCGGCAGAATCAATCCAACCCTACGAGCCGGGTCTGGGCATAGCGGCGCAACTGCTCAGTCAAGGCGCATTGCGCGCGAGTCTTGAAGCGATGCTTCAGTTGCGCCAAGCCGACGATGCGCACAGCGCGTTCGTCGCTGATGCGCACAAATTTGCACCTGGGGTGTCGCTCCACAGCCATGGCAGGAACGACCGATACGCCCATGCCGGTGGCCACCATGGAAATGATGGTCGAAAATTGGCCGCTCTCGAAGACCACATTTGGGCTCACGCGCGATCTGCGGCAGGCGGAAAGGGCGTTTTCCCGGAAACAATGGCCCTCCTTGAGCAGAAGAAATGGGGCATCACGGATTTCGCTCAGCACCGGCGATTTGCGCGCGGCGAGACGATGGCCTTCCGGCAGAGCGGCGAACAGGGACCTGACATCGGACCTTGCGTGTTTGCGGCGCTGCCTTCATCATCGTTTCCGAGATGTATGAGGAAAAAGCGGCCCAGGGAGCGCCGACCGAAAGCGGAGCGGCGAGAAGGGCATTTGAGGCGCGAGCCTTCGAGGTGACGCTGGTTACGCCTTACGGCGCACGCGTGATTCGTGCGCGAGCAAGCGAACACCTCTGGGATGAAGCCAGAGCCGCCGGCATCAAAATGCCGGCGATTTGTTATCAGGGACGATGCCTCACTTGCGCCGGCGAACTGCTCGAGCCGGGCGAGTTTGATCCCAGCGACGCGGTTAGCTACTATCCTTAGGACCGCGAAGCAGGCTACATTTTGCTGTGCACGGCAAAAGCGCGGTCGAATCTGCGCCTCCGCACGAACATGCAGACGGAAGGCGCGCACCGCAAGGAAATTGGCCTGCCCGCGCCGTACGCATAAATGCCCACGACAGGGATGCAGAACGCAAACTGGATTGCGGTGGAGGATTACAAATTTCCCGGCGGCTGGACTGGCGTTGCAACGGGCGCCGGAAATTCCGCGGATAAAGACGCGCGCGCGCGGGCGCTTTGCCGGGAACTGGAGGCGGGGCGGATTCTCTTTTTCCCGAAGCTGCCGTATGAATTTCCGTCGGACGAGCGCGAATTTCTGCTTTCGCGCGAGTGGAACGAGCTGCGGCTGCACAAGAACGTCTCGTACCGTCCGGCAGACGACGTGATGCGCGGATTTTCCGGCGATCACGGCACCCTGACGCACCTGCATCACATCGTGCGAAACTACAGCGCGCACGTAGTCGAATTTCTGCGCGATTTCCTGCGTCCTTACGCCGGGAAATGGAAGCTGGATTTCGCCAGCTTCCGTCCTCTGGAGGAGCAGGGGCGCGACCTTTCGCTGCACAAGCGCAACGATCTGCTGCACGTGGACGCCTTCCGGCTGCGGCCGACGCGCGGCGGGCGCATCCTGCGCGTCTTTACCAATCTGCATGCGACGAAGCCGCGCGTGTGGTACGCCATCGGCGATTTCGGCTGGATGGCAGAAAAATACGCCAGCGACGCCGGGCTCCGGCGTTTCGCGGCGAAGAACGGCGCGTTGCGGCGAAGCGTGTCGCGATGGGCGGCGACGCTGGGCCTGAAGCGGCTGAGCCGCACGCCGTACGACCGTTTTATGCTGCGGTTCCATGATTACCTGAAAGAGAACGACGACTTTCAGCGCAACTCCCCCAAAGTGCGGCTGGAATTCCCGCCCGGCGCGACGTGGATGGTGTTTACCGACGGCGTGGCCCACGCCGCGATGTCCGGGCAATTCGCCATGGAGCAGACGCTGCTGATCCCGCCGGAGGCGCTGGTGGCGCCGGAGTCGGCGCCGTACCGGGTTCTAGAGCGCATCGCGGATAGGCCTCTCATTTAGTGACTTTGTTGAGCGGCGAAAGCCCATCGTGTTGGTAGACTTTCGCCGCAGGAGCGACGGCCTGCGGCAGCAAGCTCGCGGAGGACGAAAACAATGAGGTGACAACGGGATGCCGGGCTGAAGCCCGGTGCTACGTTAAAGGCAAAAGCGCAGGCAAGCTCATTCGGGGGGAATGGCGTCGACGATTTCGCGAACGATGGCTTTGGCGCGTTTGGCGTCGTCGGGGAAAACAAGAATTCTAGTAGGACGCATTTCGTCTGGCGCGCTTTGCGGCTCCGCGATATCGGGGTCAGGCATATCGGGATCGGGGCGATAGGAGATGTGGTTCTCCCGCAGCGATGACGCGATCATGGCGGCCACATCAGCGTCCTGGCCAGACCAGATTTCAACCGTGGCGTCCTGGGGATCGAAATTTAGCAGATCGCGGCGTTCCTCATCGTCATTCTCAGCATCATTCTCATTGGGCGAGCCTTCCTCGGGCGGGATTTCGAGAATGCCGGAGTCCAAGAGTTGGTCAGAGTCCGAGGGCCGTTCGGAGTCGTCTTCCGTGGGATCTGCTTGATGGAGAGCTTCGCGCGCGAAGCTCATGAGGTCAGCCGGCACATATACCTCAAATTCCTGACGCATCGTTGGGCTAAAAAGGTGATCTTCGCGGCGGAGCGTACGCGCGGGAATCTTCTGACGATTCAGGGCCTCGCAGATTTCGGCGTGTATGCGTGCATCACTGCCCGACCAAACCAGCGTGAACGGCGCGTCGTCGGACGTGTCATCGGTGGGCGGATTAGCCGAGGGGTCACGCGGCGGATCAGGCACCAGGGCGACCTGGCAATCCGAGCAAACCGAAAAGCCCTGGCGATATTCTGCGCCGCAGAGCGGACAGTACATGGCGGGTAGGAGTCTACTACAGGCAAAGGATGTCGCTGCGGATGGAGGTAAGATGCCGGGCTGAAGCCCGGCGCTGCGTTAAAGCCAAAAGCAGATCGCGTGGTCCCGGAGTCCATAGAGCGGACCTCGTCCACCCGAGGCGGACTCGGGATGACAACTGGATTGTTATTGCTGGTTTTGGGGGATGACTCGCGCTTTGACTTTTTTAACGCGCCGGGCTCGACTTTTTTACCCGCGAAAAGCGCATCCTGTTGGAACCGAGGACACCGGCGCTACTGCATGAATGAGACCTGCCAGAACCCGGACGGCATGAGAGCCGAACAACACTTTTCTTCGGCGCGTGAGAGCGCCGAAGAGACCTCAATGTTTTTAAAGCATCGAGGCTGAATCCCTATACGCCTGTGTAACTCAGGCGCTGGGATTCTTGGGCTGCCGCACCTGCTGTACTTCATTGCCGGGCGAAGACGCCCTAAGCAGGGCGTTTCGTTTGGCAAAAACAGGATAGGTGAGCCAGTCGTCTTTAGAAAGGAGGTGATCCAGCCGCAGGTTCTCCTACGGCTACCTTGTTACGACTTCACCCCAATCATGAATCATACCTTGGGCGCTTGCTTCCTTGCGGTTGGCATGGCGACTTCTAGTACAACCCACTTTCGTGATGTGACGGGCGGTGTGTACAAGGCCCGGGAACGTATTCACGGCGTCGTTCTGATACGCCATTACTAGCGATTCCAGCTTCATGCAGTCGAGTTGCAGACTGCAATCCGAACTGAGCACGGTTTTTTCCGATTAGCTCCCCCTCGCGGGTTCGCGACGGTTTGTGCCGCGCATTGTAACACGTGTGTAGCCCTGGACATAAAGGCCGTGCTGACTTGACGTCATCCCCACCTTCCTCTCCGTTATCCGGAGCAGTCCTCTTAGAGTTCCCCCTTGCGGGTGGCAACTAAGAGTAGGGGTTGCGCTCGTTGCGGGACTTAACCCAACACCTCACGGCACGAGCTGACGACAGCCATGCAGCACCTCTACCGGTGTCCCTTGCGGGAAGGCGATGTTTCCACCGCTGGTCACCGGCACTTCGAGCCCAGGTAAGGTTCTTCGCGTTGCGTCGAATTGAACCACATGTTCCACCGCTTGTGCGGGCCCCCGTCAATTCCTTTGAGTTTCAGCCTTGCGACCGTACTCCCCAGGCGCAGGACTTAACGCGTTAGCTCCGGGACGACCCGCCAACGCGGGCCACCCCAAGTCCTGATGGTTTAGGGCTAGGACTACCAGGGTATCTAATCCTGTTTGCTCCCCTAGCTTTCGTTCCTCAGCGTCAGTTGCGGTCCAGCGAGCCGCCTTCGCCACGGGTGTTCCTGCAGATATCTACGCATTTCACCGCTACACCTGCAATTCCACTCGCCTCTCCCGCACTCGAGCACGGCAGTTTCGGAAGCAGCCTCTGGGTTAAGCCCAGAGATTTCACTCCCGACTTGCCGCACCGCCTACGAACCCTTTACGCCCAGTAATTCCGAGCAACGCTGGCCCCCTACGTCTTACCGCGGCTGCTGGCACGTAGTTAGCCGGGGCTTCTTCTACCCGTACCGTCACGTCCCTTGCGGGCCATTCGTCCGGGTCGAAAGGGGTTTACACTCCGAGAAGCTTCATCCCCCACGCGGCGTCGCTGCGTCAGGCTTTCGCCCATTGCGCAAGATTCCCCACTGCTGCCTCCCGTAGGAGTCTGGACCGTGTCTCAGTTCCAGTGTGGCCGGCCATCCTCTCAGACCGGCTACCGATCAAAGCCTTGGTGAGCC
>Ga0209160_1001442_pt1 | contig 20050 bp, 17 predicted proteins | sample GraSoiAngelo_153_FD_186167 | JGI IMG/M metagenome (GOLD analysis project Ga0209160, IMG submission 186167) | Grasslands soil microbial communities from the Angelo Coastal Reserve, California, USA - 14_1009_12_40cm (SPAdes) (version 2) | ecosystem: Environmental > Terrestrial > Soil > Grasslands ... | reverse complement strand
GATCGAGACCGTGGCAGGGTCTCACCGGCACGCCGCCACGGCGAGCGGCTGGGAAATCGACACGGGCTCGGGTCGCGTGCGGCTGGGTGGCCCCCGCGAGTCCCAGCCGCCCGTCGTGCCGCTGCTCGAGCTCGACCGGCCCACTCGGGCGGTCGGCGCTGCGCTCCGGACGAGCGAGCCGCCGCCGCTCGACGGCTCGGTCACGGGCTTCGACACGAGCGAGCCGCTACGCCTGGAGCTCGAGGACCAGTACCGCCGCAGCGAGGAGCCGTACTCCGGGCCGGAGGACTTCTCCGCCGTCGCGTCCGCGGCGTGGGACGACGAAGCGCTCTACCTCGCCGTCCAGGTGACGAAGGCCGACGTGTGCTTCCGTCCGCCCGACGCGCCCCCCCTGCGGCTCGACAACGAGCCCGACGACGTGCATTCCGACGGCCTGCAACTCTATCTGCGAGATCTGGAGGGCGGCGACGTCGCCGGGTTCCTCGTGGTCCCCGAGGGGGAAGATGCGAGGCGGCTGCGCGTGCGCGGGGCGGGCGAAGCGCCGGGAGCGGCCGACGCCGTGCGGGGCTCGTGGCGTCGCACGCACGACGGCTATTGCGTCACGCTGGCGGTCGCGTGGCCGGAGTGGCACCGCGCCCACGTCGGTGGGCAGGTGGGCTTCGACCTGATCATTAATGAAATGCTTCCGGGCCGGGTGCGGCGCGCGGGGCAGCTCGTATGGAGCGGCGGCAACGGCTGGGTGTGGCTGCGAGGAGACCGGCAGGATCCGGAGCGGTTCGGGGTGCTGGAGTTAGTAGGATGATCGTCGTGGTTCTCGACGAGCCCCAAGACCTGGTCAACATCGCGCACGTCGTGCGGGCGCTGAAGAACTTCGGCTTCCGAGACCTGCGGCTCGTGCGGCCGCGGGAGTACGACGCGTTCCGCATCGAGGGCATCGCCCATCAGAGCCAGGACATCCTGGCGCGGGTGGCCCGGTACGACCAGCTGGACGACGCGCTCGCCGATTGCGTGCACGTCGTCGGGTTCACGTCGCGCGAGCGCAGCGCCAAGCGCAATCGGCAGCGTCCCCGGGCGGCGGCCGCCGAGATTCTGGACCAGTCGGAGGCCGGAGCCGTCGCGCTCCTGTTCGGGCGCGAGGACAAGGGGCTGTCGAATGACGCGCTCGACCGGTGTCACCGGATCGTCACGATCCCCACGACGCCGGACTATCCTTCTCTGAATCTGGCGCATGCCGTCGTGTTGATGCTGTATGAGCTCGCGCTCGCGCGCGGGGACGAGTCACGACCGTTCAAGCGGCCGCGCCGCACGGCGCCACCGGCGCCGGTCGAGGACCTGGAGCGGCTGTTCGCGGACGCCGCGGCGGCGCTGCGTGTGATCGAGTTCTTCAAGACGCGCCAGGCGGCGAGCGTGATGCGGACGGTGCGAGAGGTGCTGCACCGCACGCCGCTCGATGAACGGGAAGCGAAGCTGTTCCGGGCCATGGCCATCGAGGTGATCAAGTACGGTGAGCGACTGGCGCGTTCTGGGATTCACGTCGACCGGTAGCAAGCGGCCCGACGCCTTGTTCGGCGGGCCCGATGCCGGCCTCCCGACGCGCATGGTGCGCGCCTCGGGGTGTCGCGTATGGGACACGGAGGGACGCGAGTACGTCGACTACGTGATGGCGCTCGGCGCCGTGGCCCTGGGCTACGGGCATCCGGACGTGAACCGCGCGGCGGAGCAAGCGATCGCGGCCGGCGTGGCGGGGCCGCTGCCCCCGACGCTCGAGGAGGACCTGGCGGAGGCGCTGGCCCGCCGCATCCCGTGGCTCGAGCGCGTGCGGTTTCTGAAGACCGGTGCCGAGGCCGTGGCCGCGGCGGTGCGCCTGGCTCGTGTCGCGACCGGACGAGAGCGCGTGCTGGGGTGCGGCTATCACGGCTGGCTCGATTGGTGCCAGGGCGGCGAGGGCGTGCCCGCCGCGACGCGCGCGCTGTACGCCGAGATCCCGTTCAACGACGTGGACGGCACGCGCCGGGTGATCCGCGAGGTCGGCGACCGCCTCGCGGCGGTGGTCGTCGAGCCCGTCGTCGTGGTCGAGCCGACGCGCGAGTGGCTCGACGTGGTGCGCGCGGAGACGGCGCGCGTCGGCGCCGTGCTCGTGCTCGACGAGATCAAGACCGCGTTCCGGCTGGCCGTGGGCGGCGCCGCGGAGCGCTATGGTCTCCGACCAGATCTCGTCGTGCTGGGAAAGGCGCTCGCCAACGGCTTCCCCCTGGCGGTCGTGGGCGGGCGGGCGGACCTCATGGCCGGAGCGGGACGCACCTGGATCTCGTCCACGCTGGCGACCGAAGGCGTGGCGCTGGCCGCGGCGCTGGCGACGCTGGACGTGATGGTGCGCGACGACGTATGCGCCCACCTCCACCGCGTGGGCACGCGACTGATGCACGGGTTGCACCGGCTCGCGCGGCGGCATCCCGACCTCGTGACCGGGGTCGGCGGCGTGGCCGAGATGTGCTTCCTCCACTTCGCCACGGAGCAGGTATCGAGCGGGGTGGCGCGCGGGTGCGCGGCGCGCGGGCTCCTGTTCAAGCGGACCGCGTACAACTTCGTGTCGCTGGCGCACGACGAGATTACCGTGGACCGGACGCTGGGTATCTTGGAAGACGTGCTCGGAGCGATCGGATGACGCCGCCGTGACCCTGCAACGCAAGCTGCTCTTGGGGTTCTCCCTGATGGTCTTGCCCACCTTGTTCGTCGGGGTGGAGGCGATTCGCACCAACGCGCTGGAGCGGGCGACGCTCGAGACGCTGCGTGAGCGCTTGGCGCACTCGCGCACGTACGCGGAAGTCGAAGACGCCATGTTCAACCAGACGCAGGTGGTGTGGCGCTACCTGAGCGGAGATCCCGCGGCCCGAAAGGAATTCCCGCTCACCGAGCAGGTGGTGGACTACTGGCTCGCTCGCTGGGAGGTGGGGCTCCCCCCCGACGACATCCCACTCGCCGACGCTGTGCGCAAGATCGAAGGCGAGATCCGTGAAGTCGCGGGTCGTATCTTCCGGCTGTACGATGGGGGGCACCGCACAGCCGCGGCGCTCGCCGCGCGCCAGGGGTTGGTGGAGCGCTTGCAGCCCGCCCTGGCGCGGGTGAACCGCGAGATCTACCGTCAGGCCCGCGAGACGGGCGTCCAGCGGGCCTTTGCCGAGGTGGCGGGCATTGTGGAGGCGAAGCGGCGCGCGCTGTTGGCGATCAGCCTCCTGGCGCTGGCGGCAGGCCTGGTCGCGTCGTGGCTGATTGCCCGCAGCCTGGCGCGGCCGATCAGTGAGCTGCGGCGGGCGATGGCCGTCGTCGGCGCGGGCGACCTGGACCACACGATCGAGCCGCGCTCGCGTGACGAAATCGGCGATTTGGCGCGCGCTTTCGCGCGCATGACCGAGCAGCTGCGCCAATCACGCGCGCAGCTGGTGCAGTCGGAGAAGCTGGCCTCGATCGGACAGATGGCGGCGGCGGTTGCCCATGGGCTGCGCAACCCGCTCGCGAGCCTGCGCGCCGCTGCTCAGCTCGCCCGGCACCGCGTCGAGGCCCCCGCGGCGCGCGAGCAGTTGAACGCCATCGTGGAGCAGGTCGATCGTCTCGATCTCAGGATCGCTCACCTGCTCACGTTCTCCCGGCCCGCGCCGTTCCACCCGCTGCGCGAGAGCGTGCCGACGCTGGTCGAGGGCGCGCTCGCGGGCTTCGCGGAGTTGCTGCGCCAGCGCCGGGTCGAGCTCAGCGTGACCTGCGCCGCGGCGCTCCCCGACATCCGGGTCGACCCCATGCGATTGGAGCAGGCCCTGACCGAGATCGTCTCCAACGCGCTCGATGCCATGCCCGAGGGCGGGCGGCTCGAGATTGCAGCGCGGACCCAGCAGGGTACAAGCGGTGCGACCGGCGTCGTGCTCGAGGTCGCCGATTCGGGTCGGGGGATACCACCGGAGATTCTGCCGAACCTGTGCGAGCCGTTCTTCACGACCCGACCCGAGGGCACCGGCTTGGGGCTCGCGATCGCCAAACGCTACATCGAGGAGGCGGGCGGCCAGCTGGATATCGTGAGTGCCGTCGCCCGGGGCACGACGGTACGCCTGTGGCTGCCCGTCGCGAGCGGCGACGTCGCGGCCGAACCGGTGCGGAGCCTCGCATGAGCGGCTCGACGGTCCTGATCGTCGACGACGAGCACACGCTGGCGCGGTCGGCCAAGGCCTTTCTCGCCGACCACGGCTATGAGGCGGAGGTGGCGAGCACGGGCGAGAAGGCGTTGGAGCTGCTCGAAAGCCTGCAGCCGGACGTCGTCTTCGCCGACGTCCGGCTCCCCGGCATGAGCGGGCTCGACCTCCTCAAGCGGATCCGCGACTTCGATCCGGTGATCCCGGTCATCATCGTGACCGCGTACGGCTCGATCGAGGGGGCCGTGGAGGCCGTGAAGCTGGGCGCCTTCGACTACGTCAAGAAACCGGTGGATTTGGAGGAGCTCAAGCTGCTGGCCGACCGCGCGCGTGAGAACCGCCTGCTGAAGCAGGAGCTCTCCTATTACCGGCGTCGCGCCACGCGCGACGTCGGGTTCGAGGGCCTGGTGGGCGAGTCGCCGGCGCTCCGCGCCGTGCTCGAGCGGGCCCGCCAGATCGCGGCGCTGGAGGAGACACCGCCCGTGCTTCTCACCGGGGAGACGGGCACCGGCAAGGGGCTGCTGGCGCGCGCCATCCACGTCTCCGGCGCGCGGGCCGTGAAGCCGTTCATCGAGGTCAACTGCACCGCGCTCCCCGCGACGCTCATGGAGGCCGAGCTGTTCGGCTACGAGCGCGGCGCGTTCACAGACGCCAAGGAATCGAAGCCCGGCCTCGTCGAGGCGGCGGAAGGCGGCTTTCTGTTCCTCGACGAGATCGGCGACGTCGATCTGTCGGTGCAAGGGAAATTGCTGCGGGCGATCGAGGAGCGCGCCGTACGGCGGGTGGGCAGCGTGCGCGAGCGCAAGATCGACGTTCACATCATCGCCGCGACCAACCGCGACCTCGAGCGCGAGGTGCGCCAGGAACGATTCCGCAAGGATCTCTACTTCCGCCTGGCGGTGATCGTGCTCCAGCTGCCTCCGCTGCGCGAGCGCGGAGCGGACGTCCTCCTCTTGAGCGAGCGCTTCCTGCGGGCGTTCAACGCGAAGTACGGGAAGGCGGTGCGCGAGATCAGCCCGCCCGCGCGCGAGCTGATGCGTACCTACCCCTGGCCCGGAAACGTGCGCGAGCTCAGCCACGTCATCGAGCGCGCCGTGTTGTGGAGTCGCGGGCCCACGCTCGACGTCGAGCACCTGTCTCTGACGAGCCCGCTCCCGGGCGACCCTTCCGCCGACGAGGGGGCGGCGCCACCGCACCGCGGCGACTTGGCCGGGTGGGAACGGTCGATCATCGAGCAGGCGCTGCGCGAAGCAGGCGGGAACCAGACCCGAGCGGCCCAGCGCTTGGGCATCTCGCGGGACACGCTGCGCTACCGGTTGAAGAAGTTCGGTTTGGCTGGGTGATAACACCCAAGTTGGGTGAGATGACGCAGCTGTGCGGCTCGACCGGGGGATCCACGGGTGACCGTAGCGCGCCGCAATCACCTGCAACAGAACGGATTGTGGCTGCAGAGCGCGATCCCCTTGGGACTGGCACGGCCCCTGCACGCGCTTCTACCGGTTAGTCGTGGTCGACCACCACCGTTTCTTTCGGGAGGATGCAACATGTCGTGGACCAAGCCCGAATTCGAGGTTGTCGAGCTGGGGATGGAAGTCGGCGCCTACGCCGGCAACGCCTGAACCACGCTGGGACAGTTAAGGGAGGGGCCGGGTGATGAACCCGGCCCCTCTTGTTCAATGCACGTGATCATCCTCGGCTCGGCGGCGGGTGGCGGAGTGCCGCAGTGGAACTGTGGCTGCCCGAATTGCACCGCAGCCCGCACCGAGGGCTGCGGGCGCACGCAGTCGTCCGTGGCCGTGAGCGCCGACGGCGAGCGCTGGATTCTGCTCAATGCGTCGCCCGATCTCCGCACGCAGCTTGCCGCGCACCGGGCGCTGTGGCCTCCCTCCGGGATGCGGGGCACGCCCGTCGAGGCGGTGATCCTCACGGACGGGGAAATCGATCACACGCTCGGCCTGCTGTTGCTGCGCGAGAGCGCCGCCCGACTCCCGGTGTACGCCCCCGCGGGCGTGACTGCGTTGCTTGGTGAGCAGTGGCCGCTCTACCGGGTGCTCTCGGCGTACTCCGGTGTCGAGCCGCGGGCGCTCGAAGAGGGTCGCGCGATCGCGCTGACGGATCGCGCCGGTTCGACGCTTGGCATTTCCTGCTCGGCGACCGCGGTGGCCCGGCGACCGCCGCGCTACGCCGCCACGGCACGCGCTGCGACGTGGGATGTCGGCCTGCGGCTCACGGATCAACAGAGCGGCGGGACGCTCGCCTACGTTCCGACGGCCGGCGCGATCGATGACGCGGTGCGTCGCGTCGCGAGCGGCGCCGATTTGCTGTTGTTCGATGGCACTTTTTGGGCGGACGACGAGCTCCGGGCGACGGGCGGCAGCGGGGGCGCGCCGACGGCGCGCGAGATGGGTCACTTGCCGGTAGGTGGCGCGGCAGGGAGCCTGCAGCTCCTGCCGCGGCTCGGCGTGAAACGCACGGTCCTCGTCCACATCAACAACACCAATCCCATCCTGTGCCGCAGCTCAGCGGAGCGGGCGCAGGTCGAGGCGGCGGGGCTCGTGGTGGCAGAGGACGCGATGGAGTTCGACCTGTGAGCGACGACCTCGCCGGCCGGTTGCGCGCGGTGCTGGAACGCCGCTACCACCACCTCCATCCTTTCAATCTGCGGATGCATCGTGGCGAGCTTTCGCGCGACGAGCTCCAGCTTTGGGTGGCGAACCGGTTCTATTACCAGATCAACATTCCGATCAAAGATGCGCTGATCCTCGCCAACTGTCCCGAGCGCGAGGTCCGGCAGCACTGGATCCAGCGGATCGTGGACCACGACGGTTGTCCGGGTGAGGCGGGCGGCATCGAGGCATGGCTGCGACTCGGCGAAGCGATGGGAGTGCCGCGCGCTGACCTGGTGAACCAGCGCCAGCTGTTGCCGGGGGTGCGGTTCGCGGTGGATGCGTACGTCAACTTCTGTCGCTCGAAGCCGTGGCTCGAGGCGGTGGCGGCGTCGCTCACCGAGATGTTCGCCCCGCTCATCGTCAAGGAGCGGCTCGGTGCGATGCTCGAGCATTACACATGGGTGGACCCGGCAGGACTGCAATACTTCAGGAACCGGCTGCAGCAGGCGCCGCGCGACGCGGAGTACGCCCTGGGGCTCGTCACCGAGCGGTGCGGCAGCCGCGCAGAGCAAGACCGCGCGGTGGCGGCGCTCGAGTTCAAGTGCGACGTGCTGTGGTGCCTGTTGGACGCCGTCGAACAAGGCCCGCTCCCCGGCACGACTGCATGAGCGCGACGGTGCCGCGGCTGCACCCCAAAGCCCGGTTGCAGCGGGACGACGTGCGGCAGCGCGACGTGCTGCTGTACCCCGAGGGGCTGGTGGCGCTGAACGCGACGGGGGCCGAGATCCTGCAGCTGTGCGACGGCACGCGCTCGGTGGCCGACGTGGCCGCGGTCCTGCGGCAGCGCTACGGCGCCGCGGGAATCGAGCAGGACGTCAGCGCGTTCCTCGATGGGCTCGCCGCGAAGGGACTGGTGGTGTATGGACGCTAAGCCGCTGTGGCTGCTGGCCGAGCTGACCTACAAGTGTCCGCTCCAGTGCCCGTACTGCTCCAACCCGCTCGCGTTCGCAGGCCCGCGCTTCAAGCGCGAGCTCACGACCGCCGAGTGGTGCCGCGTGTTCCGTGAGGCGCGCGCTCTCGGCGTGCTGCAGCTCGGCCTCTCGGGTGGCGAGCCGACGCTGCGCACCGACCTCGAGGAGCTGGTGCGCGCGGCGCACGATCTCGGGCTGTACAGCTCGCTCATAACGTCCGCTTATCGGCTCACCAAGGAACGTCTGGCCGGCCTGAAGCAGGCCGGGCTGGACCACGTGCAGATCAGCGTCCAGGGGGCGGACGCCGAGCTCTCCGATCAGATCGCCGGCACGGCCTCCTACGGCGATAAGATCGCCGCCTATCATTACACGCGCGAGCTTGGCTTCCCGCTCACGGTCAACGTCGTGCTGCATCGCCGCAACCTCCATCAGGTGCGCCAGCTCATTCACCTGGCGGAGTCGCTCGGCGCGGAGCGCATCGAGCTGGCGAACACGCAGTTCTACGGCTGGGCGCTGCACAACCGCGATGCCCTGATGCCCACGCGCGAGCAGCTCGACGCAGGCTGGCGCGTGGTGCAGGAAGAGCGCGCCCGGCTCGGCGCGAAGCTCGAAATCGTGTGGGTGCTCCCGGATTATCACGAGCAATATCCCAAGCCCTGCATGGGCGGCTGGGCCCGGTCGTATATGACGGTGACGCCTGCCGGCGAGGTGTGGCCCTGCCACGCGGCCGGCCGTATCACGACGCTCCAGTTCGCTAACGTGCGCGACCATCCGCTCGAGTGGATCTGGAACGAGTCGGATGCGTTCACGCGGTTTCGCGGCGACGCGTGGATGCCCGAGCCCTGCCGGTCCTGCCCCCGCAAGACCGTGGATTTCGGGGGTTGTCGCTGCCAGGCGTTCCTGATCGCGGGCGACGCGGGGCGGACAGATCCCGTGTGCTCGCTTTCGCCCGACCGCCCCTTGATCGACGCGGCGGTCGCCGCCGCCGAGCGAGCCGCAGCGGAAACCGGCTCGCCCAGTGAGTGGACCTACCGCGCCGCGCCTGCGTCGCGCACCCTCGCCGCGCAGGGATGACCGCCGCCGCGATCGCGGTCCGCGGCCTCGGCAAGGACTTCGGCTCGCTCCGCGCGCTCGACGGTCTCGATCTCGAGGTACGCGAGGGGGAGTTCTTCGGGTTCCTCGGTCCCAACGGGGCCGGGAAGACCACGACGGTGCATCTCCTCGCCACGCTGCTCGCCCCGTCCCGCGGCGCGGCGCGCGTCGCGGGGTACGACGTCGTGCGCCACGCCCTCGCGGTGCGCCGCAGCATCGGGCTGGTGTTCCAGGAGACCACGCTCGACCGCGACCTCACCATCGATGAGAACCTCCGCTTCGCGGCGCGCCTCTGGGACCTGCCGCGCCGGGTCGCCACGCCGCGCATCGACCAGCTGCTGGGCCAGTTCGGGCTCGCCGCGCGGCGCGGTGAACCCGTGCGCGCGCTCTCCGGGGGGCTGCGTCGGGCGCTCGACATCGCCCGCGGCATCCTGCACGAGCCGCGCGTGCTGTTCCTCGACGAGCCCACGGCCGGACTCGACCCGCGGGCCCGCCGCTCGCTGTGGCAGCTGATCCGCGGGCTGCGCGCGGCGTCGGGACTCACCGTATTCCTCACGACGCACTACGTCGAGGAAGCGGAGCCGTGCGACCGCGTCGCGGTCCTAGAGGCGGGACGGCTCGTCGCACTCGGCGCCCCGGCCGACCTCAAGCGGGAGGCTGATGTGGGCTCGCTCGAGGAGGTGTTCCTGGCGCGCACCGGCCATCCCTTGGCCGCCGGGGGCGCCGCCTGACCATGAGCGCGCGCGCGGTGTACGGGATCGTGGTCCGCGAATGGGTGCGGTTCCTGCGGCAGCGCGGCCGGTTGTTCTCGAGCCTGGCGCGACCCTTTGTGTGGCTGGTCTTCGCGGGGGCGGGCTTCGCCGCCGTGTTCGCGGGCCGCGACGCGATCGACTACCGCGTCTACATGGCGCCCGGGCTGCTCGGCATGGTCGTGATGTTCGGCGCCCTGCTCGCCGGCCTCTCGACCGTGACCGACCGCGACGCGGGCGTGCTCCGCATGGTGCTCGTCGCCCCGATCCGCCGCAGCACCATCGCCGTCGGCAAGGCGCTGGCGGCGACGCTGCTCGGCACGGCGCAAACGATCGTCGTGGCCGCCGTCCTGTTGCCGCTCGTGGGACTGCGGCCCACGGGGGCGGGCGCGCTGCTCGCCCTCGGGGCCATCGTGCTCTCGAGCCTCGCGACGGGCGCGCTCGGCGTGCTGCTCGCCGCCGGGATGCGCTCGATCGAAAACTTCGCCGGCGTGATGAACTTCGTGGTGTTCCCGATGCTGTTCCTCTCGGGCGCACTGTATCCGATCGGCCACCTCGGGCCGGTGCTCCACGCGCTCACGTACCTGAACCCACTCGCCTACGGCGTAGACCTGCTGAAGCATGCATTACTGGCGCCGTGGAGCGGCGCCGGCTACGGCGGGGAGTTGCCCGTAGCGCTCGACCTCGCCGCGCTGCTGGGGTGGGCGATCGTGGGGCTAGGCGGCGCGACGCCGCTGCTCGCGCGCGAGGGCGGCGTCACCCGGGCGGCGTTCCGCGAGCGAGCTTAGGTGACGAACAGCAGCGTGATGATGGCCGCGGTCAGGAGTGCCGTCAGCGTAGCGGCAATGCTCGTCAGCGCTGTGTACGCGAGCGTCTTCTCGCGCGGCACCTTCATTACGGGCGGCAGCCCGGCGGCGAACAGCCGCACGCTATAGAGCGCGAGCACCATCGCGATCGGCTCAATCCTCGGGAACAACGCCGCCGCGCTGGCCAGCCAATAGGGCGTGCTCCCATAGGCCGCGACCTTGAGGGCTTGCACGCGATTGCTTTGTGCGCCGACGGAGCGCGCGAGCAGGTCGATCACCACGGCGAGCCCGTACACGCCCAGCAGGTTCAGCCCAAACTCGAGCACGCCGGCTTGTACGACGACCCCGAACTCCATCGGGACCGTCCGGAACGTGATGAGGCTGCCGCGCTCACCAAACAGGATGCCGCCGAGTGTGGACGCGACGGGCCCGATCGCGGCCATGGGGAGGAGGAAGCGGAGATAGATCGGTCCGGCGGTGGTGAACTCGCCTGCGATCGCGCTCCACTCTTCTCTCGGCCGCGCGAGCAGTCGCTTGGCCCGTTCCAGCCAGGCGGGTAGCTTGAGCGGCCGCCGGGCCCGGCGGGGCGCCGCCGGCTTGGCGACGGGCCTTGGAGGCGCTCCGGCCCTGGGTGGTGTCGGCCCGCGCCCCGGCGGCGTGGGCCCTCCCGGTCGGCCCGGGGGCGCGGGGCCGCGCGGCGGCGGCGCGCTTCCAGGCGGGCGCGAGGAGGGAGGGCCGCCCGGGGGACGCGGCGGCCCAGCCGGCGGGCGCGGCGGTCCACCCGGCGGGCGGGGCGGTCCACCCGGCGGGCGGGGCGGTCCACCCGGCGGGCGCGGTGGCCCGACCGGCGGTCCTGGGGGGCGGGGCGGTCCGCCCGGCGGCCGCGGCGGTCCACCACCCGGGGGTCCGCTCGGGGGACGCGGCGGTCCGCCCGGTGGGCGGGGTGGTCCGCCCGGGGGGCGTGGTGGTGGGGGCGGCGGCGGCGGGGTGCGCATGGCTGACCTGTCGCTCAATGATGGCACAACATACAACACCACCTCAGATTCCAGCCATGCTGATCGACGTCCACGCGCATTTTTACCACGATCGCACGCCGCGCGCCGATTGGCGCGAGCGCAACACGAGCCGGCTGCGCGCCGGTGAGCGCATCGGCATCACGACCCACGTCGCCTCGATCCTCGGGAGCTTCGGTCTCACGTCGCCTACCTACTTTCCCTCCCCCGCCGATCTGGAGTACGGCAACAACGCCCTCACCGCGCTGGAGCATGCCCATCCCGACCGGATCCGCGGCTACGTGACGGTGAACCCGAATTACGCCACCCACGCCCGTGCGGAGATCCTGCGTGGGCTCGCCGCCGGCATGATCGGCATCAAGCTGGCCGCGAGCCGCCGCGCGAGCGATCCGCTGCTCGACCCGATTTGCGAGCTGGCGCGCGAGCGCGGCGTGCCGGTGCTGCATCACGTATGGCAGCACCGGCGGCGGGACTGGCCGGGCCAGGAGGCGTCCGACGCGGTCGAGCTGTGCGCCCTCGCCGCTCGCCATCCGAACGTGCGCTTTATCCTGGCGCACATTGGCGGCGGGGGCGATTGGCAGCACTCGCTCGCGGTCCTGGCCCGGGTGCCGAATGTGGCCGTGGATCTGTCGGGCAGCGGCGTCGACGGCGGCATGCTCGAGAGCTGTCTCACGGCGGTGGGCGCGGAGCGGCTCGTCTGGGGCACGGATCTGACGATGGACACCGGCTGGGCGAAGTTGCGCTACCTCGAGCGGCTGCTCGCACCGCGGGAGCTCGAGCTGGTCAAGTGGAAGAACGCCGCACGGCTCTTTCCCCACGGCGTGTTTCCCGGCGACTGATGCGCATCGACGTCAACGCCCTGCTCGGCGCGTACCCGTTCCGTAAGGTCCCCGCCACGTCCCCTGACGCGCTGCTCCAGGCGATGGACCGCGTCGCCATCGACGAAGCGTGGGTGAGCCACTTGCCCAGCCTGTTCTGGCGCGCGCCGGCTGAGGGGAACGCCTGGCTGTATGAAACGACGGCGCGGCAGCGCCGCTTCAAGCCGGTGCCGGCCATTCACCCCGGGCTCGCCGGGTGGGAGGTGGCGCTGGGCGAGGCCGCCGATCGCGACGCGCCGGTCGTCCGGTGTGACCCCACGTACTACGGTCTCGAGCCGACGGGTCCGGAGATGCGGGTGCTGGTCGCCGCGTGCGGCGCCGCGCGGCTGCCCTTGATGATGGCCGTACGGCTCGAGGATGCGCGCCAGCGCCATCCCAACGACCGCGCGCCGGAGCTCGCTCCCGCCGCCGTGCGCGCGCTGATCCGGAGCGACGAGGACGTGCGGTTGGTGATCACGCACGCCGACCGTGCGTTCATCGAAGAGGTGCACTTCGGGTCGACGCCCGAGGAAGCGGCGCGCGTCTGGTGGGACGTCAGCTGGGTCTGGGGCCCACCCGAGGATCACCTGGTGACCCTGCTGGCGACTATCGGCGTGCCACGGTTCGTGTTCGGCACCGGCCAGCCGCTGCGACTGCCCGAGACCAGCGTGGCGAAGCTCGACCTGCTCGATCTCGCGACCGAGCAACGCGCGGCGATCGAATCGGAGAACGTCCGACGTGGCATTGCGGGCTGACCCGGTCCGACGGTCCGACAGTCCAGCAATGCACCGTCTGGAGTGGGGCCTCGTCCCCGCGGTCCCGGTCCCGTTCCGCGGGCGCGCGCTCGCCGAGGACGCGCAACGCGCCTACGCCCAGTGGATGGCGGAGCAGCCGGTCGCCGGCGTCGCGGTGTGGGCGCACACGGGCCGGGGCCCGCACCTCTCGACCGCCGAGGGCCGCTCGGTGCTCGCGACGTGGCGCGCGGCCCTGCCCGACAAGGTGATCGTGGCGGGCGCGAACTCGCCCGCGATGGCGCGCGAGGCGAAGGCGGGCGGCGCCGACCTGCTGCTCGCGTTCCCGCAGCGTCACGAGGTGGTGGCCTACCACGACGCGCTGGGGCGCGAGCTCCCCGTGATCGCCTTCTATCTGTACGAGGCGGCGGGCGGCGTCGCGTACGACGACGCCACGCTGCACGCGATCCTCGAGCTGCCGTGCGTGGTCGGCATCAAAGTCGCGACGCTCGATTCGGTCGTGACGTTCCAGCGGATCGCCGCGCTGGCGCGCGCGCATCCGGGCAAGCTGCTCATCACGGGCGAGGACCGCTTCCTCGGGTACTCGGTGGCGCTCGGCGCGCGCGCGGCGCTGATTGGCATGGGCGCGGCGCTGACGGATCTCCAGGCGGAGCTGCTTGCGGCCTACGCGAAGCGGGACTTCGTCACGTTCTTGAGCGTGACGTCTTTGTGTGACGCTCTTGGCGGGACGCTCTTCGCCTCGCCAGTGGAGGGCTACATCCAGCGGATGCTGTGGGCGCTCGCCGCCGATGGCGTCATCCCCGGAGACGCGTGCGACGACCCTTGGGGGCCCCCCCTCGGCGCGGCGGCGCGCGACGCCGTGCGGGAAGCGGTGCGGGAGGTGCGGGAGGGACAGCGATGAAGCGCCGCGCGTTCCTCGGCACGCTCGGCGCCTTGCCTTTGCTCGAGGGCTTTGTTCCGATGACCAAAAAGCGACCGCACGTGGTGGTGGTAGGGGCGGGGGCCTTCGGTGGCTGGACGGCGCTCGGGCTGCTGCGCCGCGGCGCCCGCGTCACGCTGCTCGACGCCTGGGGGCCGGGAAACGCGCGCGCCAGCTCGGGCGGTGAGACGCGCGTCATTCGCGCGACGTACGGCCCCCGCGCGATCTACACGCACTTGGCGGTGCGCGCCCTCGCATTGTGGAAGGCGCATGAGCGCCGCTGGCGGCGCCGGCTGTACCACCCGATCGGCGTGCTGTGGCTCGTGGAGGACGACGATGCGTACGAGCGCGCGGCGCTCCCGCTCCTCAAGGAGGCGGGGGTCGTGTTCGAGGAGCTGACGGGTGCCGAGACGGCCCGCCGCTATCCCCAGATCAATTGCGAGCGGGTCCGGTGGGCCATCTTCGAGCGGGACGGCGGCTATCTCAGCGCCCGCGTCGCCTGCGCCGCGGTGCTCGATGCGGTGCTCGCCGCGGGCGGGGAGTACCACCAGGTCGCGGTCGAGCCGGGAACACCGGCGGGCAGCAGCAAGCTCGACGGCGTGCGCCTTTCGGACGGCGACACGCTGTGCGCCGACCACTACGTCTTCGCCTGCGGCCCCTGGCTCGGTCGGCTATTTCCTGATGTCATCGGCGACCGGGTGCGGGCCACGCGGCAGGAAGTGTACTTCTTCGGCACGCCGGCGGGCGACCGGCGCTTCACGGAGGAGGCGCTGCCCGTGTGGGCGGACCACGGCGCCCATTTCATGTACGGCATCCCGGGCAACGAGTGGCGCGGCTTCAAGATCGCCGACGATACGCGCGGCTCGCCCTTCGACCCGACGAGCGGCGAGCGGCTCGCGAACCCAGAGGCACTCGCGGCAGCGCGCGAGTATCTCGCGCTCCGGTTTCCGGCGCTCCAGGGTGCGCCGCTGCTCGAGACGCGCGTGTGCCAGTACGAGAACTCCCCCGACGAGCATTTCATCATCGACCGGCATCCCCAGGCGGCAGACACCTGGCTCGTGGGCGGCGGCTCGGGACACGGCTTCAAGCACGGACCCGCCGTGGGGGAGCTGGTGGCGGACGCGGTACTGGGGCGGCGGGAGCCGGACGCCCAGTTTCGACTGAGCCGGTTCTCCGGCAACGCCGGGGCGCCGCCCCGGGGTTAGCCTCCCCTGTTGTGGGCTCGAGCCTCGAGCGGGATTTCCAGCGCTTCAAGCGGGAGCTGCCGCGCGACTTTCCCGCGCACGTGCGGGGGACGTATGGGATCGACCTCACCGCGCGCTACCTGGGCCAGACGCTCCCCCATCCGATCGGCAAGGGGTCGGGGCAATTGTCGCTCAATGCCGGACAGCTCGAGGACGACGCCGCGGCGGGACTCGCGTTCGTGGTCCTGAAGACCGTGATCGCTCAGGACGACGGCGGTGCGCAATCCATGGCCGCCTGGGCGATCCACGAGACCAAGATGAAGGTCGAGCGCCGGGACTCGCGGGCTGGGGGAAGGGCTGGATGGACGGTCACGTGGAAGGGGCGGGGCTGGGACCGTTCGCTCGACGAGTACCTCGCGTTGCTGCGCGCGGGGCGGGCCCTGACGCGTGCGGGCCGGCTGCTCGTCGTGCCGTCGGTGAAGTATCATCTGCCGCGCCTCGACGAGGCGTTCCGGGATGCCGAATACCGCTACACGACCGCCCGGCTCGCCGCGGCGTGGGGCGAGCCGCCGCTGCTCGTCGAGAAGGACTTCTCACCCACCCTCGCGGGCGACGCCCTCGCGGGGGAGCGCGCGCAGATCGTGCGCTGGCTGCGCGACGTGCCCGAGCGGATCCGCGCCGCGTCTCCCGTCCCGGTACGGGTAGCCGTGAAGCTGATGAACGCACGCTTCGACGACGCGTTTCAGATCCACATGATGGAGGCGTGCGGCGGCGCCGACGCGCTCGTGTGCTTCAACCGACTGTTCGACGGGCAGGCCCAGGTGGCCTACGGAGGCTGGGACTTGAGCGACCGCAACCTGCGCGCCTTGGACCTCTACCGCCTTCGACCGCCCTCGACCGCCTTCGACCGCCCTCTCGTCGGCACCGGCAATATCGGCTCCGGCCGGATGATCCTCGAGTACGCCCGGCGCGGCTGCGAGAGTGTCCAGCTCCATACGTTCTTCCAGCTTCCCCTGGCCGAGTATCCCGCGACCCACGGCTCACGCACCCAGCGGGTGCTGCACGCGCTCGTGTTTCATCCGGTGGAGGGGCTCGTCGCGGGGATGCTCGAGCTCGAGGCGCGGGGTGCGCTCGGGCGCCGGCGCGGGGAGCTCCACTTCCTCGACGTGGCCGTGCGTGCAGATCACCAGGGCTGAGCTGTACGAGCTGACTCTCCCATTCGCGGAGCCGTTCATCATCTCGGGCGGCCGGATCGACGCGCGGCGCTCGCTCATCGTCGTGCTGCACGACGAGGCGGGACATGTTGGCTACGGCGAGTCGCCGCCGTTCGAGCTGCCGTTCTATTCGGAGGAGACGCTCGCCGGCGCGGGTTATCTGCTGGCGCGCGTGCTCATCCCGCGCCTCACGGGTGGAGCCTTCGACTCCCCTGAAGCGGTGGACGACGCGCTGCGCGACGGCGTGCGCGGCAACCCCTTCGCGCGCGCCGGGGTCGAAACCGCGGCGTGGGACCTGGAGGCGCACCGCCGCGGCACCGGTCTCGCGCAGCTCGTCGCGGCGCGCCTCGGCGTGGAGCCTGGTGCCAGCGTTTCTTGCGGCGTCGCCATCGGTATCCCGGAGGACGGGAAACCCGACACGCTCACGCGCCGCGTGCACGACGCGCTGCAGCTCGGCTATCGCCGGGTGAAGATCAAGGTGAAGCCCGGTTGGGACGAAGCGGCGGTGCGCGCGGCGCGCGCCGGGATGGCGCATGTCGATCTCCCGCTCACCGTGGATGCCAACGGCGCGTACGTCTGGCCCGTGCACGAGCGCAATCTCCGCGCGCTCGACGATGCCGGCCTGCTCTACATCGAGCAGCCGCTCGCGCCCGATGAGCTGGTGGGGCACACGCGCCTGGCGCAGGCGCTCCGCACGCCGCTCTGTCTCGACGAGACGGTGCGGGACGCCGCCGCCGCGCGGCAGATCGCGGCGCTCGGCGGCCCCAAGATCTGGAACCTCAAGGTGCATCGGGTCGGCGGGCTGAGCGAAGTATGTCGAGTGTATCGCGCGGCCGCGGACTACGGAGCGGAGCTCTGGGCGGGGACAATGCCAGAATCGGGGATCGGCTCACAGGCAGCGCTCGCCCTTGCCGCGCTGCCGTCATGTGTCTATCCCTCCGATCTCGAACCCAGCACGCGGTGGTATGGGCGGGGGATCGACGTCATCAAGCTGACGATGAGCAAGGACGGCCGCATGGCCGTGCCGGGAGTGTCGATCGCCCGGCTGCTCGACGGGGCGCGGTTTCGCGCCGTGACCAAACGGCTCGACGCTTGACGGCGTGACGCCGGGGTGCGAAATCCCCCGCCGATTGTGTCCGGTTAACGACGAGACGATACTCGCACACCTCTGGAGACCGAAGCCGTGATTCCGCTGCGTCCTACCGCATCGTGGCTGCTCATCGCCGCTGTCCTTCCGTCCGTCGCTCTCGCGCAGCAGTACGACCCGAGCCTGTTTGCAGGCCTACGCTGGCGGCTGATCGGACCGTTCCGCGGCGGGCGCACCGTCGCCGCCGTCGGAGTCTCCGGCCGGCCCGCCGTGTTGTACATCGGCGTGAACAACGGGGGGGTCTGGAAGAGCGACGACTACGGACGTACCTGGACGCCCATCTTCGACGAGCAGCCGACGGGCTCGATCGGCGCGATCGCCGTGGCGCCGTCCGACCCGCGGACGATCTACGTGGGGAGCGGCGAGGGGCTGCAGCGTCCCGATCTGTCGGTCGGCGACGGCATCTATAAGAGCACCGACGGCGGCGCCACGTGGCGCCATCTCGGGCTCCGGGACGGGCAACAGATCCCCGCGATCGTGGTCGATCCGCGGGATCCGAGCCGGGTGTTCGCGGCGGTGCTGGGGCACCCCTACGGCCCGAACACGGAGCGCGGGGTGTTCCGCTCGAGCGATGGCGGCGAGACATGGGAGCGGGTGCTCTACACCGACGACAACACCGGCGCGGTGGACGTGGCGCTCGATCCCACGACGCCGCAAACGGTGTTCGCGGCGCTGTGGGCCGCGCGCCAGGCGCCGTGGGAGATCGGCAGCTCGTGGACGCTGCCGGCGAGCAACAGCCTTTACAAGTCCACCGACGGCGGGACCACCTGGCGCCGCGTCACGGCGGGCCTGCCGGGCGCGGACGACGGGCTGGGCCGCATCGGGCTCGGGTTCGCGGCCAGCGCGGCCGGCCGCGTCTACGCCATCCTGGGCGCGAAGCGCGGCGGGGGTCTGTACCGCTCCGATGACGGTGGCGAGCAGTGGCGCCCCGTCAACGCCGACGAGCGGCTGTGGGGTCGCGACGGCGACTTCAACGAGGTGAAAGTCGATCCGACCAATCCCGACGTCGTCTACGTGGCGAACGTGGTGACGTGGAAGTCCACCGACGGGGGGCGGACGTTCGCCGCGTTTCGCGGCGCCCCGGGCGGGGACGACTACCACCGACTCTGGATCGATCCTGCAAACCCCGAGGTCATCCTGCTGGCCGGCGACCAGGGCGCGATCGTCACCGTGAACGGCGGCGCGACCTGGAGCTCGTGGTACAACCAGCCCACGGCCCAGTTCTATCACGTCGTGACCGACAACCGTTTTCCTTACTGGGTCTACGGCGGGCAGCAGGAGAGCGGATCGGCGGGCGTCGCGAGCCGCGGCAATGACGGCCAGGTCACCGTGCGGGAGTGGCATCCCGTCGGCGTCGAGGAGTACGGCTATGTGGCCCCGGACCCGCTGCACCCCAACCTGATTTACGGCGGCAAGATCAGCCGCTTCGACTGGAACACGGGTCAAGTGCAGGACGTGTCACCCGAGCCGGTGCGGCTGGGGAAGTACCGTTGGGTGCGCACGATGCCGGTGCTGTTCTCACCGGTCGACCCCCACGTGTTGTACCTCGGCGCCAACGTGGTCTTCAGGACCGTGAACGGCGGCGCGAGCTGGCAGACGATCAGCCCCGACCTGACGCGCGCGACGTACGACGTACCGGCGACCCTCGGCGCCTTCACGCCGCTCGATCCCGAGCAGGGGAAGCACCGCGGCGTGATCTACACCATCGCGCCGTCCTTCCGGAAGCTGAACCTGCTGTGGGTGGGCACCGATGATGGCCTGATCCACGTGACCCACGATGGCGGCCGGTCGTGGACCGACGTGACGCCCGCCGTGCTCACCCCGTGGAGCAAGGTGTCGCTGCTCGAAGCTTCGCACTTCGACACGCTCGCGGCATATGCCGCCGTGAACCGCTTTCGGCTCGACGACGTGCGGCCGCACGTCTATCGGACAAAAGACGGCGGCAAGTCGTGGCGCGAGATCGTCGCGGGCATCCCCGTGAACGAAGTCGTGAACGCCGTACGCGAAGATCCCGTGCAGCGCGGACTGCTATTCGCGGGGACGGAGCGGTCCGTGTACGTGTCGTTCGACGACGGGGAGCGCTGGCAGCCGCTCCGTCTCAATTTGCCGGCATCGGCGGTCCGCGATCTCGTCATTCACGAGAACGACCTCGTGGTCGGGACGCATGGACGCTCCTTCTGGATCCTCGACGACATGACGCCGCTGCGGCAGATCGCCGCCGCGGCACGGGCGGCGGACGCCTACCTCTACCGGCCGGCGCCCGCCGTGCGCGTGCGCTGGAACGAGAATACCGATACGCCGCTGCCCCCCGACGAGCCGGTGGGGCAGAACCCGCCCGACGGCGCGGTTCTCGACTACTACCTCGCGCGCGCCGCAGCGGGCCCCGTGACGCTCGAGGTCTTCGACGCGCGGGGCGGCCTCGTGCGCCGTTTTTCGAGTGTGGACCAACCGGAACGGCCCGACTCCACCGTGAACATCCCGCCCTGGTGGATCCGGCCGCCACAACTGCTGAGCGCCGCCGCCGGGATGCATCGCTTCGTGTGGGATCAGCACTATCCG
>Ga0209160_1001438_pt1 | contig 20071 bp, 22 predicted proteins | sample GraSoiAngelo_153_FD_186167 | JGI IMG/M metagenome (GOLD analysis project Ga0209160, IMG submission 186167) | Grasslands soil microbial communities from the Angelo Coastal Reserve, California, USA - 14_1009_12_40cm (SPAdes) (version 2) | ecosystem: Environmental > Terrestrial > Soil > Grasslands ... | reverse complement strand
CCATCGGTGCCGGGGGCTTCCAGACGATTCCCAGGATCCCACCGATGAGACCCAAGATGAGGCCAATGAAGAATCCGCCGGTCGTGATGATGCTGAACAACGAGAAGAGCAGGACGACGACACCCCAGGCGACGTGTTGCTGAGGTTTCATCCACAACATGACCGCCCCGACGAGGACGAGGATCGCGAAAATCAGGCCCACCGCTCCGTAAATGTAGACGATGTTCGGGTCGCCCCCTCCGAGGACCATGAACGAGCCGATCACGGAGGCGAGGGCCATGACGACAATCGCGCCCAGCAGAATAAAGATCCCGCCGATTAGAGACAACACAAACGCTGCCGTTGGTTTTTCAGCCATTCCTAACTCTCCCTACATTCTGCGAGTTGTATCAAAATTCCATTATAAAAGTATTGTGGACACGGTTCGCGGAGAAAGATTGTCGGGACCACACACTTTATCAGGGGTCACCCCTTGCACCCGCGGTGATTCCCCCATGGTGCAAGGTTATTGCGTGAAGTGCCGAGCCAAGCGGGAGATCAAGAACCCGGTCGCGGTCAAGCTAAAAAACGGCAAGCCCGCGATGAAAGGCAAGTGCCCCGTCTGCGGCACGACGATGATGCGAATCGGGGCCGCGAAGTAGGCAGTCACATTTGGTACCCGCCTCACCGGATTCTGAGCGACGAGACTATTAATACGCCCAGACCGTAGGCCAAACCGGGGTGCAGCGGTGAAGGTCCCCGACATCAAAGTGACTCCCCCCGGCCCGAAGGCGAAGGAGATCATCGCGCGGGACCACAGCTACATTGCAACCACGACCAAGTCGGCTCCGATCGTCGTCAAGCGGGCCTCGGGCTCCATCGTCGAAGACGTCGACGGCAACTTCCTGATCGACTTCGCATCCGGAATTTCGGTCCTCAACGTCGGTCACGCGCACCCGAAGGTCGTGGAGGCGATTTCCCGCCAAGCGGCGCAGTTCACCCATTTCGCGGGGACCGACTTCTACTACGAAATCCAGACGACGCTCGCCGACCGATTGGGGAAGATCACCCCCGGCAAGCACCGGAAGAAGGTCTTCTTCGGCAATTCCGGGACCGAGGCGAACGAGGCCGCGATCAAAGTCGCCAAGAGTCACACGAAGAAGCAGATGTTCCTCGCGTTCCTCGGCGCGTTCCACGGGCGCACCCAGGGTGCTCTCTCCTTGACGGCGAGCAAGGCGAAGCAACGGGCCGGATTCTTCCCGACGATGCCGGGCGTCGTGCACGTGCCGTATGCGTACTGTTACCGCTGCCCGTACAAGCTCACCTATCCGTCGTGCGATCTGTACTGTGCGAACATCATCGAGGACGTCTACATGAAAACGATCGCGCCGCCGGAGGACACCGCGGGCGTCTTCGTCGAGCCGGTACAGGGCGAAGGAGGCTATATCGTCCCTCCGCCGGGATGGATGGATCGGATCGCGAAGATCGCCAAGGACCATGGCCTCCTGCTGATCGACGACGAAGTCCAGTCGGGACTCGGCCGGACTGGGAAGATGTGGGCGATCGAACACTCGGAGGCGGTGCCGGACATCTTGACGATGGCCAAGTCGCTCGGGGGCGGTCTTCCGATCGGTGCGGCGGTGTACCCCGCGGAGATGGACTTCCAGGAGAGTGGGAAGCACTCGAACACGTTCGGCGGAAACCCGGTCGCGTGCGCCGCGTCTCTGGCCACGCTCGACGTGATCGAGGACGAAGACCTGGTGGCCCGAAGTGCGAAGGTCGGAGCGCACCTCGCGAAGCGACTCGACGAGATGACCGAGCGGTATGAGTTCATCGGAGACCGCCGCGGGCTTGGAATGATGCAAGCCACGGAGTTCGTGACGGACAAGCGCTCAAAGAAACCAGATCCGAAGCGCCGCGATGCGATTGAGAAGGATGCGTACCAGCACGGCCTCATCTTGCTCCCGTGTGGCGATTCGGCGATGCGCTACATCCCGGCGCTGAACATCCCGAGGGATGTGCTCGATGCCGGCCTCGACGTGCTCGACGAGTGCTTCAAGCGGGCCGCAAGGTGAGCGCCGTCGCGTAGCGGGGAGTTCGTGTCCCGTTCCAACCGTTCGCTATCCGGTGACATTCAAATAGTGACATGCAATTGCACCCGACATGGCGGCGGGAGGAGGTGCGCCCCCGACAGAGGCGGTGCGCGGGGCGAGGGGAGTTTCGGCAGTTATCACGGTGATTGTGGCAATCGTCACGTTCGCGGCAGGGCTCGGTGCCGGGTGGCTGGTGTTCGGACAAGCCCCGCCGGCAAAACAGGTCCTGCTCTTGGGGACCAATACCCCGTTCCCGCCCTTCGAGTCGAATGTCGGAGGGACGATCATCGGATTCGACGCCGATTTGATCCAGGCGATGGTGACCCGCGCAGGATATGCATACGAATGGCGTGACTATCGAGACTTTACCGCGCTATTGGCGGCCACCGCCGCGCAGGGTGTTGACATCGCCATTGGCGCAATCACAATGAACGGGGACACCGGGACAGCAAGGAACGCGACCCTGCACTTCACAAACCCCTACTTCCTCTCCAATCAGGGGGTCCTGAAGCGGACGAGTGACTCCACGATCTATTGTGCCGCGGCGAATTGCCTTAACTCCGAACTCAACAAGACCGGGCTCAAGATTGGAGTCCAGGAGCTGACGACGAGCTTCTATTGGGTCGACTCGAACGCGAAGAACCCGACGGTCACGGTGAAACCTTCCGTCGCGGACCTGCTCCTCGCTCTGGACCAATCGAACATCGACATCATCGTGATCGACAAACCGGCCGCGGATGGGCTTTCCGCCGCGAATCCCACGAAGTACGCGGTTGCGGGCACGATCCCAACGAACGAGCTCTATGGGTTCGCGGTCCCGAGGACCGCCGCTGACGACTCGAAGCACGCGTTCTACGAGAACCTCGTTACGATCCTGAACGCGAAACTGGCCGAGATTAAGAGCGACGGGACCTACGCGAAGCTAATCGACAAGTGGTTCTAGAGAAACTCTTTGCGGCTCGCGCCCAGGTGCCCCAAACCTTTACCCCCTTTCGTGCGGTACCAGAGAGGAGCCTGAATGGCCACCGCTGAAGCGTCTGTGGCGGAAGTGCGGGGCCAGCCTGTTGTCAGACGATCTTCCTTGATTCGTGTCATCGAAGCCGTGATCGGAGCGTCCATTTTCCTCGTCCTCCTCCAGATCCTCCTCAATTTCAGCCTCCTCGACTCGGAATTCTGGCGAAGATACGGAGGTAGTTTTGAAACTGGAATCGGCACGACCCTTCGCTTTGTCGCCATCATCCTTCCCCTCAGCGCGGTGCTCGGTTTCTTCCTTGGGTGGCTGCGGATCTCCCGATTCAGAACCCTTTCCTGGCCCGTCGCGGTCTACGTAGATTTCTTCCGTGGAATTCCGCCGATCGTCATCGTAATCTATGCATCGATTTTCGGGGCCGCTCTCCTTCAAGTCCGATTCACCGGGAGGGATCTTGCTTGGAACGTTGCGGCGGTGGCCCTTGCGCTCCATTCAGCCGCGTATCAATCGGAAATCTTCCGGGCGGGATTTCAGTCGGTCCCTCGGGGTCAGATCGAGGCCGCTCAAGCTCTCGGAATGCGCCCCACCCAAGCCATGTACAATGTCGTCCTACCACAGGCTTTGAGGCTGAGCCTGCCGCCGCTCGGCAATGAATTTGCGGTGGTCATCAAGGACACCTCCCTCCTCGCGTCCATCGGCGCCCTCGATCTCTTCGGCGTGAGCCAGGACTTCATCCAAGCGGTCTTCCTCCAGCCGGGAGCGAGCGTGTACTGGCTGCTGACGATGTGGACGGCCGTCGCCCTGGTTTACTTCGCCATGACCACCGCCGTCACCCAGGTCCTGCTTTTCCTCGAGAGGAAATTTCATGTGCGGGGCCTGGAAGGGGTCTCTGTATGATCCGGGTGGAGGACGTCCACAAGTACTTCGGCTCCCTTCATGTCCTCCGAGGGATCAGCCTCGACGTGTCGAAAGGCGAGGCTCTCGTCATCATCGGCCCGAGCGGATCGGGCAAGAGCACACTCCTACGATGCATCAATCTCCTGGTCGAACCGGACGCGGGCCGCGTGTTCATCGACGGGGTCCACGTGAATCGCCACGACATTAACCGGGAGTGGGTCCGACAGCAGGTAGGCATGGTGTTCCAGAGTTTCAACCTCTTCACTCACCTCACCGCGCTGGAGAACGTTATGCTCGGTCCCATCCGAGTGAAGGGCATGTCGCGAGAACAGTCGGAAGACAAGGCGAAGCAACTCTTGGCGAGAGTCGGGCTGGCGGCGAAGGCGAAGGCCTACCCCGCAGAGCTGTCTGGCGGCCAGCAGCAGCGGGTCGCGATTGCGAGGGCGCTGGCGATGGATCCCAAGGCCATGCTGTTCGACGAACCGACGTCCGCCTTGGACCCGGAGTACATCCGCGAGGTCCTCGACGTGATGACGGCCCTGGCCCGCGACGGGATGACAATGATCGTCGTGACCCACGAAATGGGGTTTGCGAGCAACGTCGCTAGACGAATCGTCTTCATGGACGGCGGGGTAATCCTTGAGGAAGGCCACCCGCAGGAAATCTTTGAACACCCAAAGCAGGAAAGGACGCGTGCGTTCGTGAGCAAGATTCTCAGGTGACCCATGCGGAGCCTCGAAGACCTCCGGCGACAACGCGCGCGAACATTCGACACAATCGCAGCAGTGGTCCTCACGGTTGGCATCGTCGGACTTCTCCTCGAGGTCCTGGTTGGACGATACGGCCTCAATTGGACGTATATTGCCAGCGCTTGGCCGACCTATCTGCGGGGCGCGTGGGTTACGTTCTATGTGACAACTGTGTCGTACATCGTCGGGATGGGCATCGGATTCATCATCGGATGGGCGAGGGCGGCTCGTGTTTCGGTGCGCAAACCGGGTGCGCAGGGGGCCGCCGTATTCGGCGTGAAATACACGCTCCGTCGGATGGGCGATGGATATGTCGCTGCGATCCGTGGAACGCCCCTCTTCGTTCAGATCGTTTTCGTTAGCTCGGTCCTCGTAATCCGTTTCTCGAGTCTGGATCCGAACCAACTGGCGCTCATCGCCGGGCTGGTCGCGTTGACGGCGAACACGGGAGGGTATCAGAGCGAGATCTTTCGTGCCGGAATCCAAACCGTCCATACGGGCCAAGTCGAGGCGGCACGGGCGATCGGGTTCTCCCGGTGGAAAGCGATGCGACACGTGATCTTGCCACAGGCCCTTCGCCTCGTCATCCCGCCCCTGACGAACGAGTATATCGGCCTCCTCAAGGCGAGTTCTTTGCTCCTGGTGATCGGGATCGTCGAGCTCACGGAAATCGGGCGGCGCGAGGCGTTCTTTCAAGGGAAGCCGTTTGAGTCGTTCGCCATCGTCACTGGACTGTACCTCCTGATCACCGTCCCGGTCTCGAAGATCGTCGAGTACATAGAACGACGGCTCCGCGTCCCCGGACTCGGAATCCAGCAGGCGCCCACGACTCGAGTCTAGAGGGCTCTCGCCCCCGACATCCGCTTCAAGGGCTTGCTCAGATGACGCCTCGATCCCACTGGGGGTTCGTACCAGCCGCGTCGGAGACCCGATTCGATAGCGCGAAATGACGCCGTAAACCGGGGGAACTTTTCGCGGCACTTCGGACATCGAAAAATGCCCATTCGACCCATGGACTTCGCCCGGCAGCCGCATGAGTTGCAAGTCGGGTTGGCAATTTTCACAACGCGGTTCACGAGCTCCAGGACCTGCAGCTTTTCCAAGTTCAAAGTCCGCGGCTCCTCGCGAACCGCGCCAATCACGCCGATCCGATCGCCGGGCCACAGCGCGGCCACGACGGACCGGAACTGTTTCGAGGGTTCGTACGCAGTGACGTCAACGCCGGACAGGCACACGACGACATGCCCACCCCGGAGAGTTCGGGGAAAACGCTCGACACGTCCCTCGACCCGAACGGTCTGGCGCGGTTCCATCACCGACCGAGGCACGACATGGTCATCGGTCCCCTGATTTGTCTCAAAAACAAGCCAACCGGCCGGGCGTTCGCCTCGAATCGAGCGCATCGCTTCCGGCAGCACGCCGGGGTCGTCCCCGCGAATCCCGAAAAGGATCGGACACGGCGAGTGCGGGGCGATCACCACGTGGTCGTTGTCGTAATCGTAGTTGTTGAACGTCGACGGGAACCGGGTGTCCATCTCTTTCACAGACCGTGGAACAATCTCCCTCCTGGTCCCCCAGCGGGATTTCTCCCGATAGCCAAGGACCTCATACGTCCGGTCCCGCGGCCGCCACGAGGTTGCCGCCAGGGCCCCGATGATGCCTCGCCCATTCTTGTATCCGCGGACAATCGCTGATGTCGAGGCTGCCGCCACAGCCTCGTCCATCGTAACAATCCGTCGAACAGCACGCCAGTAGAGCCACGCGCGCGCCGGAGTCGGCGAGATCGTGAAGCCAGGGTTGGTCGTCTCATCGTCGATCCGGGACCATCGTTCGACGAGCCTGGACACTCGGCCAAGCACGTGCTTCGGTGGATCGTTGCAACGGCCGCGTGGAAACATCTGAATCGGCCTTCCGCACAGTTCTCCGACCGCCATCGGCCTTCCCCGACCCGAACCAATCCGAAGGCAGACCGCCGCATTTCCGCGCGTCTTCCACGGGATGTTTGGATTCAGACGGACGAGCCGCGGATAGCCGATCAGATCGAAGTCCCTCGTGAGATCGCGAACGAGCTCCGAAGCGAGGAACGTCGTGCACATCCCCCGCAGGCTGTCCGTGTCGTCGACGCCGATCCAGAGGACCATCGCGACCTCCGAACGTTTTCCGAGGCTAAAATGCACGCTCCCGCGAACATTCAAATAGCGTCGGCCCCTTCGAAGCCGCGAATCCATGGCCGTCAAGACCTTCGAATTCTCCAGCGTCGATGGCCGCCGGTTCGTGAAACCGACGGATCGTTGGCTGAATCTCCGGGTGGACCACAACAGCACGGTCACCCTGATCTCCGAACTCGGGGATCGGCAGGCCTCCGTCGACTTCCGCTTCACCGCGAACTACCACGCATCCGAGGCGGTCGTCGGCCTCATCCAGATCGAAGGAAACCTCCTTTGGGAAGGGGACGCGAGGGCCCTCGTAAAGAGCTGGTCCGCCGGGGGCCAGATGCCGCCCGAGGTCGCCCAAGAGATTCATACGGTGATCATGTCGAACTGCATCCCGGAAGCCGTCATCCTCGCCCGGGACCTCCGGCTCCCGCCTCCCGTCCCGATTCCCCAGGTGAACGTCCCGCAGCAACCACCCAAACCCGGGAAAGGGCGTTCCCCAGAAATAGCCTGATCACTTGATGTGGTCCAGCGAGAACGACCCGATCGACAGGCTCGATTTCGTGTACGTGTACCGGATCCAGCCCCGGCTCTGCACGTCGCAGATGCCCTTGATGCACAGGAACGACTTCAGCTGCTCGACCTTGAACTCGATGCTTCCGTCCATCAGCGACCCGAGCATCTGGATCTCCTGCTCCTCGTGCATCCCTTTCTCGATCACGTAGAAGGCCACGGCCTTGTCCCGCTTCCGCCGCCCGACAAACGGCTGGAGGAACTTGAACGTCGTCGTCGGGTCCAGATACGCGATGAGCGTCGACACGCTGCGGAAGGCAAGCCGGTACGTCGGGTACTTCTTCTTCCACTCCGCGGCCCGCGCGTCGACCGCCTTCAGGATTGACTGATAGTCCGTCGGCTCGTCGATGTACGTCGTGTTCGGATCCGATGCCTCCGCACCCATCGACTTCGAATACGTGTCAATGTATTGGACCAGCCCGAGCTTCTCGTACTCCTCGTATCCAGGGAGAGCGAAGGCCATCTCCTCCCGGACTTCGGTCGGACCTTTGTCCGTCAGGATCCACAGGACCGGCACCCCTTTCTTGAGTCCCTCGGCCATGAACAGACTCACGAGCACCTCCTTGCCGACGTAGGCGGGGCCGTACACGGAGGCGTTCGTCCCGAACGGGATGCCGCCGAAGAGCAGGTCGTCGAGCCGCGGGATGCCCATCTTGACTTTCTGCTGCTTCACCTCGACCTGGAGGTCTTTGTCCCGGGCCTCGATGTCCTCCGAAATGAGGCCTTGCTCCCGCAACCGGAGTTCTTCCATCTTCTGCTGGAGGTACCGCTCCTTCGTGCGGACCTCCTCTTCCTTTGCCGTGATCGTACTCTTCAGTTCCTCGAGGCGCGACTTGAGATCCAGTTCCTCGACCGAGCCGCCTTGGGCTTTCGCTTCCTCCATCTTGCGGTGCTCCGCCTGGAGGACTTTCTCGCGATACATGAGGTCTTCCTCGCGCCGTAGCAATTCTTCCTCCTTGTAGGTGAGCGGTTCCTTCACTTTCTTGATCTCGTCCTCCTTGACCTGCAAGTCCGCCTGCAGACGTTGCAGCTCTTGTTCCCGCATCAGGACCATCTTCTCCTTGTGCAGGACCTCTTGCTCTTTCCTCGAAAACGCGGCCTGCACTTCTGACTTCGGCTTGCCTTCGAAGGCCTTCGCCTCCGCGCGGACTTTGTCCTCGATCTTGTATTTGCCGACTTCCTGCTCGAGCCCGATGATCCGTTTCTTGAACTCCTCTTCCTTCGCCAGATAGTCTTCCGCCATCTCGCGGAGCTCTTCCTCGAACCGGCGTTTCAGCTCTTCACTGGGAGCTCCGCCCTCGCCGGCCGGCATGGATGCGAGGCGCTCCTCCTTCGCCTGGAAGGCCGCCTCGCGCTCCACGAGGTCCAGCTCCCGCTTCTTCAACTCGCGCTGGTCCGGCTTCATCTTCCCGATGCCGGACTCGAGTTGTTTGCGCAGCTGCTCGTTCACGGAGTGTTGCTCGGTGACGTCCGCCTCGAGGGTTTGACGGGCCTTCGTCTCCTGATCGAGGCGCTTCTTGAGCTCCGGCGAGGCGCCCGCCTTGAGCTGTTGCGTCTTGACGTACTTGATGACCGCGATGGAACCTTTCTTGATGTGCTCGATCTCCTGCTCCAGTTCCCGCCGCTTCGCGATCTCCGTCTGCAGCTGTTTCGAGAGGTTCGCCGTCTCCTCGATGTACTTGACCGGATCGAACCTGCCTTGCCGGAAGTTCGCGAGTTCGCGGTTCAACGTGGAGCGCATCGCTTCGAGCTCCGCGTGCAGGCCGTCGACCTCGAGGGCTTTCGTCCTCAGCTCGCGCACCTTGTCATCGGAAACGCGCTCGGCTGGAGTCCGAGGAGTCTTTGCGCCACCGGAGGTGGTCGGGACGCCGATCCAATCCTGGAACGCGGTATCCTCGCCGGCGAGCCACTTGCGGAGCGCGTCGTCCTTTGAATCACCGCCTGCGACGGAGGCGCCGATCCACGCATTCAGCCCGCCGTCCGAATCGCCCTTGAGCCAGGTGGTGGAGCCTTTGTCGTCCGACTTCGGCGGATCCGATTGCTTCGTGCCGCAGACCACGCACTCGCCGTGCGGATTGACTTCGCCTCCGCACACGCGGCAGACCTGCGAGACGGTGGCCTCCGCGGGCTTCACCGCCATCGGGCCTGTGCCTCCCTGAGCATCACTAGCACGACCGACCCGGAAGAACCGGTTGGGACTCGCTACGAGACAAGAGGGTATTTAATCGTAGCCACCTCAATATCATCGAAGCATCTAGCCGGGCTCCGGAAGAGGACGCGGCCTTCGGGAGTGTGCGGGCCGGAAGAGGATTTACGAAGGTCCCGCACGGTGTACCAGCTGCGCCGTGGGAGTGTCCTGTTCCGGTTCCCTCCACGAGCAACAAGCATATGCCAGTTCGACCCGATGCCGGATCGGCATGCGGAAAGCGCTCTCCGTCAGCGATTTACGCGAGCACGTCAAGCAGTTCAAGATCATCGTGGTCGTCAACGCTGCCATACTCGGCCTTGCCGCGGTCGAGTTGCTTTGGACTTGGTCGTCCAGGCCGGACTTGGCCAGGAGGGACATCGTGACTATCAATGCGTTCTTCGGTGTTAGCCTTGTGACGAATGTGCTGCTGTTTCGCCGTTTCAAGCGGCAACTCGACTCCTTGGCCGGCATCGAACAATCATCATCGAAGGTGCCGGCCCGGTGAAGGCAGACGTGTGCCATGCCGGTGCGGCCCCGGAATAGTATTTATACGGCCGGACGAATCTGATGGTCTCGACGGAGTCCGGAGGGCGGGCGGGCCTTGGGGACGGAGAGCGAGAAGCGGATTGTCATGCGGATCGACCCGAACGACGAGTCGATCACCCTCAAGGACATCATGCAGCGAATCCAGGAAATCCAGCGGCAACATCCGGACCTGGACGTATTTTTCGACGGCGACGAGTATGCGGTTTGCTCGAGGCCGAAGAAGGCTCGGGCGATCGCCGAGGCCGTCGAAGGCCGCAAGAAGACGTAGGCGACCGAAGCCTTTTGGCGGGGCGCCGCATAGCGCCGCGCATGGCGGATAAGAAGCCGACGAAAGCGGATCTCACCTCCGTTCCGATCGAACACCTGGACCTCGAGAAGACGGAGACGATCGCGGACCTCGTCGACGGCTACAAGCACATCTCGTTCCAGGCACGGACCTTGGGCCTCTGCGCCTCTGTCCTGGAGAACATGATGACGGACCCGAAATGCACCGTGTTCTTCGGGGGAGCGGGTGCCCTCACGCCGGGCGGCTTGAAGAAAGTGATGCGAGACATGGTGGAGTTCGGCCTGGTCGACGTCGTCGTGACGACCGGCGCGATCGCCTACCATGACTTCTACGAGGCGCATGGGTATCGGCATTACAAGTCGTCTCCGGACGCGGACGACATCGTCTTGCGAGAGCACTTCCTCGATCGCGTCTACGACACGCTGGCCGACGAAACCCTCTTCCGGGAATGCGACGACGAAATCGCGGCCCTCGCCGATTCTCTGGAACCGCGGCCATACAGCAGCCGCGAAATCCTGTGGGACATGGGGAAAATCGCCTCGAAGGACCCGAACAGCCTGGTCGGCACGTGCTATCGCAAAGGGATCCCGTACTTCGTCCCCGCCCTCAACGACTCGTCGATCGGCATTGCGCTGGCGAAGCACCATCACGACCGCGTGAAGAAGGGCAAGGAGCCGATCGCCCTCGACTCGATCAAGGACAACTACGAGATCGCGCAGGTCAAGCTGAAGTCCCCTCGGACCGGCGTTTTCTATGTCGGCGGCGGCACGCCGAAGAACTACATCTCCCAGGTCGAAGTGATCCAAGAGGTCATGGGATACCCGGAAAACCCGCACATGTACGCCGCGCAGATCACCACGGACGTGCCGCAGTGGGGCGGCTTGAGCGGGTGCACCTTCGAGGAGAGCCAGTCGTGGGGGAAGTTCCACAAGGACGCCAAGATGGCCCAGAGCCTCGTCGACGCGACGATCGGGTTGCCGATCCTCATCGGGTATCTCCTGCAGAAAGGGGTCCCGAAGAAGCGGAAGCAGAAGCGGTACAAGTGGGAAGGCGAGGAGCTCGTCGAGCTCAAGTGAGAACGGCGCTCATCGATCGTTGAGACGTCGCTCGTACCGGCGCAAAAGCTCTTCTTGATCCGCCTCGATGACGCCGCGGAGCGTGCCGTAGGCCTTGCTCGCCCGCTCGCGGATCTCGCGCACCGCGGCGTCGGACGACATCCCTTGGTGAATGAGGTATGCGGCAAGCATCGTCCCGGTCCGGCCGCGGCCCGCGTAACAATGGACGAGCACCTTCTTTCCCTCGCCGATCTTCGAATTCACGAACGCCACGAACTCGTCGACCTGATCGAGGGTCGGAGCCGCGAAATCTTCCACGCAGATCTTCTTGTGCTCGAAGCCCGCGTCCTCGATTTCGAACGTGTTCAGGCGGTCACACTCGAGACTCACGACGACGGAATACCCCATCTTCCGCAGGCGGGCGAAGTCCCACTCCATGTACGCCGGCCCTGGAAGCCCGGCCAGGCGACCCGCGTCGACCGTGTAGTAGAACATCTCCATGAACGAACTCGCGAATAAGAGCCGGATTATGAACATGTCTGAGGGTCCGGTGAATTCGGCCCGCTGATAATTGAAAAGCCAGATTTATCCCGCTCCGACCCCTGTCCGGAGGTGGGGAGAATATGCTCGTTCGAAATCGGATTCCCCGGGAAGCAACCGCGGCCCTCCGGCGGTTCACTTGGATGTTCCTGAGTCTCTATGGCGGTACCTCAATCGCCCTGTGGGCATTTTCTGTGGCAGGACTCGGATTCGTGGGCCCCGTGACCGCGTACACCGTGGAAATCTCTTTGACGATTGCTCTGGCCTTCGGCGGGCTTTACGCGGGCGCGTCCGTCCTAAGGCCATCGAAGAGGGATGAGGTTTCCGCGGCACGCTAACCTCCTCGCGTCTTCTCGTCGTCTCCATAGGGAAATAAGGCGAACGCGATACTCGTGGTGTGGGACAGGGCCGGATGACACTCGGCCTCTACAATTCGTACGACCCGGTTCGCCTGGCCGAGGCCCATCGCCGGGCGATCGCACGCGCCGCGCCAATCGCCCTCTCATTCGATGCGAACCTCGCCACGTTCGGGTTTCCGTTCGAGAAACACCTCCGGACTCCCGAGGATATTGCGACCTGGGTCTCCGGCACGACAAGCATCGGGGAAGCTGGCAAGTATCTCCGAGAGTTGGCGCATCTCGGTCGCTTCCAGACGTTCGAGTTCCCGAAGCGAGGGTTCCCGCCCCAACTCGGCGAAGCAATCGTGACCACGAGCCGACCGGATCCGAAGAAAGCGACGAACGCCGCCTCCTTGGCGGGTCTCCTGAAGCAAGGAACGTCGATCCTGCTCGTCTTCGGATTGGGACCACGGGGCCTCGATGACCGCGAGGTGTATCCCCTCGGCCGATATCATTTCGATCTCACCGGGCGAGGCCTCTCCCTGGAGACCGCGACCGCGATTGGGGCGGCGCCGGCGTTGATCGCGGCCCATCTGGCGGACTGAACCCACTGGCGGGGTTCGCCAGAATGTACCAGGTTGCGGTTCCTACCTGCATTTTTATATAGGCCGGAACCGTCCGAACGGTGGGCCATGCCGCGCTTCGAAGGCGAACTCTGCGACAACATTCTCCTCGGAAGCCAGGCGCGGCTCCCGACTCGCTATGGGAACTTCCGGATCCACGCGTTCGTCTGCCCGTTCACGGGCGAAGAGCACGTCGCCCTTGTCAAAGGGAACGTCGCCGGGAAGCCCGACGTCCTTGTGCGCCTCCACTCCGAATGCGTGACGGGCGATGTCTTCGGTTCTGAGCGATGTGACTGCGGTCAGCAACTCGACGCCGCGATGAAGCGACTCGGGCGCGCCCCGCAAGGCGTCCTCTTGTACTTGGCCCAGGAGGGACGCGGCATCGGGATCGTGAACAAGGTCGCGGCGTACCACCTTCAGGACCACGGTCTCGACACCGTCGACGCGAACCGGGTCCTTGGTTTCCCTGCGGATCTTCGGAGTTACAAGTGTGCCGCCTGCATGCTCCGGGTCCTCGGGGTGACGTCGATCCAGCTCATGACGAACAACCCCGCGAAGATCGAGGAGCTTCGCGCGTACGGTGTCCACGTCACGAAACGCATCCCGCTCCAGGTGCCGGTCACGGCGACGAACGTTCGCTACCTTCGATCGAAGAAGGAGCGGCTCCGACACCTGCTCACGACGCCGCCGGAGCGCCCAGCTCGATCGACGCGACGACCCGGTCGGCGGTAATCGTCTCGCCCTCCGCGACCGCGACCTGACGCACCACGCCATCCCCAGGCGCCGGAATCTCGTTCTGCATCTTCATCGCCTCCAGGATCACGAGCGTCTGGCCCCTTCGGACGTGAGTTCCAGCTGCAACGGCCACGCGCACGACGCGGCCGGGCATCGATGAGCGGACGTCCACGACCGCACCCTTGCCAGTCGGCCGACCTTCGATCCCAGCGCCTCGTTCCTCGGAGACGTCGGCAATCCGTAGGCGGTGGACTTCATCGCCAAGGATCGCCTCGTTCCCTTGGACTCGGAGGCGATATTGCTTCGCGCCGATTCGAACGTCGACGAAGTCCGCGTGGGGGCGCGCCCGAGCCCGATACGTTGCGCCGTCGATTCGGATGACGAAGCCTCCGGCGATCGGTTCGACCTCGATTTCCCGACGCTCACCGTCGACGTCGAGGCGAAACCGCATGGCCACCTCCCTCAAGCCGTTCCCTTCGCCCCACGAGCGCCCACTTCGCGACCGAGGGCCGCTCGATCGGGAACGTCGCCCCGCGGGCCACCTGACCGCTCGCGACCAGAGCCGCAGCAATCGCGGCAACGCGTTCCTCCCACGGGCCGCGGCTCCGAAGGCGGGCCGCGATCCGCAAGTCCGCGACCATCGTCGTCCACAGGTCCCCGTGGACGAACTCTCGCCTCCGGAGGAGTTCGCGGTGAAACGGAAGGTTCGTCTGTACGCCTCGAATCTCGTAGGCCTCGATGCTTCGTCGCATTCGCTGGATCGTTTCCCCTCGGTTCCGAGTGTGGACGATCAGTTTTGCGATCAGCGGGTCGTAGTACGGTGGGACGACCGAGCCCGTCGTCACGCCGCTGTCGATCCGGACGCCTGAGCCGGTTGGTTCGCGATAGCTGACGATGCGACCGGGAGAGGGAAGGAAATTGCGGATAGGATCTTCGGCATTGACGCGGCATTCCATCGCGTGCCCATGGCGGGTGAGTTCGGATTGCGAGATCTCGAGGCCATCCCCCGCGGCGATCCGGATTTGTTGTCTCACCAAGTCCACCCCGGTCACCAGTTCCGTGATCGGATGTTCCACCTGGAGCCGGGCGTTGACCTCGTTGAATGTGTATTGGCCGTCGTGCAGCAGGAACTCGACCGTGCCGGCATTGCGATACCCGAGGCCACGCAGTCCCCTCACCGCCGTGTCGATTAGGCGGGAACGAAGGCTTTGTCCCACTCCGGGAGACGGGGTCTCCTCGACGAGCTTCTGATGCCGGCGCTGGACGCTGCACTCGCGCTCGACGAATCCCACCCCGTCCCGGGAGTCAAGCAAGACCTGCACCTCCACGTGCCGGGCCCGGCGGAGGTATTTCTCCATGAACAGGTCGGCATTTCCGAAGTTCGCGAGCGCGACGCTTCGGGCCGACTCGAACGCCGCCGCGAGGTCTGCGGGTCGATCGACCCGAGACATCCCGATCCCACCGCCGCCCGCGGTCGCCTTGAAGAGCACCGGGTACCCGATCTCAGCGGCGACGGCGCGGGCCTCCTCGACCGATTCGAGCGATCGGTCCACGCCCGCGGTGACGGGCACCCCGAGGCGGGCCATCGACTTTCTCGCGGCGATCTTGTCGCCCGAGAGGGCCATCGCGTCGGGGGGCGGGCCCACGAACACCAAGCCTTCCTCGGCACAGCGTGTCGCGAAGGTCGGATTCTCCGAGAGGAACCCATAGCCGGGATGAATCGCATCAGCGTGGGAGTCGTGAGCCGCCTGCAGGACGTGCGCGATGTGGAGGTAACTGTCCGCGGGCAGTGGCCCTCCGATTGCCACCGTTTCGTCCATCGCCGCTCGATGTAGCGCGCCCCGATCTGCCTCCGAGTACACGCCGATGCAGTGGACGCCCATCTCGCGAGCGGTCCGTGCCACGCGAATCGCGATCTCGCCCCGGTTGGCGATCAGGAGCCGTCGGAACATTCGGTCCCCATCACAGCGGGATGTTGCCGTGCTTCTTCGGCGGCCGGGTCTCTCGTTTCGTCCGAAGGACGGTGAAGGCGTTAATCACACGAGGCCGCGTCTCGGATGGTTCGATGACGTCATCGAGGTAGCCCATCCTCGCGGCAATGTACGGGTTCGCGAACCGGTCCCGATATTCGCGCACGAGCTCCTTCTCTCGGGTTTTCGGATCCTTCGAGTCTTCGATCTCCTTCTTGAAGATGATCGGGACCGCACCTTCCGGACCCATGACCGCGAGCTCGGCCGACGGCCAAGCGAAGTTGAAGTCCCCGCGGATGTGCTTCGAACACATGACGTCATATGCGCCGCCGTACGCTTTCCTCGTGATCACGGTGACCTTCGGGACCGTGGCCTCGCTGAAAGCGAACAAGAGCTTCGCCCCGTTCCGAATGATCCCTCCGTACTCTTGCTCGACCCCCGGAAGGAATCCAGGCACGTCGACGAAGGTGAGGAGCGGGATGTTGAAGCAGTCGCAGAACCGGACGAACCGAGCCGCCTTGGTCGACGAGTTGATGTCGAGCGTTCCGGCGAGCACCTTCGGTTGGTTCCCGACGACGCCGACGGGTCGGCCCTCCAGGCGGGCGAAGCCGACCACGATGTTCTGCGCCCAATCGGCGTGGACCTCGAGCCACGAGTCGCGGTCCACGACCCGGCCGATCACGTCCCGCATGTCGTACGGCTTGTCGGGCTCCTTCGGGACGACTCGGGAGAGCTCCGCATCCATCCGGTTTGGTTCGTCGTCACTCGCGACGATCGGAGGATCGTCCACGTTATTCGAGGGCAGGTAGCTCAACACGTTCCGGATGAGTCGAAGAGCGGCTCTCTCATCCGACGCGGCGAAGTGCGCGACACCACTCTTGGAGGCATGGGCCGTCGCACCACCGAGTTCTTCGAACGAGACGTCTTCCCCGGTGACCGCTTTGATCACCTCGGGACCCGTGATGAACATGTTCGAGGTCCCTTTCGCCATGATGATGAAGTCCGTCATCGCGGGGCTGTACACGGCGCCGCCGGCACAAGGCCCGAGGATCGCGCTGATCTGCGGGATGACCCCCGATGCGAGCACGTTCCGGAAGAAAATCTCCGCGTAGCCGCCTAGGCTGATGACGCCTTCCTGAATCCGAGCGCCTCCGCTGTCGTTGAGGCCGATCACCGGAGCGCCAACCTTCATGGCCGTGTCCATGATCTTCACGATCTTGTTCGCGTGCATCTCCCCGAGGCTTCCGCCGAAGACCGTGAAGTCCTGAGAGAAGACGAAGACGGTCCGGCCATCGATCGCTCCGTGGCCCGTCACGACGCCGTCGCCCGGGAACCGCTTCGCGTCCATCCCGAACTCCGTCGTGCGGTGTTCGACGAACGCGTCCGTCTCGACGAAGCTGCCGGGATCGAGCAGGAGCTCGACCCGCTCCCGTGCGGTCAGCTTCCCCTTCGCGTGTTGCGCTTCGATCCGATCTTTGCCTCCGCCTTGCTTTGAGAGGGCCTTCCTTCGGCGCAGCTCGTCCACGCGCTCATCGCCCACCATGGGGCCGCCGAACGCGGCACGTGTCATTAATCCTTCGCGCGTCGACCTACGGAGTCAACCCGAGCGTTCCCCATCCTTCGCATCTCTCGATGGCCCGAGCGGCGTCGTGCGGGACCGAATCCTCCAACGCGTCACTTGAGAATCTCAAGGGTTCCTTCGAAGAAATCGTGCTTTGCTCCCTGGTCGTCCGCGATTACGAGCGCTCCGTTCGTCGCGATGTCGTAGGCCTTGCCGATCACGCGGTCCTTGCCGATCATCGCGGAGACCCGCTTCCCGATCGTCGTGCATTGCCCCCGGTAGTCCTTAAGGAGGAATTCGATCCGCGTGTTGCGGTATCTCGAATAGAGGTCGTCGACTTGGTTCAGGAGATAGTCGAGGAATTCTTCGTTCGCGACGAAGAGGTTCACTTCTCGCTTCAGTGTCGTGGCCTTCGGCTGGACTTCGGCCGGGAGTTTTTCCAGATCGACATTCGTGTTCACGCCAATGCCGACCACAACGTGGTATACATCGTGCCGGTAGACGCCCTCGGAGAGGATCCCCGCGATCTTCCGGTCCTGATACACCGCGTCGTTCGGGTACTTCAGGCCCGCGAAGACCCCGAAGTGGCGCAGTGCCTTGACGACCGGCATCCCGATGAGCAGGCCCAGGAGCCAGGCATGCGCCTCCTTCGGTCGCAGGATGAATGAGGAGTACAGCCCGCCCAGAGGCGAGGCCCATGCCCGGCCGTGTCGTCCACGACCGGCGACTTGTCGGTCCGCCCAGACGACGAGGCCTTCCTCCACGTCGGACTCGAGGAGTTCCTTCGCGGTCTCGTTCGTCGACTCGACCGCGTCGAAGTGGAGGATCGTGCGGCCGACCGTCTTGCGATTGGCGTCGTGAACCTCGCCGATCTTCAACGGCGAGTCGGACGAGCGGGGAGATATTTCAACGTGCGCGTCAGGAGGGCGTCTGCGCCGGGGCGGGCCTCGCGACTTTCGCCAAGTCCTGGCTCCGGAGGAAGCCTTCGAACATCACGGCAATGCCGACAAGCTCGCCGACGTACAGGGCCCAAGAAATGTTGAACCGGGCGAGGGAGCCACCCGCCGCGACAATCAGCGCTCCGATGCCAATCCACAGGTTGAACGATAGTCGGGATCGCCAATAGGAGTACGCCGCAACCCCGATGAGGGCCACGCTTCCGGGAACCGTGAACAGGGGCGAGAAAATCCTCACGTTGTCGGGCAGCGCCGTCCCCGCGACTGGGATCGCGGAGGCGAGTGCATCCGTGTTGACGGTGGCCCCTGCGACGGCCGCTGCGAATCCGATGAAGATCGCAACAGTGTACAGGGCGAACCCGATGCCCGCGCGGCGGTGGACGAGGAACACCGAGCCGATCCCTAGGACCGCGACGAGGGGCGCTGCTACGAGATAGTAGATTTTGTACACGGTGACGGACCATCCGTACGCTTCGGCCAGGAACTGCATGAAGGCCGCGATCGCGTAGAGCCCCAATCCCAGGGACCATGCCAACTGGTACGGTCTGCGTCGGCCCAGCCATTGCGCGAACACGAGGGACGCGAACGCGAGACTGATCACCGTGGCTCCGAGCGAGATCGCGGCGCCCTCGAAACTCATCGCCCGCGCACACCGGGACGGTTCGGATAAACCTTCTTCGCGGCGGTCAGCCTAATCGCGCTGAGTTCTCCCGGACCGCGTCCGAGGCTCCTCGACGAGTTCGAGGAGGACGCCGTGGAGCGACCGAGGGTGGACGAACGCGACGAGCCGGCCCTTCGATCCGGGGTGTGGCTCTGCGTCGACGAGCTCGAATCCGCCTTGCCGGAGTCGGGTCATCTCCTTGCGAATGTCCTCGCACGCGAACGCAAGATGATGGAGTCCCTCTCCCCGGCGCTCGATGAACCGTGCGATCGTGCCGTCGGCCTGGAGGGACTCGAGGAGCTCGACATGAACGCCCCCTGTGCGGAGGAAGGCCACCCGGACGCCCTGCGACGGGACCTCCTCCGTGAAGTCCGGCTCCAGCCCGAGGCGACGGTATCCCTCGAGCGCCTCCTGGAGGCTCTTCACCGCAACGCCGACGTGATGGGCGGGTCCGATCATACTTCTTGCCTCGGCTTGTGCATACCGAATACCGTCCGCAGGACATCGCTGATCTCGCCCAGCGTCGCCTTCGCTCGGACCGAATCCAGGATCGCCGGCACCAGGTTCCCGTCGGACCGGGCTTCGTCCTCGAGGCGGTGGAGGTGCGAGTCGACCTCCCCTTGGTTTCGCTTCGCGCGGAACGCACGCACCTGTCGAACGCGCTCCGGTTCGAGCCGCGGGTCCGTCTTCTGGACCGGGACTCGCTCGCCCCCTTCGACATACGCATTCACCCCGACGATCGTCCGCTCGCCGCGCTCGAGCTCGACTTGGACCCGGTACGCCGAATCCGCGATCTGGCGCTGAACCCAGCCGGTCTCGATCGCCCTCAGCATCCCGCCGCGGCGGTCCGTCTCTCGAATCAGGTCCGCCGCCTCCGCCTCGAGCCGATCCGTCAGCGATTCGATCGTGAACGAACCGCCGACCGAATCGACCGTGTTCGCGACGCCGCTCTCGTGCGCCAGGAGCTGTTGCGTCCGGAGCGCGATCCGAACGGCCTTCTCCGATGGGAGGGAAAGCGCCTCGTCCATGCTGTTTGTATGCAGCGATTGGGCGCCGCCCAGGACCGCGGCCAGCGCCTGGATCGCCACCCGGACGGCGTTGTTCTCCGGCTGCTGCGCCGTGAGCGCGACCCCCGCGGTCTGGGCGTGGAATCGCAGCTCGAGGGACTCCGGCTTTCTCGCGTGGAATCGCTCCGCCA
>Ga0209160_1001436_pt1 | contig 20073 bp, 19 predicted proteins | sample GraSoiAngelo_153_FD_186167 | JGI IMG/M metagenome (GOLD analysis project Ga0209160, IMG submission 186167) | Grasslands soil microbial communities from the Angelo Coastal Reserve, California, USA - 14_1009_12_40cm (SPAdes) (version 2) | ecosystem: Environmental > Terrestrial > Soil > Grasslands ... | reverse complement strand
CTGTTTCGCCTTTTCGGGTTCTTTGTAGTTGTTGATTACGAGGATCTTCAATCTATCAGGTCACAGGGCTGCGAGGAGCTTGTCTATTTCCTCCTCGGTATTGTAGTAGTGGGGGGACACGCGTATAGCCTTGACTCTACTCGCGACAGTGATGTTCAGTGACTTTAGCTTGTTGAACGTGGCTTGCGGATCCTCATCTTCGAAGACCACTATTCCACTCCGACGATCAGACTGTAATGGGGTGAGTATTTTTCTTCCTTTCTTTTTCAAACCATCGATGAGACGGTCTGTTACCTTGAGGACGCGATGGTATCTCTCTTCCTGGTCATGCTTGAGCGCATACTCAAGGGCGGCCTTCGCCCCAACGATCGAGACTACTCCCCAGCTCCCTCCTTCAAAACGAGTAGCGTCCATTGCCGGCTCTGCATGGTCGATGTCGAAGGGCTTACCGAACAGATCTTCCTGCTTGGACAATCTTCTAACGACCGAGTCTTCCACGCCATGCCAGCCAATGTAGTTGGGGTCCAAATCATTAAGCCTGTCACTGCGTGTGTATAGGTAGGCTGCGCCGTGGGGTCCCTGCATCCATTTGTACATCCCGCAGGCCAGCGCGTCAACCCCGTCTTGCTTGGCATTAATCGGAAAGACTCCCAGGCCGTGGAAGGAGTCCGCTATGACGAACGCGTTGTGCTCATGAGCGATCTTTGCGATCTCTCGGATCTTTTCTCGGCTGCCGTTCGTCCAAGACACATAATCGAGCGAGACGATGGAAGTGTCATCATCAATTGCCTTCTCCCATTCATCCAGTTGAACCACGCCATTCTGGTCTTTTCTTAGTAACCGAACCTCGTCGGTGCGACCGTGCTTCTTCTGAAGATGCCAGAGGTAGATGTTTGTGGGAAAATTCAGTTCGCTGATTACAATGTTCCCATTCGGTTTGTACTTGATGCTGCTTGCCAGCGCGGTCAGAGCCGAGCTGACGTTCGGGACACTCGCGACCTCGTCTAGGGCCGCTCCGATCATCTTCCCGAAGAGTCGGCGCGATTCGATAATCGTGGGGAGCCATTCCTCCCAGTTCTCGCCGTAGTCCCGCCAGTCCGCCATGTATTCATGGATAGCGTTGAGAACGCCAATCGACGGCGGGCCGGTCCCAGCGTTGTCGAAATAGGCTCGTCGAGAGGTTACAGGGATTTCTTTTCTGACAATGTCAATTTTCAAAGAAACGGCGCCTTTGATGGTCCAAAATTTTCCGTCGGGGTATAAAGAGAGTGCTAGACGGAGTGGAAGGCTTCAGCGCCAGCTTCCGAGATGCAGTTCTTGCACCAGAACTGGTTCTTCTCAGGGCTGTACTGCGCATGGGAGTCGGTGACCACGTTTCCGCATCGGCTGCATCGAAGGATTATGACGCGCCGCATCTTATGATGGGGCAGTTCCCTCTTGTGGGTTGAGATGTCCACATCTCCGGGTTCTATGATTATGTTACAAGTCTCGCAGTAGTAGACTGTGTTTAGAACCGCGTTATCTCGTTGCTTGAGCCAGTCGTCAGCCATGCAAGAGTATGGGTGTTCTCCTTGAAATAGTCTGATGCCTCAGAGTGGCAACGAGAAACGTCAATGTAATCAGCTTGCGGGGACCACATTCGATGAGGGAACAGAGGTCGCCTAGAAAGCGATCATGGCCGAAGAGTCGATTACTCAGCTACTCTCGACGTTGCTCCACTTGAGTCCCGTTTTCGGCTAGGTGGGAAGATTCGTATCGAACGGGGTTGGATGTTTCGCTCTGATTCCTAGGATCTTTGTCGTCTTAGAACAACAAGCAACCCGAGACCTAAGAGTCCAAGGACTAGCGGGAGAAGCCATGTGTTGAGATAGATAAGTCCACTGTAGAAGCCAACTGCAATTAGAAATCCCAGGACAGTACCTGTCATTACTCTCCTGAAGCTTGGGTCCCAATTTCTGAAGTTCGATGCGTAGCCAAGTCTTGTGATTACCACTCCGATAATTGCAAATGACCCTGCGAAGAAACTCCAGAATACCAGGCCGCCCAAAGCTAGACCCACATAGACAAGGTAAATGGGGTAAGTGAACGCGAGAGCGAATAGACCGAACTTTCCTAACTGCCGCAACGTTGGAACAATTCGTCTTTGAAAGAAACCAGCTCGCCCTGACCGGTACAATGACGGGTCAACCTCCCATAGCCGTCTTTTCTTCGGTTGATCTGACAAGGGCTAATGGAAAACCAGCATGGTAGTAATTGAGTCTATCGTGCTGGGGATCTTACGCTATGGGGTAAAGTTCACAATGTGCTTCGACGTTCAACTAGACTATCGGAGGCAACGAGGTTGGGACTTCCTGAAAAGATCAAGCAGATAGAAGAGGAGATGAGGAAGACCCAGATCAACAAACACACTGAGCACCATATCGGTCTCCTCAAAGCCAAGCTTGCCCGATTGCGGGCTGAGCTAGAAAGTTCCACATCGAAGGGTGGCGGTCCCACTTTTGAGATCCGTAAGGGTGGAGATGCGACAGTCGTCCTTATTGGACTTCCCAGTGTAGGCAAGTCGACAATTCTGAACAGGTTGACGAACGCGAAGTCGAAAGTTGCGGCCTATGCTTTCACCACTCTGACTGTCGTTCCTGGAATACTGCGCTACAATGGAGCTGACATTCAGATTCTTGACCTTCCGGGCATCATCAGCGGAGCATCGTCAGGAAAGGGAAGAGGAAGAAGAGTCCTCTCCGTTGCCCGGAACGCAGATCTCGTCTTGCTAGTCTTAGACGTGTTTCAGCCTGGGCAGGTGCGTGTATTGGAGCATGAATTGCATGAGATGGGAATTCGAATTAACCAGAAACCACCAGACGTGACATTCACTAGGTCGAACAAGGGAGGTTTGGCACTGACGACCAGCGTGAAGCTTACCAAGCTTACCAACGCAACTGTTAAGGGAATCGCGGAGGCGTATGGTCTCAGCAACGGCGGTATTCTGATTAGAGAAGACGTCACCGACGATCAATTGATCGACGTATTGACCGGGGATCGGCGATATGCTCGGAGCCTCGTTGTCTTAAACAAGGTGGATCTGGTGACTGAAGAGTATCTCTCAGCAGTTCGGAAACAGGTGGGTAGCGATTTTGTGCCGATATCTGCCGAGAAAGGATTGAACATGGATCTTCTCACGGAGCGGATCTGGGAGACTCTTGACTTTATCCGGATTTATCTGAAACGCCCTGATGGAGATCCGGATTTCGAGAAGCCGTTAGTTCTTCCCGCAGGATCCACACTCCGAGATGTTTGCAAGAAGATTCATCCGAGGTTCACAGAGGGTGCAAAGTACGCTCTGGTCTCTGGCTCAAGCGTGAAATATCCAGGCCAAAGGGTTGGTCTTGATCATGTGCCGTCAGACAAGGACGTCGTCACCATCATTAGGTAGCGCTCTCAGAGCCTAGGAATTCGCGATAGAAAGACGAGATGTCTCAAAATCTAAGTTCCGAAATCCTGAGGAATATCCCATGTTGTCCGTAGTTTGCGAGTGTTCGATCTGGTCGCAGAGATCGTTCCTGCGCTGTGCTTGTGCGACCAGAATTGTCAGGGCGTCGAGTGATTGTTCTGAGGCTGAGAATACTAGGGTCTCCGTTAGCGGTTGGTCATGAGTGGCTGGGCGAACTCGCCTATTCTTGATCCTTCTTTCCTTTCAAGCTATGAACGTATGTATCTAAGGCGGCCTCCATCCTTTTCCACCCTACCTTATCATCGAACTGTCCTTGGATTTTCTCTCTGCGACGAATTATCATTATCCCTGGCAGGGATAGGCCGATGATTGTGCCCAAGAATCCGACCCAGCCATAGTAGGCAATTGTTCCAAGAGATATAATTCCCGACATTCCGGACAAAATAACTATTCCGAGAACTGAGAAGAAGCCCACGAAACTGGTAAACCCTAAATGGAGTAATAAGGTTATCATCACTAACAGGCGATTTCAGACAAATGTGGACCCAGTTCCCAAGGACTCACCTGAATTGCCCCCAGCTTTGGCTCGGCAATTCTTTAGGGACTGTTTTGGCCGGGCTCTATTAGGAAACCCTTCGGAGACAGAGATTGTCAAACACCCATCCTGACGGACGCTCGGTCGGAATCCTTATGCTTCCGTTGATCGTCAAGACGAAACTCTTCAGATAAAAGAGGACTAGTACTCCTCCCCAGAGCCCTCCAAGACCATCTACCCGTGCGCTATGCGGGGAGGAAGACCCAGATCCACAAACACAACACACTTAGCAATTTGGTATTATGGACCCCGCTTGGGATACGGGCCATTACCCTATTAATTCCAAGGATTGCCGGCTATACCGTCCCCTCTCTTCTCTAAAGCGCCACTCTCGGGCGGGCTTAGATCATTTTGAAGTCGGTTTGTGGAATATCTGCCCTGATTATACTTGCACTGCTGCCATCAATGATGGCGTTGTAGCTCTTTCCTTTATACTCGTATTGGATGAACCATAGTGGTGCGTGCAGGTACGTTGGTTTCTCCACGTTGAAAGTGGTATCGAACTTCGTGACTTGGTCAACCTCTTGTTTGAGCAGGAAACGCTGGTTTTCCTCAACCTCGTCCTTGGCATGCATAACCGCCGCCGTACTGTCGAGTTCGCTATTCAGAAACTTTGCCTGAGGCTCTATCTTCGTGAAGTCAAAAGGTATCTTTCCTTGAGTCGGAACTTTGTAGTCTCTAGTCGGAAACTCTGAGGCCTTTCGTCCCAGAACTAGCCAGTCATAGTCGTTCTGGATCGTTCCCTTTCTCGGTGTTGGTGGGGTGACTCTTTCCAGAACTCCTTCATAGCTGCTGGTCGCGCTTAGAGGTACTAGCCAGAATGGGAGGTATCTCAGTTCTATCATGCTGGTTCGGCTCTTCTTTGCGAGGTCTCCGGGTTTCATGAATCCTGACCTCATCCATTCTTGGAGGGCGTGGGTTATTCGAATAGTGTCGAGGTTGTTGAGTATGAGGCTGTGTTCCATTTGGAACGGAGTGTTGGCTCCCACTACCGATGTGTAGCCACAGTATCTGCAGGTAGCTACTAGTTCTCCTGGGGAGAGGTTGAGTTGGGCTCCGCAGTTCGGGCAGTTGATCTCTGAAACGATCTGGGACATTGGTAGGTTTTCCTGCCTTTCCAGGATAGAATTAAAGAGGGGCCGGATTAAGTTCTCTAGGATCTGGAATGGATCATGGCGGGACTAGGCACATTAAAGCGTACGATGGGATTCACAATCATCCTGGTATTCGCCATTTTTCTGGGTCTCATCACCCTGATTTCCGTCTTCTTCATCTCAGATCCCGTCACAACACTGGCTCTGGGTTTGACGGGCGCTTTCTTCATAATTCTACTTCAGTATCTGATCGGTCCCGTCATCGTCAGAGCCACCAGTCGACTCCATTACCTTTCTCCGGGAGAGAATCGGTGGCTGGAGACCAAGGTCTCCCAGATGGCCTCGACATCGGGCATCCCAATGCCACGATTGGCCATTTCGCCGGATCCTACGCCGAATGCCTTTGTGTTTGGCCGAACCCAGAAGAGCGCTACTCTGGCTATTCATCAGGGCCTGCTTCAAAGGTTGAACGAAGACGAGATCGAGGGCGTCATAGCGCACGAACTCGGTCACGTGAAGCATCGTGACTTTATCGTCGTGACGATGATTTCTGCTATACCGCTGGTCGCTTATCTGATAGCTCGTTCTGTGCTCTGGGGAGGCTACGTTAGTGGGTATGGTGGCCGCGGATCCAATCGGAATAACAGTGCAGGAGCTCTGATAGCCATAGCAGTCGTAGCGTACGTGGTTTACATCCTAACAACTCTGTTGGCTCTGAGGCTGACACGTCTGCGAGAGAGCTACGCGGACGCCTATTCCGCGTATCTAACTAAACAGCCTAGAGAGCTTGAGAGTGCTCTCACCAAGATTGCCTACGGGTTGTCGATAGCTCCTGGCGAGCCGCACGGTGCGAGGGCTTTCTTCATCGAAGATCCGGCGCAAGCAAAACAGGACGTGGCGCAGATCATTGATCAGAAGTCAAAATACGATCTGGACCACGACGGTGTCCTGAGCGAGCGGGAATTGGAGATGGCAATGGAAGCTGAGGCCAAGTCGAACTGGCGCAAGGCGGCTCAACTATTCATGACGCATCCGCCCACTTACAAGCGGATTCTCATGCTGCGAGAGATTGAGCAAGAGATGAACACGGGAACCTTTCAAGAGTCTAACATCTATCAGCATGTCTGACAGGGATTCGCGCGGGCTCATCGATTCAAGTGCAATAGTACTATAAACAGGGCATAGCCTGAGATTCATTGAATCCGCAATGAATCGTCTTCCCTGGGCCCCTCTCAACGCCAGCGTCTTCCTGATAATTCTCGGAGGCCTCATCCTCGCATCACTCCTGACAGGATTGAACATTTTTGCAGTCTTTCCCCTGATCTTCACGTTCTTCGGTGCATGGATGATCGTTGAAGCATTTGTCTTTCCCCCAGGGAATACGTATGCTCCACCCAGGACCATGGTGCTAGGATGGGGGGCCCTAATTGCTGGTCTGGGAATCCTCTGGCTAGTCCTATACGCTGCTGCTCAACTGTTGCCAATTGTGTTCGCTGTCATCTTGATCGTTGCGGGAATAGCCGGTCTCGCCTACAGTTTCAGAAGGTCTACTCCCGCCACACCAAAGACATCCACGTCCTAGCCCGTGTTTGATGCCAAGGCCCGGTATGTTCGGAGCCTATTCTCAAAGGTCCCACTCGAATACGACGTACTGCTAGGCCTTCTCTCCTTCGCGCAAGACCGGCGATGGCGGGGCTACGTTGTGGGACGCGCCAGACCGTCAGACGGCGGGCGAGTTCTCGACGTGGCCACCGGGACCGGACTGTTGGCAGCTGATTTCGCTCGGACACTCTCCGGACACGGATACGTTGTTGGCGTTGATCTTACTCTATCGATGCTTAAGACTGCCCGCTGGAGGCTACATTCTAAGGGAATGGGACAGAGGGTAGACTGGGTCCTGGCCAGGGCTGAGAATCTTCCGTTTCGCGACGGGTGTTTTGGTTCCTCGTCGATCAGTCTCGCGCTCAGAAATGTTTCTGATGCTCAGAGAACTTTCGGAGAAATGTCTAGGACTACGAGCCCCGGGGGAATAGTGATATCTCTAGATTTTGCTCGTCCGCCGAATCGTGTCTTCCAAGTCTTCTACTATGACTATCTGATAGGTCTGTTCCCACTGTTCGGCCGAATGGTTTCAGACTCGTGGGGAAGAACACTCTCCTATTTGGGTCGGTCCATAATGCGGGCCAGAACAGGCGAACAGATCGCGGACCTGTTGAGGAAGGAGGGGCTCACTGAGTCTAGGTCGGTTCCGCTGAGTGCTGGAATCGTCTGCGCCGTGTATGGAAAGAAACCACAATCGACGAAGACGTGAGGGTCTCAGTGGGTGTCAGAGGATCGTGGCGATTCCTCTAACTAGCAGCAAGCGCCAGTCAACCCAGTCCGCGAGAATATCTAAGACAATCGATGAAAAAGCATTGCAAGCGGTGGAAGCTCGTGCTAATGGCGGCATGCTCCGGCAGGTTCTGGCAGACTATTGCAATAGTAGGATAACTCCATACTCGCGTTGATCCGGAAAACTTAAGACGTAGCCGCATATTGCGGGATGTCTGAAAATAGGTGTATGTATTGACCAAGACAAGATTATTCTTCTCGGCAATTCTAGTATTGCTTGGAACGCTAGTCCTAGTCCCAGCAACTACACCGGGCCACGCGCAAACCACCGGCACGATCTGCATAATTCCATCCGGCGCCACTTCCTGCCCCTCCAGCCCTGCTTCGATACACGGAACAATGGGCACCCAGCAACGGGTATCTATCTTCATTCAAAACTCTGCTCCTTTGAACGGTTTCGACGTAACAGTCCTAGCTGACCATGCGATTCTTCAGCCTTCGGGGGTCGATCTTACTGGTTCGATCTTCTCTACAACCAATTTTCTCATAGTATCGGACTGCATAGGAGGTTCCGGGTCTAGCTGCCAGTCCACGGACACGCCCGACACAATACATTTGGCTGCTGCCTGCTTTGCACAAGCCGGAGTTTGCCCCCCGCCTAGCCCGACGACTGGGTTGCTCTTCACGGCCATATACAATGTCGTTGCATCAACAACCAGTACTCCCATAGGATACCAGACAGGATGTAGCTCTAGTAGCGTCTCAGGGACCACTACGTGCGTAACAATAGCAAACGCTGGAACGATCGTGCCCGAGACGGTGCAGACAGCGGTGTTCAGCGCAACAGACTTTACGATGACCGCCAGTCCCTCATCACTCACAGTGACACGTAGCTCTCAAATGACATCAACAATCACACTGACGAGCCTCAGCGGTTTCGCTGGAACGGTCAGTCTATCAACTAGCGTATCTCCGAGCACAGGTCATTTCCCCACGGCCAACTTGAGTTCAAGTAGCGTTACGCTCGCCTCCGGGGGGACTGGTTCCGTGGTTCTGACAGTCTCCACAGGTAAGAACACAGGATTCGGCAGCTACACAATTACCATAACTGGGACTAGCGGCTCTCTAACCCACACCACTACCGTCACAGTGACGGTGACGCACTAAATTCCGGCATTGACCAGTCCCTTTCCTCACCCCCTTTTCTTATCGATCATCTAATCCAAGATTTTCGCAGGTCTACGGCAAGCTTGACTATAGTTCGCAGGCTTAGCGGAGATTCTAGGTCATGCCGGTAAGTATGGATGTTACTCCGCTGATGAGGAAGATCGATCCGAATGTGAGGAGGACGATCCCTGCGATGATGTCCAGTAACCATCTGGGTACTCGCATTAGATAGTCGTAAGAGACCGCGGAGACAGCGATCAGTACGATGAGGCTGACAGCAGCGCCAATCAGTGTCCACTGGATGTTGAATGCCCCTGCTGCCGCTAAAACGAGGCTTGCTTCGAAGCCTTCAGTGAGAGTAATGGTGAGGACAGGCAGTGAGTTGGGAACCGAGAACCGGATTGGTTGAGCCGGATCAGTTGTCCCTTCGCGTATGAGGTCTTTGTCAATGACCTCTTTTTCCATTCGGGCCATTTTCTCTCTGAATGACTTGTGTCTGATTGCGTATTTGACGAATCCGCGCAGGAACCTGCTTGAGAAGTAGAACAGGACTATTGCGGTTGCAAAGTCAATAAGGATTGCGGGGAGAAGGAGGAAGATTCGCCATACGACAAGGAAGGTAATGATGGAGCCTAATCCTCCTGCGATGACCCCGAAGAGGATGTTATTCCTACCTAGTTGTTTTATCGTGGCAAGAGAGAGAATAGCCACCTCGCTTCCTTCGACCAGAATAGCTTTGAAAGCGAGGAGGAAGGATCCAATTATTACAACGGTAGGATCAGTCATTCTTGTCTCGATCTGTCTTGTCCATCGCGCCGTGTCGGCTCGACTCAAAAGAGCATGTCTTTAGAGTTTCTTCGCCTACAACACGGCAATTCCACTGGGTCGGTAGTCTCAAGGTTAAAGCCTCGTTTCCGATCTAGTCTAGAATTCAAAGCAGTTGCCGAAAGTGTCTCCTGGCAAGATGAAGATCGCAGTGGACTTGGACGGGGTCTTGGCCGAGTCTATGCTTGTCTGGTGTGATCGAGCCAACAAGGAGTTCGGCACACATCTGAGCATGGAGGATCTTGATAGTTGGTCTTGGTGGAAAAGATTTCCAATCTCGAAAGACGATTTCTACAGAATACTGGATGAGTCATGGGACGATTGGCGAGAGATTCCTCCAACAGAACCGGGAATTGCCGAGAAGGTTGGGCGGATCGAGAAGTTTGGCGACCTTGACATCGTTACTGGTCGTAGCAAGAGGACTGTAGAGGCCGCTAGAAGTTGGGTCGACAATCAGAAGGTTCGATATCGCCGTTTCGTCAGGGTCTTAGGCTGGAGAGAGAAGATTTTCCTTGATTATGATGTCTACATTGATGATGCTCCTGACCTTATGCCCCTGATCTCACGTGGCCCAACTGCATGGGGAGTGCTCTACGAGAGGCCTTGGAACCGGACCGTGGGAGATATGCCGAAAGTTCTGAAGGCTAAGAGCTGGCGGCAAGTGCCTGCACTCTTGAAGAGGGTTCAGGCGAGTAAGAGTTAGACTGAAAGATTTGGGAGAGACCAGACTATTATACGGGACGCTTCCTTTCCTAGAAATTCCGGGTAGAGACTTTGAAAGGCGACTTCCGGATTCCTGCAGAGTTCTACTATACGAAAGAGCACGAATGGGTCCACGTTGAAGGCACTGATTGTCGAATAGGCGTCACTGACTATGCACAAAACTCGCTACACGAAATCGTGTACGTCGACCTTCCGAAGGTGGGAGCAAAGGTGGCGCAGATGCAGAGTCTTGGCACGGTGGAATCTGTGAAGGCTGTCGCGGACGTGTTCTCCCCAGTTTCAGGTGTCGTGGTTCAGGTCAACAGCGAACTTTCTGATGCCCCTGAGCTGGTTAACAAGAGCCCGTACGAGAAGGGATGGATTACGATGATCCGGCCAGACGACCTAAAGAAGGACCTCCCTTCACTGATGAAGCCCGAAGCCTACCGGGACTTCGTCAAAACGATTACCGAGAAAAAATAGCTCCATCGTGGAGCATATGCCGGCTGGTCTGTCTTTAGATTCTACCGCTCATGGCTTCCCTAGTTTGGACACACTTTTCCTCACCTAGGAGGTTTATCTCTCAGAAGCCTAGTCTGATTGCTCCTCTACTGTCGGGAATCGAGTAGTGCAAGAAGCATTCACCCTCCTCTCACCGCCCCTGAAGGGTCTACTGCAAGAGACCGGAATCCGTACCCCCACTCCGCCTCAAGCAGAAGCGATTCCCTTCATCATGCGAGGTGAGAACGTCTTGGTCATTGCTCCCACAGGGTCAGGGAAGACAGAGGCCGCTCTCTTACCACTGATAGACAAGATGGTCCAAGACGAGAATCGACGAGGAATCTCGCTGCTCTACATCACTCCTCTCAGAGCGCTAAACCGAGACCTACTCAAACGACTCCAAATCTGGTCGGTCAAACTAGGCTTCACCGTTGAGGTCAGACATGGCGATACTCCTGCGGCTGACCGCAGGAGGATGGCAGGGCGACCTCCTGACCTTCTGATAACTACTCCAGAAACCTTGCAGGCGGTACTTCCTGGAAAGAGAATGAGACAGCATCTTCGACACGTCAAAGCCGTAGTAGTGGATGAGGTTCACGAACTAGCGGGAAATCGTCGGGGGGTCCAGCTGACAGTTGGGCTAGAAAGACTGAAGGAAGTTCGGCCCGAAGGGTTCCAACGGATAGGACTCTCAGCGACGGTTGGGAATCCCGAGGAGATTTCGCGATTTCTCGGTGGCTCTGAACCTGTCAGAATTGTCCAGATTCCATTAAGCAAGGATACTAGGTACAAGATTGAGTATCCTACTCCCGGCGAGGAGGATCAAGAACTCGCACGACGCCTGTATACCGCCCCAGAAGCGGCCGCACGACTAGCGCTGGTGTCTGATCTTGTCGATGCACACGATTCGACTCTGATCTTTGTCAACAGCCGGGTCAACGCGGAGATGTTGGGTTCGAAGTTCAACTTGATGGACCAGAACATAATGGTCCACCACGGGTCGCTTCCCAAAGAAGAACGGGTCCGAGCTGAAGAAGCATTCAAGGCCCGCCAGGTTAAGGGACTCGTCTGCACAAGCACCTTGGAGTTGGGCATCGATATCGGATCTGTAGATCTTGTGGTTCAATACATGTCCCCGCGTCAGGTCAACAGTCTTGTTCAGCGTGTAGGACGGTCCGGGCATAGTCTGACCAGAACCTCTCAAGGAGTTCTAGTGTCTGTTTCAACGGAGGATCTATTGGAGTCGATAGGAGTCATTGAACTCGCCAAGGAGGGCCGGCTTGAACCAACAATCATTCACCATAGAGCTCTGGATGTCCTGGCACATCAGATCGCCGGCATATTGATGGACTCAGAAGGCAGCGTCTCTTTCGGCCACGTCAAACAAGTTCTGAAGAGAGCGTTTCCCTATTCTGAGCTTGAGGAGGCTGAGCTGGAGAAGGTTGTCGAGTTCATGGGGAAAATGGGGCATCTCAAACGAGACGATCAGACGCTCTACCGGACATCTCGGACTAGGATGTACTACTACGAGAACCTGAGCATGATTCCGGACGAGCGACGGTATCAGGTGGTTGATCTGACGAACCAGCAGTCTGTTGGAATTCTCGGCGAAGAGTTCATGCTCACCATGGCCCATGTCGGCTTGAACTTTATCGTCAAAGGACGGGTCTGGCAGATGAAACAGATCACCGATGACGGGACGGTGTACGTTCTCCCCGTCAACGATCCTACCGCGGCTATTCCGGGATGGGACGGACAGATACTTCCGGTTCCTGGTGAGCTCGCTGTGCGAGTGGGAGAGTACCGGAAACAGGTCGACAAATTACTGGACGAGCTCAAGACTCGCGCCCCGGTCGTCGAGAAGTTCTCACGAATGTGGCCAGCGGACCCGTACGGAGTACGAAGGGTCGTCGAAGAGATAGAGACTCACAGGGCGACTGGCGCGCCTGTCCCGACCAATGACAGGGTTCTCATCGAAGGGTTTGATCGTTACATCATAATTCACACTCACTTCGGAGACGTTCTCAATTTCACCTTGGGCGAGGTGATCGAGGAGCTCTTCCGGCGCCAAGGACTCGTGCGAATGTGGTGGTGGGACTCCTATCGGATACTCTATGAGATGACGGCGGACACTGCCGACCTGGATCTCGAGGATCTCTTCCTCAAACAAGTCTTCGGGGTCGACGAGCCGGTACTAGGAGGGGCTTGTCACGGAGTTCTGCACCGACACTTTCCTTGGGAGTTGCAGATGAAACAGATCGCTGAGAGGTTTGGGGCGCTGAGCCGCGGCCGTCTCATGTATGGCGGTGCAATGAAAGAGCTACAGGTCCGGTTCCGGCTAACTCCGATCTACGACGAGACGATTCGAGAGGCTCAGGTCGAACGGGCAGATTTTGAAGGGGTCAAGAAGATCTTCAAGCGGATCAAAGAACGAAATATGGAGGTTAGATTCTTCCGATCCAAAGACAAGCCTACACCACTGGCCTACCATCTCCTGTATCGTCACGTGGACATTCCAGAGCTTATCGCTCCAGAGAATGTTGCAGCCGACAATATGGCCAGGTTACGTATTTCGATCGAAGGCCGAGCCATCGACCTACTCTGCTTCGACTGTGCCAACCTCACAACAGAAAGCACTGTCGCGAGTCTTCCGGAACATCCTTCTTGTCAGAATTGTGGCTCTGCTCTCTTGGCTCCCCTCTTTTGGTCAACCGGATATGTGGCGAGCGTTCTTCGAAAGAAGCGGACCAAGCAGTCACTGGACGAGAGTGAGCAGAAGGCTTTGACGAGAGCGCGGCGTTCAGCCGACTTGGTTATCGCTTATGGGAGGAGGGCTGTGGTTGCACAGTCTGTTTATGGAATTGGGCCTCAGACGGCCAGTCGTGTTCTAGCCAAGATGCATGAGAGCGATGATGAGTTCTACAAGGATCTCCTAGAGGCCAAGCTACAATTCATAACGACCAGGCCCTACTGGAATAACTGAGGATTATCTGTCATACTATGTCACGACAACTGACCGAGCGACTTGCTTCCGTGAAGTGGGTCGGCGAGACTTCTTCGATTCTTGTCTAAACTGGAATTCGACCGTCGAGTCTGATTGATGGTTATTCTCCAACTTTTGCTCGATGACTTTTTTCAGTCCTCGGTCAATCTCATATCCCCAACTGTTTCGCTCCAATTCTTGCGCAACTTTCATGGTCGTGCCCGATCCCAAGAAGGGATCCAAAACGGTCTCACCGTGAAAGCTGAAGAGTTTGATCAGACGTTGAGGAATCTCCTCTGGGAATGCGGCAATACCCTTCTCCAGCCGGACTCCTAGAGGCAGGACATTTGTGATGTTCCATACTGTCAGGTGCCACTCGTGATCGTTGTAATCGTGTAGAGGAATCCTGGATTTCTCCCGTGTCTTCAAAGGCAATTCTCGGACGTATGAATAGTCAAACCTGCCCTTCTGGAAGATCAGAATGCTCTCCTGAATATTGTCAGGATAGTAGTACATTGGATAGGGATGCTGGATTACGACCCCACTACGACGACTTATTCTGACGTAGCCCTTTGGTTTAACCCACACGATCCTGTCCCGATATCGAAAACCTGCGTCGAGCATCAGCCTCGTAACATCGGCGACAACAGGGTACTTTTGACCCTTCACCAGCATATCGTCGGTGACGAAGCAGGCTACTCGCCCGGGGGCCATCACGCGATACAGATCCTTGCAGAGATCCTGCACGAGTTGCAGGAACTCCGCGTAGTCCTTGAAGAGGTCGGGATAGTCGAAAGGCGCATTGTAGTATGGTGGGCTTGTAACCATGAGGTGGATCGAGCCATCAGGGATCTCCTTCATAGACCTGCAGTCGGCGAAGACAACCCGATGGAAAGTAGTCAATCGAAAGCGGTGAGTTGCTAGGGAGTTCCAGCTTAAAGATTGATGAGCAGGCTCGCTTCTTGATCGACTACGCTGGGATAAGACATCGTTCTATCTCATGTTGGAAGGCTGTTGTAAGAGCCGATCACGTTTCAAACCGGTGTCTTCGTCTCTTTGTGGGACGCAAGGAAACATGAATGGGGCCAGTTCCAGATTCCCCAAGGAATTACAACAGACTCTTCAGGGAACGTCTATGTCGATGATCATGGAAGTAATAGACTACAGAAATTCCTCGACAATGGTACCTTCGTCACGTCTTTGAGGATGTCAGGCAGATAATGGTCCGTTCAGCAGTCCTACAGGAGGTATCGGTGGACACGTCAGGCAATATTTACGTGGTTGATAGCGGAAACAGTAGAATCGAGGTCTTTGTGCGGGCCGCATTAGGCTCAACCTTTTCGTAAGGCCAGGGAAAAGGGCATTGCCTTGAAGCGTTGAACTCCTCGGATGAAGTAAGTTTCATACGAATTAGATTCCGAGACAAGTCAGACTTCCATTCATTCATTTGAGAAGGCGAATAAAAAAGGGGTTTCGAGGAGGTTTGAGCCCCCTCTATCTGTTCCTATGCGTTGGCTACCAGGTCTGGTATGAGGTTGGCTACATTCGGGGTGCCCCAGCCCGAAGCTGGGTCCCATCCGGTAACCGCATTGAAGCCTACAGGTGTCCCGGTTTCTTGGTCGTTGCCGATAGTGATGTCGTGGAAGTCTTTCGAATAGTTTGGTCCGTGTGCTATCTTGTAGATGGCGTTGTTGAGGAAACCGAGGGAGTGGCCTGCAGCCTGATTTGCGAGTGCACCGATAGCTGCCCATTGTGGTGAGCCTGCGCTTGTTCCTCCGACGATGAAGATTATGTTCGCTCCTAGGAACGATGTGAAGACCAGTACTCCTCCGTTGATTGCAGCGTTGTAAGACACGTCAGCAGTCGTTCTCATCGTAACTGTAGAGGTTGTGCCCGATGTGTCCGTGTAGCTTAATCCTTGCTGGTATGATGGGGCTCCGAAAAAGAGACTGGGGGCACCTCCGGTGCAGGCACCGAAGCCGAAGAATGGTTCGTTCCAGACTTGCTCACCGCCGTATCCAACGGGGGTGCACTGTGGTGTGCCGAGGGCGGGTCTGCTAGAAGTGCATGGGCCATGGACTGTCGCGAGACCGATGTTGCAGATTTTGTTCTTGGGACAGCTTGCAGGAGTAGTAGGGTCCAGGTAGGGGTAGCCTTGCGTGCCTCCGACTGCAGTGTTCAGGGGGCTTGAGGCCGGAAAGGCGGCGTTGGCGAACGATACACAGCTTGCGCTGGCGGAGAAACAGTTCGTAGCTCCCCAGTCGCCTGCAGAGGCGAAGACAGTGATCCCTTCCGCTTGTGCAGTTGCATAATTGCTCTGGGCCTGTGCTAACTGCGCCCTATTTCCGTTGATCAGGAACTCAGGTGTTCCAAAGCTCTGGGACATGATGCTTCCTGGATAGAGGCTAATTGCTTGAGCCTCGATGGTGTTGATCGCATTACCCGAGTTCGTTGAAGCTACCGCGAGAACTATGTTTGCGCCCGGAGCCATCGCGTGGGCGTATTCGACGTCGAGGCTAGTCTCGAAAGCCCAACCCACTGGGTCGTGGGAGTTGTTAGGACTGAAGGCTGGGCAGCCTCCGGTGGGACACAGTATGGTGAACGAGGGAGGAGCAGGTATGCCAAAGAGTGAGTCGAAGCTGGCAAGGTCGTTCTGAATTGTGGGGCTTCCGAAGGCGTCCACAATGACGATAGTTTGGCCTGTGCCGTCGAGATTCGTCGGGTAGTTGTAGGCTGTTCTGATGAACGTAGGAGTGTAGCAGACAAGGTAAAGTCCTCCCGACGTCTTACACAATGGAACCGCAGCAGGGATGACTGTGTCAGGCGACACTTGGACTGCATAGCTCATAGGATAAACGGTATAGTCAGTAGAAGTAGAACCAGTGGAGCTCGAATGCGAACTGGCAAAGGCAACTGGTGAAAATGCCATTACTGAAAACAGTGCTATTGCTGTAATAACCAGTATTTTCTTCATGGTCAGGCCTTGAAGCCTACTATCAATATAAGTTCTTGGCTTCTCGAAGATAGACACGGATACCTCTGAGCTGAAATCCCTAGCCCCAGCTTACTCCAAACTGCTCGTTTCCCGGGGCACCTGATCGTTCTCGACCTCGGCAAAACGTACCTTTCGAGCCTGTTCTACGCCTTAAACCGGTAAACAAGCCTAGTCTCGAAAATTCAGCCAATACGACCTTCCCCTCCCACCGAGGTGGTTCCGCTTAGATCATCAGTCACTACAATCGCCACATTTCTTATCCTCTCAAATTCTATCTCCTAATCGTCGGGTCTCCCTGATTTGTCAAAAATACACGCCTTGGTAGTGGGGCAGTTACAAACGAACTGCTATGTCATCGAGTCCCAGGGTCAAGCGCTAGTAGTAGATCCCGGCGACGAGCCGGAAAGAATCTTGAGGTTCATCAAAGATCTCAAAGTCACACCAACCCAGATAATCGCGACACACACCCACTTTGATCACGTTCTCGGCGTCGACAGAGTCCGAAAGGAGACCAAGACCCAGTTCCTGATCCATAAAGACGACCTGCCAATGCTAGAATCCATGCAGTCGCGAGTACGCCAGTTCATGGGCTTGGAGGTTCCGCCACCCCCCAAGGTTGACGGCTATCTCAAAGACGGAGAATCCCTAAACCTTGGAGACGAGACGATTCGGGTTCTTCACACTCCCGGTCACTCGCCGGGCAGCATCAGCTTGTCCAGTGACGGTTACGTCTTGACTGGCGATGCCCTGTTCAATCAGAGCATCGGTCGAACCGATCTTCCTGGGGGAGACCTTGAGACCCTTATTCACTCGATCAGGGAGCGGCTCTTCAAGCTGGATGATGAGACAATTGTCTATCCCGGCCATGGACCTGAGACCACGATTGGTGACGAGAAGCTGGCGAATCCGTTTGTAGGAAAGTCTGCAAAGTTGCAGATAGGGTAATCATCTTATCTGTCCCGACGGTGTTTCTCGAAACCGAAGCATCATTGTCCAGCTTGGACTCGATTATCAAGAACTCTCTAAGCAAAGCCAGCGTGCATACCTAAGAAGTGTACAGTCAGAATCCCCTTACAGCGAGCGAGGTGATCGAGATGGCGAACAGTCGAGTCCTGACTCTTGCAGCTACAGTGAGACCGGACGGCCGACCTCACCTCTCCCCTACGGACTTTGTGGCTCTTGACGGAGTTTTCTATCTCGGAGTGGATGAGGCGACGGCTCGATATCGGAACCTCAAAGAGAATCCTGCTGTGACAATAATGCTAGCCGATGGCATGAAGCGCCAGGCAATACTCGAAGGAAACGCCACGTTCCTCGACATGAAGAGTGGAACAGCCAAAAGAGTCTTGGAGGCTCAGAAGAAGAGATACGGCTGGGTCACAGACTCGCTCGCGGAATTCCAGCCAGTGAAGGTGTTTACTTGGAAGGCAAAATAGCCCCGAAGAAATATCTGGAGCGGGAAATCGTTCAGAATCAGCCCCTGATCCGGAATCGGCGCAGGCGATTTGAGATCACGCAGTTTGCACGTTGACCTGCACGCTGAGCTACACCATGTCGAAAACCGCCGACCGGCTGATTCTGCGCCCTGAAACGCCTGGCTCGGCCGGAACAGCTTCAACTGGCTGGACCCCTCGTCGAAAAATGTCAAAAGTAGTAGCTGCCCGCGACAGAAAACCGACTCCGAGAGGGCACTAACAAAGAGTAATCCATTCCTCACCCGATCCTCGAAACAGAAGAAAACCGCAGAATGTTCTTCATCAAACCTGACAGGCGCAGAACAAGCCTGGACTAGAAATCGGGGTAAGCGATTCTAGATCGCGACTTTTTCACGAAGAGCCATACGCTTGATCTCCACTCTGGAAAAACAGTCGACCAGCCTATTCTAAGCCGTGAATCGGAAGACTCGCCTAGATCTGTTTCAACTGGCGGGGCCACCCCCCGAAAAAGGGGGGTAGACAATATTTTCTTGTGACGCGAGACAGCTGTTCCAGCCAGCCCTTCAACCTAAGCCTTGGACAGGTTCAACCATCGTGACCACGTGAGGCGTTCAAATACCGGCAGAGCGATCATGATCCTATGGTTGTGAATAAGACGGATGAGGAGTGGAAGAAACAGCTGGACCCTCAACAGTACAGAGTCTTGCGGAAGAAAGCGACTGAGCCGGCCTTCACAGGAAAATATCTTCACAACAAGGACAAGGGAGTATACGTCTGCGCGGCTTGCGGATCTGAACTCTTCTCATCAGACACAAAATACGACTCCGGCTCCGGCTGGCCCAGCTTCTGGACCGCACTCGCCAAGGACAATATCGTAGAAGTGCCGGACCGGACACTCGGAACGGAACGGGTCGAGATTCTATGCAAGAACTGCGGCAGCCACCTCGGACACGTCTTTGACGATGGACCCCAGCCGACGGGAATGCGCTACTGCGTAAACTCGCTATCCCTAGACTTCAAGAAGAAAGACACGAAATAGACTAGCGACCTTAGCTCTGCGTCCCCTTCGGGATCGTAGCCATTCCTCCCGATCTAGGAGCTGATCTATTGTCCGCTATTCGGCTTAGACTCGCCCGTATTCTCAGGCTGACTGTACTCGAAACCTATATCGGAAAACTCTGAAGAGTTCCCGGCAGGCGTGCTGAATAGAGAAGAATCAGAGGGTAACTGCCAGGATGGCAATGTCGACTCTGGAGTGGACTCCGGCTTCGACTCGTTCTGAGAGCTAGTCGCGGCTGGAGACTTTGTCCTCCTAGCGCCTGTCTTAACGTATACGACAATGATCTTGTATGACTCGCTGCATGTCTTACACCGGCCAACCTGCACCGTCCGCTTCAGCTTCATAGTATGATTCTTGCAGACTGGACAGTCGACGAATCTGCTCCGGGAGATAGACTCGTCTTGTTTGATCGTCTTCATCTGTCTTGGACGTGTCTAAATGATCAGTCAACATAGTCGTTCTGTAACCGTTCTTCCGCCAACCTAGACCTAGGAGAATACTCTGACTTTGGATCATTTCGAGTCTTGCCGATTAGAATCCTAACAGTCCGAGTCGATCGCGGCAGGATTATTGAGAGAGAGTATCTCGTTACGATTTTTCTGGCTCTCGGGTTTTGACACCCTTAATAGGGAGTCAGAGGAGAATTCGCCTTTAGAGATAAGACAGGGTCGAAATTTGAGTTCGACAGCCAATCCATATTTTGACCGTGCAAAATCCCAGACCGGCCTACAGGAAAAGATCGAACTGGCCATCCCGGGATTCCACGGATACAAGGAGAAGGAGCTGAGACGAGAATCCGACAAGCTCATCAGAAACCAGATCTACCAGAAACTATCCGACGCCGAATCCCAGGCCAAAGACACCTACCGCTCCCTAGTCAACCAAGGAGCAAACGACTCCTGGGACGACACCGACCACCTCCTCGCACGCCTCGAC
>Ga0209160_1001433_pt1 | contig 20078 bp, 20 predicted proteins | sample GraSoiAngelo_153_FD_186167 | JGI IMG/M metagenome (GOLD analysis project Ga0209160, IMG submission 186167) | Grasslands soil microbial communities from the Angelo Coastal Reserve, California, USA - 14_1009_12_40cm (SPAdes) (version 2) | ecosystem: Environmental > Terrestrial > Soil > Grasslands ... | reverse complement strand
CCGCATCGCCCATGAGGATGGGGAAGAGCGCCAGCCCGACCACCACCGGGTAGAGGATGTGGTCGGGCCCGATCGGCAGCCGTTTGTAATCGGGTTCCAGCGTATGGCCGTGCGACTCGGACTCGATGACGGGCACCTCTGTTTCGGCGACTGCAGCGCCCGGCCCTTCCGTCGTCACCTTCTCGTCTTTCTTATTTGCCATCACATCGGCTCCGAGATTCCATGCGCGCGGATGAAGCGGAAGTGGATGTACATCAGAAGGACGATGAGAGCCGGCAGCAGGAACACGTGAATGTCGAAGAAGCGCTGCAGCGTCGGTGGTCCGACAGCCGGGCCGCCTTGGAGCAGCTCCTTTATGAACGTCCCGAGTTGTGCCGGTGGCGCCAATCCCGCGATCTTGATCGTGACCTCGGTCGCGAAGTAAGCCTTGGTGTCCCAAGGCAGCAGGTAGCCGGTCAGTGAGAAAGCGAGGATGATCAGGAGCATCGTCACGCCGACGATCCAGTTGAGCTCTCGCGGCGCGCGGTACGAGCCAGTCCAGTAGACCCGCGCCATGTGCAGCAGCACCATGATGATCAGCAGGTTGGCGCCCCAGAAATGCGTGCCGCGGATCAGCCAGCCCAGAAACACGCTGTTCTGGATGAAGTTGACGCTGGTGTACGCGGGCGCGGGGTTGCCGCTGGCGTCCGGCACGTAGTAAAGCGCGAGCAGGATGCCGGTCAGGAGCTGCAGCACGACCAGGATGAAGACCATCCCACCGAAGCAGTAGTAGAAGGCGTTGGCGAAGTTCGGCACGCGCTGGTAGAGCGCCTCGTCGACAGCCTTCGTGAACGGGTAGCGTTCATCGAGCCACTCCACCACCGCCATCTGGATCTCGCGCGGGTGAGGAATGGCCATCTCTAAAAGCCCAGGATCAGGCCGTCGACTTCGATTGTGTTGGGGTCATTGCCATGCGCCCACGTGAGGTGCGAAAGGGGGTCGGCGGCTGGGCCGTGCAGCACAGTACCGTCGAGGTGGAAACGCGAGCCGTGGCACGGGCAGTCAAACGTCTTGGCGTCGGCGTTCAGCGCGATCGAGCATCCCAGGTGGGAGCAATTGATCGCGAAGACGTTCACCTTTCCGTGCAGGTCCTTGACGACGAAGCCACCGAAGGCCAGATCTCCCGCCGCGTTGTCGCCGCCGCCGTCGGCCATGACGAAAGCCGAGTTGGGGCTGGTAGGGGCGTCGAACTTGATGGCGTTACCGTTCGACAGCTGCTCGATGGGCGTGGCCAGCGTTACCGCGAGTTTCGTCTTCTTCTGGCCCTTGGCGGGTGCCGGCCACAGGAAGACGAGAATCGGCGCCAGCCCGATGGCCACCGTCGCGGTCAGGAGGCTGGCCATCCACCAGCCGAGAAAAGTGCGGCGGGTGAATGTCCGGGGCGTCGAATCAGCCATCCGACCCGAATTCTAGCCGCCCTTCAGGCGCGGGCGTAAGGGGGCAGACCGACCGCGTCGCGCACCTCGACCATCGTCCGGCCGGCGATGGCGCGGGCGCGCTCGCCGCCGCTTTCAAGGATGGCATCGATCTGCTCGCGGGTCAGCTGCGCGCGCCGCTCGCGGAACGGCGCGAATCGCTCGACTATGCGCTCGGCGAGGAGCCGTTTCTTCTCCTGGCAACCGATTTGCGCCCTTCGGCAGAGTTCCCAGTAGTGCTCCCAGTCGTCGAAGAAAAACCTATAGAACGCGCAGACATTGCAGGATCGCGGGTGGCCGGGATCCGTTTTGCGGGGCCGCTTCACGTCGGTGACCATGCTCATGACCTGCTTCCGAATTACGTCGGGTGGGTCGGTCACTCCGACGATGTTCTTGAGGCTCTTCGACATCTTTGCCTTCCCATCGGTGCCTTTGACGATGGGGGCGTCGGGATTCAGGACAAGTTGCGGCTCGGGGAACACCGGGCCATAGGTGCGGTTGAAGCGGCGAGTGATCTCACGCGTGAGCTCGACGTGGGGAGCCTGGTCTCGACCCACAGGCACGACGTCGCCTTTGACGATGATGATGTCAGCGCATTGGAGTACCGGGTACTCGAAGAGTCCGAGGTTCACGTTGTCAGGCTGGTCGCGCACCTTTTCTTTAAACGTCGGCACGCGCTGCACCCAGCCGAGCGGCGTCACCATCGCGAGGAGCAGCGTCAGCTCCGCCACCATCGGAATCGACGATTGGCGGTAGATCACGGTCCGTTCAGGATCGACGCCGATAGCGATCAGGTCCATGACCATGTCGTAGAGGTCGTCGCGGAACTCGCGGGCATTGGGAATGGTGGTCAGCGTGTGGTAGTCGGCGACGAAGATGTACGACTCGTACTCGTGCTGGAGCCCGACGTAGTTGATCCCAGCGCCCAGGTAGTTGCCCAGGTGGAAGCGACCCGTGACCCGGATTCCGCTCAGCGACCGCTTCCCGCCCTCCATGTGACGGAAAAGTGTATTTGACGTAGAGATCAAGACCCGGTGACCGGGCGTTAGCATTGCCGCAAATTGCCAGACGACGATCGAGCACCTGACGTACCAGTCGCGACCGCCGGATTAGGTTCGCGTGCGCTTCGCAACACCGTCCTGGTGCTGGCGGCCAAGGTGGTGGCGCGCCTCATCGCCCTGGTCACGGTCATAGCCACCTTGAAATGGCTGATGCCCGCGCCTTATGGGACCTTCACCACCCTGATCAACTACACGGCCATCGTCAGCGTGGTCCTCGACCTCGGCTTCAACGTCCTTTATGTGCGCGAGGGCGCGCGCCACCCGGCCGAGATCCAACGCTATCTACGCAACGTCATGTCGCTGCGCCTGGTGATGGCGGTGGGAGGCTTCGTGGTCCTGGCCATCGCCCTCGCCCTCGCCGGCTTGAGCAGCCTGCTGGTGCCTGGATTCCTGCTCATGGTCCTTACCTCTTACTCGACCCTCCTTCGCAACACCCTGTATGCGGTCCAGCGCCTCGGTTATGAGGCGGTGGCGGTCATTCTCGAGAGCGCCGTCCTGCTCGCGCTCGTGCTCATCGGCATCAAGATCGGTGCGGGAGTCACGTACTTCGTGTGGGCCTACGCGGCGCAGTACGCGTTCAGCTGCGCGTACTTCGCGATCGTGCTCTGGTGGCAGAAGATCGCCGTCGTCGGCTGGAAGCTCGAACCGCAACTGGTCCGGGAATGGTTCTTCCAGGGCCTTCCTTTCGCGCTCACCTTCGTGCTCACCATCCTGTACTTCAAGATCGACCAGCCGCTGGTCTACGCAATCCGCCCGCACGCCGAGGCCGGATGGTATGCCGCCGCATACAAACCGTTCGAAGCGCTCCTCTTCATACCGATGACGCTTCTGTCGGTCGTGTTCCCGGTTCTATCCGTCTACTTCCGTGAACGGCCGCAGGAGCTGACCGACGCCGTGAGCCGGTTCTTCAAAGCTCTGCTCGTCATCGGCTGGCCGATCGCTGTCGGTCTGTTCGTTCTCGCTCATCCGCTCACCTCGATGTTCCTGTATTCGCAGTCAGAGCCGGCGCTGCGGATTCTCTCGCTGGCGCTGGCCATCGGCTTCGTCAACAACGCCTTCATCGGCGCGCTGAGCGCATCCGACCGCCAGCTGTCCTTCACCTGGGCCGCGGGCTGGAGCCTGGTCGCCAACCTGGCACTCAACCTCATCCTCATCCCGTTCTTCGGGTACCTCGGCGCCAGCTGGGCCACCGTCCTGACCGAGGTCGTGCTGGGAGTTGCCGGGTGGGTACTGACGAGGCGCCACATCGGCCAGGTCCCGGTTCTTCAACTGACCTGGCGGCCGATCCTTGCCGGCCTCGTCATGGGCGCGGTTCTGTTTCCGCTCCGAAACCTCGAGGGCGTCCAGGTCGTCATCCCGATCGTGGTTGGCGCCGCCGTGTATGCCGGCGCGGCGCTGCTGCTGCGCGCGGTCACCTCAGACGAGATCGCCTTCGCCCGGAGGGCCTTAGCGCTGGCCAGGTGACCCCTAAGCCGGTTTTACTCAAGCCGCGCGGCGCGGTAGAGCCCGTGCCGTGGCAGGAAATCGCCGTCGATGCCCCCGAGCTCCGACCGCAAACCCCTGTCGACGAAGTCCAGTTCGTGGCCCTCGACGTCGAGACAACAGGCAACGCGCCGTTCCTCGTCCTGGAGATCGGTGCCGAGAGGTTCAAGCTCGACGGCCCGCTTTCGTTCTTCGACACGCTGGTCGACTGCCGAGCCCCCATCAACCCATACGCGCGCCGGCGTCACCACATCGAGCGATCGATGCTGATCGGCGCACCCGAGTTCAAGGACGCGCGCAGGGCATTCCTGCGCTTCGCGCATGGCGCGGTGCTGGTCGAGCACAGCCACGACGCATTCGACACGTGGCTCGTCGGGCGTGGCCTGGAGAGCCCGCTAGAGCACCCGATCATCGACACGTCCTCGCTGGCGAGACTTGTCCTGGACCTGCCGAAGGGGCAGACGCCCGGGCTCGCCACGCTCGTCGAGGTACTGGGCCTCGACGTCACGCCGGCGCACGCCGCGCTCGACGACGCGCGCGCGACCGCGATGGTTTTTCGAGCGCTCATCGCCCGCGCCCGGGAATCGCTGGGCTGGAACACATTGGGCGACGTGCTGGCGGCAATCCCTCCGCGGCCCGTCGTCGACCGGACGCCGCCTAGTCGAAGAGCGTCATCTGCAGGTCCGGCTCAGGGTGCTCGAGGCCAGACAGCCCAACCCCGATCAGGCGCACCGGCCGCGACTCGACATGCGACTTCTCCAGCGCCGAGCGCGCGGCGCGGAAGATCGTCTCGACGTCGTCGGTCGGGCTCGTCCGGCTCACCTGGCGGCTCACCAGCCTGAAGTCCGGGAGCTTGAGCTTCACGTAAATCGTGCGCGCGCGCACGCCTTCAGCGACCAGGCGCTCGACCACGCGATCGGTCAGCTCGCGCAGCGCCGCTTCGAGCTGGCCGCTGTCGCTGACGTCGTTCTCGAATGTCGTCTCGGCGGAGATGGTCTTCGCGGGTTTGCTGCCATCGACCGGCGCTCGGTCACGTCCCTGGGCCATCCGCTGGAGCACGGCTCCGCCGACGCCCAGCGCCTGCACCAGCCGCTGCGTCTCGTACGCCGCGAGCTCGCCGACCGTGCGCACACCCATCGCCTGCAGCCGCTCTTCCGTCTTGGGGCCGATGCCCGGTATGGCTCCTATCGGGAGGGGGGCGAGAAAGTCGGCCTCGGTCCCGGGAGTGACCAGCACGAGTCCGTCCGGTTTCCTGGTGCCGCTGGCGACTTTCGCGACCAGCTTGGAGGTGGCCGCGCCGACCGACGCGGTGAGCCCGACCTCGGTGTGGATCTGAAACTTGATCCGGCGCGCGACCTCCTCCGCGTTCGAAGTGCCGTGGCGCGTCCGGGCGGTGACGTCCAGGTAAGCCTCGTCGAGGCTGACGCCCTCGACCAGCTCGGGCGAGGTGAAGCGCCTGAAGATCTGGTGGATGAGCCGGCTGGCCTCGCGGTAGCGCGCGCCATCGGGGCTGACGACGACCAGCTGGGGGCAGAGCTGAAGCGCTTCATGGAGAGGCATCGCCGAGCGCACCCCAAACCCGCGTGCTTCGTACGACGCGCCCATCACGACCGCCCGGCGCGACCGCCCGGCCACTGCCACCGGCACCCCACGCAGCTTGGGATCGTCCCGCTGGTGTACCGAGGTGTAGAAGGCGTCGATATCGACGTGGAGGATGGTGCGTGGCCAGTTGTCCGGTCGAGGCATGCTGTGGCGGCCAGTCTGCCACAACAACTTGTGGCCTACTTCCCATTGATGCCCCGATTGTCGCTGTCTAGGGGCTCGGGGTCGAGTTCAGCGCCGCGGCGACATTGGAGAAAACGTTGGCGATCTGCCCGCCCATGGTGCCAAGGATGACGAGCACGACCACGACGACCAGAATGAGGACGATCGCGAACGCACCGACCGTGACACCGATGGCGAGCGCCACGCCGCCTCCGGAGCGCGCAGGGGCGGATGCGGCGGGCACCCAGGACTGGCCGTTCCAGCGCCAGAGCCGGTCCTGCGAATAGGCGGGTCGCCAGCTCGCGCCATCCCACCACCAGAAACCGTCGGGCGAAAAACGGCCGGGCTGCCCGGTCTGGGCGGCGGGCATGGCCTGTTGAGCGGGCGCCGGGGGTACACCAGGAGGAGTTTCGGGGGGTGGAGGCTGCTCCATGGGCGAAAGCCTATCCGAGTACCGCAAGTAGAATCCCGGTGCAGTGAAAGGGGTCATCCTCGCCGGCGGTACCGGCAGCCGGCTTCACCCGCTGACGCAGATCACGAACAAGCATCTGCTCCCTATCTACGACCGCCCGATGATCAGTTACGGGATCGAGGCGCTGGTCAAGGCCGGCGTGACCGAGATCATGCTGGTCACCGGTGGCACGCATGCGGGGGAGTTCCTGCGCCTGCTGGGCAATGGCGACGAGTTCGGGATCGCGCGGCTGTTCTACGCCTACCAGGCCAAGCCGGGAGGCATCGCCGAAGCCCTCGCCCTCGCCGAGCGCTTTGCCGGTGGCGGGCGCACGGTGGTACTGCTGGCGGACAACGTCTTCGGGCGATCGCTGAAAGGCTGCGTCAATGCTTTCGAGAAACAGAAGGCCGGCGCTCGCGTCGTGCTGTCTCGGGTGACGGATCGAGCGCACCTGCGGCACCTGGGCGTGGCTCAGCTCAACGGCACGCGCCGCCTCGAACGCATCGTCGAAAAGCCGAGCGATCCCCCCAGCGAGCTCGCCGTCACCGGAGCGTACTTTTACGACGAGACGGTCTGGGACGTGCTGCCCAGCCTCGAGCCGTCGGGCCGCGGCGAGCTCGAGATCACGGACGTCAACAACTGGTTCGTCGAGCGAGATCTCATGGAGTACGACGTCCTGGAAGGATTCTGGGGCGACGCCGGCGAGTCGATCGACGCGTACTACGCGGTCAACGACCACGTGCGCAAGAACGGAGCGAACCACGAACCATGAAGCCGGCTTCCGTCCGCCCGATCGAAGGTGTCGTGATCAAGGAGCTCGTCACACACGTTGACGAGCGCGGTTTCTTTCGCGAGGTGATCCGCGAGACCGACGATTTCTTCGAGCATTTCGGCCAGTGGAGCCACTCCCTGATGCATCCCGGCGCGGCCAAGGCCTGGCACATTCACCAAAGGCAGACCGACTGGTGGTACGTCGTTGGGGCGCTGAAGGTGGCTCTGTACGACACACGCGAAGGTTCGCCGACAAAGGGCAGTCTCATGCAATTTCTGATGGGTGATGCGCATGCCACGTGCGTGAAGATCCCGCCGGGCGTTGCCCACGGGTGCCGGGCGCTCGAGCGCAGTCATCTCCTCTACATCAGTTCGAATGTCTATGCGCCCGATGACGAGGGCCGGATCCCGCACGATGACCCGTCCATCGGGTACGACTGGACGGCCGGCCCTGAGATCACATAGCGGCTGCATGGCATGAGGTCGTTCAAGCGCCTCCTGGTTGCGGGGGGCGCGGGCTTCATCGGCTCGAACTTCGTCCGGCTCCTGCGGAGCACGCGGCCTGAGATAGAGATCACAGTCCTCGACAAGCTCACTTACGCCGGCAACCCGGCGAACCTTGCCGAGTTCGAAGGCACAGGCGGTTACAGGTTCGTTCACGGAGACATCTGTGACGGCAAGCTCGTCGATTCGCTTGCGGCCGGCGTGGACGCCATCGTGAACTTCGCGGCCGAAACGCACGTAGATCGTTCGCTCCTGGAACCGCTCGCGTTCATCGACACCGACGTGCGCGGAACCGCCGTCCTTTGCGAGGCGGCACGGAAACACTCGCATCGCGTCTTTCTTCTCATCAGCACCGACGAGGTCTACGGCGAGGTGCGCGAGGGCCGCTCGCGTGAGGGCGACGCGCTCAAGCCGCGCAGCCCGTACTCGGCAAGCAAGGCCGGCGGCGAGCACATCGCGCACGCTTACGCCGAGAGCTTCGGGCTGCCCCTGTTGGTGACGCGGGGCTCGAACACATTCGGGCCGTACCAGTACCCGGAAAAGCTCGTGCCGGTATTGATCACGAACGCCATCGACAACCTTCCGCTGCCTCTGTACAACGATGGCTCGGCGGTGCGCGATTACGTCCACGTCGAGGATCACTGCCGGGCGATCGATCTCGTCCTGCACGACGCGCCGCTGGCGGACCCCGTCTACAACATCGGGACCGGCGTCGAAACCGATGGCAACCACGTCGCCAATGCGGTGCTGGAGATCATGGGCAAGCCCAAGAGCCTCATCCAGTACGTCGCCGACCGTCCCGGCCATGACTACCGCTATGCGCTCGATGTGACGCGGATCACCGACCTGGGTTGGGAGCCGCGGGTCACCTTCGAGGAGGGATTGGAGCGGACTGTGCGCTGGTACGTCGACCACCCGGATTGGTGGCGCCCGTTGAGGTCGGGCGAGTACTGGGACTACTACAAGCGCAACTACCGGCCGCTCACGACGCCTTCTTCCTGAAGCGGGCAGCGATCCCGACCCAGTACCAGCGCAAGTAGCGCGGCAGCCAGGTCCACAGCCGGAAGCGGCTCTCGCCCGCGGTGCGATCGCGCCAGGTCGTCGGCACCTCGGCGATCCGCATTCCGAGCGCATAAGCCTTGACCGTGAGCTCCAGCCCGAGCTCGAACCCGCCGTTGGATTCGATCGTCACGCGCTGCAGCAGGCGCTTCGAGTACAGCCGGTAATTGCTGGTGGCGTCATGGATGGGCAATCCGCCCAACCAGTGCAGCGAGAGGCCGGCCATGCGGGACATCGTTCGTTTAAGCAGCGGACCACCGATTTGGTGGCCGCCGCGCATGTAGCGCGACCCGGCGACCACGTCCGCGCCGCCGCTTGACAGCGCAAACATCGCGTCGATGTCGCCGGGATCATCGGACCCGTCGCCCATGGTCACCAGCACGTGCGGCGCACTTGCGGCCGCCAGACCCGACTTCAGGGCGTTGAGCACTCCCCGACCGATGTCGTTGCGGTGGAGAGTGAGCTCGGGCAGCTCGGCCTGCAGCCGTTTCACCACGGGCACGGTGGTGTCGCCATCGAAGTCGTGCACGACCAGGACCTCCAGCGGGCGCGTGCGCGTGCGCTCGACGATCCCGCGAAGCGTCGGCACCACGTTCTCGCCCTCGTTGTAGACAGGTACGACAACGCTGAGCGCCGGTGCCTCGTGTTCGATCAGATGCGTCCCGCCTCGATCTCTTCGCGTATCCACGGAACGACCTCGTCGAGCATCGCGTCAAGCGTGGTGGTCGCCTCGAAGCCAAGTACCTCGCGCGCCTTGCGCACATCGGGCACGCGCCGCTGAACGTCGTGCTCGTAAGGCGGATCGGAAACCAGGTGCAGCGGCCGGCTGGTTCCGTAGACCTTCCGCCAGATCGTCTCCGCCAGCTCGCGTACCGTCGTCGATGCCGCGGTCGAGAGGTTGAAGTCTTCGTTGACCGCGCGCGGCGACTCCATGGCCAGCCGGATGCCCCGCGCGAGGTCGCCGCCGTAGGTGTAGTGACGCACCTGACTGCCGTCGCCAAGAATGTGGAGTGGATCCTGGCCCTTGATGACCTTCTGGCAGAGGTCGGGGACGACGTGGCTCATGGCGAGCTTGACGTTGCCACTCATGATGTCGTGGTCGCGGAGCGCGCGCCGCTCCCCGATGCCAACGCAGTTGAACGGCCTGACGATCGTGTAGGGAAGGCTGTACTGCTCGTGCGCGCCATGCGCGAAATACTCCACGGCCAGCTTCTGAAAACCGTACGTCGATCGGGGTGGTGGGCTCGTTCGCTCCGCGCCCTCAGGAGTGGGGAAGACCTCGGCCGACTCGAAGACCATGCTGCTGGAGATCACGGTGATCCTCTCGAGCCGGCCGCTCCGGCGAGCCGCGATTGCCGCATCGAACGTGGCGGCGCAGATGCGCTCGTTCTCGGCCAGCAGGTCATAAGCGAACTCGTGGAAGTACGAGATACCGCCGATCATCGCGGCGCCGGCGACGACCTGGTCGCAGTCGAGGGCGAGCTCGGTGAGCAGCTTGGCGTCCTTGGCATCGCCCTCCACGAGCCGGTAGCGAGGGTCGTCGTCGTGGCCGCGCCGCACCGGACCGTACTTGCTGAAGTTGTCGACGCCGACCACCTCGTGGCCGGCCTGCAGCAGCTCGGCGACGAGATATCCGCAGATGAACCCGGCGCTGCCGGTGACTAATACCTTCAGAGTCGTATCGGGCCGGTGATGCCCCAGACGTCGACAACCTGGCGCCCTTTGAGGTCGAGCTTCTTGTACGCGCGGTGTGGGGCGGCGATGACGAGCAGGTCCGCTTCCTGCAAGACTCGGTCCAGCGGCAGGAACGACTCGTCATGGATGTATGGGTCGGTGCAGATCACACGGGCGCCCTTGAAGGCGGCGAGCTTGCGCAGCTTGTAGCTCAGCGACGCGCGCGGGTCGTCCGACTCGCCCTTGAACGCCATGCCGAGAATTCCAAGGGTCCTGCCGGCGAGCGGCTGCCGGGAATCGAGGCTGTCGACGATGTAGTTGGGCAAGCCTTCGTTGATCTGCATCGCGGCCTGGCCCATGGGGAAGCGGTCCGGTGTGAAAGCCGAGAGCTGCATGGTGTCCTTGAGCAAGCACGGACCGGCGGCGAAGCCCGGCCCGGGGAGGTCGGCCGCGCGCGGGTAGTCTTGGCGCACCGCGTTCAGCACGCGGTCGTAGTCGACGCCGGAGCGATGGGCGATCTGGAAGAACTGGTTGGCGATCGCGAACTTCATGTAGCGCCAGGTGTTGGTGAGCAGCTTCGCGAGCTCGGCCTCGAGCGGCGTGGTGCGAACGATCTGCACGCCCATCGGCGCGAACAGGCCGCGCGCCTTCTCGAATGCGTCGTCTGACGAGACGCCGATCAGCTGCGGCAGGCTTCGGATCTCCTCGAGGGCGTGGCCCTCCGCGATGCGCTCCGGGCAGAACGCGACGTCGGCGTCGATGCCTTCCGCTCGGATCCGTCTCTCGACCGCTTGCGTCGTGCCTGGGAAGACCGTCGAGCGCAGCACGACCAGACAGCCGTCGTGAAGGTGCGGCATGAGCTCGTCGAGCACCCGATCGAACACCTGAACGGAGGGATTCATGAACTCGTCGATCGGAGTGCCAATCACAAGGACGACGGTGTCGGTGCGAGCCAGCATGCTGGGATCGGACGCGAGCACGAGGCGGCCGGTCGGGAGGATCTTGCGCAGCAGCTCTTCGGCGCCGTTCTCCAGAAACGGCACAGTGCCCGATCGCACCTGCTCGATCTTCGCGTGATCGATGTCGTCGATTCCGACTTTGTAGCCGCAATCGGCAAACGAAAGTGCGAGCGGGAGGCCGACGTGCCCACAGCCGCCGACGACGACAACGTCCAAGCGTTCCATGGCCGCCAAATTATGATGACTTTTGCTCGTGACTCCATCGCTCCGGGTCGCACCGTCGGTGCTGCTCGACATGCGCCCACTGCAAGGGCCGAGCGCCAAGCGTGGAGTCGGCTCCTATGCCAGCGGCATCCTTCACGGCCTGATCGCAGAAGGCTTCGATCCCAATCTGACTCTTCTGCTCGACTCCGACCTGCCTGTGCCGCCCCTGCCGGTCGGCGAGTACAGGCTGGCCTCGTCCCGGCGCCGCTATCGGGGCCACCTGGCAGCCTACGAAGAGGCTGCCGTCCTGGGCCCCGACCTCGCACGGATCGCTCCCGATCTCTATCACGCCATCGACCTCAAGCTGCCGGCACAGTCGCCGGTGCCCTTGGTCGTCACGCTGCACGACCTCATCCCCTGGGCCTGGGGCGGGCCGACGATGCGTGGCGAGCGGTTCCGTTTTTGGCTCGGGCGGCGGTTGCTCAGGCGCGCGGACCTCGTCCTGGCGGTGTCCCAGGCGACCGCGGATGATGCCGTCCGCCTCGGTAGGGTCGACCCCACCCGAATTCAGATCGTGCCCGAGGCGGCCGGCGATGAGTTCAAACCAAGGCCCGGAGCCCCGGATAGGGTCCGGCGTCGCTGGGGGCTGAAGCGAGGGTACCTGCTGTTCGTCGGCGCCCTCGACGCAAGGAAAGACCCGGCCGCGCTGCTACGCGCATGGGGTGCCGCAACCAAGACGCATCCCGAGCTCGAGCTCGTGATCGTCGGCGATCCCGGTCGTCAGGCTCCACGAACGATGCTCGGAGCCCACATGCTCGGCCAGGTCGACGACGCCGAGCTGGCCGACCTCTACGCCGCCGCCGGCTGCCTCCTGTTTCCCAGCCGCTACGAGGGTTTCGGTCTTCCATGCCTGGAGGCGATGGCCTGCGGCTGCCCCGTCGCCGCGTTTCGGAACTCGAGCGTGCCCGAGGTCGTAGGCGATGCGGCTGAATTGGTGCCAGACGGCGATGCCGAAGCGCTCGGCCGCGCGGCACTTGCGCTGTCCCAAAACCCCGACCATGCGCGGCGGTCGGGGTTCGAACGGGCGAAAGCGTTCGGCTGGCGAAAGGCCGCCCGCCAAACCATTGCCGCCTATGTGGCTGTCTTCGCCAAGCGCCGCCTGCTGAGATAATCGGCCGGCTGTGTCCAGGGTCGCGGTCATCGGCGCGGGCTACGTCGGCTTGACCACGGCTGCATGCCTGGCCGATCTCGGGAACGACGTGATCGTCGTCGACATCAACCGCGAAAAGATCAACCAGCTGCTCCACAACCATGTGCCGTTCTTCGAGCCGGGCTTGAGCGAGCTGGTCGAGCGGAACACGAAAGCCGGCCGGCTGAACTTCACGACCTCTTACGACGAGGCGGTGCCGCGTGCCGAGTACGCGATCATCGCCGTGAGCACTCCGGAAGGCGAGGGCGGCGAGGCGGACCTCTCGTTCGTCGAGGCGGCGGCGCGCTCGATCGCGGATGCGATGGACGGGCCGTTGGTGGTCGTGAACAAATCGACCGTCCCGCCACTCACCGGCGACATGGTGTCCAAAGTCCTGCGCAGCCGGAACCAGAAGCACTCGGCGGAGGTCGTGTCCAACCCCGAGTTCCTACGCGAAGGCTCGGCCATCCAGGACTTCATGCACCCGGACCGCGTGGTGATCGGGAGTCACGACCGCGCCGCCGCCGATAAGGTGGCCAAGCTCTACGAGCCGCTGGACGCTCCGATTCTCATCACTCCGAACATCTACACCGCGGAGATGGTCAAGTACGCGTCGAACGCGTTCCTCGCCGCGCGCATCTCGTTCATCAACGAGATCGCCCGCATCAGCGAGCGCGTCGGGGCCGACGCAAAGCTCGTCGCGGAAGGTATGGGGATGGACAAGCGCATCGGGCCGAGCTACCTCGACGTTGGTCTGGGCTACGGGGGTAGTTGCTTGATAGGCGAAGAGACAGTGCTGGTGCGGCGCGGGGATCGCGTGACTCTGACCGCGCTGGCAGATGTGTTTACAGAGTTCAGCTCTAGCGAAGAGACCGAGGTCCTCGCATGGCAGCCGGAGACTGGCTCGGCTGGTTTCGCGCGAGTGTCCGCGGCGACGATGCGGCCATTCGCAGGCGAGATATTCGAGGTCCGGACCAAGATGGGGCGACGGGTGCTCTGCACGCCGGACCACCCGTTCGTGACACGAGATGGCGTCAAGCTGGCGTCGGAGCTCGGACATGAGGACTGGCTCCCGATTGCGATTTCAAGCCAATCAGTCGCAGAGGTGGCTGGATCGCACGAATTGGTGCGATCGAGCACACACATGACTGGCGGCGTGGCCAGTCAGGTCGCGGTGCGCACAGAGTTGAGTTCACCGTTATGGCGAGGAGTTGGCATGCATGTGGCCGCGGAGCAGATGCCACTGCCCGATCTGACGTGGACGCAGCCGATTGAGCACAAGCGGGCTCTGCTGGCGGGGTACTGGCTCGGCGACGGCAGCTGGAGCTACATCTGTGGCGGACCAAGCGTGATTCTCGAGTGCGGCACCACGAGCCGGGACCTGGCCGACGGCCTTTTGCGCTTGCTCGCGGACCTCGGTGTTGTCGGCTCGATGCGCGTCGGCCGCACGGCCAAATCGACCCGCGACACCTACTGGATCAGGGTCTCAGGCGCGGACCAGGTGGAGGGTCTGCTGGACCTCGTCCCCGAGCTCGAGCGCCAGGCCATCGTCGATTCCTTGTACCGCCAGAAGAAGCGCATCGCGCCCACGGGGTATAGGCGGGAAGGACCAAACACAGCTTGGGTTCGTGTGGTTGGTATCGAGCGCCGCCCGTTCTCAGGAGCGGTCTACTCCCTGGAGGTCCCAGGCGTCCATACGTTCGTCACGACCGGCGGCCTGGTCACGCACAACTGCTTTCCCAAAGATGTGAAGGCGCTGTCGGCACTGGCCGAGCGCTTCGACTATCACCCCGAGCTGCTCCACGCCGTCATGGACATCAACCGCGACCAGCGGATGCTCGTCATCGACAAGCTCAGGGAATGCCTGGAGGGCCTCAACGACCGCATCGTCGGGCTGCTCGGCCTCGCCTTCAAACCCAACACCGACGACCTCCGCGAAGCTCCGAGCATCGACATCGCTAGGGTTCTCCTCGCGGCCGGCGCGCACGTTCGCGCCTACGACCCCGCGGCCATGGATGGCGCGCGAGTCAAGCTGCCGGAGGTCGAATACACGCGCGATTCGTATGACCTCGCCGACGGCGCCGACGCGCTCGTCGTCGTAACCGAGTGGAATGAGTTCAGAAGGCTCGACCTCGGCCGCGTCAAGGCCTCGATGCGCCGGCCGGTGATCGTGGACGGGCGCAACATCTACGACCCGCAGGTCATGCGCGGCCTCGGTTTCACCTATCGGGGTATCGGCCGCGACTAAGGAACGAGCGGTCGTCTCAGGCGGCGCCGGCTTCATCGGCTCGCACCTGTGCGAGGCCTTGCTGGCGCGCGGCATGCGCGTCCTCGCGCTCGACAACTTCATCACCGGCTCGCGCGACAACGTGAGCACGCTCAAAGAGAATCCCGATTTCGAGTTCCGCCAGGCGAACGTCAACGAGTTCATCGACGTCGATGGCGATGTGCGCTACGTCCTCCACTTCGCATCGCCCGCTTCGCCTCCGCAGTACGACGCCAACCCCATCCACACACTGAAGGTTGGCACGCTGGGCACGATGAACATGCTCGGTCTGGCGCACGCCAAGCACGCCACCTTCCTGCTCGCGTCTACGTCCGAGGTGTATGGCGATCCTCTCGTGCATCCGCAACCCGAGACGTACTGGGGCAACGTCAACCCGATCGGTCCTCGTGGCTGCTACGACGAGGCGAAGCGATGCGCGGAGGCGTTCGCGATGGCTTATCACCGCGCCCACGGCGTCGACACGCGGATCATCCGCATCTTCAACACCCACGGTCCGCGCATGCAGGTGTCGGATGGGCGGGCGGTCCCCAATTTCATGGCCCAGGCGATACGTGGCGAGCCGCTCACGGTCTACGGCGACGGTTCGCAGACGCGCAGCCTCTGCTACGTGTCGGACCTTGTGCGCGGCGTGCTCGCTACGCTCGAGAAGGGCGACGAGATGCCGGTCAACCTCGGCAACCCCGAGGAGGTCACCGTCCTGGAGCTCGCCCAGCTGATCGTCCGGCTGGCCGGGTCGCAGAGCCAGATCGAGTTTCGCTCCCTGCCGGTAGACGATCCGAAGCAGCGCCGGCCCGACATCGCCCACGCCCGCAAGCTCCTGGGCTGGCAGCCCGAAGTCCCGCTCGAGGACGGGCTGGCCCGAACCCTGGAATACTTCCGCCACGTGGTATGAGCACGATCTCCGACGAGACCCTGCGGAAGCTGATCCGCGACGTTCCTGATTTCCCGCAGCCGGGGATCGTCTTCAAGGACATCACGCCGCTCCTGGCCGACAAGGTCATATTCAAGGGCGTTGTCGAGCAGGTCTGCAGCCACTGGACAGAGCGGCCGCCGGATGTGGTGACGGCGATCGAGGCCCGAGGCTTCATCCCAGGCGGAGCGGTCGCACTTGGGCTGGGCGCCGGCTTCGTGCCCATCCGCAAGCCAGGCAAGCTGCCCTGGAAGACGGTCAGCCAGGACTACCAGCTCGAGTACGGAACCGACCAGCTCCAGATCCACGAGGACGCCGTGCAGCCCGGTCAAACGGTGCTGATCGTCGATGATGTGCTCGCGACGGGCGGCACCGCGGCCGCCGCCGCCAAGCTCATCCGCAAGCTCGGCGGCATCGTGCTCGGCGTTCATGTGCTCATCGAGCTGAGCTTCCTCGGCGGGCGCGGGCGGCTGCAGGGGATCGAGGTAGTGAGTGAGCTCGTTTACTGAGGAGAAGAGGTGCCTTTGAAAGCCAGCGCGAGAGGCTACGACGTCAAGGATCCAAAGCTAGCCGCTGAGGGTCAGGACCTGATCGACTGGGCGGCGAGAGAAATGCCAGTCCTCACTCTCATCCGGCTGCGCTTCCTCAAGGAACAGCCGCTGAAGGGCCTGAAGATCGGCGCCTGCCTGCACGTGACCAGTGAGACGGCCAACCTGATGCTGACCCTGAAGGGCGGAGGCGCGGACGTCGCTCTGTGTGCCTCGAACCCGCTGTCAACGAATGACGCGGTCGCGGCCGCGCTGGCCACGCAGCACAACATCAAGACCTACGCGATCAGGGGCGAGGACAACGACACCTATTACGAGCACATCGAGGCCGCTCTCGACCACAGGCCGGCGGTCACGATGGACGACGGCGCTGACCTGGTCTCGGTCCTTCACAAGTCGCGCCAGCAGCAGCTCCCCGAGGTCATCGGCGGCACCGAAGAAACGACCACCGGTGTGATCCGGCTCAAGGCCATGGCCGATCGCGGCGTGCTGCGCTACCCGATCATCGCCGTCAACGAAGCCGACACGAAGCACATGTTCGACAACCGGTATGGGACCGGACAGTCGACCATCGACGGCATCATCCGCTCGACGAACGTCCTCCTCGCCGGCAAGACTTTCGTCATCGCGGGCTATGGATGGGTCGGGCGCGGTCTGGCGTCGAGGGCCAAGGGCCATGGCGCGGACGTAGTGGTTACGGAAGTGGATTCAGTGAAGGCTCTCGAGGCGGCCATGGACGGTTTTCGGGTCATGAAGATGGACGACGCCGCAAAGGTCGGCGACATCTTCGTCACCGTCACCGGCGACGTCAACGTCCTCGATCGCAAGCACTTCGAGGCCATGAAGGACGGCGCCATCCTGGCCAATTCCGGACACTTCAACTCCGAGATCAACCTCAAGGCGCTGGATGCGCTGGCGAGCGGCGTGCGCCAGGTGCGGCCGTCGGTCCAGGAGTACAAGCTCCGCGACGGGCGCCGGCTGCACCTCCTCGGTGAGGGCCGGCTGATCAACCTCGCTGCCGCGGAGGGGCATCCCGCCGCGGTCATGGACATGAGCTTCGCCAACCAGGCGCTCTGCGCCGAGTACGTCGCCGCCAATGCCACCAAGCTCGAGCGGCGGGTTTACGACGTGCCTGACGACATCGACAAGGAGGTGGCGCGCCTCAAGCTCAAGGCGATGGGGATCGCGATCGACACCCTGTCCGAAGAGCAGGAGCGCTACCTGTCGTCCTGGGAAGAGGGCACGTGACGGCGACGGCGTCCACGCCCTTCTCCCCGACCCTCCCCCCGGAGGGGGGAGGGAGCTAACCATCTTCGGGCCCGCTCGGCGCACGTGGGTGCTGGGCGGGGGCGGCGCTCGCGGCGCCGCCCAGGTTGGGGTGCTGCAAGCGCTCTTCGAAGCGGGATTGGAACCTCCGGTGGCGCTCGTCGGCGTCAGCGTCGGCGCCCTGAATGGAAGCTGCATTGCGGCTTATCCGTCACAGGCCGGGGTGATGATGCTGCGCGAGCTGTGGATGTCGCGCCAGGCCCTGGAGGTGTTCCATGCCCACCCCCTCGGCGTCATCCTGTCCGGCTTGCGTCGCGGACAGATGAGCGCCCTGCCCCAGGACAACGTTCGGCGCCTGGTCGAGCGCGCTCAGGCTTTGACCGGCATCACGACGTTCGAGCAGATGCGGCTCCCGCTGGCGATCGTCGCCACCGACCTCAACGCCGGCAAGCCGGCCGTGTTCCGCGCCGGCCTCCTGACCCCTGCACTGCTCGCCTCGACCGCGATCCCGGGCGTGTTTCCTTCGGTCCGGATCGATGGGCGCGAGCATATGGACGGCGGGATCGTCGACAACACGCCGCTCGACATCGCGATCAACGACGGCGCCAAGGAGATCCTGGCGATCAGCTTGATGGCTGGCGGCGAGAACGAGCAGGCGCCCGTCACGTGGCCCGAGCTGATCGCCCGCACGCTGCAGCTGTCACTGCACCACCAGATGCTCAGCGACTATGAGCGGCTCCGCGAACGGGCCCGGATCACGGTCCTATGCCCGATCACGGCACCGACGGCCACCTGGGAGATGAAGCGCGATCACATCGACTCGGTGGTGGAATCGTCCCGAGTGGCTACAGCCGCCATGCTGGCCCAGAAGGGCTCGAGGTTCATGCGCCATTCGGGCATCCAGTACCTGGAGCTGCGCGGGTAATAGAATTCCCGTCGTCCCAGAGGTATGAACCTGGCGCTTGGGGACGGGCCCACACGGCGGCTCGGCCTTGCCGGCGCGGGAGATTCAAAGGAGGACCCGTTCATGGCTAGTGTCTTCACGTCCGAGTCGGTCACCGAAGGCCACCCGGACAAGGTTGCCGACCAGATCTCCGACGCCATCCTCGATGCGATCCTGGCCAAGGACCCGCTCGCTAGGGTCGCCTGCGAGACTGCCATCACCACCGGCCTCGTGATCGTGCTCGGTGAGATCACCACCGACTGCTATGTCGACATCCCTCGCATCATCCGGCAGACCGTGCGAGAGGTCGGTTACACGCGCGCGAAATATGGATTCGACGCTGAGACGTGCGGAGTGATAACCACCATCGACGAGCAGTCGCCTGACATCGCGCAGGGAGTCGACATCGGGGGCGCGGGCGACTCCGGGATGGTGTTCGGCTTCGCTTGCGACGAGACGCCTGAGCTCATGCCGTTGCCGATCATTTACGCGCACAAGCTGGCGCGGCGACTCGCAGAGGTGCGCCGGACCAAGGCTCTCAACTACCTCCGGCCCGACGGCAAGGTCCAGGTGACGATCCGATACGGAGACGGTGAACCGCCGGTCGTGGACACTGTCGTCCTCTCCACCCAGCACCACGAAGAGGTCACCACGGAGCAGCTGCGCTCGGACATTGGTGAGCAAGTCATCGATGCCGTCATTCCGCCCGAGCTCAAGGACGGCCGTATCCGCACCTTCATCAATCCCACCGGCCGTTTCGTGGTTGGTGGACCGGTGGCCGATGCCGGACTGACCGGACGCAAGATCATGGTTGACACGTATGGCGGGTATGCGCGCCACGGCGGCGGCTGTTTCTCGGGCAAGGACCCCACGAAGGTCGACCGCGCGGGCGCATACGGCGCACGGCACGTGGCCAAGAACATCGTTGCCGCAGGTCTCGCGCGGCGCTGCGAGGTCCAGATCTCGTATGCGATCGGGGTCGTGAAACCGGTGGCAGTCAGGATCGACACGTTCGGGACCGGCAAGGTGCCCGAGGCCACGCTCACGACAGCCGTCAACAAGCTGTTCGACCTGAGCCCGCTGGGGATCATCAAGGAGCTCAACCTCAGGCGGCCGCTGTTCCGCCAAACGGCCGTTTATGGCCACTTCGGGCGCACGGACATCGACGCGCCATGGGAGTCGGTCGAGCGCGCGAAGGAGCTGGCGGAAGAGGTCGGTTGAGCCGCACTTTCGTTGTGATCCCCGCCGGAGGGGCGGGGACCCGCCTCTGGCCGCGGTCACGGCGTTCGACGCCCAAGCACGTGCTGGCGCTCGGCGGGCACGGCCGCCCGCTGCTGCGCGAGACCTACGAGCGGGCCCGCTCTGTCGGCGAAGAAGTCTTCGTCCTGACCGAGATGCGCCAGCGAGAGATCATCGAGGCGGTCCTGCCCGAGATCGATGCCCAGCACTTGATCCTCGAACCGTCGGCGCGCGGCACCACCAACGCGTACGGCCTCGCCGCGCTGACACTCATGGCTCGCGACCGAGACGCGGTCATGGTGGCTCTGCCCGC
>Ga0209160_1001432_pt1 | contig 20087 bp, 13 predicted proteins | sample GraSoiAngelo_153_FD_186167 | JGI IMG/M metagenome (GOLD analysis project Ga0209160, IMG submission 186167) | Grasslands soil microbial communities from the Angelo Coastal Reserve, California, USA - 14_1009_12_40cm (SPAdes) (version 2) | ecosystem: Environmental > Terrestrial > Soil > Grasslands ... | reverse complement strand
CACGTGATTGGATGACGACGGACAGCGAAGCTGCTAAGTCGTTGCTACCTAAACAGGCCCGGCAGGAATCGAACCTGCAACCCCCGGTTTTGGAGACCGGTGCTCTACCAATTGAGCTACGGACCTACAGGGTGGCTGACGGGAATCGAACCCGCAACCTCTGGAGCCACAGTCCAGCGCTCTAACCGATTGAGCTACAGCCACCGCGCGCCGAGGGCAATCTAACGGCTCACCCCCCGGGCCAAAAGCGCTCGGCAAGCTTGCCGCTGCGCGGGTCCTCTGGGACCGGCTGGCCATCGAGCGAGGCGATCGGCACGACGCCCCGCACCGCGTTCACCAGGAGCAAGCTCTTTCCGTCGAGCGCGGCGCGCGCGTGGCGCCCTTCTGCACTGCGCGCCAACTCGAGCAGCCGCGCCCGACCGATCCCCGGGAGGATGCCGAGCTCGAGCGCGGGGGTGCGCAGCGCGGTGCCGTCCCACCAGAACAGGCTCCACACGGTCCCTTCGGCCACCCAGCCCTCGTGCGTGAGCAGCAGCGCGTCGTCCGCCTCCGCCACCTCCGCCTCGACGGCGGCATCGACGAACGCGTCGCGATCGGTCGTCTTGTGGGGATACGGCTGATGCGGCTCCGATGCCGTGATCACTCCTGGTGGCTCGAGCGCCGGCAGCTCGCGCACCGTCACCGTCGCGCGGCCGTCGCACACCTCGACCCGCAGTACGGCGTCGCCCGTGGCCGAGAACGGCGTCACCAGCGCGGCGACGTCGCGCGACGGTCGCGGCAGCCCGAGCTCGCTGAGCGAGCGGTCGAGCCGCGCGAGATGGCGCTCGAGGAACGGAATGCCGCCGCCGCGCACCCGCATCGTCTCGATCAGCCCATATCCCGCCCGATCCATCGCCGGCAGTCTATGGGCCCCGGAACGCCCCGGCAAGTTGCCTGCTAACGAGCGGTTTCACATCTTGTGTCCGGCCGCTACTCGAAGGAATCCTATGCGACTCCCGACGGTGCACCTTGACGTCTTCCCTCGACGCCTTTGCGTGACGCTCTTGGGTGTCACGCTGTTCGCCTCTTGCTCGCACGCCCCCCCGCCGGACTTCGCTCCTGATCCAGGCCTGGTCGCGCAGATCCGGGACATCCGCATCGTCACCGCCTACGCGCGCGCCTGCCCCGGCGCCGTCATCCCGACGAGCTACGAGGCGGTGCTGGCGGACGGCTCGCGCGTACCCTTCGCCCGCTCGTACGACAAGAAGCATCCGCCGCGGCTGCACGTGGTGTTCCTCGACCGCGAGAGCCCCGACGCGGTGAGCCAGGAAGACGGCGACTGGGTGACGAACGTGAACCCGCTCACCACCGTGAACAGCGGCTTCCGCCTCACGGCGACGCTGCGCGCCAGGCCGAGCGCCACCAACACGACCGTGATCCCGCCCGACTACAGCTGCATGCGCCACTCGTTCAGCTTCTGGGGTGAGCCCGGAGGTGTGGGACAGCCCGGCGGGAACGGGCCCGACGTGACGGTGCGACTCGCCGTGCTGCGCTCGCCCTTCTACAACAAGCTGTTCGTCGCGGGGATCCAGGTCGGGCTCGCGCCCCCGTTTTACACGCTCGCGGACGCGAGCAGCGTACCGCCGGCCGACTGGCTGGTGATCGAATCGCGGGGCGGACGGGGAGGGTCGGGCGTGGCGGGGACGACGGGCACCGACGGCTCCGCCGGCGCCTCGGGCTGCCCCGCCCAGGCCGGCGCCCCGGGCGGGAACGGAGGCAACGGCGGCGCGGGCGGCGCCGGGGGCCGGGGCGGCCGGGTCAACGTCATCGTGCCGCTCGAAGACCCGTTCCTCGCCGGGATCGTCGACGGCCACAGCACCGGCGGCCCGGGAGGCCCGGGCGGCGCCGGTGGGTCGGGAGGAAAGGGCGGCAAGGGAGGCCAGGGGACCACGGACGCGAGCAACCGCCGCTGTGCCGACGCCGCGGATGGCGCGCCCGGCCAGAACGGCGCGACTGGGGCCGCGGGCGCCCAGGGCGCAGGAGGGTCGCGCTCGCTGGTGGTCACCGCGCCGATGAAGGACGTGTTCGGCGTGGAAGTGCCGCCCGAGCTGGGGACGCTGCTCGAGCGGTTGCAGCGGAAGCCCTGACGATCTAGCGCACCACGAGGTGGGAGTACTGCAGGAAGCCTTCGACGACCAGCTCCAGCTCGTCGCCCGGCATGACGCCGTTCAGGGACGTGCTGTAGCTCATGCGGCCGGCCACCGGAGACGCGACGAGAGTAACGCTCCCCGCCTGCCGCAGGAAATCGGGGGGAATCTCGAAGTCGGCGGCGCCGTTCGTGGTGACCCGACCGAGCCGCAGCCACGCGCCAGCGCGGACGAGGTAGATTCGGACGTCCGACCAGTTGCTGTTGCTGACGTGCAGCGTCGCCGGCAGCGAGCTTTCGGGAGCGGGAGCCTGATCGGCCGCGGCGGCCGGCTTCCGAGCGCACCCGGCGCCGGCGAGGAAAGCTGCGACGGGGGCGACGGGGGCGACGGGGGCGGCGGGGGCAGCGGCCACCCACCAAGCGATCGCCAATAGCCGGGCCAGGGTCCTCCGGGCCTGCGACATAGGGAGCTCTCCCCTAACTTATCGCGCAACGCCAAGTCGCGACAGGGATCGCCATGCCGGCTGGGTACGACATCATCCTCGTGGGGGCCGGTCACAACGGCCTCGTGACCGCGGCCTATCTCGCGCGGGCGGGGATGCGCGTGCTGGTGCTCGAGCGCCGCGACGTCGTGGGCGGTGCCTGCGTCACCGAGGAGCTGTGGCCCGGCTTCAAGGTGTCCACCGCCTCGTACGTGAACAGCCTGCTTCGCCCCGAGATCATCCGCGACCTGGAGCTCGCCCGCCACGGGTTCGAGCTGTTGCCCCGGAGCCCGTCGTCGTTCACGCCGTTCCCGGACGGTCGCTTCCTGCTGATGGGGCCCGACAAGGAACTCACCCGCCGCCAAGTGGCCCAGTTCTCGCGGCACGATGCCGACGCCCTGCCCCGCTACGAGGCGATGCTCGAGCGGGTGGCGGCCTTCGTCGAGCCGACGCTGCTCCAGACGCCGCCCGATCCCTGGTCGTTCCGGCCGCGCGACCTGCTGCGGCTCGCCGGGCTGGGGTGGCGGTTCCTGAAGCTCGGCCGGGACGGCCCGCGGGCGCTCGAGATTCTCACCGGCGCCGCGCGTCCCATCCTCGACCGCTGGTTCGAGTCGGAGCAGCTGAAGATCGCCCTCGCAACCGATGCGATCATCGGCGCCATGGCGTCGGCGTCGGTCCCCGGCACCGCGTACGTGCTGTTCCACCACGTGATGGGCGAGTGCAACGGGGTGCGCGGCATGTGGGGCTACGTGCGGGGAGGGATGGGCGGCATCTCCAACGCGCTCGCGTCGGCCGCGCGCGCCGGCGGAGCCGAAATCCGAGTGAACAGCCCCGTCGCCCGGATTCTCACCCGCGATGGCCGCGTTTCGGGGGTGGCGCTCGAGGACGGCACCGAGCTCAAGGCGCCCCGGGTCGCCTCCAACGCCGACGCGCACGTCACGTTCTTGCAGCTCGTAGAAGAGCGGGAGCTGCCGCCCGACTTCGTGACCGCCGTGCGGGACATCGACTACGCGAGCGCGTCGCTCAAGATCAACGTGGCGCTCTCCGAGCTGCCGGATTTCACCGCCGTGAAGGGCAGCGGCCTGCCACCAGACGCGCACCTGCGCGGCACGATTCACATCGCCCCGACGCTCGACTACATGGAGCAGGCGTACGACGACGCCAAGTACGGCCGGCCCTCGGCGAACCCGATCCTCGAGTGCACCATCCCCTCCGTCCTCGACACGACGGTGGCGCCCTCGGGGAAGCATGTGATGTCGTTTTTCGTGCAGTACGCGCCCTATCATTTGCGTAACGGCGGCTGGGACCAGGAGAAGGACCGGTTCGCCGACCGCTGCTTCGACATCCTCAACGAGTACGCGCCAAACTTCAAGCGCGCGGTGATCGCTCGGCAGGTGCTGTCACCGCTCGACCTGGAGCGCCGCTTCGGGCTCACCGGCGGGAACATCTTTCAGGGGGCGATGACGTTGCCGCAGCTCTTTTTCCTGCGCCCCCTCCCGGGCTACGCCGACTATCGCTCGCCGATCAAGGGACTGTACCTGTGCGGCGCGGCGACCCACCCGGGCGGCGGCGTGATGGGGGCGTGCGGGTACAACGCCGCCAGGGAGATTCTGCGGGACGGGAAGAGATGACCCGACCCCGAGCGGAGGCTGTCACGATTGTCCCGCGCCCTGAGAGGGCGCGCTCGGCTCGGGGGCGCGCCCTTACAGGGCGCACATAGCGCCGAGCCCGGGCTCTCAGCCCGGGAATCACCGACATCAACATCATCCTGAGTTCGACGATGCAACGCAACGCTCGACTGCTCGCTCTGCTCTTCGTTCTGCCCGCCCCCCTCGGCTCGCAGTCCAACGCCGCGCGGATGGCGAACGACGCCTACACGCGATCGCACGATTACGACCTGATCCACCAGCGCATCGAGCTCCGCAACTTCGACTGGGACTCGACGTCGCTCGACGGGCGCGTGACGACGACGCTCGTGGCGCTGCGCCCCGGGCTCGACTCGGTGATCCTCGATGCCGGCAAGCGGCTCGAGGTCCGGCAGGTGGTGGGGGCGAACGTGGTACGCTTCGCCGCGCACGGCGACACGCTCGTCGTCTATCCGGCGCATCCGGTCGCCTTCCACGACACGCTGCGCTTCACGATCGAATACCACGCGCGGCTCGACAACGGCCGCGGCCTCACCTTCATCACGCCGCAAGGGCGGGAGCACCGTCCGCAGCAGATCTGGAGTCAGGGTGAGGACCACGACAACCACTTGTGGTTCCCCACCTACGACTTCCCGAACGACAAGATGTCGTGGGAGCTCGCGGCGACCGTGCCGGCGGAGTACAGCGTCGTGTCGAACGGCCGGCTCGTGACCGACCGCAAGAACCCGGGCGGGACGCACACGGTGACCTGGCGCCAGGACCGGCCCAGCGCCACCTACCTGGTGTCGCTCGTCGTCGCCCCGCTCGTCAAGTTCGCGGACGCCTGGCGCGGCGTGCCGGTGGACTACTTCGTCTACCGCGCCGACTCCGCGCGGGCGCGGCGGCTATTCGGCGTCACGCCCGACATGATCGACGTGTACTCGCGGCTCACGGGCCTGAAATACCCGTGGGACAAGTACGCCCAGACGACGGTGGCGGACTTCTTCGGCGGCATGGAGAACGTGAGCGCCACGACGCTCGTCGACTGGCTGCCCGACGACCGCGCCTACCTCGACCGCCCCTGGTACCAGTGGATCCTCATCCCGCACGAGCTCGCGCATCAGTGGTTCGGTGACTACACCACGACCGAGAACTGGGCGAACATGTGGCTCAACGAGGGCTTCGCCGAGTTCATGCCGGGTCAGTACTGGGGCGCGAAGCTCGGGCGCCACGCCGAAGACGATTACTACCTCGATGAGTATCGCCAGTACCGCCAGATCGATGCACGGCGCCGCATGCCGCTCGCCGCCCTTGGCTCGAACAACATCTATCCTAAGGGCGCGCTGGTCTTGCGGATGCTGCAGCGCTATCTGGGCCCCGAGCGCTTCTGGGTCGCGATCAACGTTTATCTCCGGCGCCACGCATTCGACAACGCCACCACCGACGACCTGCGACAGGCGGTGCTCGCCGCGACGGGAGAGAACCTCGACTGGTTCTGGGACGAGTGGCTGTATCAGGCGGGCCACCCGCAGTTCACCGTCACCGCGGCGTACGACACCGCGACCCGCACGTTAACCCTCACGGTCAAGCAGACGCAGATCGATAGCACCAAGGCCGACAGCACCGGTCTGCGCTACACCACACCGGCCGTGTTCCGCATGCCCGTCACCGTGCGCGTCGCGACGGCGGCGGGTGATCGGGAAGGCAGCGACGTCGTGAAGCGGGTGGATCTGACCGCCCGCGAGCAGACGATCGAGGTCGCGAGTCTTGCCGGCGCGCCCACCATGGTCGTGTTCGACGACGGCAACACGATCCTCAAGGATCTGACCTTCGACCAGCCCACGACGTGGCTCGCGACCGCGGTGCGGCGCGACCCCGACCTGTGGAACCGCCAGTGGGTGATCGAGCAGCTGGCCCAGCGGACCGCCGACACGGCGGCCGCCGCGGCGCTCGCTTGGGCGGCGACCCGCTCGGATTACTTCCTCACCCGGGCCGCGGCGTGCGAGGGTCTGGGTCACTTCCCCGCTGCCGTTGCCCAGGAGACGCTCGTCGCGGCGCTGCAAGACACGGCGGCGCAGGTGCGTCGCGCCGCCGTCACGGCGCTGGGCCAGCTGCCCGGTGCGAGTGCGCGCGCCGCCGAGCTGGCGCGCGCGACGTTCCGGAGCGATCCGAGCTACGAGGTGCGGGCGGCGGCGCTCGTCGCGTTGTTCCACGCCGACTCGACGCAAGCGACCCGCGACAGCGCCATCGCATGGGGACTCGCCTCGCCGTCGTATCGGGACGTGATCGAGGAGTCGGCGTACCGCATCATCGCGCAGAGCGGCGACACGGCCGCCATTCCCATGGTGGAGGCCCGGCTCGGCGGCGGTCGCTTCCCCGCGCACGTGCTCGCCGCGCTCGCGAGCCGGGGCAGCGCGCATGCGCTCGACGTGCTCGCGGCCCATCTCGACGACGCGCGTGCCTATGTCCGTCGCTGGGTGGTCGAGGCGTTCCGGTTCACGCTGGCGCACCCGCTCGCGACCGAGCGGCTCAAGGCGGTCGCCGATAAGCTCAAGTACGCCGATACGAAGAAGGACGTGGGACAGGCGCTGCAGCAGCTCACGAAGCCGGGATCGGAGGACGAATAGCGACCCGGCGCCACCAATAATAGAGGGGCAGCCCCGCGACGATCAGCGCGGTGCCGATCCCGGCGTCGCGCGGCTGCTCGGCGATGGTATTACCCACCAGCCACGCCGCGAACGCGATGAAGACGATCGGCGTGACCGGATAGCCCCAGGTCCGGTACGGCCGCGCCAGGCCCGGCGCCTCGTGACGCAGCCGGATCACCGCCCCGCACCCCGCCGCGTACGAGACGAACGACGCGAAGATGGCGTAGGTGAACAGCTGGTTGTAGGTCCCCGTGAACGTGAGCGCGATCGCGATCACCGCCTGGACGACGAGGGACGGCACGGGGGTGAGAAACCGCGGGTGCACGCCGGCCAGCCAGCGCGGCAGGGCGCCGTCGCGCGCCATCGCGTAGGGCACGCGCGCGGCGGTCAGCACGATGCCGTTGTTCGAGCCGAGCGTCGAGATCATGATCGCCACGGCGATTAACCCGGCCCCGACGTGCCCCAGCGTCACTTGGGCGGCGTCGGACGCGACGAGCGACGCGGCGGCCATCTTCGCCGGGGACAGCACGTAGGTGAATGACGCCGTAACGAGGCAGTACAGCGCGATCGCGATGAGCGTCGAGAGCACGATCGAGCGCGGCAGGTTGCGCTCCGGGTCCCGCACCTCGCCGCCCACGTACGTGACCTCGATCCAGCCGTCGTACGCCCACAGCGCCGCCACCATCGCGGTCCCGAACGGCGCGATCAGGCTGCCGAACGAGCCTTCGGGCCATACGGGCCGGAAGTTCGCGACGCTGCCGCCCGGGAGCACGAATCCGATCACGATGAGCGCCGCGAGCACGCCCATCTTGATCAACGTGAGCGCGTTCTGGGTGATGGTGCCCGGCTTCACCCCGAGGCAATTCAGCACCGTCAGCGCGATGATCGATGCGATGGCGACCGCCTTGATTCCGGCGCCGCCGAGGGAGACGAAAAAGCCCAGATAGGTCGCGAACCCGACCGCGATCGCGGCGATCGACGCGGGATTGATCACCACGCCGCTCGTCCACCCGTAGAGGTAGCCCCACACCGGTCCGTACGCCTCGCTCAGATAGACATACAGCCCGCCGGCCCGGGGCATCGCCGCCCCCAGCTCCGCCACGCACAAGGCGCCCAGCAGGGACACGGCGCCGCCCACGACCCACACGAGAATCGTGGGCGCCGACGCGTGCAGCTGGAGTGCGATCGTGCTCGGGACGATGAAGATGGCGGAGGCGATGATCGTCCCCACATTGATCATCGTCGAGTCGAGCAGGCCGAGCTGGCGCTTGAGCTCAGCCACGACGCAGCCGCTGGCGATACGCCTGCTTCACGAGGTTCTGGAAGTGATAGACGCCTTCCTCGAAGCGCACCGAGAACCGCCCCTTGTCGTAGGCGCGGGACCCGAGCCCGCGCTGCACCCGCTCGCAGATCTCGGCGTCCTCGTGCTGCACCTTGTCGGAGAAGGCGATGTCGGCTTCGATCCGCCCCCGCGCCGCCGGCGTCTCTACGTCGTCGTAGTAGTACCGGAAGATCACGCGGCAGCGGTCCGCCGCCACCGGGATCACGACGTTCGACTGCAGCCGTCCCGGCACCACGTTCAGCATCAGGTTGGGGAAGACCTGATAGTAGAGCGCGTCGCCGCCGCCCGCGGTGTAGACGTTGCGGTCGCCGGTGAGGGGGCCGACCTGCACCGAGTACCAGTCGCGCACCTCCGTCACATAACCCGCGTAGTCGTACAGCGTGAACAGCTCGGGGTGGACGTACGGGACGTGATAGCCCTCGAGATAGTTGTCGACGTACACTTTCCAGTTGGCGTGAACCTCGTAGTCGATGCGGCGCGCGAATTGGAGCGCGCCGAGTCGCGTCGGGGCGATGCGCTCCCGGATGCCCGCCAGGTATGTCTCGAGGGGCCGCGGCCGCTCGGCCAGGCTCACGAACACGAGGCCTTCCCACACGGCGAGCGGCACCGGCGTGAGCCCGTAGTCCCGCTTGTCGAACAGCTCGACCGCGTTGAAGTGCGGCACGCCCCGCAGCATCCCGTCCAGCCGGTAGGTCCAGCCGTGGTACTTGCAGATCAGCATGTCGGCGTTGCCGTCCTTCAGCGCCAACGGGCCGCCGCGGTGGCGGCACACATTGTAGAACGCCCGCAGCGCGCCGTCCTTCCCCCGCACCACGATGATCGGCTCGCCCGCGACGTCGGTGATCACATGGTCGCCGGGCTGGGCGAGCTGGTGTTCATCGGCCACATGTTGCCAGGTGGTGGCGAAGATCGCGTCGCGATCAAGCTCGTGGAACTCTGCGCCGGTGTACCACGCGGAGGGAATCGTCTCGGCGCGCGCCAGCGGGCGGACGCGCAGGTCCGCCGCCGCGATCTTCGGTACCGAGCCGTTCCGCGCCATCAGGGATTGAGCCGGTTGTACTTGCGGAGGGTCTCCCGCAACCGGTCGTGCGGCAGCGCGTACACCGTGAGGTCGTCCGCCCCGGTCATCGTCTGAGCGGCGAGCATCGCGTTGATGATCGCTTCCTCGGTGGCCTGGATCGTCGCCTCGAACAGGGAAGTGATCTGGTCGTTCGCGATCATGGCGACCTGGGCGAGCCCCGAGTCGCGCGACGCGCGCGGGTTCGCCGTGGAGAACGCGATGAAGATGTCGCCCGACGAGTTGGCGGCGAGCCCGCCCATGCGGCCCACGCCCAGCGCGGCACGCTTCGCGACGCGTTTCAGCTGATGGGGCAGGAGCGGCGCGTCGGTGGCGACGACGATGATGATAGAACCGAAGTCCGGCGGGATCGCGACCGGCAGCCCCGAGCGCGGACGGCGACACGGCTCCCGGCACGGCGTCAGGTCGGTGATCTCCTGGCCCACGGGCACGCCGGCGATGCGCAGCGGGCGGCGTCGCCCGTAGTTGCACTGCACCAGCACGCCCACCGTGTAGCCGCCGTCCCGCGCGTCGAGCCTGCGCGACGCCGTCCCGATCCCGCCCTTGAACTGGTTGCACACCATCCCCGTCCCACCGCCCACGTTCCCCTCGGCCACGGCTCCGCCCCGGGCGCTGTCGAGCGCGGCCCAGGCGTCCTCTTTGGTGACGTGGAAGCCGTTGATGTCGTTGAGCCCGCCGTCCCACGTTTCGGCGACGACGGGTAGCGACCACTCGTCGTGGTGCAGGCGCTCCTTGCGCACGTACCACTCGATCACCGCGTCGCGCACCACCCCCACCGAGTGCGTATTCGTGATCGCCACCGGACCCCACAGGAACCCCGACTCCTCGATCCACGTCGTCCCAGTCATCTCCCCGTTGCCGTTCATCGTGAACCACGCGGCGAACACGGGCTCGGCCGATTCCCTGCCGCGGGGAAAGATCGCGGTGACGCCGGTGCGGATGGGCCCCTTCCCGACCACGAGCTTGCCGCTACCCGAGATCAGCGTGCGGTGCCCGACCTCGACGCCCGGGACGTCGGTGATGGCATCGAGCGACCCCGGCGTACCCTCGAGCGGGATGCCGAGGTCGCGGGCGCGCTCGCGACGCTGCCCCGGGGCGGTCGCCGCCGCAGCCACGACGAGCGCGAGAATGAGAAACGTGACCTTCATGAGGTGCGGTAGGATACGGGGCGGCGGGAGGGGTGGCAAGCACGCGAAACACGAGATCCTGAACCGTCGTCGTAGTGGTCGCGCGCCGAGCCCGGGCTCTCAGCCCGGGTCCCACTCGCGATAGATTCTTGGACCTTATGACCGCCGGCTTCTCGTCGTTCACTACTCCTAGCTCCTATTGGCAGGCGAGTCGCGCACCGCGTTACAGCCTGCTGTTCGCGCTGCCGCTGCTGCTGTTCTATCAGACCCTGGCGGTGCTGCTGTCGCACGGCGCGCGCTCGGTGCGGAACGGCGCGGACGTGATCCTGCAGAGCTTGTTCGTCGCGCTCGCGGGCAACTGGGGGCCGCCGCTCTTCATGCTGTGCCTGATCGGCGGTGGGCTGTGGCTCGTGGCGCGGGACATGCGCGCCCACGGCTCACGGCTCCGTGGCCGCGTGTTCGCCGCGATGCTGGGAGAGTCCGTACTGCTGGCGGCGCTGTTCGGGCTCGCGGTGGGGAGCGTCACGTCGGGCGTGCTGGGGCTGCTGCAAACGCTGGCGCTGCCGCCCGCGCGGGGCGGCGATCTCGACTGGTGGACGCGGCTCATGGTGTCGCTGGGCGCGGGGATCTACGAGGAGCTGCTGTTCCGGGTGGTCCTGGTCGGCGCGCTCGCGACCGTGTGCCGCGCCCTGTTCGGGTGGCGCCCCGTCACGGCCGGCGTGGCCGCCACGCTCGCCGGCGCCGCGATCTTCTCCGCCTTCCATTATATCGGCCCGTTCGGCGACCGCCTGCAGCTCTATTCGTTCCTGTTCCGGATGATCGCGGGCGTGTTCTTCTCGGCGCTCTACCTGGCGCGCGGATTCGGGATCACGGCGTGGACGCATGCACTATACGACGTGTCACTACTGCTGCTTCAGTAGACTGTTGGCTAGTTCCCGCAACCTGAACCGTTGGATCTTGCCCGTGGCCGTCTTCGGCAGCTCGGGGACGAACACGATCCAGCGCGGGTACTTGAACGGCGCGAGGCGCTCCTTCACGAACGCCTTCAGCTCATCCTCGAGCGCCGGGCTCGGCGCGCGATCGCGCGCCAGCACGACGAACGCGAGCGGTTTCACGAGCTCATCCTGGTCGGCCGCGCCCACGACGCCCGCCTCCACCACCGCCGGGTGCTCGGCGAGCGCGCCCTCCACCTCCGCCGGCGACACCCACATGCCGCCCGCTTTGATCATGTCGTCCGCCCGGCCGGCGTACCAGAAGTAGCCGTCCGCGTCGCGGCGATACTTGTCGCCCGTCCGCACCCACTCGCCTTGAAACGTCCGGGTGGAGCGCTCGTGCTGGTTCCAGTAGCAGGCGCATGCGCTGTCGCCCTTCACCAGCAGATTGCCAACTTCGCCCGGCGCCGCCTCGCGGCCCTCGTCGTCCACCACCCGCGCGTCGTACCCCGGCACAAGCGTCCCGCTCGACCCGGGCCGCACCCGGCCACGCCGGTTCGCGATGAACGTGTGGCACATCTCAGTCGACCCGATGCCGTCCAGGATCTCGAGCCCGAACCGCTCGCCCCAGCGCTCGTACAGCGCCTTGGGGAGCGGCTCGCCCGCTGAGAGGCAGAGCCGCACTGAGCTGAGGTCGTACGTGCGCTCGGCACCCGCGACCTGGAGCAGCGCCGCGAACGCCGTCGGCACCGCGAAGAACAACGTGGGCCGCTCACGCGTGATGATCTCGAACACCCGCACGGGCTCGGGGCGCCCCGGGAACAGCACCGTCGCGGCACCGACGTGGAACGGGAAGTAGAGCGCGTTGCCGAGGCCGTAAGCGAAGAACAGCTTCGCCACCGAGAAGGTCCGGTCGTCCGGCGTGATCTCGAGCACCTGGCGGCCGAAGCCTTCACAGCACACCGCCATGTCGTGGTGCAGATGGACCGCCGCCTTGGGCGTCCCCGTCGTGCCCGACGTGTAGAGCCAGAAGGCGACATCGTCCTGCGTCGTGGCGGCGGGCGCGAGCTCGTCGGGCTCGTCGGCCACCAGCTCCTCGAGCGCCAGCTGGCCCGCGCCCGCCCGCCCCGCCACCACGAGGCGCTCGAGGAACGGCAACTGCCCCCGCACCCGTTCGATCGCCGGCGCCAGGTCCTCGCCGACGATCGCGACCGCGGCGCGACTGTCGTTCAGCATGTACGCGTAGTCGCGCGGCTTGAGCAGCGTGTTGGTGGGAATGGCGACGGCCCCGATCTTGAGCGTGCCCCAGAACGCGTAGACGAACTCGGGGCAGTCGGGGAGCAACAGCAGCACGCGCTGCTCCATCCGCACGCCGAGCCGCTTGAGCGCATTCCCGACGCGGTTCGTGCCGGCGGCGACGTCGCCGTAGGTGAGGCGCCGACCGTCGTGCAGCACGGCGAGCCGGCCTTCCCGACCCTCCCGCACGTGCCGGTCCACGAACCACCCGGCGGCGTTGAAGTCGCGGGGGATGTCCATCGCCGCCGATGTTACCCGCGGTCCCCGCGCCGTCAAGCTCGCGCCTCCGCCCCGTCGGCCGTATGTTGGCGCAGAGGGCCCGATGACCTCGCTCCGCTCGGTGCTCATCCTGTTACACGTCGCGTGGTCCCAGCAGCCCGACTCGCTCACCACACTGCGGGCCGCGCGCCGCGCCCAGGCCACCTTCGAGTCGATCCGGCAGCAGCATCTGCCGTACGGATCGGGCCACCCGAGCGGGCCGTGCGACCTGCGTATCGGGCGCTTCTGCTACTGGTATGACGAGGGCGACCGGGAACACGCCGAGTCGGAACCGGGGTCGATCCGGGAGGCCCGGACGACGCTCCTGGGTGCGCTCGACGACGCCGGCGCGCACCTCCCGGGCGACGCTTGGATCGCGGGCCAGCGCATCCGCTACCTGGTAGAGGCCGGCCGCGTTCGGGCCGCCGTCGCGGCGGCCCGCGAGTGCCGCACCGAGGGGTGGTGGTGCGCGGCACTGCTGGGCCTCGCGCTCCACGCGGCCGCGGACTTCGCCGGCGCCGACTCGGCGTTCGCCGCGGCGTTGCGAGACATGCCGCAGCCCGAGCGGTGCCGCTGGTACGATCTCTCGCCGCTGCTCCCGAGCGAGCTGCGGCATCGCTACGAACGGCTCAGCTGCGATGACCGTGCGGCCTTCGAGTCACGCTGGTGGTGGCTCGCCACTCCCCTGCTCTCGCGACCAGGAAACGACCGCCGCACCGAGCACTTCGCGCGACTCACGCTGGCGCGCATCGGGCAGACGTCCCGCACGGCGTACGGTCTCAGCTGGGGCGACGACCTGCGCGAGCTGCTGTTGCGCTTTGGGTGGCCCACGTACTGGACGCGTGAGCCGTCTCCGTCCGTCACGGCGCCCGCGCCCGTGATCGTGGGACACGATCCGACGCCGGCGTTTCATTTCTTCCCCAGCACGCGCGCCTTCGACGACCCGGCGGGTGCGGGGGTCGACGATTGGGCACTCGCGACCTCGCACGCGCCGGAGCGCTACGCCCCGATCTACGCGGACACGTTTCAGACGCTCGAGGACCAAGCAGCCGTGTTTCGGCGTGGCGACTCTTGCGTGGTGGTCGCCGCGTACGACCTCTCCGACGACGTGGTGCTCGCATACCAGAGCGCGCAAGCGGCCCTCGTCGTCGCACGAGACGAGCATTCCCGTGTGGTCACCCAGCAGCCCGCTCGATCCGACGGCGCCGACGTGCTCAGGCTCTCGACCCCCTGCGAGCCTCAGCTGCTGAGCCTCGAGATCGTCGCCGACCGGGGGCGACGCGTGGCTCGCGTGCGGCACGGCATTCGGCCGCGCGGCCCGTCCGGCGGGGGCCTCGCGGTGTCGGACGTGCTGTTGTTCGACCCTCTGCCGTCCCTCTCCCCATCCGATTCCCTGCCGGGCGATCTGAGCGCGGTCCTGCCGCATGCGCTCGGCACGACACGGGTCCGCGCGGACCGGAAGCTGGGCCTGTTCTGGGAGCTGTACGGCCTGACCTCGCCGGCGGCGCGTGTGAGTGCGTCGCTCGCCCTTACGCCGCACGGCGCCGGGTGGCTGCGCCGGACCGCCCAGTCGCTCGGCCTCGCCTCCCGCACCGCGACTGTCAGCCTGCACTGGGAGGAGCTGCCGGCGGCGCGCGCGGCCGACGTCACGGTCACCAGCCGTGCGCTGGCCGTGGACTTGTCCGCCCTCTCGCCCGGCCGGTACCGCATCGAGCTGACCGTGAAGGCGCCAGGTGAGGAGCCTGCCACGGCCGGTCGTGAAATCGAGCTGGTGCGACCCTAGCGAGCCTCGCGAGCCAGCCCCGCGTAGACCGCGCGGGCGTCCGCAAGCTGCTTGAGCACGGCATCCCGTTCCTGGGGGCTGTTCCAGCCGGTGTGCGCTCCGGCCGCGGCCGCGAGGCGGTCGATCCAGCGCTGGAAGAACTCCGCGTCCTCGCGCGACCGCACCGGCTCGCCGCCCACGGTGACGTAGATCGGGCTCGTCGAGGCGAACGGATAGACGTCGAGCACCGGGAGCCGGGCGCGATCGCCGTACGCCCGGAGCACGTACCACCCGCTGTGCGCGACAGGAATCGAAACCGTATCGCGTGCGCCAGTGCGATCTCCCGGCAGCGGGATCGTGGCCACCACCCGGCCGTCGCCGATGATCTCGAGGTGATCGACCGGCACGCTCGATCGCAGCGTCACGCGGGCCGAGAGCCGGCCGCCCGGCGCGGGCAGCCGGATCTCCTCGCCGATCTCGCGGCCGGCGAGGGTGAACTCGAGCAGCGGCGCGTTGGTCACGAACGTCCGGCCTCTCTTGATGGCGGCCAGCCAGCCGCGGTGCTCGAGCGACGCGCCGCTCTTCACGTAGACGCGCACCAGCCCCGGCGGCCCGCGCAGCGACGCGAAGTTCGGGAATGCGTCGGTCCCCGCGCCCGCGGGGAGCCGGAAGCCGCAGTTCAGCAGCCGGTACCACACCTGCGACGTCACGAGATGGTCCGAGTATCCCATCACCTCGATGTAGTCCACCTTGCCGAGCGCCACGTCGGCCGGGAGCTCGTGCGTAAGCGGCTCAGTGGTGTCCGCGGGGTCGGGCGCCGTTTCGAACGGGTGCACGTAGCCGACCACCGCACGCTGGGCGTGCGCCAGATCGGCGACGTCGGCGTTGGTGGGAGCGAGACTCGCGGCCGCCGTGTTGGGATACCCGGCGTACTCCGGGAGGATGTAGTGGTCCATGAGGCCGAGAAACGCGATGTGTCCCCAGTAGCTCGTGTGGTACTCCTGGCCGTACATCAACAGGAAGCCGCCGGTCGAGACGGGATCCGGGTCGGTGCGGAAGTAGGCGATGTCGGGGATGCGTTGCTCCTTGTTCACGACCAGTGCCTCCACGACGTGCAGATCCTCGGCGCGCGCCTGCAACGCAAGGTGCGCCGGCGTGTTGCGGTAGGCGCCGCCGTAATTCATGTGCACGTGCAGGTCGCCGCTCCACCAGCCGTGGGCTGGGAGGTCGGCGAGCCGCTCGAGCACGAGCCGGGCGACAGTCGTGCCGCCGGGGCGCACCGTGACGTCCGCCCGGGCCGGGCGGTATTCCGGCCCGTGCCACGCGGACACGCTCACCTTCCCCACCGGCACGGTGACCTCGGCCGACCCCGCCAGATGGAAGTATCCGTACTCGAATGCCTGCGCGGTGCGGTCAAGCGCCTCGTCGGCGTGGCGCCAGGCGTGATCCGGCGCCCAGCTGCGGCCGTCGGGCGTGGTGACCGAGACGCGCGCCGGCTCGGGTCGTCCCGAGCGGCCCACCGTGACGATCCGCAGCCTCCCCATCGGCTCGCGATAGCGCCGCCCGGTGGCGACGACTCGCTGCTTCCGCGCCCCCGGCAGGTCCATGATCCAGAGCGACGTGTTCCCGCCCTCGTTCGAGACGTAGGCGATATGACGGCCATCGCGCGACCAGCGAGGCGCCGTGGCGTCGAACTCGCCATAGGTGAGCGGGAACACGTCGCCGCCGTCGGCGGTCATGAGCCACAGTTGATTCCACTGGCGGCCGAGGTAGGAGCTGTACACAACGCTGGTGCCGTCGGGCGACCAGTCAGGCCGCGCCTTCCACGTGGTCTCCTCGTAGCGGATCTCGCGCAGCGGCGCGCCGGGAGTGGCGTCCATGCGCCAGAACCCACCCGTCCCGTGGATATGTCCGCGGTTCGACACGACCAACAGCTCGCGGCCGTCAGGGGACCACGCGGGCGAGAGGAAGTGGTCCCAGCGGGAGTAGTAGTAGCGCGGCAGGTTGGAGTCGTTGTCGTCCGTGAGTCGGGTGACTGCGCCGCTGGCCGGCGTGAGCGTGAAGATGTGCCACCGCCGGTTGAAGAGCGACGACACGAACGCGATGCGTGACCCGTCGGGGGACCAGCGTGGCTCGACGTTCACGGCCCCATTCGCCGTGAGCGGCCGCACCGCCCCCGAGGGCAGATCGAGCAGCTCCAGCTCGATGGCATCGCTCGCGTAGCGCGCGAACGAAACAAAGCGACCATCGGGAGACCAGTCCGGCTGGTAGTCATAGCCCGGCCCGCTCGTGAGCTGCCGGGCGACCATGGAGCCGATCTTCTGGCGCCACAGCGAGCCCTGCATCGAATAGATCAATTCGGTCCCGTCCGGCGACCACGTCACGGCGCTCGGGCCGCTCGTCACCTGGGGGACGTACATCTCGCGCCAGTAATAGGCGTGCGGCAGGCCGACCTGCTGCAGCACCGGGGCGCGCTGGGCCAGCGCGGGCACGACGGTGCTGCAGGAGAGCGCGACCGCGACGGCGCACCTCATCCTTTCAGATACAGCTTCCCGGGGTCGAGCACCTCTCGCAGCAGCCGCAGCTCGGTCTCGGTCGGCGGCGCGAGGTCGCGCAGCCGGGCGCGCCGGGCGAGCGGCCATCCCACGCCCGCCTGCACGTCCCCCGGCTCGACGCCGGGATAGAGCGCCGCCAGCGTCATCTCGCCGCTCTCCTCGTCCGCCTCGAGAATCGCCTTGTCCGTGATCACTTTCACCGGCCCGGCCCCCGGCATGCCCAGGTCGCGCCGGCGCCGGCCGTTGGGGCGCTGTCCCGGGCTCGTGATGAAGTCCACCCGCTCGGGGAACGCCCGCGGATTGAGCTTCGAGACGATCAGAGTGCGTTGCGCGTGGATCGCGATCTCGGCGGCGCCGCCCGACCCGGGCAGCCGCACCGCCGGCCGGTCGTACGACCCGATCACCGTCGTGTTGATGTTGCCGTACCGGTCCACCTGCGCCCCGCCCAGGAAGCCGACCTCGATGCGCCCGTTCTGGAGCATCAGCTGGAATACCGCCGCCATGCCGCACACCATGAGCGAGCCGGTGACAAGCGCCGGGTCGCCGATCGAGACAGGTAGCCGCTCCGGCACCGCGCCCACGGCACCCGATTCGTAGATCAGCACGAGGCGGGGGGCGTGCGTGCGGCGCGCCAGATTGCACGCCAGGTTGGGGAGGCCGATGCCGACGAACACGACCTCGCCGTCGGCGAGCTCTCGGGCGGCGACGGCGGCCATCATCTCGCTGGGCGTGTACGCCGGCTCAGAAACCGTAGTTCACTCCGCCCGAGTAGCGCGCTTGCGCCTTGAGCCGTGTGGCCAACCCCGGCTGTTTGGTCATGTACGCCGCGCGGTCGGGGAGGCCGCGGATGTATTCCTCCAGGTAGCGCTCGAGCCGCCGGGCATCGCGCGAGATCCCCTCCCACGCCACGTAGAAGTCGTTGTCGCGATCGTAATAACCCTGCGCGTACGACGGGTGCGCGCCCCAAGGCTCCACCACCACCGCGTCCACGATCATCCCGGGAATGAGCGTCCGGTTCGGATCGGACCGGATCACCGTTTCATCCACGAGCTCCTCGACGACCACGATCACATGTGCCGAGGCGAAGGCCGCCTCCTGCTGCACGCCCACGAGGCCCCAGATCTGCGTATTGCCCTCGGCGTCGGCGCGCTGCGCGTGCACGATCGTCACGTCGGGGTTGAGCGCCGGCACCGTCGCGAGCCGCTCGCCGGTGTAGGGGCACGCGACGCTGCGGATGCGCTCGTTCGCCGCCGGCAGGTCCGTCCCCATGTAGTCCTTGAGCGGCCAGAACGGCAGCCTCGCCGCGCCCGCCGAGAAGCGCGCCACCATGCCGAAGTGGGAGTATTCCTCTATCTCCAGGGGCGGGGCGGCCTGTCCCTCCACGGCGCGCCGGAAGGCGTGCAGCGACCCTACGCCGGGGTTTCCCGCCCACGAAAACACCAGCTTGCGGGCGCAGCCCGCGGCGATCATCTGATCGTAGATCAGGTCCGGTGTGAGACGGGCGAGCGTGAGATCGCGCCGCCCCTGGCGGATGATCTCGTGGCCCGCGGCAAAGCAGATGAGATGCGTGAACCCCTCGATGACGACCGTGTCGCCATCGCGCACGAAGCGGGAGATCGCCTCGCGCATCGGCATCACCTTGGAGTGCGTTAGTCCGTCATCTCCCGCAGGCACGCGTCGATGATCCCGAGCGCCGTGTCCACGTCGTGCTCGTCGATCACGAGCGGCGGGGCGAGGCGGAGCGAGCTCTTGCCAGCGCCCAGCAGCAGCAGCCCCTGCCGGAACGCCCGCTCTACGAGCTGGTGGGGGATGTCCGGCGCCGGTTCCCGCGTCTTGCGATCCTTCACGAACTCGACCCCGATCATCAGGCCGCGGCCCCGTACATCGCCGATCGCAGGATACTTCTGCTGCAGGCGTTGCGCGCCCAGGAGCAACCGCTCACCCAACGGGACCACCTTGGGGAGGAGCTCGCGCTCCACGATGTCCAGCGTGGCGAGCGCCGCCGCGCAGCATACGGGGTTGCCACCGAAGGTGCTGCCGTGCGCGCCCGACTGCCACTTCATGATGGACTCCTTCGCGATGATGGCGCCGATCGGCATCCCACTGCCCAGCCCCTTCGCCGCGAGCAGGATGTCGGGCTCGATGTCCTCGTACTCGCAGGCGAACATCCGCCCCGTCCGCCCGATGCCGCTCTGCACCTCGTCGCACACCAGCAGGATGCCATGGCGGTCGCACAGCTCGCGCAGCGCCTTGAGATAGCCGGGCGGCGGCACCACGTAGCCGCCCTCCCCTTGGATCGGCTCGACGAAGACGGCCGCCACGCTCGTGGGATCGAGCCGTTTGGCGAACAGATCGTCCTCGATGGACGAGACGCAACGCATGGTGCAGGCGGGCTCACCCCGACAGAAGTCACAGCGATAGCGATAGCCGTAGGGAACGTGGTACACCTCGGGGAGGAACGGCGCGAACCCGGCGCGCTGCACCGCCTTCGAGGCGGTCAGGCTCACACCGCCCATGGTGCGGCCGTGGAACGCACCGCTGAACGCGACCAGCGCCGGCCGTCCGGTCGAGTGGCGCGCCAGCTTGATCGCCCCCTCCACCGCCTCGGTGCCCGAGTTGGTGAGAAACACGCGTTTCTTGCTCGAGCCCGGCGCCAGGCCCGCGAGCCGCTCGCACAGCGCCGCGAAGCTTTCGTAGTAGAAGTCGCTGCCGCAGATGTGGAGGAACTTGCCCGCCGCTTCCTGGACGGCTTTCACCACCTGCGGGTGCCCGTAGCCGGTCGAGGCGACGGCGATCCCCGCCATGAAGTCGAGATAGCGGTTCCCGTCCACGTCCTCGACCACGGCGCCCTCCCCCC
>Ga0209160_1001431_pt1 | contig 20091 bp, 20 predicted proteins | sample GraSoiAngelo_153_FD_186167 | JGI IMG/M metagenome (GOLD analysis project Ga0209160, IMG submission 186167) | Grasslands soil microbial communities from the Angelo Coastal Reserve, California, USA - 14_1009_12_40cm (SPAdes) (version 2) | ecosystem: Environmental > Terrestrial > Soil > Grasslands ... | reverse complement strand
CCGGCCGGCCCGGCGCCTACGACGACGACCGGAACGCGCTCAGACATCGGCTCGCACGGCTTCCGCCACGCGATCCGCCAGCGCCATGATCGTGAGGCAGGGATTGATCTCGAGCGAATCGGGGAAGAGGCTCGCGTCGGCGACACGGATCCACGGCGTGCCATGCACGCGCCCCCAGGCGTCGGTGACGGAGTCCGTGGGGCTCCGCCCCATGGCGCAGCCTCCCATGAGATGCGCGGCCGACAGCGCCAAGGTTCCCGGCCGGAAGTGCCGCGCCGTGATGCGTTGCTCGATCCGGCCGGCCTCCGCGGCGTCGATCAGCGGCGGCTCGGCGGGAACGTGCACGCGGCACGCGCCGGCGGCGAAGAGGATGCGCGCCGCCGCGCGGGTGCCGCGCACCAAGCCGTCGATCGTGTCCGGCATGAGCCGATAGTGCACCACCGGCCGCCCCGCGCCGTCCACGGTGATGCGGTTCTCTCGGGTCGCGCGATCGCACGCCAGCAGCAGGATCATCTGCAGCCGCGGAAACGCCCGCATGATCGCGCTGTGGGACGCGCCGAAGCCGGTGAGGCTCTTCGCCGTCACGAACGGGAAATACATGCAGGTCTCGAGCACAAACCCCTCGGCGGCGGCGCGGTCCACGAAATAGCTCTTGGGGTGGCCCACGTCGTTGGTGATGGTCTGGGGGTGCTCGCCCACCAGGATGAGCGCGGGATGACACGTGAAGCCCCGCCCCAGACGCGGCAACCTGCCCACCAGGTCGGAGCGGAACAGCAGCGCCACCGTTCCGATCGCCCCCGCCGCGCACACCACCAGCCCCGCGCGCACGCGATGCTCGCCGGGCGGCCACTCAGACGGCGCGCCTTTTCCTCCGGGTGCCTTCGCGGTGACGCGCACGTCGAGCGTCCGGTCGGGACGGATCCGCAACACCTCCGCGCGGGTCACCACCTCCACGCCGGCCTGCTCGGCGCGCGGCAGCTGAACGCGGTTCGTCCCCTGTTTCGCCTGATTGGGGCAGCCCAGATTGCAGAGACTCGAGCCGCGACAGCCCTTCACGTTGACTGGGAACTGCTCGACCGCGTATCCGGCCTTGCGGCCGCCGGTGACGAACAAGTGGTTGTTGTCGTTGATCAGCGACTGCTCGAGCGGGTGCACGTTGTTCTGCTCGGCGTATTTCGCCGAGCGGCGGAGCAGGTCCGCGTGCTCGAGGCCGGGCACGTCCCAGCCGCGGATCACCCGCTCGGGAGCCGTGAGCGACGTGCCGGTGTACACGACCGTGGAGCCGCCGTACGCCGACGCGAACGCCAGCGTCATGGTGCCGTCGTGCGTGAGGAAGCCGCCCCCCTGCTCGTACAGGGCTTGGGCCATCTCGAGCTCGACGCCGGTGAACTCGTGATCCGCGAGGCGCGGCCCCTTCTCGAGCACGACAACCCGCCGCCCGTGCTCCACCAGGGGGGCGAGCTCCTGCGCCACCGTGCCTCCGCCCGCGCCCGAGCCGACGATCACGATGTCGTAGTCACGCTCCATCGGCCCGTTCCCTTGCGTCCCAGCCGCGCGGGTCGGCCCGGTAGCCGATCGCCGCCGCGGCGGCGGGCCGCCCGTAATACGCCAGCAATACGAGCGTGCGCACGCCCCAGAAGCCGCGGCGGATGAGGAGCGAGGGGGCGCGTTGCAGGAGCGAGAGGACGCGCGCGCGGCGTGCGCCGTCGAGCGCCCGCAGGCGACGACCGTACCGTACCAGGGGGAGCCAGTCGAGCAGCGTGAGAAACAGCGCCACCTGCCGCTGCGTGCGCGCGGGGCGGGCGGCCAAGGCCCCGGTCACGATCGCCTCGACCTCCGCCCATTCGGTCGCGCCGAGCTGCGCCGCTTCGGGCACGACGCTGGTGGCGACGGCGCGCCAGATCGGCCGGAAGCGCTCCGTCGCGGGTGATGCGGCGACCATGGGCGGAACCTACGGGCCCGCGGTCAAGCGGGCAACAATTCGAGAATCGCTAGCGCGCGCGCTCGTGCTCGAGCAGGGCCAGCTTGCGCTCGATCCCCCAGCGATACCCGCCGAGCGCGCCGTCGGCCCGGACGACGCGGTGACAGGGGATCACGAGCGCCGCCGGGTTGGTGGCGCAGGCGCGCGCCACCGCGCGCGTGGCGCGCGGCCGGCCGATCGCGCGGGCGACCTCCGCATACGAGCGCGTGCGGCCGTAGGGGATCTTGCGGAGCGCCTCCCACACCCGCTGCTGGAACGCGGTCGCGCGAATGTCGAGCGGCAGATCGAGCTGCTGAGCGCGGCCGTCGAGGTAGCGCAGGACCTGTTCCACCCACGCCCCCAGCGGCGCGGTCGCTCCCTCGCCATCGCGCCGCAGCTGGGCCGCGGGAAACTCCGCTCGCAGGCCCGCCTCGAGTGTCGCCATCCCGCTCCCCAGACCAATGCGGCAGATCCCGCGCTCGGTCGCCGCGACGAGCAGCTGGCCGAGGGGGCAGGGGACCACCGTGTAGACGATGCGCACGCCCGGTGCGCCACGCCGATACGTCGCGGGCGTCATGCCGAGCCGCAGGTGCGACCGCTCGTACACGCGACTGGGCGAGCTGTAGCCCGCGTCGTACAGCGCGGGACTGACCCGGTGCCCCGCCCGCAGCCCTGACTTGAAGCGATCGACGCGGCGGGCGTCGTGATACTGGCGCGGGCTGATGCCCAGCACGCCGCGGAAGGCGCGCAGCAGCCGGTGCGGTGTCGTGCGCATGCGAGCTGCGAGTGTCGCGAGCCGCGCGGGCTCATCGGGGTGCGCGTCGATCAGCCGGCAGACCTGGCGCACCAATTGGACGCGCGGGTCGGGCCGGCCCGGCTCAGTGGGGTGGCAGCGGCGGCACGGCCGGAAGCCCGCCACCTCCGCCGCCTCCGGAACGGGGAAGAACACGACCTGCTCGCGCCGGGGCCGCCGGCTGGGGCAGGAGGGGCGGCAGTAGACCCCGGTCGAGCGCACGGCATACACGAAGGCGCCGTCAAAGCGGCGGTCGCGCGCGAGGACGATGCGCCAGCGGCGCTCGGCGGTGAGGTCGGAAACAACGGCGGCACGGGTCACGCCGCAAACATAGCGTGCCACCGTGCCGCTTTCTATCCGGTTCTGGCGGGGAAATCTACATCCAGGGCTCGTCCCCGGAGGGACCGTAGATCGATGGCACCTTGGCGTCCACCATGCGGAGGTAGACCGACATCTGCCCGCGGTGATGGACCTGATCCATCAGCATGAACCACAGCACGTCCAGCTTCCGCACGTCGCCCATTTGCTTGGGCGCCACGAAAAACTTCACCGTCTTGTTGAGCTCGGCCTCCGGAGTCCCCTTGACCCGCTCCACGAACGCCTTGTGGGACCGCTCGTAGGTGGCGATGACGTCCTGGAGTGTGGCCGGCGCCGCGGGCATCTTACCGAATTCGATCGCGCCGTCGAGGGCCTGCTCCCCCGCGTTTTGCTCGGTGACGAACGTCCACGCGAGGTCCTTCGCGCTGCGACACTTGGTCTGCGGCTTGAGGTCCGCTTTGCCGGGCGGGAAGGCCTTCAGCACCCTCATCGTGGTCGCGAACTCCCGCTCCGCCGCACCCAGGAACTGCTCTTTCTCGGTCATGGCTGCCTCCGTGGTGATCCGTGAATCAACGCGTCTCGACGACGCGAGCCAGCTTGTCGAAGCACGCGGTCCAACCGGCTTCGTGCTTCCGGCTCGCCTCGTCGTTGGGGAACAGCTCGTGCGTGAGCACCAGCTCCGTGCCGGCGCCGCGCTCCAGGAACTCGACCGTAACGAGGGTTTCGCCCGATCCCGGCTCGTCCTCCCAGCGCCAGGTATACACGAGCTTCTTAGGTGGCTCCACCACGCGGTACACGCCGGCGAGGCGGTGTGTAACCGCGCCGTCCGCCGCCCGCATGTGGATGCGGTACTTCCCCCCGGGCCGCAGGTCGACCTCGGCCAGCGGCGTGGTCATGTCGCCCGGCGCCTTCCATTGCTTCATCTCTTCCGGGACCGTCCACGCCCGGAAGACCCGCTCCCGCGGCGCCGCGAACGTGCGGTGGAGCCGGAGGGTGACCGGGGTGACGGCGGACTGCCGCTCTCGGGTAGCCATGAGGCTGTCTCCTGGTTTTCGGGGTGGGCGAGGTAGGCAGCGAGCGCGTCGAACTGTGCTTCCCAGTAGCGGCGGTAGCGCTCGATCCAACGGGCCGCCTCTCTCATGGGGCGGGCGACCAGCCGGCAGCGGCGCACGCGGCCCTGCTTGGCGTGGGCCACGAGCCCCGCGCGCGCGAGCACCCGCAGGTGCTTGTGGACACCGGGCAGCGAGATGGCGAAGGGGCGCGCGAGCTCCGACACCGATGCCTCGCGGCCCGCCAGGCGCGCCAGGATCGCCCGCCGGGTGGGGTCGGCCAGGGCGGCGAAGGTGGTGTCGAGCGCGTCTTTTTCATACTTAACCATGTGGTTAAGTGTAGGTGGCCCCGCCAGCAGTGTCAAGCGGGTAGTGTTCCTGGCATCCAGGGGACGACGGAGACGAGCATGCCGCGCCAGAACATCGCGAGTGGCGCGCCGTGGGAGGGAGTCGTGGGCTACTCCCGCGCGGTGCGCATCGGAACGAGCATCCACGTCGCCGGCACCACGGCGACAGGACCGGACGGGACGATCGTGGGCATCGGAGACGCGTATGTCCAGGCCGTCCAGGCGTTGCGCAACATCGAGCGCGCGCTGGCGCAGGCGGGGGCATCGCTCCGGGACGTCGTGCGCACGCGCATGTACGTCACGAACATCGCCGACTGGGAGCGCGTCGGCCGCGCCCACGGCGAGTTCTTCCGGGACATCCGCCCGGCCGCGAGTCTCGTGGCCGTGAGCGCGCTGGTCGCACCCGAGATGCTCGTGGAGATCGAGGCGGACGCGATCATCGGCGACGAGGCGCCTCCTGACCCAAGGTTTTGCGACCCTTGACACGTTGCAGGGCGCGACGTACATGAACCGGGCACCTTGGAAAGGAGTCGGGCGATGATGCAGGGCCACCGTTTGACGACGCGAGTTCCGGTGTCACTGTTCGTGGCGGCATTGGCGTGCGGGGGACTGGGGAGCGCCGTACAGGCGCAAGGCGACGCGGCCCCGCGCGCCCACATCAAGAAAAACGGCGTGGAGGTCGATCTTCGCTCCCTCGGCCGCCAGGTCGCCGATGCCCTGGCCGAGGGCGGAAATAGCGTGGCGCTCGACGAGGCGAGCCCGGTGCCGGGCGAGACGGTCGTCCCCCAGATCCAGCTGCGGGGTGGAAACGTCCAGGGCAACGATTCGACCCTGGATAACATCCAAGTCTTCCCGGGATTTCGGCCCTTCCTAGAGTTCACCCAGAGCGAGACCTCCATCGCCGCTTCAGGCCGCAGCATCGTGGTGGGTTACAACAGCTCGGCGAACCAGCCGCTGCGGCAGCTACCCTCCGGCGGCCTCGTGTTCACCCGGCGCTTCCTCTCGGGGTTCTCGGCGTCCGGCGACGGTGGGCAAACGTGGACCAGTGGTTTCGTGCCGCCCGTGCCTGGTAGCTTCTTCACGTTCGGTGACCCGGTAGTCGCCGTCGACCGCCACGGCACTTTCTATTACTCGGGTATCGGCGCTGATGCGAGCGGGCGCTCCATCATCCAGGTGAACAGGTCCAACGACCGCGGCCGCACGTGGAGCGACGGCGTGGTGGTCCAGCAGGACAACGGCGCGGACAAGGACTGGATGGCGGTGGGGCCCGATCCCGGCAACAAGAGCCGCGACAACCTCTACGTCACGTGGACGAGCTTCCAGTCGACGGGCCAACAGCTCCGGCTGGGACGGTCCTCCGACGGCGGCGTCACCTGGACGACGCAGACCGTGTTCGCGCCCACGGCGGATCCCAACCCGGCGCATCCGCAGAATTCGCTCCAGTATACGAACCCCGTGGTCGACCCCGTGACGGGCCGGCTCTACATCCCGTTCGCGCGCTTCAGCAACGTAGATCAGGATTTCCTCCAGGTGCTTGCATCCGATGACGCCGGCGAGACGTTTGGTCTACTGACGTTCAACGATCTGAGCGCGCCCGATGCCACGTTGCTCACGGTCACCCAGCCGGGCGAGCTGATCGATTGCCGCAGCGGAGGCGTGCGCCTGGCGATCCATGCGGGCACCTCCAGCAGCGGCCGGTTCGGCTTGAGGAGCTTCGTCCAGGCCACCCGCCTGACCGTCCAGCCCACCTTCGCGGCGCGCAACGGCGTGCTGTATCTCGCGTGGTCCAACTCGACGAGCCTCGTGTTCGGGGACCCGACCTCGGGCTCGAACATCCTCTTCGTGCGCTCCGAGGACGGTGGGACCAGCTGGAGCACCCCGGTGCAGGTGAACCCCACGGCGACCGGGGACGTCCATCACGTCCTGCCGTCGCTGGCGCTCGACGTAGACCCGAACGACGTGCACATCACCTATTACACCCAGCATGCCGACGGGACCGTGGACCTGGACATGGCCAACTCCCACGACCGGGGCAACACCTTCCCGAGCACTCGGAACGTCCGCGTCACGGCTACTGCTAGCTCGCTACCGCCGACCAACAACCGCCTTACAGCCACGACCACGACCAACTACGATCGCACCATCGTGGCCTGTTATGCCCTGGGGGAGTATCAAGGCGTCACCACCGCCAACGGCTCGGTGTACACGGCGTGGGGCGACACGCGCAAGACGGTGACGGAGCCGGTCAACGTGCTCGACCCGCTGTCGGGTCTCACACACGCACAGATAGACGTGTTCTTCCAGAAGGTGAAAGCGCAGTAGCGTGGGTCGAGCTAAGAGCAGGGAACCAGACGAGGGGGCGCTCCCAGCCGCAGCACGAACGGTCCTTGGTAGGCGCCCGTTGCCGGGAGGGTCACCGTCAGGGTGAGCTGCGTGCCACTCACCGCGCCGGCGTAGCGCGCCGCCTCTCCAGGATCGCCTGGTGCGGTGGGGCCGCCATGGTGCGCGATGTACACGCCAGCCAGGTCGAACCGCCCTGCGGCATCTACGGTCACCGGGGCGGCGATGCTCCCCTGGCCGCAGTCGAATTCGAGCGACGTCCCGGCGGCGCCGACGGTGAGACCGGCGTGGGGGCCGCCCCAGTCGCCCGAGAGTGGGGCACCCGGCTGGGCCGCGCCCGCGAGCGTTGCGGCGCTGTGCGCGCACGAGGTCACGCTGACGAGCAGCGCCGCGAGCATGAACCGGCGAGATGCGTTCATCGGCAGTCGCTCCCTCATAGGGACCTTGCATAGAGAGCATAATGGGAAGCCCCTTTCTCCCGCCACCGGCGGAAACCCCGACGGTCCCATGTGACCGGAGGGAGTGTGACCCGTGACATGGATCACACCTAAGCCCGCACGTAGCGTACACCTGCGCCCCGCGGGTACCACGTAGGCGCACTCGATAGAAGGAGGTACTGATGGCAACCGGACGCAGATCCCTCGCCCTCGGCCTCGCCTCGATGCTCGCCGTCTCCTGCCAGGCGACTCCCGATCTCACGTCTTCTCCCCCGCCCCCCGTGCCTCCTCCGGGCTCCGGCATGACGGCTCGAGTCGTGGCGTCCGACGCGAGCCGGCCTGTGGGGCCGGATGGCAGACCGGTCAGCGTTACCGGCACGGCCACCTTCACCGGTCTGACCGTCGAGCTGTGGGACGGCCAGCAGTGGCTCACGGTCGCGAATGGCTCGGGGAGTGCCGCGCTCGCCCTCGGCGACGGGGCGTTGCAGGCGACGCTCGTCCCGGCGACCGCGATTCCCGCCGGTGCGTATAGCGAAGTGCGCCTCACGGCCCAGAGCGCGACGCTCGACGTGGCGGTGGCCGGGGTGAATTTCTCGGCGCGTACCCAGGCCACCGCGGCATCGCTCACGCTCGACAAGACCGTTGCCGTGACGGTCAATCCGGACGGCTCCCGCACGCTCAGCGTCGCGTTGCAACTGATCCGCACGGTAGCGCTGAGCGCCGATCCGGCGACCGGCGCCCCGATAGTGAACCTGACCGGCGACTTCGGCCCGGTGACGATGCGGGCCGCCTCGGTGCAGACGAGCGTGGTCGGATCGGACCGGAGCCAGCCGGTGACGTCCCCCTCGGGCATGTCGGTGAGCGGGACGGCGACCTTCACCGGGTTGAGCGTCGACCTGTGGGACGGACAGCAGTGGTGGGCGGTAGCGAACGGCTCGGGGACGGCCACGTTCGCGCTTGAGGACGGCACGGCCGCAGCGACGCTCGTGCCGGCGAGCGAGCTGCCGGCCGGCGACTACTCGCAGATCCGCCTGACGGCCACCAACGCCGTCATCGACATCACGCTGGACGATGGGGGCGGCCGCCAATTCTCCGTGGGGCTGCAATCGAACGGACCCGTCGTCATTACCAAGAGCGTGTTCGTCACGGTGAACCCGGACGGCTCGCGCACGATCGCGGTGCAGCTGCAGCTGGTCCGCACGGTGGCGATGCAGGTCGATTCCGCGAGTGGCGCGCGCAGCGTCACGGTCTCCGGCGACATGGGCACGAGCACAGCGCCGGCGAGCATGCACTGAGGCGCCGACTCCTCCCCGGCGCCGGAGGCGAGCGGGCCCGCGCACGCGGGCCCGCTTTCGTTTGACACCTCCCTGCTCGAGGGGCAATTTGGCGCCATGTCGCGCCGCACGGGCCTCACCCTCATCGAGCTGCTGGTCGTGCTCGTGCTGATGGGCCTCGCCGCCATGCTCGTGGCGCCTGCCCTGTTCCCGGCCCGGCACGACGAGTCGGCGCTCAAGGCGCTCCTCAGGAGCGCGCGCGACGCCGCGGCGCGGCGTGAGCAAATCGTGTACGTGAGGATCGACCCCGCGGGTTGGTGGCGCATGGAAGGCGACGCCTCGGCGCTCGCGGAGACGCTCGCCGTCGGCCGGATCGACCCGATCTTCCCGACTCCCGTCACGCTCGTGGTATCGCCACTCGGCAGCTGCGCCTTCGATGTCCGGAGCGGCGCGGCGGCGGCGGTGGTCGGGCTCGAACCCCTCACCTGCGAGCTGCGCGCGCCGTGAGACGAAGCGGGCTCACACTGCTCGAGACGATGGTGGCCCTGGTGATCCTGGGACTCGTCGCGGTCGGCTTCCTCGCGGTGTTTCAGGGCTCGGCGCGCCTCGCCCGGGAGGCGGAACGCTGGTCCGAGGCCGTGGCCTACGCCGAGGACGCGATGGAGGCGGTCAAGCTGGAGCCGCGGGAAGCGCCGGCTCGCACGCCGCTGGCGGGGGGCTTCCGACGCAGCGTGGAGACGCGCGGGTGGGAAGACGAGGACAGCGTCCGGCTCGTGACGGTCGTGGTGACGCTGCCGGACGGAGGCGGTCACTTGACCCTCCAACGATTGGTGATGATGCGGTGAAACACTGCGGGTTCACGCTGCTCGAGCTCGTGGTCGCCCTCGTGCTCGCGGGCGTCGTCGCGCTGCTGGTGTACGGCGCCGCCGCGGCCGGGGCGGACACGCAGCAGCGCCTGCGGCAGCGGGGGCTGGCCGTGCAGCAAGCGCGGGCGTTCCGAGCGACGCTCACGGACGCCCTGCGCAATGCCCGCCCGACCCTGATCCGGGGCGATACGGCGTTCAACCTGGAAGTGCGTCGTGACGGAGCCGGTCGTCCCCGTGATCGTATCGCCTTCATCACGGCAGGCGGCTTGCCGCCGCTCACTGGCGACGCCGACTGGGCGGTGACCGTCGAGCCGTCGCCCCAGGGCGTGCTGCTCGAGGCCGTTCCGCTCGGCGTCGCAGCGCCGGCCCCCGTGGTGCTGCGCCTGCCCGGTGTCACGGGACTCGATGTCCGGGTGCTCGGGGCGTCGCGGCCCCGCGAGTGGACCAAGCGGTGGGCGTTTCCGTCCCTCGTGCCCCCCGGAGTGGAGCTCACGTTCTGGACGGACTCGGGCCCGGGAGCGGACCCGCCGGTGCGGCTCATGCTACCGCTCGGGGGGGTGGAGTGAATTCCCTGTCGCCGCGACGCGGCGTCGCGTTGATGCTGGTGCTCTGGCTGATCGTCGTGCTGGGGGCGATCGCCGTGGGTGCTGGCGCGCTGGCCCGCGGCGAGTCCAACGTCGTGGGAAACATGCGGACTCGCACGGCGGCGCGGTACGCGGCGGAGAGCGGTGTCCTGGCGACGCGGTTGCGGTTGCAGCGCGCGCTGCGCGCCGCACGCACGTTCCAGGAGCGGGTGCTCGTCTTCCGCCGGCTGGGCGAACCGCCGGCGTCCCGCCGCGAGGACGTGCTGGGCGCGACGCGGTTCCAGAGCGTCGTGGTGAACCTGAACGCCCGGCTCGACCTGAACGACGCCGACGGCCCGATGCTCGTGGCCTTCCTGGGGCAGTTCGTGGGGCCGCGTAAAGCGGAAGCCCTGGCCGACGCGCTGCAAGACTGGCGCGACCCGGATGATCTGGTACGCCCCAACGGCGCCGAGGCGGCCGAGTACGCACGCGCCGGCGCGCCGTTCCGGCCAACCAACCGGCCGCTCGCGAGTCTGAACGAGCTCACCCGCATCCTGGGCTTCTCCGACTCGCTGGCCGCGCGGCTCGCCCCCTACGTCACGGTCCAGAGCGACGGCCGGGTGGACGTGAACGCGGCGCCGGAGCCCGTGCTCGCCGCCGTGGCCGGTGTCGGGCCGGCGGGTGCCCGGCTGCTGGTGTCGGAGCGCGCCCAGGGAGTGATCTTCGACTCACCGAGCATGGTCTGGAGCGTGCTCCGGCGCGTGGGGAACGCATGGGGGGCCGCCGACATCGCGCACCTGACCACGTGGCCGCGCCGCGTGCTGATCGTGAGCCGTGGCTGGGAGACGGGGCACCCGTTGACGCACGAGATCCAGGCCGTCTTCGACGTCGACGGGCCGGTGCTCACGCTACGCTTCTGGACGGAACACGATCTCTAGAGGATCTCTCCGATGCCTTTCGCGAAGTCGATCAAGCTCACGCTCATCGCCCTGGCGGGGTTCGTCGCCGTCGCCGCGCTCACGCTGGTCGTGCGGCAGCGCCGATCCGACCCCGGTGGCATATCGTCCGCCACGGCCTACGATTTTGGGGATGTGGTGCAGGGGCAGCCCGTGGAGCACGAGTTCGCGTGGCGCAACAACGCTGCCACACCCCTGGCGGTGGACACCGTGATCACGGCGTACGCCAGCACGCTGCTGGCGGCCGATTCGCTCGTGCCGGCGGGCGGGGAGGGGCGGCTGCGGCTCCGAGTCGAGACGCGGCGACTGCTCGGGCCCGTGAACGAGCTGGTGAAAGTACGGTACAAGGACGCCGCGCGGCGTCCCGTGTGGTTCCTGCTGCGCGGGCGTGTGGTCGCGCCGATCGAGCTCGCGCCCCAGGATCGCGTCTACTTCTTCACGTTCCAGGGCGAGGGCCCCGACCACGAGATCCTCGTCGTCAACCATCAGGACCGGCGGCTCGGGCTGCTCGCGGTGCGGTCCGACAATCCGCGGTTCCGCGTCCGCACCGACACCGTCACGGCGGGCAGTCGCTACCGGCTCACCGTGTCGCTCGATCCAGCGACGCCGGTGGGGCGTGACTCGGCGCGCATCGAGCTTCGTACCGACAGCCCGCAATATCCGTCGCTCACGATCCCGGCCCGGGCGTTCGTGGACGACGTGGTGAGCGCGTTTCCGAGGGCCGTCGACTTCGGGCAGATCTCCTTCAACAGCATCGACGAGCAGGTGATCGGGAAGAAGGTGATTCTGGTGCAGAAGCACCAGGGCAGCGGCTTCAAGGTGCTGGGCGCGACGCTCGACGTCCCCTACATGGACGTCGCCGTCGAGCCACAGCCCGCGGGCCAACGCTTTCTCGTCAATGTGACGATCGTGAAGCGGCGGGCGCGGCCTGGCGACATTCACGGCACGTTGCGCATCACGACGAACGATCCGGCTCACCCGGAGTTCGTGCTGCCCGTGTCGGGCAAGATGCTGTGAAGTCGGCGGGGGGCTCGATCCCGGCGCGCGAGAACCTGGCGCTCGCGCTCCTCTCCGGGATCCTGCTCGCGGCGCCGTTCTTGCGGCCAGCGCTGTCCTGGCTCCACTTCGTCGCGCTCGTTCCATGGGCGCTGCTGCTCGCCCGGCCCGGGGTGCGACACGCCTGGCTCTACTTCCTCCCCGGCGGCTACGCCTTCTGGATCATGGTGTGGGGGCCGTTCTCGCTGTTCAGCAAGGCGCTGCCGTTCGCCCTCGCGCTCTTGTTCGTGCCGTTCTCGCTGCTCTTCGCCGTGGTCCTGCGGGCGATGTACCGGGGGGGCCGCTGGCCGCTCGCACTGTTGCTCCCCGTAGCCTGGGTCACGGCCGAATGGCTGCGCATCCGCCTTTCGATCGGCGCGATCGGGGCGTACCCGCTGGGCTCGGCCCAATTCGCCCAGACCCCGCTCATCCAGATCGCCGATCTGACCGGCGTGGCGGGCGTTTCGTTTGTGGTGGCGGCGGTGAACGGCGCGATCGCGGACGTGATCGTGCAGCGCGGGCGGTGGGGATGGCAAACGCTGAGCGGGGCTGCAGCCGTGCCGGTGCTGTTGCTCGCCGTGCTCGCCTACGGCCTGTTCCGCGAGGCCCATCCCGGTCCCGGCGTCGCGGGCCCACGCGTGGCCGTGGTGCAGCCGAACGCCACCCACTACAAGGACCCCGCGCGTGCCAAGGCGACCTTCGAGGAGCAGCTGCAATTCACGCGCGCCGCGGTCACGCCGGGCAGCGCCGACCTGATCGCCTGGCCCGAGAACGCGATCTCCGACGTGCTGACGGACGACCCGGCCTATCTGACGGAGCTCGCCGCTCTCGTGCGGGAGCAGCGCGCCCGGATGATCGTGGGCGCGCACAGCTGGGCGTCCCGGGCACCACCCCGCCAGCACACCTCCGCCTTCTATCTCGCGGCCGACGGGACGCTGCTCGGGCGCTACGACAAGCTGTACCTGATTCCCTGGTCCGAGTACGTCCCGTTCGAGCGCTCGTTGCCGCGCCTCAGCGCCGCACTGGCGCAGGCCCTGTTGGGATACGTGGGCCGAGGCCTCCCCGGCGCCGACCTCGTACTGTTTTCGATCGACAACGGCGGTAGCCGGCCGGTCCGCTTCGCGGTGCCGATCTGCTTCGAGGCGTCGAGCGCTGACTTCGCCCGGCGGGCGGCGGCGCACGGCGCCGATTTCCTGCTCAACATCACGAGCGAAGGTGTGTTCGGCGCGCCCGTGTACACCCACATGTGGGCCCTCGCCACGCTGCGCGCCGTCGAGAACCGCGTGGCGATCGTGCGCGTGGGGAACAACGGGATCTCGGGATTCATCGAGCCGAGCGGTCGGACCGAGAGCGTGCTGCGTGGCAGGCGGACGGGGCGTCCGTTCTTAGAGGAGGGGACGCTCGTCGACCGCGTCCCGATCGCAGCCCGCGGCGGCGGCACGTTTTACACCCGCCACGGCGACTGGCTCGCCTACTTGTGCGTCGTGGGCGCGCTGGTGCTGTCGGGCGCGCCCTTGCGCGCCAAGAAACGGCCCAACGAATCGAGCGCGGCGGGCACGTCGAGCACGCCGTAGCCGAACTGATTGTCCGGCCCCGGCGGCCCGAGGTCGCGTGCCGCCGCCCGCAGCGCGTACTCGACGTCGGCGACCGTCGCGTCGGGATGGCGCTCCAGCAGGATCGCCGCGGCTCCGGCGACGAAGGCCGCCGCGATCGACGTGCCGCGACCGCGGATGTACGTCGAGGGGGTAAGCGGGAAAGCGGCCGGGATGTCCTCGCCCGGCGCCACCAGCGTGGGAAAGATCGCGCCGTCGCAGCGATTCGGCCCCCGGCTCGAGCTGGAAACGAGAGTGTCGGACTGTGCGATGGCTCCGACCGAGAGCGCGTAGTTGGCCGGTGACCCGTCGGACGGTGCCGCGGGGCCGGTGTTACCCGCCGCGAACACGGGGAGGATCTGCGCGGCGCGCCACGCGTCCACCATGCGCGCGAGCGAGCGGTCGCACCCGGGCGTGGGCAGGAGCCACGCGTTGATGAGCACGTCGGGCTGGGCGGTGGTGAGCATCCAGTCGGCGCACTCGGTGAGCGCCACGTTGTCGTACCGTCCGTGCGGCAGCCCTACGCAAGCCACCCAGCGCGCCCCCGGGGCGACGCCGATCTTCTTTCCAGCGACGTTTTGCGCCACCGCGGCGCTCAGCACCGACGTTCCGTGCCCCTCGCCGCCATCCAGCGGTGCCGCGCTCTGGCCCGTCGGATCGTGCCAGGAGTCGTCCCCCCCACGGTAATTCCCCCGCAGCTGCTCGTGGGCGGCCGACGCGCCCGCGTCGATGATGCCGACGACGACACCCCGCCCGGCGAGCCCGCGCCGCCAGGCGCGGTCGGCGCCCACGGCGCGCACCGCCCACGAGGGTGAGACTGGCGGGGCGCCTGCCTCCGCCGTCCGCGCGGCCAGGACGCTCACCTGGGGTGCCGACTGGATGTCGATCGCCGCCACGTCGGGCCGCCGCGCGAGCGCCGTGATCGCCCGCGCCGTGCCGACCACCAGCAGGCGGTTCACGATCACGAAGCCGCGGTAGGACTCGATCGCGCCGTCCCGTCGCAGCTGCTCGAGCAGCGGCCCGAGCGCGGACTGGCGCTCGCGGGCGACATCGCTCAGGGCCGTGACCACGAGCCAGCGGCGCTGCGCGCGGCCCAGGGCTCGGTGGGCGAGCGAGTCACTCAACGCCGAGAGGTCGAGTTGCGCAGACAGGTCGACTAGCACGCGGAGCTTCCGGTCGGCGGGCCCCGCGGCGAGAGCCTGCTGCAGCTCGGCCGACAGCTTGGTGCGGTACCCGGGCCGGCAGGCGGCGAGGGCCACGCACAAGGCGAGCGTGCGGTACGGTGGCGTGCGCATGGGCAAAAGAAAGGGGCGAGAGGCCATCCTCTCGCCCCCGAATGCTAACCACCCCGCGCTCAGTGCACCATCTTCGCGAGCACGTCGTGGTTGACGGCCACCGACATGTGCACCGGCATGGACAGACTCATGCCGCCGGCGAACGTCGCCGAGATCGACACGGGCTGACCGGCGGTGGTGTTCAGCAGCGCCCGGAGGACTTCCTGGCCGCCCGGCGTCGTGAAGTCGATCGCCGCCGCGGTGGGACGGACGCCGTTCTGCCGCGCGCTGATCTTGAGCGCGTTGGTCAGCGTGACCGGCGTCCCGTTCAGCGTCAGCTGCGTCACGTTCAGGGTGAAGCTCTGCCCGAGGGAGCCCGACCAAATCTGGGACACGAGGTCGCTCAGGCTGGCGAAGTTCTCCGCGAGGTCCTGGTTCGCATCCACTTCCTCTTGCGGGAACGTGAAGCACAGCCCGATCCCGGGCAGCAGGCCGCTGAAGTTCTGCTTCAGCACGTACGGGTCGAAGAACCCGTAGAACTGGCAGCCGGTCAAGTTGTCGGCGGCAACCCAGTCAGGCTGGAACTTGCCGGCCATCGTGAACGGGGGAGGTGAGATGCTCCCTGACTTCCCCTGGATGTTGTCGCCGTCACGGTCGATGACGCCGTACCAGCCGAACGACGAGATCACCGGATTGCGGTACGATGTGATGATCGTGAGCGGTTGCGCCGTGCCGGTGCTGAAGTCGCCGCACAGCGAGCCCGTCGCCGTGGCGCCCCGACAGTTGTACTGCACCGTGTAGTTGTACGTGCCGTCGTAGCCGGGGTCCCCGGTAATGAAGGCGACGTCGGAGCCCCACAGCGCCGACTCAGACGCGGTCTTGTGCTGCGCCCAGCCGGCGTAGTCCGTGATCGCGCAGCCCACGGCGACCGCCGACATCGCGGCGACCGCCATTGTGAGCCAAGCCTTCCTGCTGCTCGTATGCATGGGTTGTCCCTTTGGTTAGCGGTTGAACCGCCCGCCTACCTGCTGCTGCACGTCTCCTCGCTCGCCTACCTCGTTCGCCGTATCACCTCCTTGCTGGCGTGTTCAGCTGCTCGACCGGACGAGCCGGTGTGCACCGCTTGAGACTGTCCCGGGGCCTGCCGTTCGGCGCCCTGATCGCCATTCTCCGGTCGGTCGGGGGGAAAGAGAGCGGTGCGCTGCGGGGTCGCGTGTAGATGGGGGTCGAACGGCGGTGGACGGCAGAGGGTGAGGCGCGGCGACAACTACACTCACCGGTGAGGACGGTGCGGTGGCAACGCAACGTGGGGAGCGCCGTCGCAGCCATGAGCGGTCTAGGGCCGTTCGATGTCGCGGTTTGAAATGTCGCGGTTTGAAATACCGCCGCTACGGGAATGTGTCAAGCATCACAACACGTCGGCCCGGCGTCGGCGGGCGGGGTCTACTTCCAGCTCGTGATGTCGGCGTCCTCGTCTTCGCCACCCGGTTGTCCGTCACGACCGAGGGTGAAGAGGTCATAGCCGGTGGGAGTGTGCTCCCCGGGGCTCTTGTAGAGGTAGGGCCGGCCCCACGGATCGAGGGGGATGGCTTTCTTCAGGTACGGTCCGCGCCAGTTGAGCGGCAGGGGCTCTCGCGTGGGCTTGGTTTGCAGCGCGTCGAGGCCCTGCTCCGTCGTGGGATAGAAGCCGTTGTCCAACCGGTAGTTATCGAGCGCCAGCCCGAGCAGCTCGATCTGCGTGCGCGCCGTGGCGCTCTTCGCTTCCGACACGCGGCCCAGGATGCGAGGGCCAACCAGCGCCGCGAGCAGCCCCAGCACGATGATCACGACGAGGATCTCGATCAGCGTGAAGCCGCGGGGCTCCTTCCTGATGGCCGTCATGGGCACGAAGCTACGCGGGGGAGGCTCGCGGGCAAGGCCGGCTGCCTTGACAGGCCTCAGGTATCGGCGTCGTTTCAACTCGCCCATGGCAACCAAGCAACGGCGATGGACGCGGAGCCGTCCGCGGCCGCGGGCGGGCCGCGGCCCACGTGTACTCGTCGCGGACGACCATCTGCTGTTCCTCGAGTCCATCAACGCCCTCCTGCAGGTTCGGGGGATTGAGGTCGTAGGACAGGCTGCCGACGGCGCGGCGGCGGTCCGCCTCGCCCACGAATATCGGCCAGACGTCGCGGTGCTCGACGTCGCCATGCCCGTACTGAACGGCGTGGATGCCGCACGGCAGATCGCCGCAGCCCTGCCGGGGATCGGCCTGATTCTGCTGAGCGGGGTGATGCAGGAACGGACGGTCCGCGACGCGATCGCGGTCGGCGTGCGCGGTTTCGTCGTCAAGACGCAAGCCGTGGACGAGCTGGTCGACGCAATCCGTGAGGTATCGCGTGGCGGGCTGTACGTGAGTCCGGGGCCCGCCGGCGCCGTGGTGGAGGCGTGTCTCGCGGGAGCGACCGATCGGGAGACCCTGAGCCCGCGGGAGCGCGAGGTCCTGCGTTTCGTGGCCGAAGGGAAGACGAGTAGGCAGGTGGCGACGCTGTTGGGGCTCTCGGCGAGGACCGTGGACGCGCATCGCGCGAGCATCATGCGGAGACTGGGGATCCACGATACCGCCGGCCTCGTCCGCTACGCCATCCGCCAGGGTCTCGTCGTGCCTTGATCGAGCGGCAGACCTCGCAGGAACTACCTACTTCCGCACTCGTAACCTACCGATAACGCACCGGCTCGCGCGGCCACATGCTGTACCGTCGCCGATGCCGAGGTGCTCATACCGTTCCTCGGCGAGCGCGGCCGCGATGACGCCCCAACGGGACGTTCTGGGACGCCGCGAAACGCTTTGGTCCCGTCACAGCCTGTAGCGGAGAGGAGATCAGCCGATGAGCACGATCAGGCGATGGCGTCAGTCGGTAGCCGTGTTGGCCGCGATGCTGCTCGGCGGCGCCGGGCAGGCGCAGGCACAACACGGCTCGGATAAGAATGGTCCGGTCGTCCAGACGAGCGAGGGTCCGGTTCGCGGATTCGTAAACAACCGGGTGTACCACTTCCTCGGGATCCCCTACGCGGCTCCCCCCGTCGGCGCGTGGCGGTGGCGGCCGCCGCAGCCCCCAAAGACCCGGAAGGCGTTGCTCGACGCGACGGCCTACGGGAACATCTGCCCGCAGGCGACGACCCTCGGGGTGTTTGCGGGCCCCGCGAGCGTCCATGAGGACTGCCTCTATCTCAACATCTTCACGACGAGCCTGGGATCCGGGATCGGCCACGATCGCGCAGCAAACGCGGTCCTGGTCTGGATCCACGGCGGCGGAAATGTTGACGGCGCATCCAACGATTACGATGGGAGCAAGCTCGCTACTGGGGGGCCCACCGGGAGCCCCACGGTCGTCGTCACGATCAACTATCGGTTGGGCTTGTTGGGCTACTTGGCGCATCCTGCGTTGGCAAACGAAGGCCATCTGTTCGGCAACTATGGCATCATGGACATCCAGGCCGCGCTCCAGTGGGTGCAGCGTAATATCGACGCCTTCGGCGGCGACCCCGGCAGGGTCGCGCTCGGTGGCCAGTCGGCCGGCGCGTCAAACACCGGGATGAACGTGATATCGCCACTGAGCGGGGGCTTGTTCAACCGAGCGATCTTCGAAAGCTCCCCAACGTCCTCGGCGCAGCCACTTTCGCTCGCATTGACTCGCGGCATGAACTTCGCGACCGCTGCCGGCTGCTCTGGCACGAGCGCCGCGACCGCTGCGTGTCTGCGTGCGGTGTCGGTCGCGCAGATCCTCCAACTTCAGGGAACGGCGAACGCCAATGGACCGTACGTCACCGGCCCGATGGTGGACGGCATGATCGTGCCGATCACGCCGATCACGGCTTGGACGACCGGCCAGTTCAACCGCATGCCGATCATGGGCGGGAACGTCCAGGACGAGGCGACTTTTGGCATCGGGATCACGGAATACTTCAGCGGGCCGCCGCAAGTGCCGATTACAGCGGCGCAGTACGTCACGAACGTCACGAATACCTACAGTGGCCCCGAATATCCGGGCGGCCCGAATTACCCCTCGGGGACGGCCGCTGCGGTTCTGGCGGAATACCCGCCCGGCGCCGATCCGCAAGCCACGTTCGATTTGGTCGGCACGCATCCGGGAGCGTGTCGGAATCGCCACGTCGATCACTTGTGGTCCCAATGGGTGCCGGTGTACGAGTATGAATTCAATTACCAGCATGCGCCCTATTATTTCCCGCCCATGCCGGGCTTCGCTCCGCTCGCGGCCCACACGATCGACATCCAGTTCTTGTTCCCGGGCTGGCACGGTGGAATTCTGGGCGCCAACCACACGCCCCAAAATAGCTGGACCGCCGGCGAGCTCAGCGGGTCGGAGATAACGCTCTCCGACGAGCTCGTCGCAGCCTGGACCAACTTCGCGGCTACGGGCAATCCGAACTGGTCTGGGAACTCGCCTTGGCCGCGATATGCCGCCCAAGAAGGCGTGCCTGAATACTTATCGGAGAACGTTCCCAGTTTGTCCACGTTTACCAACGCGGAGTTCTCAGCGAGCCATCACTGTGACTTCTGGGACACGATCATAGTCTACCAGCCCTAGCCTCCCAGTGAGCGCCGGGGCAGGCGACCCCGAGGGTGAGTGACGCGTGCAGCGGGAGTGCAGGGCAACTGCGAGCGGGACGAGGGCGCGGGCTACCAGATCGCGCCCTCGTCGGTTTGCTCGATCGGTGGGGCAGCGGTTGGGGCTGCAGTCGAGCTGGCAGCGCGATCTGTAGGCTAGAACGCCTTGAGGTTGATCCCGTAAATCGCCTGCAGCATGGCCAGCGCGACGAACCCGACGAGCGCGCCGAACACCAGGATGAGCGCCGGCTCGAGCAAGGTCACAGCGGTGCGCAGCGCGCGCCGCACCTCGCCGTCGTAGGTGTCGGCGACGCGGAGACATAGCTCCTCGAGCCGGCCGCTCTCTTCACCCACGGCGATCATCTGGAGCGCGAGGGGCGGCAGCGTCCCCGCGAGCGCCGGGGCGAGCGCGCTCCCCTCGGTGAGCGCGGCGGACGCCCGATCCACGCCCTCTTGCACCACGAGGTTCGTCGCCGAGGCCCGGGCGATCTTGAGCGCCGGCAGGGCGGGCACGCCGCTCTTCAACAGCAGGCCGAATGTGCGGGCGAACCGCGCGGTCGAGTACTTGAGCTCGATATCGCCGATCCACGGCCATGTGAGCCGCGCCGCGTGCCAGCGCCGTCGCGTCTCCGGGCGGTTGAGGGCGGTGGGCACGAAGTACGCGGCCGCCGCAGCCAG
>Ga0209160_1001430_pt1 | contig 20097 bp, 16 predicted proteins | sample GraSoiAngelo_153_FD_186167 | JGI IMG/M metagenome (GOLD analysis project Ga0209160, IMG submission 186167) | Grasslands soil microbial communities from the Angelo Coastal Reserve, California, USA - 14_1009_12_40cm (SPAdes) (version 2) | ecosystem: Environmental > Terrestrial > Soil > Grasslands ... | reverse complement strand
CGCGACTCGCAGGCGTAAAGCCAGGAATGGCTGTGCCACCAAAAGATGAGGAAAGAACATTTCTTCAGGGGCTGAAGCCCCTTTCTATTCAACTGTATTACGTGGGAGCTGAAGCTCCCACCTCCTAAACGGGAGCAATGCCTTCCAGCCGAAGGGGGATTGCGTCCTTACAAGATTTTTGCGAGGAGGGGACGGCCTCAAGGCCGCCCCGACCTGTGGGCGCAGCATGCTGCGCCCCTACAAAGTAAACGAAAGCTGGCGAGATAAACTCGCCGCTACAGGCGGCCAGAGGAAGCAAGATGCCGGGCGTAAAGCCCGGCGCTACATGAGGACAGGCGAAGAGCGGGCGGGGCAAGCCCCGCCCCTACAGGGTCAGAAGCCGGGAGGGCGGTCGAAGGCGACGCCGAAGGCGCGTTCGAGGGCGAGGCCGGCGCGGCAGAGAGTGCCTTCTTCGAAGAGGCGGCCAAGTAGGGTGACGCCGTGGGGAACGCGGCGGGGCGGAGAAAATTTTGGCAACGGATTCTGCGGATCGGGGGCCCAGTCGGAGCGCGCTTCGGAGACTTCGACAAAGCCAGCACGAAGCGTGAGCGAGGGATGGCCGGTGTTGTTGCTGATGGTGAGCATTTCGTCGCGGAGCGAAGGGACGAGCAGCAGATCGACGTCGGAGAAAATGCGGGCCATTTCCTGGCAGACTTTGCGGCGGAAGCGGTCGGTCTGGACGAAGTCGACGGCGGAAAGGAAGCGGGCCTGGCGGAAAAGGTTGGGCCAGGAGTCGTGCGTTTGCATTTTGAGCTGATCGGTGGCGCGCGTGAGAGTGAGCTCCTCGAAGGAGGCGGCGCCCTCGGCGAAGAGGTTGAGATTGAGGGAGCCGTAGGGCCAGTCGGGGAGGAAAACTTCGACGGGAATCATGCCGAGTTGCTTGACGGTTTCGAGGGCGGCGCGATCGACGTCGGTGGCGGGAGGCTGCTTCATCCACGGGGGAAAGTAGCCGACGCGCAGGCCTTTGACGGGTGCGACAGAGTCGAAGTCGAGCTTGCTGGGCACGCTGGAAACGTCGCCCGGATCGGGGCCGGAGATAGTTTGCAAGACGAGGAGTGCGTCTTCGACGGAGCGGGTCATAGGGCCGAGCTTGTCGAGCGACCAGCAGAGCGTCATCGCGCCGGTGCGCGGGACGCGGCCATACGTCGGCCGCAGGCCGGTGATGCCGCAGCGCATGCTGGGGCTAACGATGCTGCCGCCGGTTTCGCTCCCGATGGAGAAACCGACGAGGCCCGCGGCGGTGGCGGCACCCGGGCCGGCGCTGGAGCCGGAAGCGCCTTCTTCGAGCAGCCACGGGTTCATCGTTTGCCCGCCGAACCAAATATCGTTGAGGGCAAGCGCGCCGAGACTGAGCTTGGCGAGCAGAACGGCGCCAGCGTCATGGAGACGCTGGACGACGGTGGCATTTTGCGCAGGGATGCGGTTGCGGAAGGGTTCTGCGCCGTAGGTGGTGGGGATTCCGGCGGTGTCGAGAAGATCCTTGCCGCCCCAGGGGATGCCGTGAAGCGGGCCGCGGTATTTGCCGACGGCGATTTCCGCGTCGGCTTTTTTGGCTTGAGCGAGCGCGAAATCGCGCGTGAGGGTGATGACACAGCGGAGCTTCGCATCGAATTGCTCGATGCGATTTAGATAGATGCGCGTGAGGCGCTCGGAGGTGAGCTTGCGCTGCTCGATCCAGTGGGAGAGACGCGTGACGGGCGAGAAAGCGATGTCCGCATCGTTGGAAGGGAGCGGCCCGGAATCGGGATTCGAGCGGATGAAGCGATCGCGCTGCGGGCCGGCGTGTTGGCCGGGAAGAACCGAATCATAGCGCGAAAAAGGAGCCACGGTGGATTCGAGGGCGACGTTGCGCGGGCCAGCGCGGCGCTCGAGGAGCGCGGCCATGTTCACGCGCCAGGAGTTCGCGGCCTGGGCACGCTCGGCGGGCGTGAACTGCACGCGCGTGAGCTTTTCCGCTTCGAGGAAGGTGGTTGGGGAGACTTCCGGGCCGACGGCGGGTCCGGTGCCAAACGCGGAAGGAGCGCCGGGCGGAAGCTTGGAAGGCTCCTGTGCCTCGGCGTCCAAAGAAGAGATGGCGGCACCGAGAAGGCCGAAAGTGGCTTGAGCCAGAAATTGCCTGCGCGGATTCGACATGATTCCTCCCAAGGGCAAGCATTGTAGCCGAGTCCCGGCGATGCACGCGGGAGATAGAGAATTTTTGTCAGGAGCGAAAGAGGACGGATTCGCGCTGAAACATTTTGACAGCGATGAAGAGTGCGGCAGCGGCATAGAAACACGTGGAGAGAAAGATGAGGATTATGAAGGTCCAATGGTACGTGCCGGCGACAAGTTCTTTGCAGAGCAGGCTAACGTTGAGAATGGGAATGATGGCGAGTTTCGGAGTGAGCTCAATGCCCGGGAGCATGGCCGCAACGGCCGGGATGATCACGACGAAAGTCATGGGAGTGAGATAGCTCTGAGCTTCTTTGTAGGTCTTGGCAAAGAGAGCGATGGTCATCAGCACGGCAGAGAAGAGAACGGCCACGGGCAGGGCCATTACGAAGACGGAGAGGACCGCGCCAAGACCGATGTGGAGCTGAACGAAGGTAGAATCCCCAGACTGCGCGGCCTCCAGGGCAGGACCGTGCTGTAATCCCCAGAAGGAAGCGCCCATGGAGATGACCGAGAGCGCGGCGGTGGCAAGCGAGGCGGTCAGCACCAGAAGGAATTTCCCAAGGACCAAATGGGTACGGGAAATAGGGCTGGAGAGGATGGTCTCCATGGTGCCGCGCTCTTTTTCGCCGGCCGTGAGATCCATCGCCGGGTACATCGCGCCGGTCATGCACATGAGGATCACCAGATAGGGGATGAGGCCGCCAAAGGTCTCAGCGGCGACCTTCTCGTCGGAGACAACGTTTTCCTGCTTGATATCAAACGGCTTCATCAGGCTTTCGGGGAGTTTCTCTGCTGTAAGGCTGCGCCGCACGGTGGTGTCGCGGTATTCGGAGAAGAATTTCTCAATACGAGCGGCGCCGAAGGAAGATTTCAAATCGCCTGAAAAGATGTAGATCTTCACTGCGGTGCGTTCGCCGCGCGCGATGGCGGCTTGGAAACCCGGCGGAATGTCCACGACAGCACGAACCTTCTTATTGGAGATGAGATTCACATAATCGGGCACCGTAGGGACGATGCGGAGATTCTTGACCTCTCCCAGGCCTTGGACGACCTCGGGAGAATCCGCGCCACCCAGAACCATGATGGTCGAAGGCTCGCGGCTGGCTTGGCCGATGAGTTCCGCACCCATATAGCCAATTCCGACAGCGAGGACGGGAAACAAGAGCAGCGGGATCAGAATGGTGGACATGAGGGTACGCCGGTCGCGCAGCGACTCCAGCAGCTCTTTGCGATAGACGAGACCCACGTTACGCAGGGACATGTCAATCGGTCTCCGCGGGGACGTAACGTGGCGCGATGACCTTGACGAAAATTTCCTCGAAATCCTGTTCGTTGTGCTGGTCGCGGAACTGGGCGAGCGTGCCTTCGGCGAGCAGTTTGCCAGTGTGGATGATGCCGATGGTGTCACAGAGCTTTTCGACTTCGCTCATGACGTGGGTAGAGAAGATGACCGTCTTGCCGCGGTCGCGGCACTCGCGGATGAAGGCAGTGATGGTGCGGGCGGTTATGACGTCGAGGCCGAGAGTGGGCTCGTCGAAGATCATGACCGGAGGATCATGGACGAGAGTGCGGGCGATGGAGGTTTTTTGTTTCATGCCGGTGGAGAGCTTGTCGCAGCGGCGGTCGCGGAAGCCGTTCATGTCGAGGCGGTTGAAGATGTCGTCGACGCGCTTTTTCAGCGTGGCTTCGTCTAAACCGTTGAGGCGGCCGAAATATTCGACCAGCTCACGAGCGGTGAGACGGGGATAGAGCGCGGTAGCGGTGGAGAGGAAACCGACGCAAGCGCGAACTTTTTCCGGCTGTTCGACGATGTCGTGGCCACAAACGAGTGCGGTGCCGTCCGTCGGTTCGAGGATGGTAGCGAGCATGCGAAGGGTGGTGGTTTTGCCGGCGCCGTTGGCGCCGAGGAGACCATAGATTTTGCCGGGCTGGCAAGTGAAGCTGACATTGTCCACGGCACGGATTTCGCCCCGTTTTTTGTCCTGGAAGCGTTTGGACAGGCCACGAGCTTGGATCATTAGGAGGTCCCTCGCTGAGATCTCTTGAGACAGGGCACGGAGCATTCCGAGTGTACTACGCGGGGCAAGGGGAAATGCTACCGGGGGTCAACCTTTGTGACACGCGGGGCACTGTTTTGCATCAAATTTATCGGGCGTAACGCGAAACATATTGTTGCACTGGATGCACACGCGATGGAGAACGGGACTGGAAACGGGCGCCGGTTTAGGCGAGCCTTTTGGAGAGGGGTCGGCACTTTGGCTGGAGGTAGTTTGGGCAGACATAGGGTGATTCTAACACGCGAAAGATGGCCTGCCAAAAGTGAGGGGCGGCATCCCAGTAGCGGGGCGGTGCATCTTTTATCTACATGGGAGGCGGATTGTTTCAAGGATGAATGTCCTTTGTACCCAAGATCAGCGCCAGCAACGTGAGTTCTTCCGCGAGTTCTCCGAGTTATGCGCATGTTAGGCACGGAATATGGAGAAAGCCGCGCGGCCCTTGCTAGAATGAAGTATCTTGGACCTTCCAGACAGGGGCCGGGCTAGCCACGGACAATAAAGAGGAAAATTGCGCCGAAGAGAAGCGCCGTTGCGTCCATGGAGTGCTTGCTGCGGGGTCGTGTTGAATAGGAAATCATGGATCGAAAGTTGCGAAACCGGATCTTGCTTTACCTGCTCTTGGCGGGAGTGCTGGCTTACGGTCTGATCGAATTGAGCGGAAGAAAGCCGGCACCAAAAATCTCCGCGGTAACCCCGATGCGCGAAAACCTGGTTTCGTCGATCAACAGCAACGGAAAGGTAGAGCCGATTGCGCCCTATGTGATCCCGGCCCGGCTGGACACTTTCGTAGAAAGGGTTCTTGCGACCGAAGGGCAGCAGGTGAAGAAGGGCCAATTGCTGCTGGAATTGGATGTAAAGGATGCGGCAGCACAGCTTGCCGAGGCGCGGGTAAGACTCCTCCGCGCACAAGAGGATTCGCGCAACGCAAAGAGCGGGGGTAAACCGGAAATAGCCGCTCAGGTCTCCGGCGACCTGGCCAAGGCCGTGGCGAATCGCGACCGGCTGCAGAAGAATCACGATGCTTTGGTGCGCCTGATGGCGGAACAGGCCGCAACCAAAGACGAGTTGGCGACAAATGAGCTAGCCCTGACGAACGCTCAAGCGGAGGTAACGCGACTTCAGGCCGTAAAACAGGAATTTGACCGCGGCGTCAGACTGGACACAGAGCGCACAGCTCTGCAGGTCCAGCAGGCGCAGAACGAAGTGGATGCTCTTGAAGAAAAAGTGCGCAATGGCCACATAACCGCTCCGGTCAGCGGCACGCTGTACTCACTTCCCGTTAAAACGGGTGATTTTGTGAAGCTGGGCGCCACGCTGGCAGAGATGGCCGACCTGCACAAAGTGAGGGTGCGGGCGTTCATCGACGAGCCAGAACTGGGCGCGCTGGAAGAGAATGAGCCGGTGAAAATCACTTGGGATGCACTGCCGAACAAGACCTGGTCGGGGAGGACAGAGATCATTCCGAAACAGGTGGTGCCGAGGGGAACGCGGAGCGTGGGCGAATTGCTCTGCTCAGTAAACAACGACAAGCTGGAGCTGCTGCCGAATATCAATGTAAATGTACGCATCAATTCGAGAGAGCGCCTGGGCGTGCTGTCGGTGCCGCGCGGCGCGGTGGAGGCGGAGGGCGGGCGACGCTACGTCTACGTAGTGAAAGAGAACCAGCTCGGAGTGGGCAAATCCACACTGGAGAAACGGGAGATTCACGTCGGGATTGCTGACGCCACAAACTACGAAGTGGTCAGCGGCCTGCAAGAAGGAGAGCTCGTGGCCTTGCCTGGAGACGTGGATCTGCGGGACGGCATGGACGTAATCGTGGTAAGTAAATCGGCCGCCAATTTTCAGAGAAGGACGAATGGTTAGAAGGGTCCGGCCGTTACTCGCAGTTTTATTCCTGGCCAGCACCGCGCTCGCGGGGACGAATCTCAAACAAGAAGCAGATTTGGACGCTGCACGCCGAGCCTATGAAGCGAGCGACTACGCAAAGGCTGTTCAAACACTGCAGGAGGGGGCCGCGAGGGATCCACAGAACGGCGATTTGCATTTGCTACTGGCGAAGAACTATCTGGAACTGGAGCAACTGGACGCGGCAATCAAGAGCGCCGAGAGGGCGGTGGCCATCGATCCGCAGAGTTCGGTTTATCACGAGTGGCTGGGACGGGCGTATGGCGAAAAGGCGGATCACGCGGGCCCCCTTCCGGCGATTGGATGGGCAAGGAAGACAGGCAGGGAGTTTGAGGCCGCGGTACGGTTGGATGCGAAGAATTTCTCAGCGCGCCAGGCGTTGATCGAATTTGATTGCGGCGCTCCCGGAATCGTTGGTGGAGGGGAAGACAAGGCGCAGCCGCATATCAAGGAACTGCTAGGGATGGACAGCGCCGAAGGTTACTATGCGGCGGGGAATTGCCGGCGGCAAAAGAAGGATTTCGCGGTTGCGGATGAAGAGTTCACAAAGGCTCTGGAGAGCCAGCCGAAATCGGCAGAGCTGATCTACGACATCGGAGATTATGCGGTGAAGCGCGGGCAACCGGAACGACTGATCGCTGTGGCCGACGCCGGGGAACACGTGGCACCTACTGATCCACGAGGCAAGTTTTATCGCGCGGTGGGCCTGATTTTGAAGAAAGAAGGACCGGATGAAGGGGAACGCTTGTTGCAGGAGTACCTGAAGAGAGCGCCGAAAAGGAATGGATTCCCGAGGCAAGCGGCAGCTTATGTTTGGCTGGGGCGTCTGTACGAAGATCAGAACAGGATGCGGGATGCTATACAGCAGTTTGAGACTGCAGTCCGGTTAGATCCAAAAAATAAGATGGCGAAAGAAGCGCTGAAGAGGATCAAGAAAGGCTGAGGATTTTCGCAAGAGCCGTTTCCGGAGGTTTGGCGAGAAGTTTCTCCGCCAGGTGATGATGCATATTCGAGAGACAGTGTCGGTGGCAATCGACGCGCTGCGCGCGAACAAATTGCGCGCGATCCTGACGTCGCTGGGGGTGATCATCGGCAGTGCTTCCATCGTTCTTGTCGTCACCGTGGCTCTCACTAGCAAGAAATTTGTGCTTTCGCGGATCGAAAGCATCGGCTCGAACCTGGTCTGGGTGGAGCTGGTGCAGAGGCCGGATAAGCCGCAGCCACTGAGTTATGAAATGACGCTGGAAGACATGGAGGCTGCCAAGATCATCCCCAATGTGATCCAGGTTGCAGGAACGCGGGAACTCCCGATGGCCGTGATTGCAGGTGGAACGGAGCGTCCGGTAAGTGTGGTGGGGGTGACGGATGGGTATCAAGCCATCCGACGACTGCTCATCCTTCGCGGGCGGTATCTCGACGCGGCGGACATGGAGATGCGCAGCAAGGTGTGCCTTATCACCCCGCAACTTTCCGAACGCATTTTTGGGCAGGACAATCCCGTGGGAAAGCCCGTTCGCATGGGCGAGCTGACGTTCGCGGTGATTGGGGTTTTCCGCGAGCGAGCCGAGACTCTTGACCTTTCGGACCTTCACGAAAATTCCGTCATCGTCCCCTTCACGGTAATGAGGTACTTCACCGGCCAGGAAGTGGTGCGTCTGCTGGATGCGCAGGCAGATAAGGCGGAAAACGTGCCGTCCGTCCAGAGGCAGTTAGGGCAGTTGTTGCGGAGCCGGCATCCTGCGGAGGCGGAGTATAAGGTGCAAACGCTGAATGCGATTCTGGCGGTGGCGAAGCAAATCTCGCTGGCGCTGACGGTTGTTCTGATCATTATCGCAGCCATCGCGCTACTAATCAGCGGAATCGGCATCATGAACATCATGCTGGTAACGGTGACGGAGCGGACGAGAGAAATCGGCATTCGCAAAGCGATTGGAGCGGCGCGGCGGGAGATCCTTTATCAGTTTCTGGTGGAGTCCTTTTTGATTAGCGGTGGAGGGGCGGTGGTCGGGATTTTGATCGGGATCGCCATTCCTGTGGTCGCTCAGTCGTTTCTGCCGGGGAATTTGAGAGTGCCGATATCCAGTATGAGCGTAGTGCTCGCCTTTGTGGTGTCGTGTTCGACTGGATTGTTCTTCGGGTACTTGCCGGCGAACCAGGCGGCTAGCCTTCAGCCAGTGGAGTCGTTGCGGTATGAGTGAGAACCGGGACGAGAGATCGGTGAATGTAGAAAGGGAAGAGTAAGCTTCGGGCGGCCACTGGCTGCCTTTTCTTTTCCGGAAGGAAGAAGCCTGAAGCAGGAGTGAAGACTCAGCGAGCAGAATGTTATATCGGTTGACGAGAATCTTTCAAAGAAATTGTTTTGGAAATGAGGGAGATGGGAAATGCGATTCCTTCGACACTTTATGTTTGCAGCCGGATTGCTGGCGGTGTACGGCGGTACTGCACAAGCGCAGGAGCCGCCAGCGCCTCGCGGAAATGAACCTGCGACGCAGGGGGCGGCGACTGCCGCGCCAGTCGCGGTGACTTTGAAGCGCGCCATCGAGCTGGCGCTACAAAACAGCAAAGAGATTCAAGTAGCGAAGATTCAGGCGAGCCTGGCGCATCACGCGGCGCAAATCACGAAGGCACAGTTCATGCCGAATCTCTATGCGGGTTCCGGGGCGGGGTATACGAACGGCATACCGGAGACGCCGGGCGGGCGTGCGCCTTCGATATTCAGCGTGACTTACACAGAGCAGGTTTTTAATGAGCCGCTGCGCGGCCAAGCAAAAGAGATGCAAGAACAAGCCAAAGCCCAGAAGATCGTGCTGGAGGACGCCAAGAACAGCGTGATCACGCGAACGGCGATGGCGTATCTCGAACTGGCAAAGGTGCGGCACTCGCTGGAGCTGCTTGGGAAGGAGCAAGAAAGCGCAGAAAAGATTGTCGAGGTCACCCAGGAGCGACAACGCGAAGGTTTTGAATTGCCGGTGGAGGTGACCAAGGCGCAATTGACCAAAGCACAGGTTGTGCAGCGCATCCTGCACCTGGAAGGGCGAGAAGATGAACTGGAGGTTTTTCTGAGGTACCAGTTGGGTTTGCCGGAGATGCAGGCCATTGAAGTCACGCCGGAAGAGCTGCCGGGAGAAGCTGAGCAGGCGGGCGACACCTTGGTAGCAGCGGCAATGACCAACAACGCGGGACTGCGGCTGGCCGAATCCGACGTTCGAGCGAAGGAGTTCCGGCTGAAAGGGGAAAGGCGTGGATACTTCCCGACTCTGGAGCTGGTGAGCATTTATAGCGTGCTGGCGAAATTCAATAATTACTCGCAGTTTTTCAATCACTTTCAGCGGAATAACTACAACGCCGGAATCGATATGCACGTGCCGATTTTCAGCGCCCAAACAAAAGCGGCCATTGGTCTGGCGCAGGTGAATCTGGACGCGGCGAAAGCTAGCCTGACAAACAAGAGAAGCGAGCTAAGTGCCGAGGTGAGACAGAAAACACGGCGAGTGCGAGAAACGGACGCGGCGAAAGAGGTAGCCAGACTGGAATTGCAACTTGCGCAACAAAATGTGGCGGTGCAGCAAGCGCAGTTTGAGGAAGGCAAACTCGGCCTGCGGGACATGGAAAAAGCCAGATTGGATGAGAACGAGAAGTGGATGGCTTATTTGGACGCCAATTTCCAGAAGCAGCAGGCACAGTTGGATCTGCTGAAGACGGCCGGGCAGTTGGACAAAGTGTGGCAGTAGGACGGGGACCGCGACTCGCGTGGTGAGTAGGAATGCTCGACCAAAAGAGTTTGAGTGCGTTGAACAAGGCGCTCAAGAAGCTTGACCAGGGATTTGGCCATCTTCCTCCGCTGGAGCATGGTGTGGCGGGGATGGACCGCCTTGCAGAAGTGCTGGGCACAACTGCAGAACGGCTGAAAGACAATTACCCGTATTTTCATCCGCTCTACGCGGGCCAGATGCTCAAGCCGCCACACCCCGTCGCGCGGCTCGCCTACACGCTGGCTATGTGGATCAATCCAAACAATCACGCGCTCGATGGCGGCCGGGCAACGTCTGTGATGGAGAAGGAAGCGGTCACGGAAATTGCCAGCATGTTCGGGTGGAAGAATTTTCTGGGCCACCTTTGCGGCGGCGGCACGATGGCAAATCTCGAAGCATTGTGGGTGGCGGGCCAACTGCATCCCGGAAAAACGATTCTGGCAAGCGAACAGGCGCACTATACGCACGGGAGAATTAGCGGAGTCCTGCAAGTGCCGTTCGAATCAGTACCTACGGACAAGCTTGGTCGCATGAACCTAGGCGCGCTTGCCAGCCGGCTGGAACGCGGCGATGTGGGGACTGTCGTGGCGAGCATGGGAACGACAGCAACGGGTTCCGTGGACCCGCTGCGTGAGATTCTCGCGTTGCAATCGAAATTTGGATTCCGGATTCACGTCGATGCCGCGTATGGCGGCTATTTTGTCCTGACAGAAAATCTCGCCGAGGAAGCGAAACAGGCATTCGCACGGATCGGAGAGGCGGATTCCATCGTGATCGATCCGCACAAACACGGATTGCAGCCTTACGGCTGCGGCTGCGTGCTATTCCGTGATCCCGGAGTGGGGCGACTGTACAAACATGACTCGCCTTACACATATTTCAGTTCCGCAGAATTGCATTTGGGAGAGATCAGCTTGGAATGTTCGAGGCCCGGCGCGGCCGCGGCGGCGTTATGGGCAACGCAGAAGTTGCTGCCGCTTGTGAAGGGCGGGGAATTCGCGCGTGGGTTGGAATGCGGCAGGACAGCCGCTATGGCCTTGTTTGAAAAACTGCGGGCAGATTCGCGGTTTTTGACGGCTTTCGCTCCGGAACTGGACATTCTCGTATTCGCTACTCGGGGCGCAAGTATGAGCCAAGTTTCTGCCCTGAGCCGCAGAATCTTTAAAGCTGCCGCCCAGCGCGATCTCCACCTTGCGGTAGCCGAATTACCAGTTCATTTCTGGGAGGAAAACCTCAGAGGGATGAACCGGGACCGCGAGACACTCACGTGTCTGCGTTCCGTGCTGATGAAGCCGGAGCATCTCGACTGGGTCGAACAAATCTGGGCATTGCTCTCCGCGTCGACTGCAGAAATCCTCGGGGGCGGCACGAGCCACGCGGCAAACCCCGTTTGATGTGGCATTTAACCTTTCAGTGCAGAATAGCAACCATTGACAGAAAGGTTTGGGGGGATGCAACGAAGTCAGGTAGACTATTATCTTAGAGACGGGGGGGCTCGAGTTCTGCCGGTGCGGCCAGCCTTTCCATCTGCAGATGACCCGCGTTGGCTACGGATGTGACACGGCCAATCTTGTAAGACGAAGGCTGAGGGTGACGAATGCCGGATGCAATGAAAACTTTATTGCTGAACCCGCCGAGTTTTGAGAATTTCGACGGCGGGGCAAGCTCGCGATGGCCCGCGACGCGCGAGATTGAATCTTACTGGTACCCGGTTTGGCTGAGTTATCCCGCCGGGATGATTCCGGGAAGCTGGTTGCTCGACGCCTCTCCTCACAAAATCAATTGGCAGCAGACTGTTCAAATCTGTAAAGACTACGAATTCCTGATTCTGTTCACCTCGACGGTGGGGTTCGAAAGCGACATCAAGCTCATTCACAAAATCAAAGAAGCAAATCCAAGCATCAAGATCGCCTTCGTTGGGCCGCATGGGCACATCAAACCCGACGAGACGTTGATGGCCAGCGAGGACATCGATTTTGTGACGCGCGGAGAGTTCGACCATTCGGTTGTGGAATATGCGCACGGAAAGCCGCTGGGCGAAATTCTTGGCGTGAGCTACCGAAAAGACGGGAAAATCGTACACAACGCAGAGCGGCCCCAACTGCACATGGAAGAACTGGACGCGCTTCCCTTCGCAAGTGATATCTACAAGCGCGATTTAGAAATCGAGCGCTACAACGTGCCCTTCCTGCTGCATCCCTTCATTTCGTTCTACACCACGCGCGGCTGTCCCGCGCTTTGCACCTTCTGCATGTGGCCGCAGACGATTTCCGGGCATGCCTGGCGGACGCGCTCGACAGAAAACGTGGCGCGGGAAGTGAAGCAGGCTCTCGGGCATTTCCCGCAGATGAAAGAGATTTTCTTTGACGACGACACCTTCAACATCCGCAAGGACCGCGTGCTGGATCTTTGCGCGAAGTTCAAGCCGCTGAAGTTCCGGTGGTCTTCGACGGCGCGTGTGCACAGCGATTACGAAACGGTGAAAGCCATGGCTGACTCCGGCGCACGGCTCTTCATCGTGGGATTTGAATCAGGCGACGCGCAGATCCTGAAAAACATCAAGAAGGGCGCAACACTGGAGATGGCCCGCAACTTCAGGAAGAGCTGCCGCAAAGTGGGCATCAGGGTGCATGGAGACTTTATTATCGGCTTGCCGGGCGAGACCAGAGAGACGATTCAAAAGACCATCGATTTTGCGAAGGAATTGGACTGCGAGACGATTCAAGTCTCGCTGGCGCATGCCATGCCAGGCACGGAATTGCACGACGCCATGGCGGCGCAAGGATTCCTCAAAATCGAAGCGCTAGCCGATTCGGGCGGTCACCAGTTGCCGCACATCGAATATCCGCACCTTTCGAAGGTCGAAATGATGGCCGGCGTGAACCGCTTCTATGATGAGTATTACTTTCGCCCCAGAGTTGTGTGGCGCATCGTGAAGGAAGCCCTTTGGGATGGCCATGAACGGAAGCGCCTGTATCATGAAGCAACGGAATTCCTGAAGCTGCGCGCGGAGCGCTTGAAGTGGGCACGCAAGGGCGGCGAGGAATATCACAAGCCCATTGTTTCCGTCCCCAGGGCATCTTCAGCTTCCGGAAACGACTAGCCCCAAAAATGGCGAGCGAAAGAAGGCTGCGAATCAAGACGCTGATCATGGTCTTGGCAATGGTTGTGTGTGCCAACGTCGGCGACCTGCTGCTGAAACACGGAATGTCGCATATCGGCGCCGTTGTATTAACCGGCCACGGGATCGTACAAGCCTTCCGGCTCACGGTTACAAACGGGATCATTTGGACCGGCATCTTCTTTCTCCTCGGATTTATGGTGAGCTATATGACCGTGCTGAGCTGGGCGGATTACAGTTACGTCATGCCGGCAGGTGCCTTTGGCTATGCGGTGCTCACCTTCCTTGCAGTCATCTTCCTGCACGAATCGGTTTCTCCGCGGCGCTGGATTGGCGTTGTTCTGATCTGCGTTGGCGTTCTCCTGGTGGGGCAGACGAAGCCGCGAACAACCGGAGTACCTAGCGAGGCGGTGGCCTGATGCGAGTCATCCTTGCACTCGCAGTTCTGGTTTTGGGCAGCACGGGCGGGGAAATCGCCATCACTCACGGAATGAAAGCCACCGGCGAGCCGGCGAAGCTGCGGCCGCGAGCGCTGCTGCAGTTTTTGGCGCGCGCCGTGTGCAACGGATGGTTTTGGATGGGCCTTCCGCTGATGGCATTGTCATTTTATTCGTTACTGATCTTGCTGTCCTGGGAGCCGATCAGCCTCGTGATTCCCACTTCCGCACTCAGCTATGTCGTTGGGACCTTTGGCGGAAAATATATTTTGGGCGAAGACGTGAGTGTGGCGCGGTGGGTGGGAGTGGTACTCGTTTGCGCAGGCGTTGCGCTCGTCGCGGCGGGCTGAACTTCAATCTTAAGAATCATTCCATGACGGCGAGCAGGCCCCAATGATCTGGCGTTACGCCTTGTGCCGTGACGCCGTGCTGCTGCTTTCGGCGGCTCCGCTGGTTTACTACGTTCTCGCGATACTCACGGCCTTGCGTTTTTTCCGGGGAGAGCGCGTGCGAATCCTGCCGGAATATCGTCCACCTGTCAGTGTGCTCAAGCCGGTGCGCGGCGTGGACTTTGGCAGCTACGAAAATTTCTCGAGCTTTTGCAAGCAAAATTACCCGGACTACGAAATCTTGTTTGCTGTGAATGAGGCGAGCGATCCCGCAGTGGCGGTGATTCAGAGGATTATCAAGGAATTTCCCCAACGCCGAATTCGCCTGCTCGTTGGCGCGGAACATCTGGGTGCGAACCGCAAGGTGAACAAGTTGGTGCGGCTGGCGCGGGAAGCTCAGAACGATTTGCTGGTGCTGACCGATGGAGATGTGCGCGTGGGGCCGCTGTTTTTGCCGGAAGTTGTTGCTCCGCTTGCTGATCCGAAGATCGGAGCCGTGACTTCATTCTATCGTGCAATCGCAGAGGAAAATCTCGGTGCGAAGCTCGAAGCCATCGGCGCCGCCGGCGATTTTTTTGCGGGCGTGCTGATGGCCAGATGGAAGGAAGGAATCCGTTTTGCCCTGGGAGCTTCCATCGCCACGACGAAAGAATGGCTCGAAAAGATGGGCGGCTTCGAGGCGATCGCCGATACCCTCGCAGACGATTATGAACTTGGCCTCCGGATCGCCAAAGCTGGAGGAGAAATTGTCCTGTCGCGGGAACCGGTATGGACCATGTATCCCGCGCAAACCTTTCGTAGTCTCTGGCACCACCAATTGCGCTGGGCCCGCACCGTGCGGCTATGCAGGCCGGTTTCCTACTGGGGCTTGCTCTTCACGCAAGGACTCCCTTGGACCATGCTAGCGGTCCTCATCGCGCCAGCGAACTGGATCGCTGGCGTCTATTTGACTGCATACATAGCCCTGCGATTCGCGATGGCTTGGACGGTCGGAGTGTGGGGCGTGGGAGATGAAGTCTTGCGTCGAAATCTCTGGCTGGTGCCGCTGCGGGATGCAATCTACTTTGTGGTCTGGTGCGCGAGTTTTGGCTCGAATCGCATCCGCTGGGGGACAGTGGAATACCTTGTCCGGCAGGGGCGTATGGTGGCGGTGGCCGGAGGCGAGAAAACAGGGGCGTAACTTGGAGTGATTGCCGAGGCTTGCGCGAAATGTGATTTGAAACTCATGCCGCTTTCCGTGCGGTTGACGGCTTGGCGAAACGCGATTAGATTAGATAGGTAGAATCGTGGCTGTCCCGATCCGCGGGAACGTGCTGCGATTCCTTTTTGTTCCTCCGTTGTGGTCCCGACCGAGTCGGGGTCAACCCAACGGCTGGGAGGTCGTCCAATCGGTAGGACTCCAGACTCTGGATCTGGCTATCCTGGTTCGAGTCCAGGCCTCCCAGCCAATCTTTTCAATGAATTAGCGGACTGTCATCCGAATCGCCACACGCCGCCGAGATTTGCCTTTCATGTGTGAAGAAAGGCGTTAGTCTTGTCTAGACTGAAGTCCTGCTTCAGCATGAATCTTGAGCGGGGGGGCCGAGAATGGGCCTGGAAATGACTGCCCTTCTTGCAGTTCAAGATCTTCACGTCTCGTATCGTTCGCGCGGGGGAATCGCTTTCCAAGCACTAACTGGCGTTAGCTTTCAACTCATGCCAGGTGAGATTTTGGGCGTGCTTGGAGAATCCGGATCCGGAAAGAGCACACTCGCGGCATCGCTCCTGCGCCTTCTTCCTGAACACGGCCAGATTACAAAGGGTAGCGTCCTCTTTGAAGGCAAGGATATCCTGCAAGCAGGTTCAGTCGAGCTGCAGGGAATCCGTGGCAGCCGAATTTCATTGATTTTCCAAGAGCCCTCCCTGGCTCTCCACCCAACGATGCGTGCCGGCGAACAGGTGAGACAGGTCCTCGCCGCTCACGAATCTCTGCCCAAGAGAGTCCTGAAGGAAAAGACGCGTCAGGTCCTCGCAACGGTATTTCCGGAAGAGGAGGGTCGCATTTCGCATTCTTACCCTCACCAGCTCAGCGGAGGTCAACGACAGCGGGTGTTGATAGCCCAATCGATTGCCTGCGGGCCATCGCTCATCATCGCGGATGAGCCGACTGCGTCGCTCGACCCTACAACGCAGATGGAAATACTAGGCGTGTTTCAGTCGCTCAGAGAAAAATTGGATCTTGCGATGATCTTCATCACTCACAATCCTGCCTTGCTGGCAGGATTTGCGGATCGAGTGCTCGTTCTTTACGGTGGGCGTATCGTCGAAGTGGGTGCAGCGGCGACCGTCCTTGCTTCGCCACAACATCCGTATACGAAAGCTCTCTTTCGTTCTGTTCCACGACCCCTCGAGCGGCCTCGGAACGGCGAGAAGGTAAAGCTGCCCGCGATCCCCGGTGATTCACTGCCCTCGTCGCTGCCATCCGAAGGATGCCCCTTCGAGCCGAGATGCGCGGACAGAATGGACCTATGCAGAAAACGCGAGCCGGAGCTCATACGAATAGGAGGCACTCAAGCGGTTTCCTGTTTCAAGTTTGAGAGCTAGTTCGAGGATTCGGGAGCGGTCACGACATGCAGCCACTCCTAAATGTTGAAAATCTCGTGAAACGGTACGACGGGAAGCGGCTCGTAGCTTTGCAGGACGAGCTGTCCGCGCTAGACGGAGTGTCCTTCTCCCTCTTTCCAGCGACGACTCTGGCGGTTGTGGGTGAATCCGGCTCGGGGAAGAGCACCCTGGCGTTGTGTCTTGCTTGTTTGGAACCTCCGACTGCCGGATGCATCTGGTTGGAAGGAAAAAACCTAGTTGCACTTGGGGAAGCCGAGCGGCGGAAAGTTCGTCCCCAAATTCAGCTCATTTTTCAAGATCCGGCAAATTCCTTGAATCCTCGGTGGAACGTGCTCGAGATTCTCACCGAACCGTTGCGCTTACAGGGCAAGTTCAACAGCGAAGGAATTGAAAGGCGTGCATCTTGTTTACTGGAACAAGTAGGTCTTTCCATGCATATCGCTACTCGATCGCCTGCCGAGTTAAGCGGTGGGCAGCGTCAGCGGCTGGCCATCGCTCGAGCTTTGGCGCCCGGACCAAAACTGCTCATTCTGGATGAAGCGCTTTCAGCACTGGACTGCTCCGTGCAGGCTCAGATCGCGAACCTTCTAATGGAATTGCAAACTTCTCTCGGGATGACTTACCTGTTCATTACGCATGATCTGGCTATGGGTGCGCACATTGCTGATGAAATCGCGGTGATGCATCAAGGCCGCATTGTGGAGCTAGGCCCCGCAGAAAAAATCGTCACGTCTCCCCACCATGAAATGACGCGGCAACTTCTCGCAGCTACACCTTCCATTGCTCAGGCGACGCGATTGGCCAGGGAGCCATAATGCGTTACTTCTTGCGACGGCTAGGCCACGCTTTCCTGATGTTGATTGGCGTATCCCTCCTTTCATTCTTTTTTACAACTCTGGCTCCAGGTAATTACCTGGACGAAATGCGTCTGGATCCGCAGATTGCGCCGGAGACTTTGGCGGCGCTGCGCGCTCAATACCAGCTCGACCAGCCCCTGCCGGTGCGCTACGTGTCTTGGCTGAACTCATTAATTCACGGGAAAATGGGATTTTCTTTTGCCTACAATAGCCCCGTCGCTCCCCTTTTGATGGTTCGTGCCCGAAACACCCTGCTTCTCACCATAATTGCCACTTTGTTTGCTTGGGGTCTCGCACTGCCTCTGGGAGTCTGGAGTGCCGAGCATCTCGGGCGCTTGCCGGACCGGCTGTTATCCTGGGGGACCGCCGTCGGGTTGGTGCTTCCCGATCTCGCACTTGCATTGGGACTATTGTTGCTCGCCGTAAAGACCGGTTGGTTGCCCCCGGGCGGCATGGTGTCCGTCGACTTCGAATCATTCTCTTTGCTTCACAAGCTCGGCGATCTGCTGCAGCACATGATTCTGCCGGTCGCCGCGCTGGTCCTCTCCAGTCTGCCGCTGCTCGTCCGACATGTGCGCGCGGCCGTCGCGGACGTGCTTGGCGCTCCGTTCTTGGTTGCTGCCAAAGGTCACGGTATCCCGAAGCGTCGGCTGTTGTATCACTACGCTCTCCGTGCCGCGGCCAATCCCCTCATTTCTCTTTTTGGCTTCAGCGTCGGGACCCTGTTGAGCGGTTCTTTGTTGGTGGAAGTTGTGATGAGCTGGCCGGGTCTCGGGCCGTTCTTGCTGGAAGCGATCCTCGCGCGTGATTTGTACGTGGTTATCGGTGGAGTTTTGCTTTCCACGCTGTTTTTGCTCGGCGGCAACTTCTTGGCGGATGTGTTTCTTTATTGGGCCGACCCGAGAATTCGCAAGGAAAATGGCGCAGGATAAATGACGCGGCGCGTGCTAACAAGATGGCTTATCGTTCTCCTCGGACTCCACGGGCTTGTTGTCTGCGCTGGTTTTTTCTCGCCTTACAACCCGGCAGAACAGGACCGCAACCATGTGTACTTGCCTCCCCAACTTCTTCATCTTGTGGATCCCACGGGGCATCTCCACTTTAGACCGTTCGTGTACCCCTGGAAGTTGCGCCCGGACACTCCGGATCTGCGCGAGGAAGACACGGCTCACCCTCTCCCGCTGAGGTTCTTTGTGAACGGAGCACACTACCGTTTGCTGGGAGTTTTTCCCGCCCGTTTGCATCTATTTGGCGGCGAAGACACTAGGATTTGCCTGCTCGGAACGGATGCTTATGGCCGGGATCAATTCTCGCGATTTCTCTATGGCGGCCAGATATCGCTGCTCGCCGGTTTTCTCGGGGCAGCCCTCACATTATTGCTTGGCACTCTCGTGGGTTCCGTCGCGGGCTACTTCGGGGGCCTGATTGATGATGCGCTCATGCGCTTTGCCGAATTGTTTCTCGCGCTGCCCTGGTTATATCTGCTCTTTGCTTTGCGTGCTTTCCTGCCGCTTGCAGTCAGCCCGCTGAAGGCCTTTTTTCTGATCATTGGAGTGATCGGAGCCGTAGGCTGGGCACGCCCGGGCCGGTTGATTCGGGGCGTGGTCCTTAGCGCCAAAGAGCGTGATTTCGTTCGAGCTGCACGGGGCTTCGGTGCGACTGACCGATACCTGCTTTGGAACCACGTTCTGCCAGAGACAAGAGGTGTGATTTTAACTCAGGCTGCAATTCTCATTCCGCAGTTCGTGCTGGCTGAAATGACGCTCTCATTTCTCGGGCTGGGAGTCCCCGAGCCGGTGCCAAGCTGGGGCAACCTTCTTTCGAACCTTCAGCAGTACAGTGTCTTGGTTTCCTATTGGTGGATGTATTTGCCTGCCCTCCTCATGGTGCCTTTCTTCCTAGGCTACCTTGGACTGGCGAGTTCATTGCAGGAGCGCACAGAGACGTACATGATAGAAAGGAGGAGTCTTGGAGGAGTGACGTGAGAACCGCGAGAGCGAAGGTGCATCCACGCCGAAACCTGCCGAGTTTGCTCATGGTCCTCGGCGTGGTCTCTGCCCCGCTTTTTGCCGGCCATCCCCAACCGAAAAATCCAAAAGAAGAATTCCTCGTGATGCCGGGAGAAATCGGCCATTCGGGTGGACGGCTTGTCGTATCGCTTCGCGGCGAACCCAAAACGCTGAACCCTCTGATTGCAGCAGATTCGCGATCCCGTGAGGTCATCGGCGTCATGCAAGCTGACCTGGTCCATATCAACCGCGCGACGCAGCTCACGGAACCCGCGCTGGCCAAATCTTGGAGAATTTCGGCCAACGGCCTCACATACACTCTCACCTTGAGGCAGGGGCTGAAGTTTTCGGATGGCCAGCCACTAGATGCGGACGATGTGCTCTTCACTTTCAGAGTCTATCTGGACGAGAACGTCCACGCTCCTCAGCGGGATCTGTTGATTGTTGGGGGGAAACCCATCAGCGTTCGCAAAGCGGATGCACAAACCATCGTTTTTCAATTGTCGAAGCCATATGGCGTCGGCGAACGGCTGTTTGATGGCTTGGCGATTCTTCCCAGGCATCTGCTGGAAAAACCCTATCAGGAAGGGAAGCTGGGGCAGATCGGAGCCGCGCCGAATCAATGGGCGGGACTCGGCCCCTTCCGGCTAAAGGAGTACGTGGCCGGACAACGGTTGGTCTTAGAGCGGAATCCTTATTACTGGAAGGCCGACACGAAAGGGAATCGGCTGCCTTATCTGGACGAACTTATCTTTGTCTTTGTCCCGAATGCG
>Ga0209160_1001428_pt1 | contig 20101 bp, 21 predicted proteins | sample GraSoiAngelo_153_FD_186167 | JGI IMG/M metagenome (GOLD analysis project Ga0209160, IMG submission 186167) | Grasslands soil microbial communities from the Angelo Coastal Reserve, California, USA - 14_1009_12_40cm (SPAdes) (version 2) | ecosystem: Environmental > Terrestrial > Soil > Grasslands ... | reverse complement strand
ACCTTGTCGCCGGCGGCCACGGTGAAGCTGGCGTCGGACAGGACCCGGCGCGCCGCGACGTCGATGGCGAGGTTGCGGACCTGCAGCACGAGTGGGGATGTTACCCAGGCCGCGCCCCGGCGTTTGGTCTGAATCAACACGGGAGGCGGTCACATGAAACGGTTAGTCGTCGCCATCGCGCTTTTGGTCGGGATCTTCGTGGCCGCCGCATGCGGCGGAAGCTCAGGCTCTACCGCCGGCTCGGGAGGCCCGTCTCACTATTCGTCGACAGCGCTCGGTTCCTCCAGTGGGACGCCGGTAAAGGGTGTCCCGGATCAGAGCGCCGGAGGCGCCGTCACAAATCCCAATCCCACCTCCGACGTCGTGCCCCCGATCCAGGGCCCCCAGGTCATCCGCCAGGCGCAGCTGGCAATCAGCGTCAAATCGGGTTCCTTCGACTCCAGCCTGGCCACGGTGCGCTCGGTGGTTCAAATCGAGCACGGCTACGTCTCAGGCACCGACGCACAGGCAAGCCCGGTCACCAACGACCAGATCCGTACGGGCGTGATCAGCTTCATGGTCCCGGCGGCCAATTTCGACGCGGCCATCGACGCGCTGTCGAACCTGGGCAAGGTCACGAACTATCACATAAGCGGTCAGGACGTCAGCGCGCAATACGTCGACCTCCAGGCTCGGCTTGCAAACGAGGAGGCGCAGCGCAACGCGATGCTCGCCCTGCTCGCGAAAGCGCAGACCGTCGAGCAGATCATCATGGTGCAGAACCAGATCGGCCAGATCACCGGTCAGATCGAGCAGCTCAAAGGCCAGATCCAGTACATCGATCACAACGTCGCCTTCAGCACCATCAGCGTCACGCTGACAGAGGCCGGTGCGCCGCTCGTGACGGCTCCGTCAGACAACTGGGGCTTCGCAACGGCCCTAACCGACGCCGCGCACAACTTCGTGACCACGGTCAATTACCTCATCACTTTCGTGGGCGCGGTCGGCCCCGTCCTGGTCCTTCTCGGCCTTGGTTACCTGGTGTGGCGTCGGGCCGGCCGGCCCGGCTGGCGTCGGGCGTAGGAAACCGCGTGGGCTCCCCACCGGGGAGCCCACCTCGGTTAGCGGGGCTAAAGGTCGGGGTCGGTCAAGTAACCTGCTCGGGTAACGCCATGAGCAGATTTGAGGGGACTCGGCGAATTTGAAAAGGTGGGTGGCGATCGCGGCGCTGGCCCTGGTCGCGTCGGCTTGCGGCGGAACCGGCAGCACGGCTTCCTCGTCGCCCTCTCCTGCTCCCGCGGCCAGTCCGAGCCCGACCCCATCGCCGACGCCGACCGGCTTCAGCTTCAAGCTCAACGGGATCAACACCACGGCGGCAGGGACGATCACCGTCACCGCCCCGCCGGGCAGTGTCAAGGTCCAGCTTGTCATTCATGGGCTCCAGGCCAACTCGTCGCACATCTCGCACGTCCACATCGGCAGCTGCACGCAGCGAGGGAACATCGCGTTTGCGCTGATGCAGGTGATCGCCGATGGGCAGGGCAACGCGGACGTGACGACGAACATCAACGGTGCCGTGTATCCGCCGGCCAACGGGACCTGGTACGTCGTCGTGCACGCCGGGCCGGACCTGGGGGGCTCGAACGCCACGTACCTTCTCTGCGGGAACCTGTTCGCGTAACAGCTTCATGACGGTGGATCCCCAACGCCCAGGTGATTCGTCCGTGCCGTCAGAACCATCAGGTGAGGTCGTCGACCTTCCGAGCGCTACGCGCGCAATTGACATCGCGCTCGATGAGCTGGAGCTCGTGTATGCCTTCATCTTTGCGCGGGTCGGCAACCGCGCCGACGCCGAAGACCTGACCCAGCAGGTGGCGATGAAAGCATTTCCCAGGCTGCGCCCCAGCGCGCCCGCGAGCTCGATTCGAGGCTACCTGTTCGCGACCGCGCGGTCGGTGCTGGGGGCTTTCTGGAGCACGCGCCTCGGGCTATCGCAGGCAGAGCTGCACGAGGACCTGGCGCTGGCAATCCCGCAGGGGCCGCCATCGGACGAATCTGTGGAAAGGGCGCAGCGCATACTCGCGGAGCTCAGCGACAACTACCGCCGCGTTCTCGAGCTGCGTTTCCTGCACGGGTACTCACTGAAGGAAGTGGCCGCCGAGATGCGTTCAACCGTCGGCGCGATCAAGGTCATGCAGCTGCGCGCGCTGCGCGCCGCGGCAAAGGTCGATCCGGATGGGTAAGAAACCGGAGAACCGGGTCGAGCGCATCGTCAACGACCTCCTGCACGGCCGCCGGTTGAAGCTGCGCGCGGGCGACGCCGAGGAGAAGGAGGCGATCACCGCCGCCGCTCGGTTTGCCGCCGCGCGCCAGGGCCCGCAGAGGATGAGCCCCGCGTTCCGGCGCCGCCTGGCCCAAACCCTCGAGTCGGCGCCCAAAGAGACATGGTTGACGCGCCGCGCCGCGATGGTGGCCGGTCTTGGCGTGGCAGCGGCCGCACTCGCGGGCGGAATCGTGGGTCGGGCGCTCGAACCGGCCGGAAGCCCAGCGCCGAGCACGACATCGAGTCCGGTGCTTCCCAAGAACGGACGCTGGACTGACGTCGGTGCGCTCGCTGATTTCAGCGAGGGCCAGGGCAAGCTGGTCAGAGCGGGCGGCGTCCGCGCGTTCGTGTTCCGCCAGGGCGAGGCCGTGACCGCGGTGTCATCGATGTGCTCGCACCTGCCTTGCGAGCTGTGGTGGGACCGCGGCCCAAGTGTCCTGCAATGCCCATGCCACCCGGTGTCGTTCACCCGCGACGGGAAGCCAAGCAGCCCGTCGTACACGCTGCCGGCGCTGAACGAGGTCAAGGCCCGTGTCAGCGCCGAGGGACGCGTGGAGGTCCTGGGAACATGACTGTCAACGAGCACCGGCTTCGCCAGAAGGCGCTGGATCGGTGCTTGCAGCTGTTGGAGGAAGCCCAGGTGGGAGGTCGCACGCGCGTCGACGGACCACTCGGCATCTCTTTGAGGCGCCACCTCGACCGCGCCGGCGTGATCGCCGACCATCGCCTCGAAGGCAGGCGTATCGATCGGGTGCTGGACGACATCTTCGCGCTGCAAGCGCAGCTGCTGGGACAGGCTCCGGAGGATCGCCGCCAGCGCAACGGCACCTAGGCCCAATATCATTGGCGGTCGTTGTGGCAAGTTCCTTCAGCGCGTCGCGCGCCTTCCTCCTGACGTCCGAATCGGTGACCGAGGGCCACCCCGATAAGGTGTGTGACCAGGTCTCCGACGCCGTCCTCGACGGAATGCTGGCCCAGGACGCGCACGCGCGAGTTGCGTGCGAGACCGCGATCACGAAAGGCCTTTGCGTGGTCATCGGCGAGGTCACCACGCACGCCGAGCTCGACATCCAGCGCACGATCCGCGACACGATCCGGGGCATCGGCTACAACATGGAGGAGATTGGCTTCGACGCGGACCACGCGCTGATCCAGGTCTATCTCAAAGAGCAGTCGCCGGACATCGCCGCGAGCGTGAACCATTCATTGGAAGAGCGGGAGGGGACGCTCGCCGACGATCCCTTTGAGCTGCAGGGGGCCGGAGACCAGGGCATGATGATCGGCTTCGCGTGCCGCGAGACGCCAGAGCTGATGCCGTTGACGATCTCGCTCGCGCACAGGCTGGCGCGGCGCCTCGCGCTGACACGCAAGGATGGGTCGCTTCCGTTCCTACGGCCCGATGGCAAGACCCAGGTCACCGTCGAGTACGAATTGGGGAAGCCGAAGCGTATCGAAGCGGTAGTCGTCTCCACGCATCACGCTCCCAACGCGAGCCAGAAGGAGGTGAACGATGGAGTGCGCGAGCTGGTGATCGACCCAGTCCTCGAAGGCTATGTGATCGACGCCAATACCAAGATCATGGTCAACCCCAGCGGAAAGTTCATCGTCGGCGGGCCGGCCGCGGATGCCGGCCTGACCGGACGCAAGATCATCGTCGACACGTATGGCGGCGTGGCCCGGCACGGCGGCGGCGCCTTCAGCGGCAAGGACCCTTCCAAGGTGGACCGTTCGGCTGCTTACGCGGCCCGGCACGTGGCCAAGAACCTGGTGGCGGCCGGCCTGGCGGAGCGGTGCGAGGTGCAGGTGTCGTACGCGATCGGACGCGCGCACCCGACATCGATCGCTGTGGAAACGTTTGGCACGGGTGCAGTGTCAGAGAGGGAGCTGCTCGAGCTCGTGCGCCGGCACTTCGACCTGCGACCGGCCGCAATCATCGCGAACATGGACCTGCTGCGGCCGATCTACCGGCCCACCGCCGCCTACGGCCACTTCGGCCGCGACGACCTCGGCGTGCCCTGGGAGAACACCAATCGGGTCGAGGCGCTGCGCGCCGACTCGTCGGCTCTCTCGCGCGCGGTCGATTAACTCGCCAGGCCGCGGTTTCAAAGGCTCCGGTTTCGTTGCCTGACGCCGCGCTGAAGCTCCGCGTGCACGACACGCTGAGCCGGCGGAAGACGCTCGTCAAACCAAGCCCGGGCAAGGGCGGCCAGGCGGTCCGGTTGTATGTGTGCGGGGTGACGCCTTACGACGCCGGGCACATGGGCCATGCGTTCACCTTCTGCACCTACGACATTCTCATTCGGTTCATCGAGGCATCGGGCGTCCGCGTCCGGTACGTCCAGAACATCACCGACGTCGACGACCCGCTGTTCGAGCGCGCGCGGCGCGACGGAGTCGATTGGAGGGACCTGGCCGACCGAGAGACCGCGATCCATTTGCGCGACATGGATGCCCTCGGGTGGCGTCGCCCGGACTTCATGCCGCGCGTTTCCGATGAGATCGAGCCGATTCTTAGCGCCGCCGGCCGGCTTGATGCGGCGGGCTATGCCTATCACACGGACGCGCTGTATTTCGACGCCAGCCTGTACAGGGGCTACGGACAGCTGTCGCGCCGCACTCGCCGATCGATGATCACCAAGCTGCGCCACGAAGGCCTGCTAGGTGTGGTCGGGCCCGGCGCCAAGCGCGACGCGGTCGACTTTCCGCTGTGGCGCCCGTCCGAGCCCGGAGAACCGACGTGGCCGTCGCGGTTCGGGGATGGCCGTCCCGGGTGGCATATCGAATGCACAGCGATGGCCATGCACTACCTGGGCGAGCAGATCGACATCCATGGTGGCGGTCGCGACCTGGCGTTCAGCCATCACGAGTCGGAGCGCGCCCAATCCGAGTCCTTAACAGGCAAGGTTCCCTTCGCCCGCATCTGGATGCACGCTGGGCTCGTCCGGTACGACGGCCGGAAGATGAGCAAGTCGCTCGGCAACCTGGTGTACGTGAGCCAGGCGCTGGAGCGAGCGCCCGCGGCCGCGGTGCGGCTCTATCTGGCCTCGCATCGGTATGGGCGTGACTGGGAGTTCAGCTGGTCGGGGTTGGCGGGTGCCGCCCGGCTGGCTGCGCGCCTGCACGCTTTGTTGGCAGGTGAGTCGGTGGGGGTGGGACCGAGTCAACCTGCAAAATCGGGAAGGGTGGGACCCAAAAAAGGTATATCGGTCGCCGGGCGGCGGCTCCTGGCCCGGTTCAACAACGCTCTCGCCGACAACCTCGACACCCCGACGGCGGTCCGGGTCCTGCGCGAGGCTGTGCGGCAACGCGAACCCGAAGCGGCTCGCTGGATGCTTGGGATTCTGGCCGGAACCGCCTCGCTTAGCTAGAACTGCGCACTGACCCGCGCCGTTAGCGCAAAACGTGCGGAATCCCGAGCGACGATGAGCGCGGCTTGATCAAAACGAGCGTAAATGGGCGACGCACGCGCGAAAGGCGTCAGGCGACCTCTAGCGGCGCTCCGCAGTTGGGGCACTCCATGCCCTGGCCCACCTGCACAAGCGTCTCGCACACCGGGCAGAGGATGTCGACGGCCGCCGGCTTGGCTTCGTCCTCGCGCGCTTCCGCCTCCATCTCGGCCGGCACCTCGCCTAGGTCGAACGCCGGCGAGCCGCAATTGAGACAGATGTAGCCCGGCTGAGCAATACGGAAATCCTGGTAGGCGCCATTGGCGTCCAGCTCCACCTCCGCGAACAGCGCGCGGAAAAGCGTGCCTCCGCACCGGCGTGAGCAAACGAGCATCATGCCCGCACTTTACGAGGTGACGCCTTACGCGATGCGCCGCCTCAGAGTCGCGATGCCGGCCACGATGACGAGGACGACGAAACCGGCGACGACACCGGCGTCGAGCTGCAGCGACGGCCAGGTCAGGTCGGCCCCCTTGATCATCACGTCCCTCAACCCGTTGACCGCATATGTCAGCGGCAGCACGTCGGACGCGACCTGCAGCGGCTTGGGCTCGTTGGAGACGGGGAAGAGGATGCCCGAAAGCAGGACCTGCGGAACGATCACCAGCGGAATGAATTGAACCGCCTGGAACTCAGTGCGCGCGAACATGCTCAAGAAGATCCCGAGGTTCACGGCCGCGAGCACCATCAGCGCCTCCATACCGAAGATCAGGAGCACATTGCCCTGGTTGTGCACGTTGAGCACCGCGAGTGAAAACACCAGCACCTCCACCGACTGGATGAGCGCCAGTACTGTGAATCCGAGCATGTAGCCCAGCACGATCTCTCCACGTCGCAGCGGGCTCGCCATCAATCGCTCGAGCGTGCCCTGCGAGCGTTCGTTGAGAAACGCGACGATCGTGATGACGAACACCAAGAAGAAGACGACCAGGCCGATGAATGCGGCGCCGAAATAATCCAGGGTGTCGAATCCTCGCCCGCCATACAGGTAATGGACCTGCGGCGCGAAGCGCAGCCCGGCGCCGGGTCCACTCGCCGCCATCGAGGCCAGGGCCTGCTGCAGGGCCTGGAGCACAGGGGCCGATGTACCGGGCTGGGACCCTTCGAGGTGGACCTCGGGTGCAACCACGCCGGCTTGCGCCCGCTGGCTGAAGTCGGAGGGGAACACGATGTACGCGACCAGCGATCCATCTTTCAGTTTGGCGTCGCCGTCAGAGGCCTGGATGGTGCTGGCGCTGATCAAGCTCGATTGCTCGAGGGCCGATGCAAACACGGACCCGATCGGGCCCTGATCTTCGTTCGCGATGCCGACCGCCGGGACTGACTGCGAGCCGCGGATCAAATAACCAAGCAGCCCGAGGATGACGATCGGCGCAATGAACAGCAGAGCCAGCGTCCGGCGGTCGCGCCGGAACTGCTGGAGCAGCCTTCGCGTGATGGCCGCGACCCGACGCGCGCTCATGACTCCTCCCTGGGACCGGCGAGGCGTAGGAACGCTTCTTCGAGGTTGTTGCTGCCACCTCGCTCGCGTACTTCGGCCGGCGTTCCCTCCGCCAGCACTTTCCCGTACTGGATCAGGCCCAGCCGCTGGCAGCGCTCCGCCTCGTCCATGACGTGGCTGGAGACGATGATCGTCGTCCCGCCCTCGGCCATCCTGCGAAAGTCCTCCCAGAGCTCGACGCGCAGCTGCGGATCGACACCGACGGTTGGTTCGTCAAGCAGCAGCACCTTGGGCTTGTGCACGAGGGCGCATGCGAGCGACAACCGCTGCCGCATGCCACCGCTGAGCGTCGACACCACCGCCTTGCGGCGGCCCTCCAGCCGCACCAGCTCCAAGGCTTCAGTAACACCACCTTCGGCGGCGTTGATGGCGGCGAAGAACTCGGCGTTCTCCTCGACCGAGAGACCCGGGTAGAGGGCTGCCTGCTGGGTCATGTAGCCGACATTTCGCAGCTGGTCGACGTCGGGCATTCGGCGGCCGAGTACCGTGACCGTCCCGGCGTCGGGCGCCACCAGCCCGACGATCGCGCGGATGAGCGTCGTTTTGCCCGCCCCGTTCGGGCCGAGCAGGCCGTATATCTCGCCCGTCCTGACCCGCAGCGTCACCCCATGGAGCGCATGTATGTCGCCGAACTTCTTCTGGACATCTTCGACATCAACGGCAACTGCCTCAGCCATTCGTTCCCTCCTCATCCGGTCTCATCGCGCGCAGCCAGTTTTCGGCCAGCATCACCACGGCTTCCTCAACTTCGATTTCGAGCCCCAGCAATTGCTCCGCGAGTCGTCGCGTCAGAAGGTGAAAAAAGATCGGCCCGATGAGCGACTGCAGCGCAAGCAGTGGATGCATCCGCCGCAGCCTGCCCGCCATCATCTGCTGCATCACGTAGGCGCCCGCGGAACCAAGGGTCGCCGCTACGAGGTCGCGAGCAGCATCTTCCGAGTCAGGGCTCAGCGAGCTGAGCTCCAGGAATATCGCTCGGAGCAGGCCGATCCGCGGGCCACCCGAGCCGTACACGGTCCTGGCGACCGTGCGCGCGATCTCCGGCACCACGACATCGGGTGGCTGGTCACCCATCGAGCTGAAGAGGCTCGTGACAGGCTCAAGTGGCGAATACGTCAGCAGGAGGCTTGTGAACAAAGCGGATTTGCCGGGGAAGAGGCGGTACAGGGTGGCTCGGGAGACGCCGGCTCGAACCGCCAGCTCGTCCATCGACAGCGCCGCGAGGCTGCCGTCGCCCACCATCGACGCGGCGGACTCGAGAATGCGTTCTTTAGCCCCTGGTTCAGGCTCGACCTCGAGGGCATCGAGCAGCGCTCGCCGCGAATCGAACGCGCGATAGAAGCTGGCCTTTGACACTCCGGCCGCCTGTGCGACTTGCCCGACCGTTGGGCTCTCTCCTCGGGCCAGAAGGTCCCGCGCCCCGACGAGGATGCGCTCCCGAGTGTGTGTCGCCACGTGGAACGATACTAGACAAGACGTCCCGTCTCGTCAAGTTTCAATCCTTAACGACCTGGGTTTGCGGCTAGAAGGGCGCGTCCTAGGTTGACCGCATGTGGCGCGCGGCCTTGGTTGCGATCGGAATCGCCGGCAGCTCGGCGTGGGGGAGTCCGATTTACGGCGACCCACCCGGCTGGTGCACCAACCATTCCGACATGTGGACCGCGAGGGTGGTCACCAACGACCCGCTCGTCGGCACCAATCCGGAACGGGATACGTTCTACGGCTTCCACCGCAATCCCGGCTACGACGATTGGTACGGGTATTTCTACGGCGACTTCCGGGGCAGGGCCGGCGATGCGTCAGGCTGGGTGAATCTCCTGCACGAGGACTATCCGACTCACTACCACTGGAACTTCGCTGACGCCGGATGGGCCGTGCACGGACACGTCAAGCAGTACATCGCCTACTACAACTGGACCTTTGGCGGCGAATGCGGCCTGGGCCGCTTCCGGGGCATGTCCCCGCCTCCATATATGGCCGACCAGTACGGATATCCGGTCGTCGACATCTACGTCGATGCGGTGCCGCCGCAACCGCCAAGACCACATGTGTCGCGCGTGACCGCCGACTCGGTCACCTTTACCTGGGACCCTGTCGTCGACGTCGGCGATGGCGCCGGCATCGACTACTTCGTCGCCGGCATGGACCACTACAGCTCGTGGCTGACGATCAACGGTGGGTCGTCGCGCCTGCAGCTTCTCTCGACGGCAGAGCCGCGAACGATCACGCAAACGGGCATGTCGCCAGTGGACACCGCGTGCGTTCACGTTCAGGCATTCGACAGAGTGCAGAACGCAACCGCGGAGCAAGTCGCGTGCTCGCGAGCCCTGGCGACGCCACCAATGCCGCGATGGAGCGACCTCGCACCCAGAGTGGCCGCCAACCCGGGGATGGTCGGTCTGGTCGGTCTGGATTCATGGTTCTGGCTGGATCCGGCGCCTCGTCCCCTGACGATTCATGAGCTAGACCGGGGCACCGATTACGCGATCACAGCCTCCCCGTTGTCGGCCGCGTGGGACTTCGGAGATGGCGCCGCCATGAGCCTCGAGGGCCCCGATGGATACGGCCGCTCATATCCGCTGCGCTCGCCGGTCACACATGTCTACGAAGCCCACAACCAGGCCGGGTACCTGGTGCTGGCGTCGGTGCGGTATGAGGTGACGTGGAGTGCGGAGATCGGGGGCCAGAGGGTCGGCCCTTATCCCCTGGGTACGTTCACGCAGACTGCGATTCCGCTGCGCTACGCCGTCGAACAGGCGCAGCCGGAGCTTCTGCACATCTCATGAAACTTCACGACGCAGACCAGCCGGTCATCCGCTCGACCTTGATCGCGACCACGGGGCCACCTGGGCGGTTCGACCGGTACTGCTCGTACCGCGCGGTGAGCAGAGTGATCGCTTCCTCGAACTCGGGACCCTCTTGACTCGCCGATATAACGCGCGCGCTCCCATCGATGCGCACCCACCACAACTTCGCCCAGTCGTCCTCGTAATGATCGACCAGCACCGACACGGCGGGATTGCGTGCGATGTTGCGCAGGCGCTGAAGATTCTGCGTCCGCTTCGGCTTGTGGTCGACCGCGAAGTACAGGCTGCCATCAGCCGAAGCGAAGGTGATCGGAACGATATGCGGGCGACCATCAGCGCCGACCGTGGCCAGGCGCGCGACCGACGCGGTCTTGATCCGGTGGCGCATTTCCTGGGCGTCCATCGCACTCATGCGGCAAGTCTGCTGCTATATCGTTGAGCCGTGCAAAGGCTCCGCACCTATACCGTCGAAGAGGCGAACAACGAGCTGCCTCGAGTGCGGAGGATCGTCGCCCAGATTGCGGAGCTCTCAGCGCTGCTGCCCGAGCTCGAAGACCAGGCGCGAATCGCCGAGTACGAGTCGAAACGCGCAGGTGCCGGCGAGGAGGACCGAGACCGGCATCAGCAGGCACGCGACGCGGTTGGGGGCGCGGAGCTCGAGCTGCTCAAAGCGGTCGCGAGCCTCAACGGGATGGGCATCCAGCTGAAGGGACCGCTCGAAGGACTGATCGACTTTCCCTCCTATCGCGACGGGGAGCTGGTCGAGCTCTGCTGGAAGTTGGGCGAGGATAGGGTGGAGCACTGGCACCGCGTCGGCGAAGGCTTCGGCGGTCGGAAAAAGCTCTAGGCCGAGTCGCTGCCGATCTCGCTCGGGACCGTGCCCTTGATCGCCGCGAACGTCGCCTGGGCGATCCCGGCGGCGTCGAGGCCGAACTCCTTCAAGATGTCAGCCGCCTTGCCCTGAGGTAGGAACTGGTCCGGCAACGCGATGCAGCGCACGCGGCCGGCCAGCCCATGCGGGGCCAGCGCTTCGAGCACCGCGCCGCCGAATCCGCCGCTGCCGACGTTGTCCTCGACGGTCATCACGATCGGGTGGCGCTTGGCCCAATCCACGATGCGCGGATCCACCGGCTTCACCCAGCGTGCATTGACCACGGTGCATTCGATGCCTTGCAGCGCCAGCCGTTCGGCGGCTTCTTTGGCGATCTCGACCATCCGCCCGACCGCGAAGATGGCTGCGTCGGAACCCTTGCGCAGCTCCTCCCAACGGCCGACCGGCAGCGGCTCGACCGGCAGGTCGGGCGGGGCCGGAACCGCGCCGCTTGGAAATCGGATCGCCACCGGGCCGTCTGTAGACAGCGCCGTCTCGAGAAGCGCGCACAGCTCGGTCGCGTCCGCGGGGGCGGCAACCTTCATGTTCGGGATCAGGCGGAGATAGGAAAGGTCCAGCATGCCGTGGTGCGATGAGCCGTCGGGTCCCGTGACGCCGGCGCGGTCGATGACGAAAACCACCGGCAGCTTGTGGAGCGCGACGTCCATGACCGTCTGGTCGAAGGCCCGCGCCAGGAACGTGGAGTAGATACACACCACTGGGCGCATCCCGGACATCGCCAGGCCCGCCGCAAATGTGACCGCGTGCTGCTCGCAGATGCCGACGTCGAAGAAGCGGTCGGGAAATTCCTTTGCGAAATTGAGGAGGCCGGTTGAGGACGCCATCGCCGCGGTGATGGCACACACCTCGGGCTGGCGGGTGGCGGCGGTCATGAGCGCTTCGCCGAAAACGTCGGTGTATTTGACGTCAGTGGAGCGCGGTCGCCCGGTCAACGGATCAAATGCGCTGACGCCATGGAGCTTGTCGATCTCGTCATCGACCGCCGGACCGTACCCGTGCCCTTTCTCGGTGACGACGTGCACGACGACCGGCGCCTTCAGCTTCTTGGCCCGCGACAGAACCGCTTCGAGCTCGGCCTCGTCGTGGCCGTCGACCACACCCGCGTACTTGATGCCGAGGCTTTCGAAGACGGTCGATGGCTGCAGGAGCTGCTTGAGGCTCTCCTTCACGCGATACGCGGCCTGGTCCGCGGTCGAGCCCACCAGCGGAAGGTCGCGCAGCAAGCGCGAGATCTCGACCTTGACGCGCTCGTATCGCGGATCGATGCGAAGCTGCGACAGGTGCCGCGCCAGTCCGCCGACAGTTGGCGCATAAGAGCGGCCGTTGTCGTTGATGACGATGATCAGGTTGGGCGGCTGCAGGTGGGCGATCTGGTTGAGAGCCTCGTAAGCCATGCCGCCCGTCAGCGCGCCGTCGCCGATGACCGCGACCACGAATCCGTCGAGCCGCTTGCGCAGACGGGCCTCGGCGATGCCGAGCGCGTAGCTCAATGAAGTGGACGCGTGGCTGTTCTCGACCAGGTCGTGCTCGGACTCCTTTCGCGACGGATAGCCCGACAGCCCGCCTGCCTGACGCAGCCGAGCAAAGTCGCGCGCCCGACCCGTGACGATCTTGTGCACGTATGCCTGGTGGCCGGTGTCCCAAACGATCGCGTCCTTCGGGCTGTCGAAGGTGCGGTGGAGGGCAAACGTCAGCTCCACGACCCCGAGGTTGGGGGAGAGATGCCCGCCGGTTTTGGACGTCTGTTCGACCAGGAAGGCACGGACCTCGGCGGCGAGCTGCGCAAGCTGTGATTGATCGAGGCGGCGGAGGTCTGCGGGCGAGTTGATCGTCTCGAGGATGGCCATTCTGTCTTAACGCGCCTTCGTGGAAATGTGTTGCGGTGAAGAGGTCAACACGCTCCCCAGTATGGCCGGTAGCCCCTACGCCAGGTGCTCCGCCACGAGCTCCAGGACGTGCGCGACACGAAGGTTCATGCCTCGCTTGCGGGCTGCTGTGGCGATGTGCATCAGGCAGCCCGGGTTGTCCGACGCGACGACGGTGCAGCCCGTCTTGGCGATCGCATCCAGCTTCCAGTCCGCCAGGCGAGCAGCCACCCGCGGCCACTCGAGGCTGAAGGTGCCGCCGAACCCGCAGCAGTTGGCGATGTCGGGGATGTTCACCACCTCGTAGCCCGCCATGTCGAGGAGCTGACGGGGCTCGCTCTTGAGCCCGAGCTGGCGCAGCGTCTGGCACGAGTCGTGGTAGGCGACCTTGAGGCTCATCTGGTCGGTGCGCATCAGGTCCGGCTGGTCGGCGAGCAGCTGAAGGGCGAAGCGGGTCGAATCGCGGAATCGCGCCCGCAGCCCGTCGTCGATCTGCGCGCCCCAGTCCGGGGCGTCGATCGTGAAGGCGCCAAAGCAGGACGCCGACGGGGTCACGATCAACCCCTGGGAATCTCGAAGGCTCTCCGAAAGCTTTGTATTCAATTCGTCGGCACTGTGGAAGTCACCGGCATTGGCAGAGATCAACCCGCAACACCACTGGGCCTTGGGAAACCCAACGTTGTAGCCGGCAGCCTCAGCGATTCGCTGCAAGGCCACGGCCGACTGAGGGAGCATGCGGTCGACCATGCACGAGGCGAAGATGGTGAGCGGCTCGCCTTCTCCACGGCCGTTGATGGGGGCGCGGTCTCGATAAGGGACCCGCGCCACGCGCGGCGTCCCCGGCACCAGGCCGCTGAACGGAGCCCCCGCTCGCAGAAGCCGATCCGCCAGCTCGGGCCGCTTCCACAATTCCAGCACTGCTTTCTTCCGCAGCGACTTCCGGCCGTTGCGACGGTGCTCGAGGATCTGGCGGGGCAGCGGGATGTCGACGGGGCAGATCTCCTGGCACGCGTTGCACTGCGTGCACAGGGTGTTGGGCAGGTCGGCCTCGTCGAGGCCGTGATGAAACGGCGTGAGCACGAGCCCGATCGGACCGTTGTAGATGTGTCCGAACTGGTGGCCGCTGACGGCCATGAATGCCGGGCACGCGTTCGAGCATGCGCCGCACCGGATGCACGTCAGGGCATCGCTGAATACCGGATCGGCACGCATCTCTTCGCGGCCGTTATCGAGGATCACACAGTGCATCTCCCGCGGGCCGTGAACTCCGATCGTCAGCGACTGCTCGATGTCGGCCGAGCGTGACGGACCCGTGATCCAGTTGACGTAGCTGGTCATGATCTGACCCGTGCCGCTGCGCGGGAGCATCCGCAGCACCGCCACCGCGTCGTCGAGCGACGCCACGACCTTGTCGACCCCGAAAAGGGCGATGTGCACCGGTGGCAGCGTGACCGTGAGGTCCGCGTTGCCCTCGTTGGTGACGAGCATGATCGTGCCTGTCTCCGCGATCGCGAGGTTGGCGCCGCTGATGCCGACCGCGGCGTTGATGAATTTCTGCCGCAAAGACTCGCGGGCGTGCGCCTGGATCGCCTCGACGGTGGCATCCGTCCCGAACACGCGCGCCGCGTCCTCCTTGGTGAGGTGGATCGCCGGCGCGATGAGGTGGGATGGATGCGTGTGCGTCAGCTGCACCATCCGCTCGCCGAGGTCGGTCTCGACGACCTCCATGCCAAGCGATTCAAGGTAGGGGTTGAGCTCGATCTCTTCGCTCGCCATCGATTTGACCTTGGTCACGATCGGCCTGTGCTGCCCGCCCGCCGCGTTCCAGCAGATCTGGCCGATGATGTCGCGCGCCTGCGCCGCGTCCCTGGCGAAATGGACCTTGCCGCCCACGGCCTCGAGCCGTTCGGTGAAACGCTCCACCAGCTCCGGCAGCCGCTCGAGGTTGGCTCGCCGGCGCCGCTTCAGGTCCGCGCGCCCGGCCTCGAAATCGAAGCTCTCGAAAGCGGCGTTGCGCCGGCTGCGCAGCCCGGTCATGGCGTGGGTCAGCGCGCCCTGCAGCTTGGGGTCGTCTAGAGCCTTGTTGACGCGCCGGGCGAAATGGCGCCGGGACTCAGGCACGCGCTTGGCGTGCTTCCTGAATTGCCTCCGCGATCGCAGCCTCGGTCGACACCGGGGCCAAGCATATGGTCCCGACGCATACCACCGCGCGATCGTCGTTGTTGGGTTCGAGCACGGCATACGGGTGCGCCAGGAGAGCAGCGCGCGCCAGCTTGGCGTTGCCGGTGCTGACCTTGACTCCGTGACGCAGACGGTCCAGTGCGCGAGCAAAGACTGCCGCCATCAGGCCGTACTGGCGGGGGAGGGCCGCGACAGACTCGAGCGCTCGGCGCGCGCGCGCTGCGTACTGCTGCTCCGGATCGCCCACCAGCTGGTCCAGCTCCGAAAGCGCCACGGCGGCGATCGAGTTCTCGACCAGCGGCTTGATGCGCTCGCTCAGCCGGCCTAGCTGGTCGGTCCCCGCGTGGTCGAAATAGCCGCCGCGCTCGGGGTCGGCGTATTCAGTCTCGAGTTGATCCGCGACATCGCGCGCCGTCGAGAGCCAAGCACCGGGCACTCGCGCCTGATGGGACCGCACCGCCGCCCACAGCCCCCAGACCTGGTCGGCCAGCTGTCCGGAGACGCCCTCGGCGCGCGCAAGCCGCCCGGCTGCGTAGCGATGCTGGAACAGGCGCTCGAGCAGCCTGGCCGCGTGGTCGTGCAGCGCGGGTCGCTCACATCGAATGGCCGCGTCGAGGTACGAGATCGCCAACGCCGCGTTCCACGAGGTGTAGACGCGCCGGTCGATGTATGGAGCACTCTCTCGTGCGCGTCCCTCGGCATCCAGTGAGTAGTAGTTCTCGTCCGCGTCCTGGCTGCCGGCATAGAGACCGGTGGCCGGATCGCGGAGAACCCGGTCGAGGTAACCGGTGGTCTCGTCCAGCTCGTCGCGCATGCCCGCGACCGCAAGGGCGCCGACAAGCCCAGCGTGGTCTTCGAGCATCTTCTCGAAGTGAGGCACGCTCCAGTCCTGCGTCGTGGAGTAGCGGAAAAAGCCGCCCTCGACGTGGTCGTAGGTTCCGCCGCCGGTCATGCGCTCGAGCGTGTGCACGGCCATCGCGCGGAGCTCTGGGTCCGAGCGGAGCTGCGCCTGCTCGAGCAGGAGGAGGATCGCATCCGTCTGCGGAAACTTGGGGGCGGAGCCGAAGCCGCCGTACTCAGGGTCGTACGCGTTGGTCACCGCATCGAGGACGGAGTCGACGATCACATCGTCCAGCGTGCCCGCGCTGCGGGCCGCGGTCGAAGCCACGCGCTTCTTCGCATCCAGTACTCGGTCCGCGATCTCGGGCTGATGCGTGCGGTAATAGGACGCGACGCGTCGCAGCGCGTCGGCCATCTGGTCGGGCGGCATATAGGTGGCCCCGGTGAGGAGCTCTCCGGACGACGTGAGGAATGCGGTCGTCGGCCAGCCGCCCATGTTGTAGCGCTGGTTGATGTCGGGACGCAGGTCGTTGTCGACACGGACGGGGACGTACTCGCTGTTGATGAGGTCGATGACGCCCTGGTTCGAGTACGTCGTCTCGTCCATGACATGGCACCAGTGGCACCACACGGCCGATATCGACAGCAGGATTGGTCGGTCGAGGGTGCCGGCCTCTGCGAACGCCCGCTCGGACCAGCTTCGCCAATTGATCTCGGCGGCGCGATTCGGTCGCGGCGAGAAGTGGAACTCCCTCCCCGCCTCGCGGGGAGGTCGACCCGGCTGCGAAGCAGCCCGGTCGGGTGGGGGGATGGAATCTGGCATGGCGCCTAGCGTACGGGCAGTGAAAGAATGAGGTCGTGATCTCAACCAGCGCCGTCGACGCGTACATCGAGAAGAACACCCGCCGCTTCATAGAGGAGCTCGAGGAGCTCTGCGCCTTTCCGAGCATCTCGAACCATGGGCTGGATGCTGTGACGCCGGCTCGTGACTGGATCGCCGAGCGCCTCGGCCGTTTCACCGACCGCGTCGAGACGCTGGACGAGGGAGGCATGCCCGCGCTGTATGCGGAGGTGCCGGGCGCGGGTCGACGCAAGCTGCTGCTCTATCAGCACTACGACGTGCAGCCCGTGGATCCGATCGAGCTGTGGGACTCGGATCCGTTCCAGCCCGTCGAGAAAGACGGGCGCATCGTTGCGCGCGGAGTCGCCGACGACAAAGCTGACGTCATGGCGCGAATCCACGCGCTCGAAACCCTGAAGGGGCTGGGCGAGATCCCGGTCACCTTGCGGTTTCTCGTCGAGGGGGAAGAGGAGATCGGCTCCATGACCTTCGAGAAGATCGCTCACAAGCACGCGGACAAGCTTCGCGCCGACGGATGCCTGTGGGAATCCGGCGCATCGTTCGATGCGGCCGGGCGGCCGACCTTGCAGTTCGGGTGCCGCGGCCTTCTCTACGTGCAGCTGCGCGTGAAGCTTCTCGACTTCGACCAGCACTCGGGCCTGGCCTCGATCTATCCGTCAGCGGCGATGTACCTCGTCGAGGCGCTCGGCAGCCTACGCGACCAGGACATGAACATCCGCATCGACGGTTTCTTCGAGCGCGTGGTCGAGCCGACAGATGCCGACCGGGAGATGATGGCGAAGATCGACCCCGAGATCGAGGAGCGCAAGAAGCTGGTGGGATTCGATCGCCTCATCCGCGACCCCGCACCAGAGCACGTGATCGAGCAGCTGCTCTTCACGCCGACGTGCAACATCGCCGGCATCACCACCGGCTACCAGGGCCCGGGGTCGAAGACCGTGCTTCCCGCAGAAGCGACGGCCAAGCTCGACTTCCGGCTCATCCCCGACCAGGATCCGGCGGACATCCTCCTGCGCCTGCGCAAGCATTTCGACGCGCACGGGTTCGAGAAGGTCGAGATCTTCGGCCATGACGCGGAGAAGCCCGCGCGATCCGACCCCAACTCCGAGGTCGCCCGCAGCGTCATCGAGTGTGTGAAGGACCTCCACGGCGAGCCCGTCCTCTGGCCGTTCATGCAGGCAACCGGCCCGATGCACCCGGTCGTGTCCGACCTTGGCGTGCCGACGGTGCTGCCGGTCGGGGTCGGGCGCCCCGACAACCGCATCCACGCTCCCAACGAAAACATCCACGCCGACGACTACATCAACACCATCCGCTTGATGTGCCGGGTCTGGGAACGGTTCGGCGCGGGCTAGAGTTAGGGCCGGGCCATGCAGAAGCTCACCGAGAAGCTGTTCACCGTCAAGTACAAAGAGGACACCGGGCGCCCCCACATAGAGATCGTCGACCAGGCCGTCTGCGCCAACGACTGCAAGGGCAAGTACTGCACCCATTTCTGCCCCGCCGGCGTCTACGAGTGGAACGAGGAGCAGAAGAAGACGCTGGTCAGCTCCGGCAACTGCATCGAGTGCGGCGCCTGCTCGATCGGGTGCCCGTTCGACAACATCGCCTGCCACAGCCCCCGGGGCGGCTATGGCGCCCAGTACAAGTTTGGGTAGCCCAGGGCTTAGGAATACCAACCCCCCAGGCGCAATTGGAATTGGTGCAGTGAGCAAGTACGACGTGGTCATCGTGGGCGGCGGCCCGGCCGGGCTCGCGGCCGGCCTGTACACGGCCCGGATGAACCTCAAGACCCTTCTGCTGGACCGCGGCCCGCTGGGCGGCCAGCTGCTGAATACTGAGCTGGTCGAGGACTACCCCGGCTTCGAGTCCATCTTCGGCAGCGAGCTGGCGACGAAGATGGGCGACCACGCGCGCAAATTCGGGCTCGACATCCGCGAGTTCGAGCCGGTCAAGGAAATTGAAAAAGACGGGGACGTCAAGATCCTGCGCCTGGAGTCTGGCGAAGACATCCGGACGCCTGCCCTGATCCTGGCCGCTGGAGGCCTGCCGCGCTACCTCGGAGTCACGGGCGAGAAGGAGTACCAGGGCCGCGGCGTGAGCTACTGCGCGGTTTGCGACGGCGCTTTCTTCAAAGGTGAGGAGCTGGCGGTCATCGGCGGCGGGGACGCGGCCGTCGAGGAAGGCGACTTCCTGACGCGCTACGCCAAGAAGGTCTACATCCTTCACCGGCGCGACCAGCTGCGCGCGCAACCGATCCTCATCGACCGGGCTCGCGCCAACCCGAAGATCGAGTTCATCCTCGAGGCCGGCGTGAAGGAGATCGTCGGCAACGGCAAGGTGCAGTCGGTGAAGTACGAGCAGTTCGGCTCGGACAAGGAGCTCCTGGTCGGCGGGGTGTTCATCTTCATCGGGTTCGTGCCCAACTCTGGGCTGTTCAAGTTCCATGTCGACCACGACGACGCGGGGTACATCCTCACCGATCGCAACATGCAGACTTCCGAGCCGGGGATCTGGGCTGTGGGCGATGTGCGCGCGCAGCTCACCAAGCAGATCGCCACCGCCGTCGGGGACGGCACCACGGCCGCGGTTGCGGCCGCCGCCTACGTCTCTTCGCTGAAGGACGCGGCCCGGGCTTAAACGCGCGCGCTGTACGAACGGCGGCCAACCTTTTGACCCACTCGGATGTCGAGAACCGCCTGGCGGCTCCGACTGCATTGCAAGGAGTGATGAGATGAAGTACATGATCATGACGTTCGGGTCGGCCGAGGCCGGATTGGCTGCGATGGGCAGGGAGTGGATGGTTGAGATGATCAAGTTCATGACAACTCTCGACGAAGACTTGAAGAAGTCCGGCGAATTCGTCAGCGCTGAGGGACTTGCTGACGGAAGCCAGGCGAAGACAGTCAGGTTCGTCAACGGCATCTCTGTCGCAACCGATGGACCGTTTGCCGAATCCAAGGAGTCGTTGGTCGGCTACTGGATCGTCGACGTCGAAAGCGAGGCGCGCGCGATCGAGATCGCTTCGCGGATCGTCGACTTCGTCAAGGTGCCCATCGAAGTGCGCCCGGTCATGGACGCACCACCCGAACTCTGAGCTTTGGAAACGCGAATCGAGGACCGGCTGCGCGAGCTCGCGCCGCAGGTCCTCGGCGCGCTGGTGCGCCGTCACGGGCAGTTCGACGCTTGCGAGGACGCGGTCCAGGAAGCCTTGCTCGCGGCGGCGCAGCAGTGGCCCGCGCAAGGCGTGCCCGACAACCCGCGATCGTGGCTGGTCACTGTCGCCTCGCGCCGCCTGGTCGACGCGTGGCGTGCCGAGGGCGCTCGGCGGCGTCGAGAGGAAAGCGCGGCGGCTCTCGAGCTGCACCCTGCACCGGGCCCCGACCACGACGACACGCTCGCCCT
>Ga0209160_1001425_pt1 | contig 20111 bp, 17 predicted proteins | sample GraSoiAngelo_153_FD_186167 | JGI IMG/M metagenome (GOLD analysis project Ga0209160, IMG submission 186167) | Grasslands soil microbial communities from the Angelo Coastal Reserve, California, USA - 14_1009_12_40cm (SPAdes) (version 2) | ecosystem: Environmental > Terrestrial > Soil > Grasslands ... | reverse complement strand
CGCTTGCGCCTCCGCACCCGACGTCATCGTATCCCCGGCAGAGCGAAGTAAAAGGTGGCGCCGTGGCCCGGGTTCGCCGTCGCCCAGAGTCGTCCCCGATGATCGTCAATGATCGAGCGGCTGATGGACAGCCCCATGCCCAATCCGCCCGGCTTCGTCGTGTAGAACGCGTCGAACAGGCGGGCCGCCTCGTCCTTCCCGAAGCCGATGCCGGCATCCTCGACCGCGACGACTGCCCACGGGCCGTCGTCACGGTCTTCCACGGTCGAGCGCACGACCAATCGGCGCCGCTGGGGTGGGACCTCTCGCATGGCTTCGGCCGCGTTCGTTACGAGGTTGAGGAGGACCTGCTGGAGCTGGACCCGATCGCCCATGACCGCCGGCACGTCCGTCGCCAGGGACATCTCCAGAGTTATCCCGTGTCGCCCCAGCTCGGGCCGGACGAGGGGGTGCACCCCGCGGATGACCCGGGCCAGGTCGCACGGCTCGTGGGCGACCGTTGATCTTGACAGCAGGGCCCGAATCCGGGTAATCACCTCCGCCGCCCGGTCGCCGTCCTTCACGATGGCCACCAGCGCCGCCCGTACGTCGTCGAGGTTGGCCCGATCCGCTTCCAGCCAGTTCAGACAGGCGTTGGCGTCGGCGACGATGGCCGCCAGCGGCTGGTTGATCTCATGGGCGATCGAGGCCGCGAGCTCGCCCATCGTCGTCACGCGGGTGACGTGCGCGAGCTCCGCCTGCGCCTGCTGCAGCGCTTCCTCGGCCCGTTGCGCTCGGTGATGTTGTTGTTGGTCTCGAGCGTAGCCGCAGGTCGCCCCTGGCCGTCCCTCTGCAAGGACCAGCGGCTCGCCGAGACGACCTTGGTCCCATCCCGTCGCGTGTGAATGAGCTCACCCTCCCAGCGCCCGGTGCGAATCAAATCAGCCGTGATGTCTTCCAACGGTGCGGGGAAGACCGTCTGGTTCAGGTCGTGCGACTTCTCGCCGATGGCCTCGTTCCTCTTCCACCCATACAATTCCTCCGCGCCCCGGTTCCAGTAGGTGATCACGTCGTTCACATCGCGCACGAAGATCGTGTCGTGCGTCAGATCGAGGAGCGCCGCTTGCTCTCGTAACGTCTCCGCCGACTTGCGCAGTCTGGACACCAAGTGAGTGACAACGGCTGAGGTTGTAAAAAAAACAATGATGATCACGGCATCGAGCGGATCGCGGACCCGGAAAGAGAAATCCGGTGGCGCGAAGTAGTACGCCAAACACCCAACGCCGACGAGCGAGAAGACGGCCGATAACACGAAGCTGCCCCGGAGAGATAGTAGAACGATGACAATCAGATACAGACACGCAGTAATAACGAGATTGAGCCCGAGACGGAAGCAGACAAAGGTGACCACTGCAAAAGCAATGCTGCCGGACAAGTATTGAGCGACGACCTGCTGACGCTTCATCGCGGACTCACGTGCCCATGGCCGTCCTGACAGCGTCGAGCAGAGCGTCGCCTCGGAAGGGCTTTCCGAGGAATGCGACGGCGCCAGCCTCGAGGGATCGCCGGCGCGCCTCTTCGTCGCCGTGCGCGGTCAGAATGATAACAGGGATCCGGGAGCCGATGGCGCCCAGATGCCTCAGGAGGTCGAGGCCATTCATCCCGGCCATCCGCAGATCGAGCACAAGACACCCGGTGTTCGCTCGATGAGTGGACTCCAGGAACTCCTCCGCGGAGGCGAACGTCTCGACCCGGAAGCCGACCGACGACAGAAGATTCCTGACTGACCGACGCAGTGATTCGTCGTCGTCCACAACGCACACCACTTGCGTCCTTCGCTCGGCCATGCGTTCTCTCCAGTTCCTCAGTGAGGGTCGGGATCGCCCGGCGCCCAGTCTAGGCAGACCGAGCGGTAGCGGCTACCCTACTTTAGTGGGGGTTCGGCCACTCCCGGCGGGGGATTCCGAGGCCGGCGCCGGTGGTGGCGTCGGGACGTCGGCGTAGGCGACCGTGGCTACGAGCACGCCGACCACACCCACGATGAGCGGGAGTGCAAGCCCTCGCCGCACAAGCAGGGCCCCGATCGCCGCCCCGGCGAACATCAACGCGACCGAAGCGATGCGACGTCCGAGCCGAGGATTGTCGCCGCCAGCGACAGAAGAATCAGCGGCCACGCCTGTCAGCGTTTGGGTCAGCACCACCGTGGTCGTCAGGTCGGGGACGGCGAGTCGCCGCACGGTCGCGTTGCGCAGACCCATCGCCAGGGCCGTCAGGACGATCACGGCGTAAAGGCGGCTGGGGGGAGTTGCCGAGGCGATATCGAATCCGATCGAGGCGATCGCTGCCGAAACAAGCAGCAGGGCTTCGGACACAGCGACTGTGAGGAGCCAGCGGCGCCGACCGGCAGCGGCCATTGTCACCGCGAGACGACCGCCGAGGGCTGCGCCGATCAGAAATGCGACCAGGGAAGTCGATGACCGGGCCATGGAGAGTCCAGGCGTTCCGGCCACGGCGAAGGCGAGGAGGACGACGTTGCCCGTCATGTTCGCCGTGAAGACATGGCCGAGTCCCAGGAAGCTGACCGCATCAACGAGCCCCGTGACGCCCGTGAGCGTCAGGAGTGCGAATGATAGAGGATCGTTCTGCGCTCTCCCGGGTTGCATTCTGCGACGGCGCACCTCAGCCAGGAGGCTACCAGATCACCACCACGGCCCCCAGATGCCCCAGTCCATCTGGGTCTCTTGGGCCGCCCACGCCTGATCCTCGGCGATCTGACGCTGAACGCGCAGCCGCTGGTATTCCGAGTACTCCTTGGACCCGCCCACGTAGAGGCACTGGCACGCGCCGGGATCGGCATAGGTATACACAACCTTGCCGTCCTTGGTGCGACTCTCGAGCCGGTAAGGCGGCAGCGCCGCCAGGCGCTGCTGCCGTTCAGCCGTGTCCGCCGGCCGCATCACGAACCCGGCCGCCGCCAGCAGCTCTTCGGTGGAGCGCGCTTCCGAGCGCTGGATCGCCGCGCACCCCGTCAGCATCACGGCAACGGCCAACCCGACCGACAGGCCCATTCTCGTGGCGCACACACGTCGGTTCATCGTCGATCCCTCCAATGAGTTTCGTGACGATCGGTCCACTCGTGCTTCGCCCGGCGCTTCACGTCTTGCGACGTTGTCACCTTTCAGGGTACGAGACGATCAACGAGGCGAGGGTCTTCGGACGGGGTCCATCCGCCGCCGAGGGACTTGATCAGACGGATGCTGGCACCCATCTGGAGATTCACGGCTTGCGCCAGCGACAGCTGGTTGGCCAGGAGCGTCCGCTCGGCGTCGATGACCAGGAGGTAGTCGGTCAGGCCCTGCCTGTACTGCACTTGTGCGAGACGAAGGTAGTTCTGAGATGCGCTGACCGCCTCGCGGAAGGTTCCGACCTCATCGGAGAGGGCGTGCAGGTCGGTCAGCGCGTCTTCGACGTCGCCATAGGCAATCAGAACCTGATTCACGTACGCGGCCACGGCCTGCTGGTAGCGGGCCCTGGTCGCCTCGAGATTGGCCCGGAGTCGACCGCCCTCGAAGATCGGAATCGACACGCTGGGGGAGATGGACGCGACGCGGCTCTGCCAGTTGAAGAGCGTGGAGAGGTTGGCGCTCTGGAATCCCGCCGAGCTCGTCAGCATGAAGCGCGGAAAGAACTCCGCGGTGGCCACGCCGATCTGGGCGTTGAGGGCGACGACCGTCTGCTCCGCCGCGGCGACATCCGGCCGGCGCGCCAGGATCTGGGCGGGCAATCCCGGCGGCACCGTGGGCGGCGCGCTCTCGTGCAGTGGATTCCTGGCGAGGGCGAACGAGGGTGCGGATTGTCCGCACAGAATCGCCAGCGCGTGTTCCAGGTTGGCCCGGGCGCGCTCCACATCCCGTTGCTGGGCCAAGGTGGACTGCAGCTGGGCCTGGGCTTGATTCAGGACGATCGCGCTGATGAGCCCGGTGTTGAGCTGGACGGTGAGGAGGCGGACCTGCTCACGATAGGCCGCGACGTTGTCCGTCAGGATCTGGAGCTGGGCGTCCAGCGAACGAAGGCTGTAGTAGAACTGGGCCACGTCGGTCTCGACCGTCAGCCGGACCAGGCCGGCGTCACTGGCGGTCGCCGCGGCCTGAGCCCGGGACGATTCGAACGAACGGCGCACGCGACCCCAGACGTCGAGCTCGTAGGTGAGATCGAATGGGATCAGCCAGTCGTTGACCGTGACGCCCTGTTGCACCCGTCGGCCCGTGATCGTGCTGTCGCGGTTGGCGGAGAAGCGTGTGCGCGCGAAGCTCGGATTGGTGGAGATGGTCGGGAAGAGGAAGCTGGCCGCGACGCGAGCGAGCGCGCGGGCTTCGTCGACACGCGCCACCGCCTGGCGAAGGGTCTGGTTCGATGCGCTCGCGGTCGCGACGAGTCGATCGAGCTCGGGGTCGCCATAGAGCTGCCACCACTCTTTCGCGATGGCGGGAGCCGCCTCACTGTCCGCTTGGGATTTGAAGTGATCCGGCTGCTCGACCGTCGGCTGCGCGTAGTTCGGCCCCACCATGCAGCCTGAGGCCATTCCACATACCGCCCACAGCGCGGCAAGAACGGCGCGGGACCGGTCGAGTCTCCGGCGGGATCGCATCCGCGGATCAGCCCCCGGACGAGCTCTTGGATTCGATTGGCGTGACACGCTGGCCCTCCTGGAGGGACACCGTTGGCTGCGTCACGATCGTCTCGTGGCCCTGCAGTCCGGCCTGGACGTCGATCGAGGTTCCGAAGTCGCGACCGAGCACCACCGGCTGAAAATGCAGCGTGTCTCCCGCCCCTACGATCGCGACCCGGGTGCCTTGCGCGTTGAAGATGACGGCAGTGGCCGGCACCCGCCAGCGCGTGCCCGACGGCGCGATCTTGAACGTGACGTAGACGAACATTCCGGGGAGCAGCCGGTGTGACTGGTTGGGAATGTCGACCTGCGTCAGCAGTGTCCGCGTGCCTGGATCGATCGCACTGGCGGTGCGGGTCACCTTGCCCATGACCGGTTGCCCGAGCTGTCCTCGGACCGCGATCTGGACCGGCAGACCGACCGTCACGTTGGGCGCGTAGGCCTGGGGGACGTTGACGAACACGCGAAGGGAGTCGATCTGAGCGATCTCGAAGAGCCCGTTCGCGCCGCCCGTGACGCTGGACGGGGCCACGGCGGTGTTGTTGACGGGGCTACCCGCCGTGATCAACGCGCCCACATCCACGTTCCGCTGGATCACCGCGCCGCCGAACGGGGCTTGGACGCGCTGCCACGATGTCAGCTCCTGAAGCCGCCGGACGTTGGCTCCGTTCGAGTGGACATTCGCCTCGGCTGCGGCGACAGCGGCCTGGGCGGTGCGGTAGGCGGCGACGCTTTGATCGACCGCCTGCTTGGCGACGGCGCCTTCCGCGTCGGCCGCCTCGTAACGCCCCATCGTGGCCCTCGCGAGATCAAGGTTGGCCTTCTGCAGATCCAGGTTCCTCTCGGACTGCCGAAGGTCGGCTTCGCCCTGCCTCAGTTGCTGGTCGATCTCGGGCGAAGCGATCTCCGCCAGGAGCTGGCCTGCCTTCACGGTGTCCCCGATGTCTACGTACCGCTTGCTGAGGTACCCGCTGGTGCGGGCGTAGATGATCGAGTCTTGACTGGCCTGGGTCGTGGCGGCCAACGACAGATCCGCTCCGGACGCGGGCTCGGGCCGGATGACGTACACTGGCGCAGCGGTCCGCACCGTCTGGGCGGCGACCGCCAGCTCGCGCTGATTTCGCACACGGGGAAGGACACCGATCAGTAACAGAACGAGGAACAGAACCAGGGCGCCGATCCCCACGACGATCACCGTCCGGGTTCGGGCTCGGGACGCAGGACGGCTGCCGCTGTCGCTCATTTGTTGTCCTCGTCGCCGAGGTCCTTCGGCGGTTTCCGGCGAAGCAGACTGTAGGTCACCGGGACGAAGAACAGCGTGTAGAACGTGGCGATCATCAGCCCACCGACCACGGCCCGGCCCAGCGGAGCGTTCTGCTCGCCCCCTTCGCCGAGACCGAGGCTCATCGGGAGCATGCCGAGGAGCATCGCCAAGGCCGTCATGATGACCGGGCGAAGCCGCGTGCGGCCCGCCATCAGAGCCGCCGCCCGCGCGTCGTGCCCGCCGAGCTCCGGATGGCGCTGCTCGTTGGCAAACGTGATCATCAAGATGCTGTTCGACGTCGCCACCCCGATCGCCATGATGCAGCCCATCAGCGCGGGGACGCTGATCGTCGTCCCGGTGACGAACAGCGCCCAGAGGATTCCCGCGAGCGCGCCGGGGAGCGCCATCAGGATGATGAGCGGGTCCATCCACGACTGGAAATTGACGACCATCAGGAAATAGACGAGCAGGACGGCGAAGCAGATCCCCAGTCCCATCTGCAAGAACGCCTGGTTCATGCTCTGGACCTGCCCGCGGACGACGATAGAGCTGGCCTTCCCGATCTGCTCCTTGTACCTCGCGACGATCTGGTCGACGCGGCTCGACACGGAGCCGAGGTCGGTGCCCTGCACGCCGGCGAATACATCGAACACCGGCTGCACGTTGTAGTGGTTGAGCGACAGCGGGGTGATCGTCCGACGAAAGTCCGCCAGGTTGGTCAGCAGCTGGGGCGACGACTGGCCCGCGATCGCCACCGGGGTGCGATGGAGCTCGTCGAGCGACGCGACCCGGTACTGGGGCGTCTGGACCACGACCTGGTAGCTCACGCCGTTCTTGTTGTTGAGCCAGAAATTCGTCGTGGTCGCCCCGCTCCCGGTCAGGGAGATCAGCAGGCTGCCGGCGACGTCCCGCTGGGTGAGGCCAACCTGCTGAGCGAGGGCCCGGTCACTGTCGACCATGATTCGCGGCGCATCGACGATCTGCTGCACGTGCGCGTCGACCGCGCCGGGGACACTTCGGAGCTCGGCCGCGATTTGTCGCGCGACCTGGAGATTCTTTTCCGATTCCGCCAGCGGGCCGGTCACCTGGATGTCGATCGGTGCGGGCAGGCCGAAGTTGAGGATCTGGTTCACGATGTCGGCGGGCTGGGCGAAGACCTCGAGATCCGGGAACCGGCGCGGCAGCTGCTCGCGAAGCGACTTCAGATAGTCGGCGGTCGGCCGGTGCGGCTGCTTGAGCGATACCAGAATTTCGCCATCGGCCGTTCCGACCGTGACACTGTCGCTGAGCGCCAGGTTGATCGCGTTCGGCACGCCGATGTTGTCGACGATCACGCCGATCTCCTTGGCGGGGATGACCTGGCGGATATAATCCTCGACGCGCTGGAAGTACTTTTCGGTCTCTTCGATCCGTGTCCCCGCCGGCGCCCTCACGTGGAGCCGCAGCTGTCCCGCGTCGACGGTCGGGAAGAAGTCTCGTCCGACGAACGGGTACAGTGACAGCGAGGAGAACGCGAAGGCGAGGAACACGACGATCACCACGGTCTTGTGCTCGAGCGCCCAGTCGAGCGTGCCCGCGTAAGCGCCAGTGAGCCTGACGAAGCCGGCCTCGAACGAGTCCGAGATCCGCCCGAACAGTGATCTCCGTATGGGCGCATCGTGGCCAGCGTCGCGGCCGTGCCGGGCCCGAGCCTCGGGGGCCAGCAGGTACAGCACCATGGTCGGGACGAGTGTCCGCGAGAGAAAGTAGCTGGCCAGCATGGCGAAGACGACGGACATCGCCAGCGGCGCGAACAGCGCTCCACCGACGCCGCCCAGGAACAGGATCGGCACGAAGACGATGCAGATCGACAGGGTCGCGACGAAGGCAGGCGTCGCCACCTCCGCCGCTCCGTCGAGAATGGCCTGCCTCAGGGGCTTGCCCAGGTCCATGTGGCGGTGATTGTTCTCGATCTCGACGGTGGCATCGTCCACCAGGATGCCCACCGCCAGCGCCATGCCCCCCAAGGTCATCACGTTGAGCGACTGGTTCAGAATCCTCAGCACGATGACGGAGGTCAGGATCGACAGAGGGATCGACGTGGCGACGATCAAGGTGCTCCGCCACGATCCCAGGAACAGCAGAATCATCAGCGCCGTCAGTAAGCCGGCGATCGCCCCTTCGTGCAGTACGCCGGTGATGGCGGCCCTGACGAAGACGCTCTGGTCGAACAGGAAGTCGACCTTGAGGCTCGACGGCAGGCCGGCCAGAATCTTGGGCATCAGCTTGCGCGCCTGGTCCACGACCGTCAGGGTCGACGCGCTGCCGTTGCTCAGGATCGGCAGCAGCGCGGAGTGGCGCCCGTCGCGGCGGACAAGGTTCGTCTGGGGACTGAACCCGTCGTGAACGAACGCGACATCGCGGACGTACACCATGGCCCCATTCGTGTAGCGGATGGGAATGTCGTTCAGCTCATTCAGAAACTCCGGGCTGCTGTTGGTCGCGATGTCGTACTCGCGGGTCCCGATCTTCGCGGTGCCGGCCGGCAGGATGACGTTCTGAGTCAGAATCGCGTTGGTGACATCCTGCGGCGATAGCCCCCGTGCATAGAGCGCGTCAGGGTCGATGTCGACGTTCACCACGCGTAGCTTGCCGCCGTAGGGCACGGGGACGGATGCCCCCTGAATGGTGACGAGCTGGGTGCGGATGAAGTTGTTGCCCAGATCGTTGAGCTGCTCCTCGGGCAGTTGATCGCTGCTCAAGCTCGCCAGGAGAACGGGGACGCTGGCGGCGTTGTACTGGATGATGAGCGGCGGGAAGATGCCCGGCGGGAGCACGCGCACGATCTGCTGCGCCTGGGCGTTGACCTGGGCGATGGCCGCCTCGATCGGCACATTGGGATGGAAGTAGAGCCGGGTGATGGCCACACCCCGGAGCGACACCGATTCGATGTGCTCGATCCCGTTCACCGTGGTGGTGAACGCCCGCTCGGTCACGGTCACGATCCGATTCTGCATCTCGGTCGGCGACAGTCCGGAGTAGTTCCAGATGACGGTGACGACCGGGATGTTGATGGCGGGGAAGATGTCGACGGTCATGGTCACGATGGCCACGACGCCGAGGACGGCGATCAAGAGGGCCATGACCACGAACGTGTACGGCCGTCGAAGGGCGAGTCGGACGATCCACATGCGCTAGGTCGTGTTCGGGTTGAGGCCGCCCAGGCGGCGCTCGTCCCTCATCCTCCTCCCTTCTGACGCGCGCTGTTGGGCACTCGACACACTCGATATCACTTTTGTGCGCCGACGCCGCTCGCGAGATCAGAACGTGTACTGGATCGCCACGTAGTAGAAGTCGCTATCCTTGTCCTTGCCCGTCTTGTCGATGAACTCGCCGGCGAAGAAGCGGCTATAGCCCGCATAGCCGAGGAGGTGACGGGTGAAGTTGTAGGTACCGTAAAGGTCGGTCTCGGCGCCGACGTAGCGGGCGGTGGTGGCCGTCCCCGGCCGCAGCACGCCGCCACTCTTGTTGTAGATCGCGTCACGATCGGAAGCCCGCCAGAAGAAGTACTGCTGGAGCGAAAGCGTGAGTCCCTGGATCGGGCTGATGCTGACCCCGGCGTTGGGGCTGATGATGTTCTGTCGCCCGATGTAGTCGATGTACCCCAGGAACGAGTGGGCGTTCGGATAGAGTTGATTGAACGTTCCGACGTCCCCTCCGCGCCTGTCGTCGCCGCTGGCGTAGTCGAACTCGACGTAGACGCGGGGCGACAACCGTGGGATCGGCAGGGTGTAGCCGAGCACGGTCGTGAGCATCCACGCCCCGATGTCGCCGCGGCCAATCGTCCCGAACTGGGTCGCCCCCTCGACCTCGAAGTCCAGGCCGGTGGCGCCGATCTTGCCCCAGGCGCGTCCGCCGAGGGTATGCCGGTGCTCCCGTCCGATAGTGCCGTTGAAGGTAGCGGTCCTGTTGTCGGCATCCAGCCAGTAGAGGTCCAGGTTCACGGGCAGGACGTAAAGAGGCCCGGTGCCGAATACGCCGAACAGCTGCAGGTCCGAAGTGGACTTGTTGAAGGTGTACTGCGAGACCACCACCGACTGGACCCAGAACGGGGTGATAGTCCAGTCTGCGATCTGGCCGTAGGCGGCGCCGCCCTCGAAGGTGCGAGGGACCTGCGTGAAGTCCCCCGGCCCGACCAACCGCTGGGAGCCGAAGATCAGCTCCTGACGGCCGCCGCGCAGTGTCACGCTCGCCTGCGGGCCGAACGGAATCATGATGTCCGCGAAGCCGTTCAGCAGGTCGAACTCGTCCACGAAGGCGTTCGTCCGGCCTCCAACCAGGTCGCGGTCCAGCGCGAATGCGCTCTTCCCTTCGGCGAACATGCGGAAGTACTGGGTCACGTGGAGGTCCGCGCTCAGCCGGTACCGGGAGAGGAGGTAGCCATCGGAATCCTTGGGCTCCGAGGCGCCGAACAGGAAGTGTTTGAAGTACTCCCCGCGCTCGCGGACCTGCCCTCCGATGCTCAGCCACACGTTCTGGTCAGGACTCAGGGGAATGAACTTCAGTCGGTCCAAAACATCGTCCGTCGCGCTCAGGTCCACCCCTCTCAAGCTGGACCAGTCCTCGTTGAACCGTCCGGCTGATCCGAGCTGATACGCGGGCCGCTTCGGCTCGGTCGCAGCCTGACTGGACTGTGCCCACGCCCCCGGCACATCGTGGACGGGGAACAGCGAGTGGAACGCGAGACCGAGGACGACGGTGATGCCGAAGCGACGTGGTAGCTGGTGCAACGACAAAAGACCCATCTCAGCCTCCAGCAAAGCAGCAGCATGGGGTCGATCCTTGAGAGGGCGGGTCGGGGTGGAAAGTTACACGAACCCGAGAATCAGGGCCAGGGGACCCAGAGGTCCCAGGCGAGGGCGTTTAGTTCCTGCCCGACTGCAATCGACTGGTCGCTCGCGTAACTCTTCTGAAGCGCCTGTTCGTACTGCGTCGAGGTCCCCACATACAGGCATTTGCAGAGATCGGGGTCGGCATAGACGTAATACAGCCGGTTGTCGCGCTCCTCGGGGACGAGCGTTCGCCGCGGTGTCATCGTACTCAGGTTGGCGAGCTTCTCCGGGGTATCGGCGAGCTTCATCTCGAAGCCGGCGGCCACCAGGAGATGCTCCGTCCTCTGCGTCGTCCACGGATCGTCGATGAAGCCGAAGGACTCCACCTCCACCTGGTAGGACGGGCTCGTGTTCGGCACCTGGAGGTCGAAGAAGGCGCGGCCCGCCGCCGGAACCGGATCACCCATCGGCTTGATCACGCTCCTGACCGTGCGACCCGACGCGTCGAGCGCGCTGATCCGAAGCTGGACATTCGTGGCATCGTGGTCGGACTCGTTGTAGACGTAGCCAATGATCCGCGTCTGGCCCTGGCCGCTGGCTCCCGCCGTCCACTCCACCCGAAAGAGGCGATCGGCGAGCGGCACGTCGTCGGCCGCCGCGACAGGTCCGGCCGGCCACGCTATCACGAGTGCGCCGCCGAGTAGAAGTGTTACCGCTACGATCATCGATCGCCATGGATTCATCGATATCTCTCCTGTGCTCTGGGGCGCCACCGGCTCAACGGTGGCCGCCGCCTCCGTGCCCACCGCCCCCATGGAAGCCACCGCCGCCGTGGAAACCGCCACCGTGAGATCCGCCCGCGAATCCGTGGGCACCGAACCCCCGGTTGAAGTTGCTGAAGCGCTGCTGGCCCATCTCTCTGGCCTGATGCGACTGTTCGTGCACGGCAGAAGGCCCGCGGAGGCCGGTCCAGCTCCCGCCCCTCGTGTGTTCCTGCCAGTGGCCCTGACCGTCCCGACGGTAGACGTGACCGTCGCGACCCGCATAGACGTCGCCTCCGCCGAAGCGCCCGCCCCGGATGTTTCCATGATCGATGAAGTGATTCCGGGTGAAGTGAACGTGGTCGCCCCAGTGGTGGTACACGTTCACGTGGCTGATACCGTGATGCCAGCCCCAGCAGCAGCCGCCGTGCCACCCCCAGCCGTGATGCCAGCCCCAGTAGGGGCTGACGGCGAAGCCGAACTCGAAACCGGTGAAGACGTCGACTCCGAAGCCCAGGTCGAACGGGCCCCAGCCCCAGGTCACCGGCCACGGATACCAGAACGTGTCGACCCAACCCGGATACGTGTAGCCGGTGCCGTAGACCACGACTGGTCCCGGCGCAACCACCGTCCCGAGATAGCCCGGCGTGTAGCCCGTGTACACGACTTCTGGCGTGGCGCCGTACACGTACGCATACGTGACGTAGTGAAGCGGGGAGCTCGCCGGGATCGTATAGATCACGGACGGCACACTGGTCGCTACCGCCCACGATCCGGTGAGCGACGAGCCGACAAACCACACGCCGTTCTGGAGGGCGTAGTACGAGGTCGCGTCGACACGGATCACCGGGAAGGATGCGTTCACGACGTACTGCAGCGGCGTCCCCTCGATCGGCTTGAGCTGCGGCGGGCCGTCGTAGTGCACGGCGAGCTTCGCGCCGTTCCGGCTGATCGTCGCCGTCTGCGGGATGTCGTTCGCGATCACGGCCTGTCGTGCCTGAGGTGTTCCAGGAACCGAGGCGAGGACCGCTCCCTTCGGATGGCTCTCCGGAATCCGCGCAAAGTCCCCAGGCGGCCCGGTCGCCACATACTCCCATGGGCCCTCGAGCGACTTGGCTCGGAACCACCGGCCCGAAAGGAGCACGTAGTAGTCTTGCTGCGGCGTATAGAGGAAGAGGTCGTCGTCGGTATTCGTCACCTGGAGGATGTCGGTGTCGGTGATCGGCGCCAGGGCGGGCTGACCCCTGAGCACGATGAGCTCTGCCGGGACCGTGCTCACGTAGATCGCTGGGATGGCCCCTGTCTGGAGGAGCTGCTCGAGTTCGGGGGCCGGCTTGTCGAGCAGATCAACCTGCCCGCTCTGGACGGCCGCGTTCTTGGCTATTCCCAGTGAGGCCGGCGGATTGGCGAGGACTGCCCATGGCCCATCGAGCTTGGGAGCCGCGAGCCACCGGTTCATCAGCCAGAGGTAGTAACGCCCTTTCGACTGGTCGAGCAGGAGCAGCACCCGCGTGTTGATCAGCCGAAGGAGGCCGGTCCCCCCAACCTCTCGCAATACCGGCTGGCCATCGATCCGCACGAGCAACGCCGGCCCCTGGCTGACGATGATCCGCGGCGGGTCGTTCTTGACCTGGACGATCCGGCCCGGATCCTCCACCCGCTCCACTTCCAGCTCGGCCTGAAGCCGATCGAGCGCGATCGTCAACGGCTGACCTGACAGGATCTGCCGCAGCGCCGCGAGGTAGGCGGCCCCGCCGTCCGGCGTCGTCGGGAAATCGGCCTTCGAGACGGTCACGTCCTCGAGGGCGACCATGCGCGCTTCCTTGTCGACCTCGGTCCGGGCGGTGAACCAGATCACGCCGTACCTGGGCTGCGACGAGACGGGGTCCTCCACCGCGACTGCCGCCCGGCCGCTGAGCCGGCCCTGGCTCCAGCTCTCGTACTGCGGCTGGAAGACCGAGAACGTGTTGTCCCCGCTCGCGAGCTGCCTGGGCCACGGGTCGACGTCGACGTCGGAGGCGGCCGGCGGCTCGCCCAAGGCCGATATGCCGGACGTGCACCCGGCCAGGCCCGGCAACACCAGCAGCATGAAGGAGAGGGCGAATCGCACTCTAGGCTTCCATCGATCCCAACGATTCGTCACTTACCTTCTCCTTCGGGCCATTGCCGCTGTCCGGCAGCGCGCGCCTCTCGCAAATCTCCACTCTCGCTATTTCGAGGAGGTTGGCGGACGAAGCGAGGGGTGGGCGGCGAGTTTTCGCAGGAATCCGTAATGCCGGGCCGCCGGACCTTTCGCGTTCTTGCCCAAACAGGATGACCCGAGAAGCGTGCACGGGAGCGTCGTCGTCTGAACATCGAGAGACGACAACATAACGATAAACGCGATGCTCCGGCAAGCGCGCCCGACGGCTGGATGCCGAGGGCTCCGCAGACGCCCCGGTTTGGAGGGTAAGCGTTGCGATCAAACACCGTGCGCCATCTCGCTGATTCGATCGTGTATTTGTGTGCGTTGCTGGCAGATCGACCGCGGCTGATCGACCGGTACATCAACTACTTCGGCGAGACACAGCCCCGGGCACTACTCGACGGGCGCGATGCGCGCCACGAGCCGGAGGAGCGTCGGCTCGTTCATCAGGCTCCCCCCGAGGTGATACGCTCCAGCGCAAGCGCAGTCCTGACGAAGCCGGCGTGACCGTACCGGTAAACGAGAAATCGTTCCTCCCACACCGGCTCGAACTTGGCCCGCTCCTCCAACGTGGCATCACGGCGGATGCCGACACCAGCGAGGGGAGCCAGACCTAGACTGAACCACTGGTACCCGTCCTCCCGCAGGTGCAGCATCAGCTCGCTGAAGAGGTAGTCCATGAGTCCGTTCGCTGCGGTGGGCCGGCGGCGTCCGTCCGTAGCGGCTGACGATTGCCTCTGCTTGCGTGCGGTCCGGCGCGGCCGCGCCGTGCAGCACCGTCCGAGGGCCTACGACGTCGCCGCCTCGGTCTCGGCGATCAGCTGGACGAGCGCCGCCCGATCGACGACTTCCTGCTGGATCAAGCGCTTGGCCACCGCCTCGAGCGTCGCCCGCCTCGCGCCGAGCGTCGCGCGCACCCGCTCGTGGGCCGCGTTCAGCATCTGCTGGATCTCCGCGTCGATCGCCTCGGCGGTCCGCTCGCTGTAGTCCTTGGGCTGGCCCGACGGCACGGGGAGAAACAGGGCCTGCCGGGGCTGCTCGAACGTGGCCAGGCCGAGCGTCTCGCTCATCCCGTACTGGGTGATCATGTGGCGTGCGATGTCGGTCGCTCGCCGGAGATCATCGGAGGCGCCGGTGGAGACGTCGCTGAAGATCAATTCCTCGGCCACCCGGCCGCCCAGCAGGACATCGAGCCGATCGGCGAGCTCCGCGCGCGTCATCAGATATCGATCCTCGACGGGCAACTGCTGCGTGTACCCGAGGGCCGCCACTCCGCGGGGGATGATGGACACCTTCGCGACCCGGTCGGTGTGCGGGCGCGACTCCGCCACCAGGGCGTGTCCGGCCTCGTGGTAGGCGACGATCTCCTTCTCCCGGGGACTGATGACCCGCGACTTCCGCTCGAGGCCCGCCACGATCCGGTCGATCGCCTCGTCGAAGTCCGTCATGTCGATCGCGTCCTTGTCCTGGCGGGCGGCGCGGAGCGCGGCCTCGTTCACGAGATTGGCGAGATCGGCGCCGACGAACCCAATCGTCCGCGCGGCGATGGTGGCTAGATCTAGCCCGGGCGCGAGCGTCACCGTGCGCGTGTGGACGCGCAGGATCTTCTCCCGCCCGTTCAGGTCAGGCCGATCGATCGCCACCTGCCTGTCGAAGCGGCCTGGCCGCAGCAACGCGGGATCCAGGATCTCGGGCCGGTTGGTGGCGGCCAGGAGAATGACGCCCTTCTGCGTATCGAACCCGTCCATCTCCGCCAGGAGCTGGTTCAACGTCTGCTCGCGTTCGTCGTGGCCCCCCATCACGGGGCTCACGCCGCGCGCCTTGCCGATGGCGTCCAGCTCGTCGATGAAGATGATGCTCGGCGCCTTGTCCTGGGCCTGCGCGAACATGTCGCGGATCCGCGCGGCGCCGACGCCGACGAACATCTCGACGAAGTCCGAGCCGCTGAGGCTGAAGAACGGCACCCTGGCTTCTCCGGCGACCGCCTTGGCGAGCAGTGTCTTCCCGGTGCCGGGAGGCCCGACGAGCAGGACACCTTTCGGGATCCTTCCTCCGAGACGCTGGTACCGCTCGGGCTGCTTGAGAAAGTCCACGATCTCCATCAGCTCGCCGCGCGCTTCGTCGATGCCCGCCACGTCGTCGAAGGTCACGCCGGTACTGTGCTCGACGTAGACCTTGGCCTTGCTCTTTCCGATGGCGAGAAGGCCGCTCTGCGCGTTGCCCATCCGCCTCATCACGAGCGCCCACAACCCGACGAACACCAGCGCGGGCACGACCCACGAGAGCAAGGCCGTGAGCCAGGTGTTCTCCACGCTCCCGGTGAAGGTCACGTGCGCCGCCTCGAGCTCGGCGACGAGGCCAGGATCGTCGACGCGCGCAGTGACGAACCGGTGCACGCCCCCGCCGTAGCGCTTCAGCTCGTCGATCTTCTCTTTGGGAAGCAGTCCCTCCAGCCCGTTGGCCGCAAGCGTGCCGGTGATGACCTGCTTGCCGATCACGAGGCTACTGACCTTGTCCTTCGCGACGAGCGACTTGAACTCGCTGTACGAGAGATTTTCCACGTGCGGGGCGAGCAGGAGCGCCTGGACCAGGAACATGATGAGAAGGGCGGCGACGAAATACCAGGCGGTGAAGCTCTGTTGTTTGGGTTGCATCGCTAGCGCTGTGCCGTGCCCGGAATCTGGTTGCCCTTGGCATACATGCACTGTCCGTATGCGTTGTCGTATCGCCGTTGCGCCTGGTGGCCGGCGGCCTCTCCCCTGCTGGCGCCCACCCCCGTCCCCGCGAGCAGGCCACCAGCCGCACCGACCGCCGCCCCGGCGCCCGGATGGCCCGCGGCGGCGCCGATGGCGGCCCCCAGTCCGGCGCCCAGGAGCGTGCCGAGGCCCGCGCCCTCGGCGGTGCTCACTCCAGCCGCGCGTTCCGGCGTCGTTCCCGTTTGCTGGGACGCCCACTGGCGACAGACCGTGTCATCGATCTGGAACTGCTCGAACGACTTGCCGGTCCCAGGCAACGCCATCAGCCCGGGGCCGGCCGGCACCGTCGCGCAGGCACCGAGCAAGAGGCCGCATATCGAGACCAGGGCGGCAGTCCGACCCAGGCAGGTTCTATGGATCCCGGTCTTCGTCATCGCTCCGTTCCCTCACCTTTCATGTCCGCCTTCCCACGTCGTCCACCATTGAGAGAGAACGGAACGGTGAAATCGGTGCGCGCGAAGATCGTGTAACCCCGACGGAAGGACCGCCATCCAAAGTGGGCGATGCGACGGCGCCGGGCCGTCCTTCGCCGGGGTGGCTTGCGTATTCTTGCCGAGGACTTCCGCGACCGCTGTCGGCAGCGAGGGAGGGCCCTTCGCCAGCCGGCGGCCGCTCTGGGACCTCAAGCACCCCGACGATCCCGACGGACCACACGAGTGAGAGGGAGAGTGAGATGACAAAGCTCGTCGCATTGACGCTTGCGTTGATTGTCACCATCGCGGTCAGCGTACCTCCGACCCGCGCGCAGCAGAGCGAGGTCACCGCCGAAGAGGTGGTGGCCGCGCTCGAGGCCGCCTACGGTGTGCACCGGGGCCAGCGTCGTAATCACGCCAAGGGCACCTGTGCGGTCGGTTCGTTCGTCGGGACGGCCGAAGCGGCTGCGTACTCCCGCTCGGCCCTGTTCTCGGGGTCACCGGTGCCCGTGGTGGCGCGGTTCTCGTTGGCCGGCGGGGACCCCCAGGCCTCCGACGCCGAGCGGAGCCCGCGGGGCATGGCGCTGGAGTTCAGACTGCCGAATGGCGATCTCCAGCACATCACCATGATCAACACGCCGATGTTCTTCGCCGCGATGCCGCGGACGTTCCTCGACAAGATGCGAGCGCTCAGACCCGACCCGGCGACTGGCAAGCCGAACCCGGAAGCGCTCGCGGCGTTCGGCGCGAGTCATCCCGACAACCGGGGCCAGGCGAAGTTTCTCGCCGACCACAACCCGCCCGCGAGCTATGCCACCAGCGCCTACTTCGGCATTCACACGTTCAAGTTCATCGATCGAGCGAACAAGGTCACGCTGGTGCGCTGGCGATTCGTTCCCGGCGACGGAGAGAAGGCGCTGACGGACTCGGAGCTGAAGTCGGCGCCGAGAGACTTTCTCGAGCGGGCGCTGATCGACCGGACACGGCAGGGGCCCGTGCGCTGGGCCATGCTCCTCACCATCGGCGAACCGGGGGATCCCGAGAACGATCCCACGCTTGCATGGCCGCAAAGCCGGAAGGAGCTGAAGGTCGGCACGCTGACGATCTCGTCCGCGATGACGCAGAAGGGCGCCGCGTGCGAGAACATCAACTACGACCCACTCGTCATGGCCGACGGGATCGCGCCGACCGACGACCCTGTCCTTCTGTTCCGTTCGCCGTCCTATGTTCGGTCGTACACCAAGCGACTGCAAGGCTTGTAGGACCGGGGACCGCACGAATGATCTCCCGTGGGCGCGGTCAGACTGGGCCGGGCCCGGCGGCCAAGCGGTTGATCTGTCAGCGGCCCCGATCAGCGCTCGATCACGCCGCAAGTCACCCGGGCGCCTGAGTTTCCTGCCGGATCGGTCTTTTCGTCGTCCGGATCGGCGTGGATGATCAGCGACGTGCCGCCCGGCCGGATCAGCGAGTTCGGGCCTTCCTTCAGCGTCACCAGCGAGTCGATCGTGTCGAGGGAGCCCGTTCCATCAGCTCCCACTTTGAGGTTCGGGAAATCCCCCGCATGGGGACCCTGGGGATTGGCCAAACCGTGGTGCTTCGCGTGCGGATTGAAGTGGGCCCCCGCCGACATGAAGTCGGGGGGCTCGCACTTCCCGACCGCGTGAATATGAAACCCGTGCTCACCTGGCTTGAGCCCGTTCACCCGGAGGGTGACGCGCACGCCGCCCGGGACTTCGCTGAGCGTTGCGGTTCCGACAACTTTGGCCTGGGCGTCCTTGAGCTGAGCCCGGGCCGACTGGGCGTGGACGATCGCCGGCAGCCCAAGACCCAGCATCGCGAATACAACCACGAGATGTCGTCGCCTCATCTTCATCAGTCTCCTTTCAACGCTCGGCGCGCTGGTTCAGTGCCGCGATCGCGAACGGGTGCATGGGATGGTCACCCGTGAGCGGCAGTCCCGAGACGATCACCGTCGGCGCCTCGGTCGGCGCGATTCCCGTGGCGGGCAATGCGTACCGCACGATGCGATCGTCGACCTCCGCGAAGAGCGCGCCGCGATAGAGCGCGATGCCAGTGCCCCCAGCACTGCCGGTCTGCACGCTCCCGCCGAAACGGACCTTGACGTCGGCCCGGCCTTCGCCCTTGGTGTCCTGGAGGGCCACGAGGAATCCACCGGCGGGAGGCGTGTCGTTGCCATAGTATCGGCCGCTCCAGGTGTTGACGTACACCACGCCGTTCGGCGCGACGACGAGGTGGCGGGCATGGCCGATGTTGTCCGCGAACACCGTCGCGCAGAACCCGGCGGGCAGCGTGATGCCGCCGTTATCGTCCGCGCAGACGGGCTTCGTGGCCGTCCGCTGTTCCGCGCGAGCCGCCAGCAACGATCCGGTCGGCAGCAGCAAGCCGATGATGAGCCCCGCATACAGGAAGCGTCGAGACAGTGACTAGGCGATTCGCATTGGATTCGTGCTCCTCCGAGGAGTTTCGTTAGCGCCCGCACCGTGACTTTGATCCTTGTGAGAATCGGGCGCCGGAGCACGTCACGGGTCCCCCTCATTTCCGCAAGAACGCGACACGATTGTCGCGGGATGGACGATACCCTCCAAAGGTCTGAGGGCCCCCCTACGTGTAGGGGTAACTGCAACTTTGACCCATCGGATTCGCTCCCAATGGCAGATCCAGACCAAAACCGATCGAACTCCTTGTCGACAGGCTCGAGACGGCACTCACGGAATAGAGGGAGTCGACGCATGAACCTGTTGGAAGAGCTCGCCGCTGAGACCGAAGTCATCGTCCTCGAAGACAAGCTCCGCAAGGCGAATCATCAGCTCGTCCAGGCGTTCAATCAAAACGAGAAGCTGCTGAGCGCGCTCGGCCAGGCGCGCGAGCAGATCACGGCGCTCAAGGACGATGTGGACAAGCTCTGCGCGTCGCCGTCGACCTACGGCGTCTACCTGTCGGCGAACCAGGACGCCACGGTCAATATCGTCTCCCAGGGCCGCAAGCTGAAGGTGACGCTCCATCCGTCTATCGACGTCAAGGCGCTGCGGCCGGGACAGGAACTGCTCCTCAACGAAGCGCTCAACGTCATCGACGCAGCCGGCTACGAGATTCAGGGTGAGGTCGTCGTGCTCAAGGAACGGCTTGACGACGAGCGGGCTCTCGTCGCGGTCGGCGTCGACGTGGAGAAGGTCGGCCTCATTGCCGACCCGCTCCGGTCGGTTGGGTTGAGAACGGGCGACCACATTCTGATGGACTCGAAATCGGGTTATC
>Ga0209160_1001424_pt1 | contig 20115 bp, 21 predicted proteins | sample GraSoiAngelo_153_FD_186167 | JGI IMG/M metagenome (GOLD analysis project Ga0209160, IMG submission 186167) | Grasslands soil microbial communities from the Angelo Coastal Reserve, California, USA - 14_1009_12_40cm (SPAdes) (version 2) | ecosystem: Environmental > Terrestrial > Soil > Grasslands ... | reverse complement strand
TTCCCGGCAGATGTCGATCACATACTCGCCCCAGATCGTAGGCTCGTTGTAGGTGAATGCGAGCGACTCGCAGCCGTATTTCATGGCCAACTGCGGCACATCTTCGGGGGGAACGTGCTGGGAATGCACTTGATCCGAGCGCGATTTGGAAATGTCCCAATTCTGGCAGAAGAAGCAGCCCATGTTGCAGCCCGCCGTACCCATGCTAAAGACACGCGTACCGGGCAGAAAATGGTTCAGGGGCTTTTTCTCGATGGGATCAATCTGCAATGCCGCGGGCGAGCCATACCCCAGGCTATAGAGTTTTCCGTTTTGGTTGACGCGAATGAAGCAGAATCCGGATTGGCCTGGACCAATGTGACAGTGTCGCGGGCAGAGATAACAGTGCACTCGCCCATTGGGTTCCGGTTCCCACCACCGCGCTTCGTAGAGCTCTTGCGTCTTCTGGAGGATCTTCAGTTCCATGGACCCTCTCCTCAGAACTAATTATACGCCTGCAAGGAGTGTTGGGCACTTGCGAGGAATGGAAGGTTCGATCTCGGAGGGAAATCAGGCGTGCCGCCGGCTTTGGTAGCGGCGCCGTTCAGCAGCCCAATCGACAAACCGCTCCATCTGTTCTCGGTATTTCCACGCAAGGTGTAAAAACTTGCTGGCGTTCAGGTCGGCTGCTTCTTTCCCAAGAAACGTCTCAAATCGCCAGCGCAGGTAAGGACTCTTCCACGGTCGCAATCGGTAGCCTCGGGCCGCGTTCCAGTAATACTGCAGTGTCTTAAACATCTCTTGCGCAATGGGCGATTCGCCCAGCCCTCGCTGTTCAGACATCAATTTTTGGGGAAGCGCGATAATCTCCTCGCAACTTGGGAACAAGAGCTTGCAGGGGGGAACGTCCCAACACGCGCCGCTTACCATATTCCGATTTTTCCTTTTTTGCAAGCAATCTCGTTGGCTTGCCGCGGTGCAGGCGACAAGCGGCTTCGATGACTCTATAATCTGCGCCTATGAAAAACTCCTTTGCTCTTCGGTTTCCAGGAATCGCTTTAAGCCTCTTTCTCCTCGCACCGCAGATCGATGCCCACGAACCCGTGTACGCCCGCAAAGGAATGGTGGTCGCCCAGGAGCCCTTGGCAGAGACGTGGGAGTCGCGGTCTTGAAATCAGGCGGGAATGCCATCGAGGCCGCCGTCGCCGTCGGCTTTGCTCTCGCCGTGTCGCCTTGGCCAGCCAAGGTAAGAAACACCTCAATCAGCAGACCATTACCGGTCTGGAAGCGTGTCTCGACCCGCATTGCTTCGTCCGTATTCACCGCTCGTATATCGTGAATCTGGAAAGAGTCGCTCGCATCGAACCTTACGGCAAGGACAGCCGCCTGGCCATCCTCGCAGACGGCACGCGCCTGCCCGTCAGCCGCGCCGGCTATGCTCGCCTCCAATCCCTCCTCGACGAGCGAAAGTAACCTCTTTGAGTAAGCAGGCTGACAGCCTTATATTGGTCCGTGAACCCACTTGGACAATCGGATGCCGCGATGAAAACCGAAGCGCAAAAGGTGCTGCAAGCCATGTCGCCGGCGCAGAAATTGCGGGCCGCCGAACGGCTGTATCATTCCGCCCGTCAACTAAAGGCGGCTGCGCTGCGCGCGGAGCACCCCGATTGGACCGACGAAGCCATCCGTCAGGCCGTTCGCCAGATTTTCATGTATGCCCGAAGCTAACCTCTTTCTCATGTTCACCCAGCGGTTGAACACGCTGGGCGTAGCCTACATGGTCAGCGGGAGCGTGGCGGTCATCATTTATGGACAGCCGCGCCTGACCCATCATGTGGGTTTGATCGTGGTGCTGGATCGGGAGCACATTGCCCGGCTGCCCGAGGTATTCCCGCCAGAAAAGTTTTATTGCCCGCCGATGGAGGTGGTCGCCGTGGAAGTAGCCCGCGAACAACGCGGACACTTCAACATTATTCACCACGAGACAGGTTTCAAAGCGGACGTGTATCTGAGTGGGCGAGATCCGTTGCACGCGTGGGGACTGGCGCGGGCGCGGCAGTTGGAAGTCGAAGGCCAAGTGCTCGTCGTTGCCCCTCCCGAGTATGTCATCCTGCGCAAGCTCGAATACTACCGGGAAGGCGGCTCGGAGAAGCACTTGCGGGACATTCGCTCCATGCTCAACACATCCCCCGAGGCCATCCAAAGCGCCGAACTTGAACAACAGATTGCCGCCCGGGGCCTGCAAGAAGCATGGCGGCAAGTTCAGGAGCGCGGGGATTGACTTCTTTCATCAAGCTGCGAACGCTCGCCGCGGTGCCCTTATTCGCCCCGCCGCACCTGGGTGTTAGGTTTTCTTTTCCACGTGTGCGCGTAACCAGGGAACCAGTTTGTCGAATCTAAACTCGTTGGCCTTGTAAAGATTGGCCACAAAAGCGTAGGTCTCTTCGGCGTCCGCCGTGAGGTACAGGCCGTTGATGGCAAGAAACGTATACGTCGCGGCGAAAGCCGTCCGCTTGTTGCCATCGACAAAGGACTGATTCTGCGCCAGGCTCTCCCACAGCGCGGCAGCTTCCTCGATGAGATCGGCATAATAGCCGGTCTGCGGCCGATACAGCGCGGCTTCCAATAACCCTTGATCCCTCACGCCGGGGGAGCCGCCATACCGTTCAATCTGATCCGCGTGCATGGCCAGCACTTCGGCCACGGTCAGGTAGTCGGTCATCGAGCAAGCTTCTTGTATAACGAGCCATATTTTTCGTGGCTGGCGAGGTATGCGCCCATCACGTGGGAGCGCGGCTTGGCGTTCTTGTGTTTTTCGATCAGGTCGGCGAGCGCCTCGTCCACCAGGGCTTGAAGCTGGCGGCCTTCCTCGTCGGCCAGCGCACGCACGTCCCTCAAGATTTTGGAATTCACTTGGGTGGCGAATTTCTCGCGGGTCTGCGACATGAAAAGTATTCCTCTTGACCAAATCATGCTAACTTGACAAATCATGATATGTCAAGAACACTAACGCGCCCTGTGCTAACCGCCAAAGTGCGTTAACCAACGCGCCGCCCACCGACCACCGTCATTTCGAACGGAGCAGGCCGATTTCTTCTTCCCGTTTTGCTCCTGCAAAACGGTCGGCCTGCGCAGAGAGACCTCTGCGCCATCACGCACGGTTCATGTGCGTGATGAAATCTCTCTTCTCTTTGATTGCTCCTGCTGACCCGATGAGGCCATCCGCGAGGCCGTTCGCCAGATTTTCTTGTATGCCCGAAGCTAACCTCTTTCTAATGTTCACCCAGCGGCTGAACACGCTGGGCGTGGCATACATGGTTAGCTGGAGCGTGGCGGTCATCATTTATGGACAGCCGCGCTGGCTACGCCCGCCTCCAATCCCTCCTCGACGAGCGCAAGTAAATCCTCGAATTGGGTGACGAGTGAAGAGACCGGCTGCGCGTACCCTGGACTGCCGTAATGTGAGAGAGGAGCCCTTAAACTCCCATTCAGAGCGCAAAAGATTACGGATGTTCGACTCTAATGTGCATGGGAATGACGGACTCATCGAGCTTCGCGAGATCCCTTGTGAGGAAGCGCACCATCTCCGTGAATGGGCTCGACTCTGGTGAAAGACGAGGTACGACGTGGTAGCGGCCGTTGCGCACTCCCTCGAAAATCCGCGGGCTTGCGTCGAGTTTGTAGGCCTTGGGACCTTTGGAGGGTTTCTCCTGCTCCATGCTTGGCATGGCCCAGAAACCGGCTTTCTCAAGCATTTGCATGAATTTCTTAGCGTCTTCAACGGATACGCTATTTTGTGTTCTATGGAGCACAGCCGGCGGACCGGACTCCACTATGCTGGTGACGCTGGCGGTTCCGTCGGCGTTGAAAGATAAACGAACCGCAAGGACAACCCACCTCTGGCTGGCCATCCAATCCAATCTATAGGATAGAGCACTCGAGTCTTGAGCAGCGGCGAGAAGGGATGGCTCGCCAAAGCGGCTCAAATAGTGGGAGAAGAAACCATTGAAGCCGTCGACCATGTCCGGAGGAAAGTAGACTGGGGCCTCCGTTGCTGAAGACGCCGGACTCTTAGGAACGCCTTGCTGGGAGTTTGCCCCAGCGAAAAGGAATGCTGTCGTGCAGAGTGCTGCCGTACATGCGACCCATGTGAGCTTGTAGAGTGTGCATGACGGCATTGGCAGGATCATGATGAACGCCGCACCCAGATGCGGCTGGTGGCAGGTTTGCCGAGATGGATAGTCCTTCCATCCACTCGTAGCGTCATGGTCTCATCGTACTCGCGCTTCAACACATCGACCGTCGTGCTGGGCCGCAAGCGCAATCCTTCCAAGAACTCCAGAAACTGCGCATCCTTTTCGTACACACAGAGAATTTCGCCGGATTCCTTGGCGCGCAAATCCGCCAGCAGCACGGCACCTTGCTTTCTGAGCGTGGCGATGCCTCCACGGATGGGCACGCCGTGCGGGCAGCTCTTTTTGCCTCCAAACCGCTTGATGAGCAGCGCTTCGACTTCACGTGAAATGGCATGCTCCAGCCGCTCCGCTTCATCATGAGCTTTGATCCAGGACAGGCCGATCACATCGGTCAGCAGCATCTCCGCGAGCTGGTGGCGCATGGCCAGGTGCTCCGCGAACTTTCTTCCCTTTTGCGTCAGGGCGATTTGGCCGTTGCGGTCGACGCGCACGTGGCCGTCGCGTGTCATGCGCTTTAATGCCGCCGTGACAGCTGGCGGCGTAACTTCCAGTTCCTCCGCGAGTCGCGCGCTGATCGGGGTCTGGTTCTCTTCCAGCATCTCCCAGATCGCTTTCAGGTAGTCTTCTTGCGAAACGCTGCCTTTTTCGCGCCGCACCGAGGCTCCTATTTTGATGATGTTCGGTGTTCCCGTTTTTCTCTCAGGTGAAGGGCCAGCTGGTTTACGCGCCGTCTGATGCTTTCGAATACTCGCTGATACGTCTCCGGATCGGAATCGTAGGGGTCCTGCACGATCCAATCCTCAACTTTCTCCTGATCCACAGGCGAGAAGTATCTGTCTTTTTGCCCGCCGGTCATATTGATGATGATGTCCGCGGCAGCGCTCGCTTCGGGAGTCAACGGATCGGAGGTCAGGCCATCTGCGGAGTACCCATTCTTCATCAGCGTTTCTTTCGTCAAGTTGGCGACGAACCCCAATGGACTCACGCCTGCGCTGTGGGCTTCGATGACATCTGCGGCATCGTATCGCGCGATGGCTTCCGCCATGGGACTCCGGCAGGCATTTCCCACACACACAAACAGCACCCGCGTTCGGCTGGAGCGTCGAGGATTCGGCTCTGGGCTCTTCTCTTTATTCACGATGAGGACTTGGCGCCGCTCATGGCTTGCTGTGTTCCGGCCGCGACCAGACGGAGAAAATGTTCATGCACCGTGGTGTCGTCCGTCAATTCCGGATGAAACGTTGCCGCCATAATGTGATTGCGCTGCACCAGCGCAGGCTTTCCCGCGTATTCCGCGAGAATTTTCAAATCCGGTCCTGTACGTTCAATAATCGGTCCGCGAATGAACACCATTTCCAGCGGCTCGTTTTTGAGCGAGGTTGGACCGCAGACCACGTCGCTGGCAATCTGCCGCCCGTACGCGTTCCGCATGACCGTCATGTCCATAAGTTTCAAAGAATCCTGCTTCGGGTGCTCCACTTCTGTGGCCAACAGTATAGCCCCGGCGCACGTTCCGAAGATCGCTCCGCCGCGCTCCGCAAATTTCTGAATGCTGTCGGCCAAGCCTTCTTCCTGCAAAAACTTCAGTTGCGTCGTGCTTTCGCCGCCCGGCAGAACCAAACCGTCGCAGCCTTCGAGATCGGCGGGAGTGCGCACTTCGGCTGTTTCCGCGCCGAGCTGCTTCAGCATCGCCGCGTGCGCCTCAAAATCTCCCTGTACCGCCAAAATCCCGATCTTCACTTTGTTTGCCCCAAGATGAGTTCTGTTGTGACGCCGGCGGGCGCAGCATGCTGCGCCCCTACAAAAGAATTGAACACGGAAAGCTTTGCATCACCAGCCTCGTGTTTGCAGCAAATCTTTTTCCTCGAGCTGGCGGACATCCAGCCCGCGCATCGCTTCGCCCAGCTCTTCGCTCGCTTCGAGCACCGCTTTCGGATCCTCAAAATGCGTTGCTGCTTTCACAATCGCTTTTGCGCGCGCATCGGGATCGCTGGACTTGAAAATGCCCGAACCGACAAAGACGGCTTCCGCGCCTAGCTTGCGCACCAAAGCCGCGTCCGCTGGAGTGGCAATTCCCCCCGCGGAGAAATTCGGTACCGGCAATTTTCCGGTCCGCGCGATTTGCCGGACCAATTCCAGCGGCGCACCGAGTTCCTTGGCTTCGCGCATCAATTCATCATCGCGCATGGTGGTGAGCTTCTTCATCTGGCTCATAATCGCGCGCATATGCCGCACCGCTTCGACCACGTTTCCGGAGCCCGCCTCGCCCTTCGTTCGGATCATGGCCGCGCCTTCCGCGATGCGCCGCAGCGCTTCGCCCAAGTTACGGGCACCGCAAACAAACGGCACGCGGAAATCGTGCTTCCAGATGTGATTCTCTTCATCGGCGGGCGTCAGCACTTCGCTTTCATCAATGAAGTCCACTTCCAGCGCCTGCAGTACTTCCGCTTCGGCAAAATGGCCGATGCGCACTTTGGCCATCACCGGGATCGTGACTGTGGCCATGATTTCGCGAATCACTTTGATAGACGCCATGCGCGCCACCCCACCCTCTTTCCGGATGTCTGATGGCACGCGCTCCAGCGCCATCACTGCGCACGCCCCGGCCTTCTCCGCGATCTTCGCCTGCTCCGCGTTCGTGACGTCCATGATCACGCCGCCTTTGAGCATCTCCGCCAGGCCCACTTTCACACGCCACTCATTCGAATCTTTGCTTCCGTTGCCGCTGCCATTTGGCTTCTTCGCGTCCATCGTGCTTCTCCCTTCGCTTTTTAGGCTTCTCGACGGTGATGCCCCGTCAAATCTCTTCACTTCCTTGAAATAATCACGAACCGGCCTTTGCCACGCGCCAGCACTTCCCCGCTCTCGTTCCGAATCTCGCCGACCATGAAGAGATTTCTTCCCTTTTGATCGATCTCGCGCCCTTCGACTACAATCTCTTTCTCCACGGCGACGGGTTTCAAGTATTCCACAGTCAATTCCGCCGTTACGGCACGAACTTCCCGGAACCGGCAGACTTTGCCCATCGCTTCATCCAACAGCACCGCGATGATTCCGCCGTGAGCAAAACCTCCGCCGCCTTGATACCTATTACCCAGTACAAACCGTCCCACGATCCGCCGGTTGACGTTGTCCTGTTCGAACGTGAGCTTCATTCCGCTGGCGTTGTCTCCGCCGCAGCCAAAGCACTTGTTGGCGGGATTCGGCTCCAGTCTGATCGTGTCGCTCAAATCACTTCCTCGCCGTCGCAGCTCCTTGCTTCTTTACCTCCTAGCTTGCCTGCTTCACACCAGCGCCACGCGGCTCCGTTCCGCCCGCCGCACGCCGCGCTGCCGCTTGCGCATCTCCACTTTCAGCAAATCCGCCAAGGTCGCCACGCCGCGCGCAATTTGCTTTTCGTCCAGGCTGGCAAATCCCAGCCGCAGCGTGTTTGGCAGCGGGCTCTGCACATAGAAATAGCGTCCCGGCGCAAACAGCACACCACGCTCTTTCACATGAATCAAGAGTTCGCTGGCGTCAAATCCCAGCGGAAGCTCCAGCCAGAGGCACATCCCGCCTTCCGGCCGCGTCCAACGCGTGCCTTCCGGCATGTGCTTTCGCAACGCTTCGTCCAGCGCCGCCAGCCGCGAGGTGTATACCTTGCGCATTTTGGCCAGGTGCTTGCTGAAAAGCCCGCGGCGTAAGAACTCGGCCAACGTTGCTTGCGCCAGCTGATCCGTGTGCAGATCGGTGGTCTGCTTCACCACGCGCAGCCGCTCGATGGCCGCCGGTGGAGCAACAATCCATCCCACTCGCAGGCCCGGAAATGCCACTTTCGCGAAACTGTCGATGTGAATCACCAGATTCGAACGGTCCAGTTGCTTCAAGGATGGGATGCGTTCGTCCCGCGCATGCAGCCGCGCATAGATATGATCCTCTACGACGGGCACTTGGTACCGCCCTGCCAATTCCAGCAATTTGCGCCGCGACGCCAGCGGCATCGATGTTCCCGTGGGATTCTGGAAGTCCGGTGTCAGAAGAATCAGCTTCACTCGATTCGCTGCGAGCGTGGCTTCCAGCGCTTCCAGGTCCAATCCCAGCAGTGTTCCCGGCTCTGCGTGCGTTCTCATCGGAACGCTCAGGCAGCGCGCCCGTGCCCCGTGAAAAATGGCCACCGCTCCCGGATAGGTGGGGTTTTCCATGATGACCGAATCTCCGGGGCGCACAAACGCCTTGCTAATCAGGTCGAACGACTGCTGGCAGCCATCGGTGATGAGCAGGTTTTCATCCCTGGCGATAATCCCGTCGCGATGCAGCAGCTCCAGCAAGGCTTCTTTCAACGGCGGATAGCCATCCGATGGACCCAGATTCAGGACCGCGCCACCTTCCCGGCGAAGCACTGCGTTAACGCAGATCTGCAGCTCCTCGATGGGGAAGAATTCCTCTGCCGGACGCGCCATGACAAAAGAAAGCGCGTTTTGCGGGACATTGGCGGTCAGCCGGCTCAAAATCTCTTCCCCGCGCTCGTCCGCAAACAGCAGTTCCCAGCGAATTCCCTGGCCACCGTTCAGTACGGGAGGAGCCGGTGGCGTGATTTTCAAGCCGTTGCCGTTTCCTTTAATAAAGGTGCCCCGGCCGACATGCCCTTGAATCAGCCCTTCCGATTCCAATTCTGCGTAGGCATTCGCCACTGTCGTGCGGTGTACTCCCAGCATGGTCGCCAGTTCACGGCTTGCCGGAATGCGGTCGCCCGGGCGCAAATCACCGGCATGCACGAGAGCGCGCAATTGATCGCGAAGCTGGATGTACAAGGGAACGTGACTCTGTGGCTGGAGATGAAGTGGAAGCATTGTCTCTCACCCTCAGCCAATTTTAGCAGAAATTGGCCTGTTGCAAGAGCCAATTTGTCTTTCGCCAAATCCGACCCCGTTCCCCTCCCCGGAACCCTCCTCGTTGGCGCCGACCCCACTGCCGCAAGCGCGAAAATATCTAAAAACGTGCGCGCATTTCCCTTCAGCGTGTGGATGGCTTGGATTCGGGTGCGCCATTCGTTTCACCAGCTTTTAGGTCGCGGATGCACAGCTTGGTCAGGTCGCTCGCATCACACTGATAAATCTGCTTCAGGGGAAGATCCGTTTCATCCACCTCGTATTCTCCTGACGCCATGTCTTCCGCCACCTCCGTGGAGGAAGTGACGACCGGACTTCCTTCTCGAACGCGCACGCGAAATTCTCCCGAGGCAGGCTCATAATTCGCATAGCTAAAACAGTGCCCGACGCACGCGCGCTCCACAGAATGATGAATGAACAAGATGCGGGAGCCCGCCGGTGAGTCCAGGGTAGCGATGACGCGCGTCCCCGGAGCCAAGCCACTCACTAATTTCTCCGCGTTTGCCTCCAACCGGTTCATCCAGCCGGTGTCTTGATAGAGAAAAGCATAGAAGACCGCGGTGCACGCGCCGAACCCGGCGAGATGCCATTTGCGCGGCTTAAGGTGGCCGAGAACGCAAAGGCCGAGAATGGCGGAGATGGTGGTGAGGCGGGAACTGAGAAGCCCGATCCAGCCTCCGAACATCGGAGGACGCAGATTCTCAGGCAACAGCGCGGTGGCGCAGAAGGTCACCGCGTACAATTCGAAGGGCAATTCGAACGGTGTCCAGGAGCCGCGCTCGTGCCGCCGCCCGTAAAGATCCGCTCCAACGCAAATGACACCGAGCAAAAATGCAGCAGCGGCCAGTGCAATGTATCGCTTCCCGTACAACACCAGTTGATCGGCCCCGTTATACAGATAGAAAGGCCCGCGGTCCCAATCGGCCGAAAGCGCGGGTCGGTGCGCGGTATACCAATACACCGCGAAGAAAACCGCGGCTGCAACTGATGGCAAGGTCAGCTTTCGCCATCCCGGCAATTTCGCTCTGAGCTTGATGTAAGCGAGCGTGCCAACGAGCCACAGAAAGCCAATCGGATGCGCCAGTATTGTGAGCAATGCGAAGATCCCGCCGCCAACCCAGTCCATTCCGCGTGCACGCCACAAGAGTGCCAGCGCGAAACAAGCCAGTCCGAGCGACAAATAGTAGTTCATGAAACCCATGCTGAAGGAATAGCCATAGGCCAGCATGGCGATGCAAGGAGTGAGAAACCACGGCGGCCGCTCCGTGACCGCAGCGATAAAGGCGAAAATCCCCCAGAAAAAAATCAGCACACACGCCGAAACCACAATTTTCTGTGCCACGGCAAAACCCACAACGTTAACAAGGCGCAGCAGTGTTACATCAAATAAAATGTTGTTCCACTGCTTCGCGAAGTGCAGCCCCGGCGCTTGGCCCTTCTCAATCAGTTGCGCAAGCCAGGCGTTGTACACATGGCTGGCCAGATCACCGGCCTCAATCCGGCGGTGCCAGAAACACGGAATCAGGACCACGACGCTGACTGCAAGAATGGCCCATCGCTTGCGGCGCAGGAACGCCAGCGTCAAATTGTCTTCGTTCAAGAAGCGCGCCCACGTCTCTCTTATGTCCTGCAGAGGTCCCATGGTTTCCCTTGCACTAGAACCTGTCTCAAAGATGGGTACGGCAGGAAGAGTGGAGTTTCCTCAGGGGCTAAAGCCCGATTTTTCTTCACCCTTAATGTCGGAGCTGAAGCTCCGACCCCCTAAACTGCATCTATGAGATGCCTTCTAGTCTGTCTCGAAAATCCAAGCGCGCGCCATTCTATCTGAACTCTACTTTTCTCACGTCAAGATTGTCCGCGCAATTCGATTATCGAAGACTCTCTGTTCTCCGGCGGATCCAGTGTTATCATCCGGCTTCTGTTCCGCAAGGAGGAATCATGCAAGCAGCGGGCAATCGGATTTCGCTCTTTCCAAGTACCACGAATCGCGGGCGAACACTACTTTGCAGAGCAGCACTGCTCATCACCGCGAGCACGCTCTTCACCAGTCCCACCTCGGCGCAAAATCCCCCCGCGCCCGCAAAATGCCCTCCCGCAGCGCGAGTCGACTCCGCAAAGGACACCTACGGCAGCACCGTCGTGGCCGACCCCTACCGCTGGCTGGAAGATCAAAAGAGTCCGGAAACCCGAGCCTGGATTGACGCCGAACAAAAATGCACGGAAGGCGTGCTTTCGAGTCTTCCGGGCCGCGCCCAAATCAACAAGCGGCTGACGGAACTGCTGCACACGGATTCCTTCGAGCCACCAGTCGAGCGCGGCGGCCGCTACTTTTTTCGCAAGCGCCTCGCCGACCAAGAACTCCCACAGATCTTTATGCGGCACGGAGTGAATGCTCCGGATGAATTGCTGGTTGATCCATTGCCCTGGAGCGCCGACCATTCCGCCAGCGCAATCCTGGAGAATGTCAGCCGCGATGGCCACTACCTGTTCTTTGGCCGACGCGAGGGCGGTCGGGACGAAGTTACACCCCGTATCTTGGATGTTGATACAAAGAATGTTTTGCCCGATGCGTTTCTCTCTGCGACGTACTTTGGTATCGAACCCGCTCCCGGCAACAAAGCTGTTTACTACTCGCGCGTGACTCCCGAAGGCCCGCGCGCCTTCTATCACGTTATGGGCAGCGACCCAGCGAAAGATCAGATCATTTTCGGAAAAGAACTGGGGAACGACAAAATTCTTGTGCTGCAATTATCCGAAGATGGCAAATACTTGGTCTACCTGGTCATCTACGGTTCCGGCTCCGAACAGACAGAAATTTACGTTCAGAATGCAAGCGAGAATGGGCCACCGGTCGCAGCGGTCGCTGGAGATAAGGCGCTTTTTTTCCCTACGCTCGCGGGTGATCAGCTCCTTATCCTTACGAATTGGAAGGCTCCTCAGTGGCGCGTTTTCTCCACCAACTTGTCCGCGCCGGTCCGCAAACATTGGCGGGAGATCGTGCCGGAAGGTAAGGTCCATCTCGAAACCATCGCGGTGGCTGGCGGAAAACTCATCGCGCAGTACACTCACAATGTCTCATCCGAGCTGAAGGTTTTTGATGGAAGTGGCAAGGCGGAATCCTCCATTGCTCTTCCCGCGCTAGGCTCCGTCGGCGCGGTTTCCGGGCGCTGGGAGAGCCCTGAGTTCTTTTACTCGTTCGAATCGTACAATTTCTCTCCCTCCATCTTTCGCTATGAGGTGAAGCCAGCAAAATCGGAAGTGTGGGCCCGGGCCAAAGTGCCATTTGATTCTTCTGCATTCGACGTGGAACAGGTCTGGTACGAATCAAAAGACAAAACACGCATCCCTCTGTTTCTCGTCCACAAGAAAAACTTGAAACTGGATGGTTCGAACCCCGCGTTACTCACCGGCTACGGGGGTTTCGACGTCAGTGAAACCCCCTATTATTTCCCGCTAGCCCTCGTTTGGATCGAGCATGGCGGAATTTTTGCGGAAGCCAATCTGCGCGGCGGCGGGGAATTTGGCGAGGAATGGCACCGCGCAGGAATGCTCGAGAAAAAACAGACGGTTTTCGACGATTTCATCGCGGCAGCGGAATACCTCACCGCCCACAAGTACACAAACGTTTCGAAGCTGGCCATCACGGGCGGCAGCAACGGCGGCTTGCTCGTTGGCGCTGCCATGACCCAGCGGCCGGACCTCTTCCGCGCGGTCGTATGCGTCTATCCCCTTCTGGATATGTTGCGGTATCAAAAGTTCATGAAGGGTCCTTACTGGGTTCCCGAGTACGGAAGCGCTGACAATCTCGAACAATTCTCTTATCTCTACAAGTATTCGCCCTATCATCACGTCGTGGATGGTACGAAGTATCCGTCCGCCCTGTTCGTCACCGGCGACGGAGACACGCGTGTGGCGCCGCTGCATGCCCGGAAAATGTCGGCACGCCTGCAAGCGGTCAGGGATTCGGATCGCCCGATTCTTCTTCTCTACGACACAAAGTCGGGCCACTCCGGTGGCCGCCCAGTCATCAAGCGCATCGAAGAATACACAGATATCCTGAGCTACCTCTTCTGGCAGCTAAATGTTCCTGTAAATTGAATTGTTATCGAAGCAAGCGCTCTTACTTTGAAGCCTGATTCTCGCCCAGACGCTTGAGGCGATCGCGCAGGCGGCGCTGCAGCGGCTGCGGCGTATTGGGATTGAAGGCCACAAGATACCAGAGCGGCTGGCTGCTATCCCGGCTCAGCCGCGCGAGCGTGGTCGCATCCGCATTGGGATGACGGGCGACATTTTCGCGAATGGCCCCGTAAGGATGCCTCGCGAGCTTCCCGAGTGTCTTTGCATTTGCGCGCGGGTGCTCGCTGATCAGCCGCAACAAATAAAAGTCTTCCGCCGGCGCCTGCTTCGCCAGTTTTTCCAGCATTTCGGGTTTTGCGTCCGAACTCAGAACCAAGCCAATTTTTTCATCCCATGCCACATTAATTTGATTCAATTCCCGTGTGCGCGCGTGAATCAATTCTTCCAGGATGCGGCGCTCCTGCTGCATGCGTGCGATGGGGAGATCCGTGCCCTCGAGGGAGTCAAGAACGCGGAGCAGGTGCTGCCTTTCACCAAAAACAATCTGAGTGGTGCGTAGGACCGCGCCCTTTTCCCTCTCCTTGTGCTGTACCAGGTCGGAACGTCGCATTGTTTGGACCCCATCCCGATTCCCCTGAGCTCCTTGGGGAATCAAATGCTCTCGGCCAAATATTGAAAATCAGGCCACACGCAGGGCATGCTGGGCTGATTTGCGGCTCAGCGAATTATGTTCCGCGTGAGGGGTGGGGTAAAGTTTAGTGGGAGCCTGGTGTGCCCGATGTGCAACTCCGGTTCCGGCCACCCGCGAACCTCGGGGCGTTCGAATGGCGGCAAACTCCGTTGGGATTCGAGTCATTCAGTGAGGGAAAAACGATGTCGGCATTTCAGGAACACAAAGAAGAGTTGGAACATTACGAACAAATGTTCGGACGCGAACGGGGGAGGCTGGCAGTATCACTCGACCGGATTACCAATGCACTCGTGCTTGCGGGGCAGCACGGCGTGTATTGCGCGAGCCAGCGGAATCCTGGAGTGCCGGCGATGGATTTGCGCATGATTAATCAAGAGTTGATTCACGCGAAAGAGCTGGTGCAATCGGTGATGGAAGAATTGCGAAAAGCGAAGCAGTAGGCCGAAAACTAGAATTCAATTTTCTGTCCTTCGCCCCGGTGGGTGCTAGATTTGTTCTTCCACTCGGGACTTTACTCCGGCTGCAAAAATGGATTCAGTTGCCGTTCCTGACCAATGGTGGTCCCCGGGCCGTGGCCCGGATGAACGATCGTTTCATCGGGCAAATGCATCAGTTTGCTGCGCAGCGAGTCCATGATCTGCTCCATGGACCCTCCCCACAGGTCTGTCCGGCCGATGCTACCGGCAAAAAGTGTGTCACCCGAAAAAAGTTGAGGTAACTGAAACCCCGTTTTTTCAGATTCGTCGGGAACAGGGACATCTCCTGTGTCATCCGTAGCGGCCGCCTTTCTGTTCTTATCTATCACCGAAACTCGACCTGCATCGTGAGGGAGGTACAGCGAAACGCTACCCGGAGTGTGGCCAGGGGTGTGAATGACCTGGGCCTCGAACGATCCCCAGCGGAGAACGTCACCCTCCTTCAATAGCTGATCGACCTCCGTTAGATCCGGTGGGAGGATGCCAAGGAAGGAAGCCTGCATGTCCATGGCCTGATAGAGGGGCAGGTCGTCACGGTGCATGAGAACTGGCGCGCCCGTATATTGATGGAGCTTACTCAAACCACCCACGTGGTCGATGTGGGCGTGGGTGCTGACGATGGCTTTTACGGTGAGGTGGTGGCGGCCGATGAGATCCAGGATGCGCGTCACCTCGTCGCCTGGATCCACGACGAGAGCTTCGCGCGTGACGGGGTCGCCAATGATCGAGCAATTGCACTGCAGGATGCCCACTGGGATGGTGATGTGGATCAATCGATCGTGGGCCGCACTGAGGGCGGATAAGCGGTCGCTCATGGAAGTGATTATAGCATCGGAGAGCGGCGCATTTACGAGAGGTGCCGGCTGCCTCGTAGCACTCTTTGATAGACTGTTTGAAGAACGATAGGCAAACAGATGGAAATACCATCGCTCACCAAGATGACGGAGACGCCGCTCGCAAAGCTGCACGCAAGCGCGGGCGCGAGAATGGGCGTGTGGTTTGGTTGCGCGCTGCCCGATGACTTCGGAGACGCGGCGGCGGAATACCATTTTGCAAATCAGAGCGTGGCGCTCGTCGACAAGAACTACCGGGCGTATCTTTCGCTCACCGGGCCCGACCGGGTGCGCTATCTGAACGCCATACTGACGAACAACGTCAAAGACTTGCTTGCGGGACAGGGCAATGTGTCCCTGGTGCTGAATCCGCAGGGGCACATTATGGCGGAAATCGAAACGTACGCCTTCGCCGAGCGGCTTTTTTGCGTCTCGTACGCGATGATTCTAGAGCAACTGATTACGTGGCTGGACAAATACATCATCATGGACGATGTCACGCTGACCGATGAGACGGAGCGTTACGGCACGCTGGCCCTGGAAGGGCCGAAAGCCGCCGCCCTGGTGCAGGGGCTTTCCGGGGTTGAAATCGCGCCGTTGGGTGAACTTACCTCCACGGATTGCACCGTCGGGTCAATTCCCTGCCGGATCGTCAAGCGCTCGCCGGGAGGAGTTGCTGGAGCAGAATTCTTTGTGGGACGCGAAAAGCTGGCGGCACTCTGGCAGATTCTGCTGGAAGCAGCACGTGGACACGGCGGCGGGCCAGCGGGCTACGCGGCATTGAGCGCGCAACGGTTGGCACAGGGAGTGCCGTGGTTTGGATATGACTTTGGCGAAAAACAGATTCCTCATGAAGCAGGACTGGAACACAGCCACATCAGCTACACCAAAGGCTGCTACACGGGACAGGAAATTGTCGAGCGGGTACGCTCGCGCGGCCATGTGAACCGCAGGCGCGTGGAGTTGCTCTTTTCTGGCGAGGCGATACCGGAAGCGGGCGCGCCGCTGACGCTTGACGGCAAAGAAGCTGGGTATGTGACGCGAGCGTCCCGGATCTGGGATCCTCCCCGGGTGATCGGGATGGGTTACATTCGCAAAGAAGCCAATGTACCCGGGACGCTTTTGCAGTGGGCAAAGGGGACCGCGTCGGTCGTCCACCTGCCGGAAGCCCTGAGAAGCTAGCGGAGAGCGAAGTGCCGCTCCCGTTTGGGAAGAATCCTTAACACTCGGGCAGTTTTCAGGATCCGGGACGTACTTTTCATGCGCGCTTACGCCTGAAACTTTCCCGAAATATTTCTCCGCGAATGGATTCTTGTATTCCCCCTTACGTCTTTTGATATAGTCCGCGCTGTCGTGTCCGCCGCTGACGTACATTCCGGGACGCAAACGAATTCCATGAGCCCGCTGACCCGGAATCAGATCCGGGGATTCTGGGCCTCATGGGGAGGCTGGACTCTCGACGGCATGGATTCGTTCATTTATGCGCTAGTGCTGGTGCCTTCGCTACGGGATTTGTTGCCGCGGTCCGGCATTGCTGCGACGAAAGGCAATGTTGGTTATTACGGTGGACTGTTGTTCGCGCTTTTTTTGTTTGGGTGGGGACTGGCATTTTTGTGGGGGCCGGTCGGAGACAAGTTCGGGCGCGTGCGAACGCTGATGTTGACGATCGTTTGGTACTCCGTGTTCACCTTCCTCAGCGCGCTTGTGACAAGCGTGTGGCAGCTTGCGGTTTTGCGGCTGCTGGCGGGAATTGGGATCGGCGGCGAGTGGGCCATGGGCGGGACGTTTGTCGCAGAAGAATGGCCGGAAGAACGGAGGCGCGCGGGGGCGGGATACATGCACACGGGGTATTACGTGGGTGTTTTCCTTGCAGCGCTGGCGAACTTCACGATTGGCAGCCGTTTTGGATGGCGCGCGATGTATGCCGTCGGCGGATTGCCAGCGCTCTTGCTGGCATGGGTGCGGCACGGCGTTGTTGAGCCCGCCTGCTGGCGTCAGAAAGAGGGGATGGTTCGTTCCTGGCAAATCTGGCAACCGTTCGCGACACTCTTTTCAAGTACATTGCGCCGCAGAACGATTCTGAATTCGCTGTACATGCTGACTTCCGTTAGTGGACTGTGGGCTGGGACGGTGTACGTTCCTGCCGCGGTGACGACACTCGCAGAAGCTGCGAGCCGGGTGGGACCACAGGCGGAGCGACTCGCTTCACGCGCAACCATGCTTGTTGCATTTGGGACGATTCTCGGGTGCCTGGCGATGCCTTGGCTGGCTGAGAAACTTGGAAGACGCGGAGCGCTTGGATTATTTTTCTCGCTGATGATGACCTTCATCGCTCTGACGTTCGGAAAAGTTTTCTATCTGGGTGCCGGGGCGCTAACGTGGTTCTTTGTCTGCCTGTTCTTTCTTGGCTTTGGCGGCGCGAATTTTGCTGTGTATACCCTCTGGCTGCCGGAGCAATACCCGACGGAATGCCGCGCTAGCGCGTTCGCTTTTTCCACGTCTTTTGCACGATTTAGCGGGGCGGGAATCGCCTTTCTGGTTGGAACGGGCGTTCAGCACTACGGATCGCTGGGAATCCCTGTCGCACTGACGTCCATTGCGTTTGCGATTGGCCTATTGCTGATTCCTTTTGGTGCGGAAACGCGCGGCCAGTGCCTGCCAGCGTAGTCCCAGCACAAAGAGAAATATGGCTGACCTTGCCGAGACGGACCGAAATGCGAAAATAGACCCAACCGGCAACCGCCGCTCGTCTTCGCGGTCTCACGCGTGTCCCGTTGCGGGTGCGGGCTGACTCTTGGCGACTGGCTTAGGGCGCGGGCGAAGGAGCAAAACGGCAGTGAAGCCAAGAGAGAAATTCTGAGTGAAAATTTCGACGATGTGAATGAAGCGTTGAGTCGCGCCCATGATGGGGTTCGGGACAACCAGCGGAGCGAGACCGCCAGCGATCCAGATGATCAGGCCTACGACCACAGCAGAGTGCCAGCGCTTCATGCGCAGAGTGCGGATGACGGGAACCACGGCAAGGGTCATTAAGATGCCGCGGGCGAGCTGGATGGCCCAAAACCACAGACCGAGGCGCCCGACAGCTTGCTCTGCTTCCGGAAAGTAACCCTTGGTGAAAAACTGATAGGTGATGGCGCCGAAGATCAGGTAGTAGAGCACGTAAGCGAAGCCGGAGAGAAGAACCATGATCGTGGCGCCGATAAGGGAGCGATGCGGAACTGGAATCTCGACGGAATGGGATAATTTCAAAGCTTGGGCGAGGACGGCAAGCACGCCGGCGAGGACCAGATACGTAACGACGCTTCCGAAGAGATCGCGGACGGCATGCTGGCTGAAACCGGGAACAAAGATGAGCCCCTCCGACCAGGTGCAGAGTACGGTCACAATCAGCAGGACGGGGACGATAACCGCGAACTGGCCGAGCGCGGTGCGAGGGCCGAAGAAGGCGACGGGAACAAATGCCGCAGCGAATAAAATCCCAGAAAGCCACCACCAGGCAAAATGACCAGCACCCAGAGAAGCGATCGTGACGGGAAGACCGCCGAGCAAACAGTAGAGGGCTACGCGGGATTCCATGGCTCCACACTATATTGGTCCGAATACGAAAGGAAGTGACATTCCTCACGCTGAGTTGTGACCGGCAGCCACTCAATTCAGCGTGAGAGGTACACGAGCACGTGAACAATTGCGCGAGCCGTTGCATCGACCGTACATTAAGGGCTCGCCTTATCTGAGCGAATCGGGGACTGCTATCCATACAATATCCTGCGGAGGCAGCACAATGTTTGAACGTTACACAGAGAAAGCCCGGCGCGTCATTTTCTTCGCGCGCTACGAAGCCAGTCAATACGGCAGCCCCTATATCGAGACGGAACACCTGTTGCTGGGGATTATGCGCGAGGACCGCGCTCTCGTGAAGCAGTTCTTGGGCCAATCTAACGCTGAATCAGAGATTCGCGCTGAAATCGAGAAACATATCCCCCCACGCGAACGCATTTCTACTTCCGTCGAAGTACCCCTCACGAGCGACTCCATTAAGGTCCTACACTTTGCCGCGGAAGAAGCCGAAAGGCTCGCTCAGCGCTACGTCGAAACAGAACACCTGTTGCTCGGCATATTGCGCCTGGAAGGGTCGCTCGCCGGTCAGATCTTGCGCGCGAGGGGCCTCAAGCCGGCAACGATTCGGGAGCAACTGGCAAAAGGTTCCGGTCCTACTGTCAAAGTACAGCTTGATCAACGGGCGTTTTTGAGGCTGGATAGCTTTCTTGCCGGGCTGAAGTGGCATAAGGCGGAGGAGTTGTTGCCTGTTTTCGCTAAGAATGCGCAATTCGTCGATGTCTATGGAAAACGGTGGAATCGGGAGGAAATCCAGAAGGAATTTTTGACCCTGTTCGCTCCTTACGCCAAGAAAAATGCGACTTATGCGATCGAGGAAACACTCGCGGATACGGCAGACCTCTTTGTCGCCATTGTTTTGTGGAAGAACGCCATCCTTGCCAGTCTGGAGCGCGTCTGGATCCACCGCATGAGTTTTGTTCTCATTCCGAAAGAAGATGATTGGGAAATCGTCCTGGTCCAGGTAACTCCCGTTCAGCCCTTATAGGTTCAGGCCATCATTCGAATTCACGCTGGGGAGCGGATTGCTCCGCGCCGACGCGTCCGGCGGTAATGTCGGCTTTGAAGTAGTTTTCACCTTTGATGGGCGAGCCCGCAAGGCGCCGAAGCATGGCGATCTGGCCGATGTGATTCAGCGCGTCGGCGACGGGCGCCTGGAACAGCCCTTCGGCGGGAGCGTGGAGCGGCTCGGGAGAGGCGAGATACTCATCGAACTTTTTAATCGTGGCAAAGAAGCGCTCTACTTCCGTGTTCCAGGGAAGCGGTGTCGAGTCGTGCCAGGTCTGATTGCCTCGCGCGATCGAGAGCGCCCAGTCAAAGAGATCCCCCATGTGCGCGAGGATTTGCGCGGGAGTGCGCGTCTTGTCCCCGATATGG
>Ga0209160_1001417_pt1 | contig 20141 bp, 9 predicted proteins | sample GraSoiAngelo_153_FD_186167 | JGI IMG/M metagenome (GOLD analysis project Ga0209160, IMG submission 186167) | Grasslands soil microbial communities from the Angelo Coastal Reserve, California, USA - 14_1009_12_40cm (SPAdes) (version 2) | ecosystem: Environmental > Terrestrial > Soil > Grasslands ... | reverse complement strand
AACCGATCAGACCGACTAGAAAAGCCAGCATAATGTTCCTGGCCTTGGCGGGACGAGCGGGTGAAGTTGGAACCATGGCAGGGTCGACGATGCGAATGTTGGAAGAGCGCAAACCCGCGGATATCGCGGTTTCCTTCATCTTTGTCATCAGGCCTTCGTAGAGAGCTTTGTTGGCCTCTGCTTCGCGCTTGAGGATGTTGTATTCGACCAGTTTTTCGGACATTTGATTGGCTTCGACCTTCGCCTGATCGAGGGCCTCGCTCAGTAGGGTTTCGCGTTGGCGAGCTTCGCGATAATCACTTTCGAGGACTTCCAGAACTTTCCTCTTCTCCTTCTCAATGCTATCTTCGATGTCCTTCAACTCTGTCTTTAGACGCTGCACCTTGGGGAAATTGGGACCGTACTGGGCCAAGGCGTCGGTGTACTCAGCCGACGAATCCCTTTGCTTTTTGAGCAAATCGGTGAGCGCCGCATTGCTCTGGACCTGGGGCACAGCGTCCAAATCTCCAGCCTTAGCGAACTCGTAGAGCGATTCTTTCTTCATGCGCTCGCTTTGGGCATCGGTGAACTGGCGGTTGATGTCGCCGAGCCGCTGAGTGGTCATATTCTGCTTGTCGTCGAGCGTCCAGATCTGATTCTGGCGCTCGTACGCGATGCGGGCATCCTCCGACCTTTGGACTTTGATTTTGAAATCGTTGAGCTGATCCGCGAGCCAGTCGGAAGCGTGCGTAGTGGACTCGTACTTGCTGCGAAAATTCTGTTCCACGTAGGTGGCGATATGAGCGTTGACGATGCGAGCGGCAAGTTGCGGGTTTGTGGATTCAAAACTCACATCCATCAGCCGGCTGTTGGGAACACGCCTCACACTGAGACTACCCAGGAATTCGGCGAGCTCGGGCGGGCGGGTCCGGTTTGCAAGGCTGCCACTGGCCACCGCTTCCGATGGGCCGCCTCCTACAGAGAATTCCGGACGAGCGGTAAGGCCACTATCGCGGATGGTTTGGAGCACCAGAGTCTCGCTGGTCAGGATTTTGGCTTGCGTCTCGATGTAATTCTCGGAGTCCACCATGTAGTCGTAGGAATCCGCCCCCTGAAAGGGAAGAATATTGGCGTTTTCGCGATCGATCTCGACGCGCGCTGTGGCCACGTAAACCGGCTGCATACGAAAGGTGGCGATGGCCACGATGGTAACCACCGCGAGCATGAAGGAAAGAATCAGCCACTGGTGCTTGCGAAGAATGAGCAGGTAATCGTAGAGGTGAGGCTCACGCGGAGATAACTCAAAAGAAGCAAAACGGGGTGTGTTGGGGACCAACTCGACGGCACCGTTGGAGCCATTTTCGCGGGGAACGAGTTTGTTCTCTTCAGCCATTTTCTAGTGGTATGCAATCCGGTAGAGCGCCACGCCCGACCCTAGTGCGATACCGAATTCCGCGGCTCTGAAGAGTGCGTGCTTCGCGCCGCTTTCCGGCACGTACAGAATATCGCTCGGCTGCAACTGGAGATCTTCTGCCCGGCGATTGAGCACTTTCTTCAGGTCGACCGGGACTTCATGCTGCTGTCCCTGGTTATCCTTACGAACGATGACGGCTTTGTCGGATTTCGCGGTCCGCGTCAGCCCGCCGGCCAGAGCAAGAATCTTCAAAGTGCTCAATTGAGAGCGGTCATTGGCAAGAACGAAGCCACCCGCGCGATTGACAGCGCCGAGAACATAGACAATGCCGGCGTGGGGAACCGTGACAATATCACCAGCCTGCAAAGTCATATTGTTCTTGGTGTCGCCGGTCTCCATCAGCTCGCTGAGATTGATGGTGATGATGTTGGTCAGCGGGGGCGGCTCAGCGGGCGCAGGAGGATTTGCAGATGCCGCCGCTGTTCCAGAAGGAGAAGATGCTGACGGTACATCGTGCGGCCGCGTTGGGTTCCCAGGCCCCGTTGCCGGGGGCTGTTGCTCCGGGCCTATTACAGGCGGCTCGGTCATGTCGGGTTGGGCGTCTTGAGAGGGGCGCGCGACAATTACGGTGTCACCCGCATCGCTGGAAATGCCGCCGGCTTCCGCGAGAACTTCCAAGAGCGTCACAGGCCTATCCGCCTGATAAACCATGGGATGAGGAACGGCTCCAACGACAGTAATGGGCTTGCTCTTGCGCTCTTTGACGGCAACGCTGACGTCAGCATGAGTGACCAGGCCGTTGGCTTCCAGAACCTCCGCGATCTTCTGCTCGGCCTGCATTTCGGTTAGCCCGGCAACATGCAAACGCACGGGAACCAGAGGGATCCCAATGGAGCCGGTCTGGCTCACGCGGACTTCACGGGTGAGTTCTTTTACGTCGAAGACCTCGATGGCTAGCACGTCCCCAGCGCCGATAACGTAGTCGTGGGGCATCATTCGCAGGGTGGCGGACAGCTCGCGAATGCGGTCATTCACCTGTTGCGGCGTCTCAAGAACGGCTTGCGCGTGGCTGGGCGGCGGCAGCACCATTCCGAGCAGGGCGCCCAAGCCAAGACACCACACCAACGCACCCAGTCTGGCTGGCTGCATGAGAATAGATGACCCCCGGCGTTGATTATACAGCGATAGAGGAGAAGTCAATCAGTGATTTCGGGCATTTCCTCGCCGGTGGCGGGGTGTCGATGCCGGGCGGACTTGGTCGATTTCTGCGGTGGCCAGATGCGCCATCAGGAAAAAAAGCAACAGATTGGAAGGGATGTGGAAGTTGAAGTCGACAAGAGCGTGCACCAGAATACCCGCGCACGCCACCATTCCCGAGAGCTGTAAGGCGCCAGCAAACGAATAATCGTTGTGGCGCAAGCGCACAAGGGACCGGCGCAACAGGACAACGAGAAACCAGGCACAACAGAGACCACCAAGCCCGCCGGTCTCGGCCAGAGCTTCGAGGTAATCGTTGTGCGTGTGGTTGACAATCTTTCCATCATACAGGGTCTCGTAAGGAGGATAGACGATTTGGAAAGTGCCCAGTCCCGTGCCCGCGATGGGATGATCCAAGAAGATATGCCAGGTACCCCTGCGCATAGCGGCTCGCTTTCCAGCGGTCACGTCGAGCGACTGAAACGAAGAAAAGCGTTGCACGATCTGACCGACACCCAGCCAGGAAACCATCAATAGTGCGACGAGCAAGACGGCTGTGCCAGCCAATAGTTGCTTGCCGAGGCCACGGCGACGGAGAATCAAGTACGCTAAGAGTGTTAATTGGGCGCCAAGGCTCACAATGCCTCCGCGGGAGGCGGAAAGGAAAAGCGCGGCCACGGGTAGAACGGCGAAGAGACCAACGACCACCAGACGCTCGCGACGCACTCTGCCCAGCACGAGAGGAACAAGGGCCAACGGCAGGAGGAGTTCCACAAATCCGGCGAAATGATTGCGATTCGCGAAAGGGCCAAAGGGTATACCGCCATAGCGCATTTCGCGGAACCAGTAGAGTTTCCCGTTGAAGGTGAGGTGTTGAAGGATGCCGAACACACTGACCACAAAGCCGAGCCCCATGCCAAACCAAACGAACACGCGCCAATCTTCCAGCGACCGGAAAGCTTGGACGGCAAGAAAAAGAAGAAGCAAGTAAGCCAGGAGAAGCTGCAGTTCGATCCGTGTGCTGTAAGGAGACACGGTGGCATGAAAGAACCATTGACCCAGGACGACGAGGGAAAACACAACCAGCGGCGGAAGCAAAGGCGAAACGACAGGCTTTTCTTTGTCGTTGAAATAGAACCGCACCGCCCAGATCAAGAAGAGGAACCCCGCGCCCGTTTCAAGGATGGCGCGCGCCCAATCCTCGACGCCACCATGGGCGGCAACAACAAAACTGACCAAAGCGCAGATGCCAAATCGCAAAAACTTCATGGTTTGCGAGGCTCCGCAGCCGATGGAACCAGAGCGACGTCATCCACCCAGGCCATCCCCTGAATTTTGTCGTCGACTTCCTGGCTGGGAAAACGAATCACACAAACCTGCATTTCCTGAACATTCCTTCCGGAGGACCAGAGAATCTCGACGCGCGTCCAAGGCTGGCTGCCGCGAAGATCGGGTGTCACAACCGTGGAAGTGTCCTGTGTCCCAATCGAGCGCAGTTGGAGGCGGACGCCCTGCTCCGTGGTGATGGACAGGGTCCGTATCCAGGCCGAGAAGTCATAGGCTGTGGAAGGCTGTACAGGGACCAGATGGCAAGGACCGACGAGATGCAGATTGTATCTTCCATTGAACAGCAGCCGCAGGGAGCGGTTGCCCGAGTGCTTTTCACGGGTATCGAGACTGATTTGGACACCAGGCACTCCTTCCTGAAACGTCCACGAAAAGCCCCCTCCCACGACACCGGATTCGAATCCGCCATCCCACAAGACCGAACCTGCTGGATCTGCAAGATTGCCTAGGCTGGCGAAGACCATGGCCTCCTGCCAGACGCTCTGGGCTTCGGCGATTTGCTTCTCCCGAAGGAGAGAATCGACCAATGAAAAAGGACCTTCGCTCAAGGGCAGGTGGGGACGAAGGGAGGCGAGTCTTTTCCAGATCTTGACGGCGTTGGAGGTATGGCCATCGGCCACCTGGTCCCTAATTGCGCCGATATAAGCGTTGCTCAGCGGGGGAAGTACAAGATCCAGAATCAGATCGATGTTGGGTTCGGCGCGGAGCGCGCGAGAAAGCGCTTCCGCCCCGCGTTGCGGTTCCTCTTCGACGGCGTAATGCATCTCAAGGAAAGCTGCGTCCTGCTCCCCCTGGCGGAGCAGAAAATTACCGTAGCGCCAGGCAACCTCGGCCGAAAGAGGGTAGGTGCGTTTGGCATGAAGAAACGCATCGCGCGCTGCGGGAATATTTCCTTCTGCTTCATAAGCGGTGGCCAAATCCGACCAGATCTCCGCGGACCCCGGGTTCAGTGACAAGGCAGCGGTATAAGCTTGGATGGCGCGCACAGTATCTGTGTCTTCGAGGTTGTACTGCCAGTAACGGCCCAGGAGATACCAATTGCGGTAGTCCTCGGACTCCATCCGAACGGAGCGCTCATAGCCCTGGCGGGTCTGGAGGTCAGCGTAGTGGACGGCAAGCGCATTTCGAAGACTGAAATAAGAAAGGAACCCCGCAACGCCGAAAGCGAGGGCGAGAATTACGCCGCGATGCGCGGAACTCCAGAGGCGCGGACTCATGCCACGGTACTCTGCCTAGGCCGTTTCGCACTTGCAAGCCAAAAAGTCAACTGCGGCGCAGAAGCAAGCGGACTTGGCGGATTGCCTGCGGGGGTGCTTGCCAGTCTTTGCAAAGAAAAGTTGGTTGATGCGGACCGAACGTAACAGTAGAATGCAATTCCAGCCGGGCATCGATTAGAGACCTGTTTCTCGATGTACAAGGACCCGCTACTGGCGTGCGCCTTTGCGGGAGAAGTACGGTGAACTCGCGACTCGGTATGGCGGCGAGAGCAGTCCCCCTTTCGAACGCCAAAGCACCAGCCCTTTCCTAGTGAGGCAAAGGCATTGAGCGGCTTCGTCTGCATTCTGCACCGCGACGGCGCGCCCATTGAACGGGCGCTGTTGCAATTCCTCACGGATTTTCTTTCTTACCGCGGACCTGACGCGCGTGAGAGCTGGATAGATGGTTCGATTGGCATGGGACATGCGCTGCTGCGCACCACACAGGAATCGAAAAGCGAGCGGCAGCCGGCGAGCCTCGAGGGGCGCTACTGGATTGTCGCGGATGCCCGGCTGGACGCCCGGGAGCAACTGATTGCCGAGTTGCGCCACGCCAAGCGGGAGGTGCGTGCGAGCGCGTCGGACTGCGAATTGATTTTGCAAGCTTATGCGGCCTGGGGCACGCCGTGCGTCGACCGGCTAATGGGCGATTTTTCTTTTGCAGTTTGGGATGCAGGCCACAAACAACTGTTTTGCGCGCGCGATCATTTCGGCATCAAGCCCTTTTACCATGCGCAACGAGGAGACGTTTTTCTATTCAGCAATACGCTGAATTGCATTCGGCTGCATCCGCACATCTCGGGCGAGCTGAATGATGCGGCGATCGGAGATTTTCTGCTATTTGGGCTGAACTACAATAATGAGACGACCTGTTTTCGCAATATCCAGCGGCTGCCGCCGGCACATTCCTTGACCGCCTCTTCGCGCGGCCTGCAGATCAAGCGCTACTGGACGCCCCCCACCGACGGACGCATTCGCTATGGGAGTCCTGAGCAGCACGTCGAGAACTTCCAGTCGATTCTGGAGAAGGCAGTTGCGGATCGTCTTCGCACTGACCGCGTCGGAATTCTCTTGAGCGGGGGACTGGATTCCTCATCGGTCGCGGCGGTAGCCAAGGAGGTCGCGGGAAGAAAAGCGCGGGCGTCGAAGATTCGAGGTTATACCTATGTTTATGAATCGCTGATTCCGGACCGGGAAGGAGATTATGCGCGCGAGGTGGGTGAGTTTCTTGGGATTCCGATCCAGTTCGTGGCCATGGATGAAGCCCAGCTTTTCGAGCGCTGGGACGAAACCGAACTGAATTCGCCTGAACCTCTCGATAATCCTTTCTTGGCCGTAATCTCTGACACCTATCGCGACATTTCCACGGAGTGCCGTGTTCTGTTCTCGGGAGAAGGCAGCGACAACCTGATGGACTTCCAGATGTGGCCGTACGTGGGAGATTTGCGGCGCCGCGGAGAGTGGCGGCGGCTTTTGACGGAAGTGGGAAATTATCTTTGGATCAGGCCGTTTCCATGGCGCGGCATTCGTGCCCGGGTTTTACGTCTTGTAGGTAAGGATCCCGATCGGCCAGTATTTCCCGACTGGCTGGCTCCCGAATTCAGCCGCCGTGCAAATCTCCAGGACCGGTGGAAGGAACAGACCGAGCTACCAAAATCATGGGCGGCGCATCCGATTCATCCAAGGGGGCATGGATCGTTGTCGCTGCCGCAATGGACGCATCTGTTTGAGCAGGAAGACCCTGGCACCACAGGTTATCCGGTGGAAACTTGTTACCCCTTTCTGGATTTGCGGATGGTGAATTATCTGCTAGCGATTCCCCCCTTTCCCTGGTTTTTCAGCAAAACACTCTTGCGCGAGGCGATGGCGGGGCGACTGCCGGAGCGAGTTCGGACGCGGCCGAAAACACCGCTCCGAACTGATCCCGTCCTGGCGCAGATTCGGCGGGCAGGAAACGAGCCGTTGAAGAAGATTCCTCTCGGTGCGGATATGGATCGCTACATTGATCGCTCGGCGCTGATGGCGCCGCATGCTAAGATGAATCAAGAACAAGTAAGCGTGAATTTACGGCCCTACTGCCTCAACATTTGGTTGCAGTCGGCGCAACGAATCCGATATAACATGCATGCGGAGGCCAGTAATGGCTAAACCCGTTAAACGGGAACCAAAAAAACCTTACACAAAACCTACGCTAACCGTTTACGGGACCGTGCGAGAACTCACCCACGCAAACGGGCCCCATGGCCAGAGGGACGGGGGAATTAGAAACCGGCAGCGTACTCGTGTTTAGAGATCTGTGCGGGCAATTCAGGCCCGGAGAGCAGCGGGGTCACTAAAAATCGCAGCTTTAATGGAAACCAGTCCTCGGCGCGGAAAAAGGAAAACCAGCGCGAGTCAGAGTGAAGATTCATGAAACTTCAGCTTTAGATTGTGGACCAAGTGCATTTTGCTTACTCCGTTTTCGGCCTTGTCCTGCGATCCAACCTCCCCATTCCAGGACTTCCACCATTGGAAGCGCCTCCCAAAACCGTGGATGTGGAAATCCATCTGGGCGTTTCACAAGACGCCGAACGGGAACGCTCCTACGAATCTCTGGGCATCCTGTACTCGAGTTCTTACACCGACGAATCCGGCCAACCGGCATGGCAAATCCGGGCGAGCGCAAACGGCTCTCTGCTGCATTTAACCTATTGCGACGGCATGCAATTCTGGCTTGACCGCAAGGGCATGTCCCTGACCGTGGCATGGCCTTCCACAGCGTGTCTTGAAGATGCAACGTCATATCTACTCGGACCCGTCCTTGGGATTCTCCTGCGCCTACGTGGCGTGACCTGTCTTCATGCCAGCGCGGTGACATTGGAAGATCACTGCGTTGTTTTTGCCGGCTCGGAAGGCGCAGGAAAGTCAACGACCGCGGCGGCGTTCGCTCGGCAGGGATACGCGGTCCTTTCCGACGACATTGTTGCACTTGTCGAACGGGAAGGCACATTGCACGCGATGCCGGCATACCCCCAGCTGTGCCTTTGGCCCGATTCCGTGAAGATGCTTTACGGTTCTCCCGATGCACTCCCACCCTTGACCCCGGACTGGGACAAGCGGCGACTTGCACTTGGAAATGAGCGCGCACGCTTCCAGAGCCGCCCCCTTCCTTTGGCCGCCATTTACATTTTAGGCGACCGTCACGCGGACTCTGCACTCTGCATAGAGCCGGTCCGCCCGCGGGCAGCCCTTCTTTCGCTCGTCGCCGATACGTACGCCAACAGGATCTTAAGCCGGGAGATGAGAGCCAGAGAGTTTGAGGTTCTCGGCCGGCTGGTTACCACCGTTCCCGCGCGTCGTATCCACGCCTCTATGGATTCCAACCAGTTAGACGAACTCTGTCGCGCCATCCGCGAAGATGTCCAATCCCTGAGCTTACCGGTCACGTCCCGGCCTTAAGAACCCGCGAGCGGCCGCAATTGCGTAGTGGAAATACCGCGTCATTTGATACGATACAGGCTCGATTCCCGTTTTGGAACGGATCTTAGGAGCGGCGTGCTATGGTTGCCGTGTCGGGAATGCCTTCCTCCAACCCTACTAGCCGGCATTTGGCTTTCCGCAGATCATTAGGATTTTGTTCCAAAATGGAACTGTGGAACGGGCATGCCTTGAGGTGAGCGTTCTTTGCGATAGGAACGCACTATAGGCAGGCCGACGTTCGAAGACTCAAGGAGGATTCCGGCATGAAAACCAAAGGTTTCTCGGCGAATGCAATAAAGAGTAAAGGCGCGGCCAGCCTCATCTGTGGCCTCCTGCTGCTGACAGCTTTTCAAATCACGGAAAAGCACACTCGCCAGAGAATGGCGAGCGAATCACCGGTAGTCGCGAGCCCGTCAACGCGGACCTCCGCAGACAACAGGAATCCCAGATGGTCGGAAGCCTATGGCAAGTTACCGTTGAGCTTTGTCGAGAACCAAGGCCAGTCGGCCAAGGAAGTGCGGTTCGTCTCACACGGGACAGGTTATGAGCTCTTTTTGACCCCTCAGGAAGTCGTTCTCGCGCTGCCTCCGACTGTGCCCCGCGACCTCTCTCCACGCCATCGAACGGCCTACATTCGAGCTCTTCGGAAAGCGCGCCAGAAGCCTGGCCTCTTAACTGCCATTCGCTTGCATCTCGAGTCGGCAAATCCTGAACCTCAGGTGACTGGAACAAATCCGTTGCCGGGCAGAGTGAACTACTTTATTGGAAAAGATCCCAAGAAGTGGCACACGGGCGTACCTACCTACGCAGGGGTGAAGTACACAGGGATCTATCCTGGAGTGGACCTGGTTTTCTATGGCGCGCAGCGGAGCTTGGAATACGATTTTGTTGTTGCGCCGGGAGCCAATCCCAGAGCCATCGCGCTGAAAGTGGATGGAGCTCAAAAGGTGCGTAGCAACTCGCATGGCGATCTGGTGTTGAGCGTTGCGGGCGGCGCGGTGATGCTTCAGAAACCAGCGGTCTATCAAAATGTAAAAGGTGAACGGCGTGAGATTGCCGCTCGGTATGTCGTTGCTGGTGGCCAACGCATCACCTTCGCCGTCGGCACCTACGATCACAGCCAGCCTCTTATCATCGATCCGGTTCTGAACTATTCCACGTACCTTGGTGGTACTGCGGACGACTTTGGGTTTTCCATCGCCGTAGACAGTTTGGGAGACGCTTTTGTCGCTGGCCAAACCCTATCGACAGACTTTCCGGCTGGAACGCATGGGGCGGTTTCTCCGGCTCCTACAACCAATTCTGGAGTCTCGTTTGTCGCTGAGCTGGATCCTACCGGAACTTCACTCCTCTACTCCACATACCTTGCCGGTACCTCGACTAACGCATCCGAGGGCGCATTCGGCATTGCGGTCGACCCCTCGGGAAAAATTTACGTAACCGGACTCACGTTTGCCACGGACTTCCCGACGACATCCAATGCCTTCAACACGGGACCCCTAACCGTCAATCCCAACGGAACCGCGTTCGTGACCAAACTCGATCCGGCAGCCAGCGGTACGGCTTCGCTGCTCTATTCCACCTACCTGGCAGGGACAGGGGGTGATTTTGGGAACGCCATCGCCGCCGATGCGGTGGGAAACGCCTATATCGCGGGATTTACGGACTCGACTGATTTTCCGACGAAGAACGCCTTTCAGGCAGCTCCAAGTAACTCGGTTGGAACTGCTTTTCTCACCAGAATTGACACCACCCAATCGGGAGCTGCCTCCCTGATCTATTCCACATTTCTAGGTGGGAATGGCGCAAATGAAGCCGTTTTTCTCTTTTTTGGTGATGAAGCGTTCGGAGTAGCGGCAGATAGCTCTCACAATGCTTACCTCGTTGGTGAAACCAGCTCCACCGATTCGTCTTTTACGACCGGCACTGCTTACCAAACCACCCCTCCCGTAGCCAACACCAGCTCCAGCGTTTTCCTATCCAGGATTGATACAGGGCTCGTTGGAAGCAATTCGCTGATCTACTCAACTTATCTGGCAGGATCCACGGAAGATCTGGGTATCGCCATCGCGCTGGGACCCAACAATGTCGCGTACCTGACAGGCACCACCAGCTCACTGGACTTCCCTTTTCCTGGAGCAACGACTGGCGCTTTCGATACCACCGGTGGCCCCTTAGGGAAAGCCTTTGTGACTCTGGTGGATACGACGAAATCCGGGGCTAATTCCCTTTTGTATTCGACATATCTCGGAGGAACGGGAAGCGACACGGGCTTTGGAATTAGGGCTGACGCTGATGGCAACGCCTACGTTGCGGGAGGGACCGGATCGACTGATTTCCCGACGACGCCAGGCGCCTTTCAGATCACTCTAGCCAACCCAAACGGAGATGCGTTTGTGACCAAGTTGAATCCGGGTGGGAACGGTGCGGCCGACCTGGTTTATTCGAGTTTTTTTGGAGGGAGCGGTAACGGTGCGAACCCCGATGAAGCCTTTGGCATCGCGCTCGATGCGCAGAACAACGCCTATATTACAGGTCAGACCTTCTCGACCGATTTCCCCGTTTTCTCGCCGCTTTCGACGGGCGGCACCTTGAGCGGTCCTTCGGATGCATTCGTTGCCAAGCTCACCTTGATTCCGACATTGGCGGTCACGCCTTCGAGTCTCGACTTTGGGGTCCAGCCCGTGGGAGTGACCTCCCTTCCGCAGACCGTGACACTGACAAACAACACGTCAGACCCCATACCGTTTGCAAGTAGCAATCTTGCCGTCAACGGGAGCAACGCAGCCGATTTCGCTTCCCCATCCAACACTTGTGGGTCGAGCATTGCGGCGGGAGCCTCCTGTACCGTCAGTGTCACTTTTACTCCTTCTGTCGCGGCTGCTGAGTCCGCTACGCTGGTCATCACGGTGATGATTACCGACGCTGGGGTGACCACCTCTCAATCATTCAACGTCAGCCTGAGCGGTTCGGGTTCAGCTTCTGCTCCGGGCGTTGGGCTCTCGCCGACCAGCCTGAGCTTCGGCGGCCAATTGCTGACGACCACGAGCGCAGCACAGACGGTGACATTGACCAATACCGGAACAAGTGCATTGACGATCAATTCCATCGCTGCCTCTGGTGATTTTGCAGAGACGAGTACTGGCTCCAGTGCTTGCCCAATCAGCCCGGCGACTTTGGCGGCCGGAGCAAATTGCACGATCAGTGTGACGTTTGCGCCGACCACCATAGGGGCGCGGACGGGAACCCTCACGATTACGAATAACGCAGGCGGAAGTCCACACGCCGTGCCCTTGACCGGAACTGGCTGGGACTTCACGCTGACCCCCGCGCCGTCGTCGGTATCGGTGAGGCATGGGCAGTCCGTCACCTTCAACGTAACGATGACACCGGCAGGAGGGTTCAATCAGGCCGTGGCGCTGGCATGCTCTGGCGAGCCAAAGAAGTCAACGTGTACGGTCGCACCGACCTCAGTCACCGCAAGCGACGGAACGACGCCGCAGACAGCCGTCGTGACGGTTACGACCAAGGGTCTAATCGTGCCGCCACCAACAGCACCCACGCCACCCATTTCCATCCGGCAAATCGTGCCGCTCGTGCTGGCGCTGGTTTTGTTGTTGATGCTGTTCACCGTCACCCGGCTCCGAACACGGCTGGGAATGGTGACGGCTATTCTCATCATGCTTGCTCTGGCGGGCTGCGGCACCTACAACGGGACTAAGAAAGGCACGACCAATCTAACGATAACCGGGACGTCCGGTGGTGTGACCAAGACGGTTACGGTGGCGTTGACCGTTACATAGATAAACGGCGGAAACCCCGGAATAGCACCGCGCGCTGAGCACCAGCGCGCGGTCTTTTTTTGTCGGGGAAAATAAAAGCGGCGGACCTCATGCAAACAAAGGCTTGAGACTTCAGTTTTTGTCGGTGCGGCCGTATTTTCGCGCCAAGCGCAACGGGCGGCGCAACGCGTCAAGCCAACGATTGTGGCTGATCTTGCCGCCGGTCTGCCAATCTTCCTCCGTGGGAGAAAAAGAAAGTCGCAGCAGATAGGCGGGAGCGGCGAGCAGGCCGCCGCGCATGCGCAAGCGAAACGCTGCGCGTTCGAATAGGCCAGGAGGCGCATAACCTGCAGCAGGCAGCCAGCGGAGAATTCGCGCGACAAGCTTCGCAGCCACGACATCCTTTCGTACGAGGGTGGCCACCTTTAGGGGAAGCGGTGCGCGCAGCACGTCTGCGGCGAGCCGCAGTCCCGTGTTCAGCAGATGTTCTGCTCCTACCTCTCGTGCCGATGCCGCAGCGCGCTCCCAATTGATACTCGTTTGCCGCGAAACTAGCGCGGCGACATCCGCAATCCATGTGAGCCGTTCCCAGAAATGCTTTGCGCCGTGAATGCAGATCAGCACGAGTTCGTCTTCCACCGCCAGGGCGGGAGCTTCATACGCATCGAGGCGCACGCGAATCTGCCGCGCGAAGAAATCTTCGATGGGCAGCGGGCGCGGAAAATATCGCAGGGTGAGCTCGTTGTGCAGTTCAACAAGCAGCTTCGAATCGGGTTTGGAGAAAAGATACTGCCCCGGAATTTTGCCCGCGTCGATGGCGCTGAGGGAAACGGCCGCCTGGTAGCCGGAGGCGATCAGCGACTCCGTGGCGCAACGGATGTCTCGCTGCCGGACGAGCAAGTCCAGGTCGCCGTAGCTGCGCATTGCGGGATCGCCATAGGCCTGCACGGCCAGCACTGGCCCTTTGACGACCAGCGCGCCGATGTCCTTCGCGGCGAACAGCTCTAAGAGACGTAACAGCTCCGCGGTCAGGCGGAGGGTTAAGAAATTCTGCGCGCGCTGCCGTTCGAGCAGGGTCTGCCTGATTCCTGATGAGGTGGAAGATTCGCCGACATCGCGCAGGCTGGCACTGAGAAGACCAATCATGCCATGTTCTTCTGCGAGGAGAAGAAGCCGAGCCCCATCGGCTAGGCGTAGCAGCTCAGAAAGGCGCTGAGGATCGCGAACGGGAGAAACGCACTCGAGCAGCACGGCCCATTCGTTTTTGAACGAAGGGATGTCGGACAGGCGCGCCGGCGAGATCGTTTCAGGCATCGTGGTCCCTGAGTTTACAAGCTAATCCCACTCGCTCCCATAGAACATCACGGCCGTTGCTCGCGTGCATCCATTTTGTTCGCGAATCCATTTTGTTCGCGACGCAGACTAGTCTGCAGCACAGACTAGTTTTGCTCGCAAACCCAGAGATCGGGCACCCGCAAACCAAATTTGAAGCTTACCGGCCGGCTACTTTAACCTTCTAAGCTACTGATTCTAAAAGACATCAAGGTAGCTTCTAAGACTTGCTCTGGTTATCGCGTTCGCGGGCAGGGATTCTCGTCGGTGAAGTGGCCGCTACTTGCCGCTGGTGGCAGAAAAGCTTTCGTCGCCGCGGCCGCGGCGGCGGACGTCAATGCCGAGGCGCTTGATTTTCTGATTCAGTGTCGAAAGCGGGATGAGAAAGCGTTCCGCCGCCTCGGTCTGGTTCCAACTCGCACGCTCGAGCATATCAATGATGATGCGTCGTTCGATCTCGTCCATGATTTGGAAAAGAGAAGGTTGCGGGCTGTCGGTCGCAGAGCGCGAGTTGGATTCGCCCGGAAGCGGCGGCAAGAATTCCGAAAGCTGCAGCCGCACGCCGCGGACAATCTCCTTGCTGCGGATGCTTTCCGGGAGAAGATCCACGTCAACGCGGTCCTGTGTGGAGAGAACGACGGCACGCTCGACGACGTTTTCCAGTTCCCGCACATTGCCGGGCCAGTCGTAATCCATCAGCAATTTCATGGCGTTCGGGGTGAACTGCAGGAGCGGCTTGTTGTTCTCCTGGCAGTAGCGTTCGAGAAAGTGCGTGAGAAGGAGGGGCACGTCCTCGCGGCGGTCGCGCAGCGGCGGAATGTGCAGATGAATCACATTCAGGCGGTGATACAAGTCTTCGCGGAAGCGCCCCTCGCGCAACAGCGTGAGCAGATCGACATTGGAGGCGGCCACGATGCGCACGTCCACTTTGATCTGCTCGGTACCCCCGAGGCGCATGAACTCGCGCTCTTGAATTACGCGCAACAGCTTGGCTTGCGTTTCCGGGCTGATGGTAGCGATTTCGTCGAAGAAGATGGTGCCCTGGTCCGCCACTTCGAACAGGCCCTTTTTTGAGGCCACTGCGCTGGTGAACGCGCCCTTCACGTGGCCGAAAAGCTGCGATTCGAGAAGATCGACGGGAATCGATCCGGTGTTCACCGGCACAAAGGCCTTGTCCGCCCGCGGAGAAGCCGAGTGCAGCGCCTTGGCGATGAGTTCCTTCCCTGTACCACTTTCGCCGGTGATGAGCACGGTCGAGCGCGAAGGCGCGACCTGTGCGACAAGATCCAGCAGCACTTGTATCTTGTCGCTCTTGCCGACAATGTTCGGGAAATTGAAGCGCTGTTTGAGGGCGCGCTTGAGGTGCAGGTTTTCATCGCGAAGTCGGCGCGATTCCACGGCCTGCGCCACCTGGGCTAGCAATTCGTCGTTGGACCACGGCTTGGTGATGTAGTCCATCGCGCCGTTCTTGAAGGCAGCGCGCGCCATATCGATCGAACCGTAGGCGGTGATCAGCACAACGGAAAGCTGGGGATCGCGGCGATGAATCTCCTTGAGCAGGTCGAGGCCGTTGCGGTCCGGGAGACTTACGTCGAGCAGCAGGAGATCGAAGGGGTGTTCCTCGAGCTTGGCGAGCCCGGATTCACCCGTCTCGGCGCTCGCCACGCCGTAGCCTTCACTTTTCAGCAGAATCTCGAGGCCTTCGCGGATTTCGGATTCATCATCAACCACGAGGATGGAGCCCTTAGACATGAGCCGCTTTCCGGGCAGCGGGCAACTCGACGTGGAACGACGTACCTTTTCCGGGCGTCGAGCGCACATCAATCTTTCCCGCATGTTCCTTGATGATTCCGTAGCTCACGGAGAGACCGAGGCCGGTGCCCCGGCCGTTAGACTTGGTCGTAAAGAAAGGGTCAAAGATACGGTGGATGTGTTCACGAGCGATGCCCGCGCCGGTATCTGCAATTTCGATTTCCACGCTGCCGTTGTGTGCCACGGTGCGGATTTCCAGCATGCCGCCATTGGGCATGGCATCGCGCGCGTTCAAGAACAGGTTCAAGAAAACTTGCTGCAGTTTGTTGGCGGATCCGCGCACCGGCGGCAGTGTCTTGCCGAGCTCTTTCACCACCTGAATCCGCGCCGTTTTTAGGGGATGAGCCACCAATAAGAGAGTCTCTTCGACAACGCAGTTTACGTCTACGTCGGCAGCTTCCGCCGCGCCGGTGCGCGAGAAATTGAGCAGATTGTTGACGATCTCGCTGGCACGGAACGTCTGTTTGACGATTTTTTCAATGATCGACTGGCGCGGATCACCTTCTGGCATCTGCTTGGCCAGCATCTGAATGTAGTTGGAAATCACGGCGAGCGGCGTATTGACTTCGTGGGCCACACCGGCGGCGAGCAAGCCCAGAGAGGTCAGCTTTTCCGTCTGCGACATTTGCTCTTCCATGCGCTCGCGCTGGGTCACGTCATCGAAAAGCAGCAGCCGGCCGATGTGCTCGTTCGATTTACTCACCAGCGGCGTAATGGAAACGTTTAGCGTCAAGAGTTTTCCATGATGCTGCAATCTCTGTTTATAGATGCCGGTGATTTGTTCCTGGTCACCACGCGCGGCAATTTCGTGCGCCAGTTCCGCGGGCAAAAGAGAGCTGAGTTGGCGGCCAACGGCTTCCTGGCGCGCCACCCCAAACAGTTGCTCCATGCGTGTATTCCACGATTCGACGATGCCCTCCAAATCCACGGCCAGCACACCCACGTTCAGAGATTCCACGATGTTTTCGCTGAAATCCTTGAGACGCGCGATTTCCAACGCTTTCTGTTCCAGAGAGCTGTAAAGTTGGGCGTTGTCGAGCGCGACAGCGACATAGCCAGCGATGGTTACAATCAGTTCGACATCGTCGCTGGACAAGAAGTCACCGTCGACCGTCTTCCCTAAGCCCAGAACCGCAACGGTATGTTCCCGGATACGGCAGGGAACGAAGTAGTTCAGGTCGAGCTGCTCGAGCGTATGCCGCACGGAAGCACTGACGTTTTTGGCCGCACGGGGCGACTCAAAGAAGAGCGCGCTGTGGGCAAATTCGGACCGCGCCGGCTCGAGAAAACTCAGATCCAAAGACGCCGATAGACGTACCCCCATCGATCGCGCGACGCGCATTTGGCCGGGTTGCTCGGAGTTCTCCACGAATATCGCCAGCCGGTCTACCAGCAAAGTCTGCGAGATGCGGTCCATCACCGACCCCAGCATGGGATCCAACCGCACTTCGTTCGTCAACGTGCGGCCGAATTCGATCAGCGTGCGCCGGTAATCCAAACGGTCCCGGTAGAAAAAGCGATCCAAGCGGCCTTGAATCCACTCGCGGAACGGTTGGAACAAGAAGGCAGCGATGACGATGGCGATCATGCCGCCCACGGGGCCCGTGGTTTGCGCATGGAAGATATAGGTGATCGACGCAACCAGCGCGAAATAGACCGTGGCAACCGCTGCAGTGGCCGCCGTGTACGCCAAGCCGCGCTTGAAGATGATGTCTACGTCCATCAACCGGTAGCGGATGATGGCGTAGCCGAAACACAGCGGAATGAACACTAGGCTTAAAACGGAAAACTTCATCCAGGCGGGCAGTCCGAAATCAAGCACGCGTGGAAGAATGTAAAGCAAAGAGACAGGCAGGCACCCGACCAGCGTTCCCCCGGTAAGCCACTTCAATTGCTGACGAAGAACGCCGGAAGGCGCTTCGCGGTAGGTTCGGTAGAAGACCAGTCCCGCAGTCAGAAAGCATGCAGCGAGATAAGCAAATTCCATCTTATCCAGCAGCAGGTAAGCTCCCAGCCAGGGCACAAATCCCAGGGCATTCAGCGCTGTGCTCACGTGCACCAGGAGGAGCGCAAGGGGCAGGAGATAAACGCCCAGCAGCTTTATCGAGGTGCGCAGTTTCGTTTCCGTCCGTCCCGGAAAAACCAAGGCAAAATGAAGCAGCAGCGCAGGCACTAATAGGCGCGCTGCGATCTCCGACCAGTAAACCTCCCAGTCAAAGGCGTCCAGCTTTCCGCTAAAGTGGAACGACCAAAGGATAAAGGAGGCCAGGCAAAAGACGTAGAAATGCACGGCCCGGGGAGCATTCCACCGGCGAACAAAAATGAAAAGGCCGATGAACAGATAGAACAATCCCACAAAGCGCAGGTAATTCTCTGTTGTGAGGGGTTTTTCCGCCGGTGCAGTCACTAGGGGGGTCTCGAACTCCTCTCCGTTCCGCGCGAGCTTGTAAGGAACTTGAGTCCAAAGACCGACGCGATCCAGCCGACGGGCAACTTCCGTGGCGCGTGAGGCAGGAACACCGTTGAAGGTCAGCAGAATGTCGCCTACGCGGATCCCCGCGCGACTCGCCGGAGAATTGGGAGCGACATGCCGCACCTGGATGCCGTGATCGGTATCGAACCACGTCACTCCGTCGTAGACCACCTCATAGCGGTTGCGCTGGTCGAAGTTCAATAGGGCGAAGGTCACCGCAGCCAGCGTGGCTAGTGCCAGCACGACTGCCCCCAGGCTGACCCGCAGATTCTGTTTCATGACCTTACCGAAGAATCCCAGCTTATTTCCACAAGTCAAGTGCAAGCGAATGTCCACTCTTTGGTAGCATCATCATCCGCTGAACTCTTGCGTCCTCAACATCTTACGGGAGGGGTGGGCTGGATATCTCCAATTCATCCAGTTTCTGGGAGGCTAGATACAGCTTTTGAGAACCCCGTGCCACCTAAAACTGCACGCTTAACCCGCCACGAAATGTCCGGAAGGCAGGGATTAAAGTGACATGACCATCCCTGCTGCTGGCTGAGACATAGCCCTGCGCCAACAAATTGTCGCAGTCCGCGATGGCCTCCCATTTTCCCAAGGCCCACTTCGGCAGCGGCTGGCGGAAAGTCAAGTGAAGATAGGGTTCCATTTGGTAGAGGGACTCCCCAAAACCGTCAAGACGGGAGACGGCGGCCCCATTCACCCACTTATAGACACCCTGAACTTTCGTACCGAGGCGCGGCACTTTGCCAGATATCCCCGCGCCAAGAGAGTGCCTCGGCACTGCGTGCAACACATCGCGGAGCGGACCGTCTAGATCATTGCTCGGTGTGAGGGCACTGCCAAAGGAATAAACCGTGCTCAATTCTGTGTCGGCCCCGAGTCTCTCGCGAAACGCCACGCGTGCCCCCCAACTGCTCAAGGCACCGCCGTCATATGTAAACCCACTTGAAAAATAATCCTGGAAGTAGTCGGCGCTGGGCAGAGCCCCGCCCCGGCCAAAGATTGCAACGTGCCGGTTGTCATCGTGGAAGCCGGCGAATTGGAGTTTTCCGTGTAGGCCAATTTTCCGATCGGCGGCGATCTCCTCATGCCAACCGCTCTGCAACACGGGATGGCCCGCTCGCCAGAGCAGAGTCGGGAAGGCATCCAGCTCGTTGAGGGCTGCGGCCAGTATCCCGCTTGACTGTCCTTCGGCGGCTTCCAGCGGACCTGGCCCGCTGGGCATGGAAGCAAAAATCAGCGCCGTGTTCCAATTCTCAGAAAGCCGGTAACTGAGCTCGGCACGTGGGCGCAGCGAAGACGCCGCAGCCCCGAGTCCCACTAAAACATATTCGCTGCCATAGCGCACAAGCAGCCGATCGCCCAGCGTCAAGGCCCCGCCCTGATCCAAGCGCACGCCGCGGAAACTTGGCCCGCCCGGTCCGATTTTCGCTTCACGCAAAACCAGCGCCGTGTGCGGGCCCGCACCCAGGGTCCCGGTCGGCAACCAAACGGTGGCAACGCCGCCGCCGGGTGCGTCTTCGTCATAACTCATCTGCCCTGCAAAGATAAGTCTGCTCGTGCCGCCCAATTTCTGGTCGTACGCCACTGCGGTGGCCGGAGAGGGAGCGATATTGGAAGCGGAAACGGGCCGTCGCGCGCCGTTCGTGAATTCCATTCGCACGCGAGGAACATCGGGCCTGTGGTTTTCCGCGTTGATCGTGGAGACTTTGGAACTGTTGCCGTCACTGCCCATCCATTCCAGAACCGGACGCACAGCGGACGCGGACCGCAGCACCCATTTCCAATCCTCTGGATCGGCAGTGGAGTTCGAGGGCATGCGCCGCAACTGATCCACGGACGCATACATGGATTCCAGTTCAACGCGAACAACAGTGGTCAGGTTGGGACTCACGCGAATGTGTTTTTCCAGCGTGGGCAGAAAACCGGCAAGGGTTACACGCAGTGTATAGAAACCGGGCGGGAGCTTGTCGCCCCGGAAAATGCCTTGTGTATTTGTCAGTAAATTACGTGTAGATGCCACTCCCGCGATTTCGGCAACCAGCTCCACACTCGCGCCCATCTGCGGTGTACCCGCAGTGTCG